>ERZ1034992.624-NODE-624-length-18713-cov-17.572516_pt1 | contig 18713 bp, 19 predicted proteins | sample MGYA00520695_ERZ1034992 | MGnify/ENA primary metagenome ERZ1034992 (study PRJEB33766, sample SAMN09781778) | gut metagenome | biome: gut microbiome | host: Homo sapiens | place: Madagascar | study: EMG produced TPA metagenomics assembly of the PRJNA485056 data...
GTTTATCTTGCCTTTATTCTTTTCCCCTATTTATATTTTTGCATCAGAGAGTATATCGGATATACTTGCACCCATTGTCTCTTATTTAGTTGTTAAACATAACTTTGATAAGATTATGGAATGGAGATTATATTGTAGGGCAGATTAAATCATTAATTTCATCTTTAATATTTAAAAGATATGCAGCATACTTATTGATGTTTGCCGATGTCATACGATCCTTGGGAGCTGAAATTGATATCGCATAAGTTGGTTTATTTTCAAAATCATTTATGGCAATAGCGATACATTTCACTCCTTTTTCCATTTCTTCATTATCTAGGGCATAACCATTATTACGCACATTATTTATTGTTTTTAATAAAGTTTCAATATCTACAATTGTATTATTTGTATAAGTTTTGATGTCGCTAGATTTAAAAATATCTTCTATTTTTTCATCACTCATATAAGCTAACATAGCTTTGCCAACCCCTGAACAATATAAGGGAATTGCTTTTCCAATTTTTGATATTAGTCTTATTGAATTAGTAGATGTTTCTACTTTGTCAATATAAACAGCAGTATTATCCACGAGTTTAACTAAGTGCACTGTTTCGTTTGTATATTCAGATATTTTTTTAAGATAGGGTCTACAAATTGAGGCCATATCATTTTTTTCTAGAATTTTACTTGAAAGAGCACAAATTTTAAAACTAGGACGATATTTTAAATTATTCTTATCTTGATAAACATATCCCAACATCATCAAAGATTGTAAAAGACGATGAATACTAGCTTTGTTGATATCTAATTCTTTTGATATCTCAATAAGTCCACATTCACCTTTATCTACTAATAATTCTAAACATTTGAATAATTTTTCGGATACTTGAATAGGGTTTTTGTTTTCCATAGTACAAAAAGTTGTATAATCTAAACGGAGATGTTTCGTTATATGGAAACTAGTTCCACAATATGAAACTATTGTAACACATTCTAAGGAGGAATACAAAAAATGAATGATGTTTTAAAGAAAATTTCTGAAGTAGGAATACTTCCTGTTGTTGTATTAGATGATGCTAAGGATGCTAAGGATTTAGCGAAGGCTTTAATTGAAGGTGGTCTTCCTTGTGCAGAAGTAACTTTTAGAACTGCTGCCGCTGAAAAGTCTATTAGGGTTATTAGTGAAGCATATCCTGAGATGCTAGTTGGTGCTGGTACTGTTTTAAGTGTCGATCAAGTCAAGAAAGCTGTTGCAGCAGGTGCTAAATTTATTGTTTCTCCTGGTTTTGATGAAGAAGTTGTTAAATATTGTTTAGATAATAATATTCCTGTGACACCAGGTGTATGTACTCCTAGTGATGTTCAAAAGGGTTACAAGATGGGCCTTGATGTATTAAAGTTCTTTCCTGCTGAACCAAGTGGTGGCTTAAGTATGATTAAGGCCATAGCTGCACCATACACTATGATGAAGTTCATTCCTACTGGCGGTATTAATGAAAATAATATGGAAGATTACTTAAAATATGATCGTATTTTAGCTATTGGCGGTAGTTGGATGGTTAAGTCTAGTCTTGTTAAAAGTGGTGAATTCGATAAGATTAGGGAAATGAGCAAGACAGCAGTAGCAAGAGTAAAGGAGATTAGAGGATAATGAATCTAAATTTAAGACCTAAAGAAGAATGTATGTTTGATGCGGTTTCACTTGGTGAAATCATGTTAAGACTAGATCCAGGTGAAGGTAGAATTAGAACTGCTAGATCTTTTAGAGCTTGGGAAGGCGGTGGCGAATATAATGTCGTTAGAGGCCTTCATAAGTGCTTTGGCTTAGATACTGGTGTTATTACTGCTTTTGCGGATAATGAAGTAGGTAAGTTATTAGTAGATTTTGTTGAACAAGGTGGTGTTTCTACAAAATTAATCAAGATGATGAAAACCGATGGTATTGGTAGAACTTGCCGTAATGGTTTGAACTTTACTGAAAGAGGCTATGGTATTAGAGGTGCTGTTGGCTGTTCAGATAGAGCTAATACTGCCATTTCCAAGGCAACAAGTGAAGACTTTGACTTTGACTATATCTTTGGCACTTTAGGTGTTCGTTGGTTACATACTGGTGGTATTTATGCAGCTATTTCAAGTGTAAGTTGTCAAACTGTTATCGATGCGATTAAAACTGCTAAAAAATATGGAACAATTGTTTCATATGACTTAAATTATCGTCCAAGTATGTGGAGTGCTATTGGTGGTCTTGAAAAGGCTAGAGAAGTTAATAAAGAGATCGCAAAGTATGTTGATGTCATGATTGGTAATGAAGAAGATTTTACTGCTTGTCTTGGTTTTGAGATTGAGGGTAATGATGAAAATCTTAAGACCTTAAATCTTGATGGTTATAAAAAGATGATTAATGAAGCAGCTAAGACTTATCCAAATTTTAAGGCTGTAGCTACTACATTAAGAACTGTTAAGACAGCTACTGTAAATGATTGGTCTGCAATTATGTGGGCTGATGGTGAAATTTATAAGGCTAATGATTATAAGGATCTAGAAATATTAGATAGAGTTGGTGGCGGTGATTCTTTTGCCTCAGGTCTTGTATATGGCTTAATCACAGGCCACGATCCATTAACTTGCGTTAACTATGGTGCTGCACATGGTGCTTTGGCAATGACAACACCTGGTGACACTTCTATGGCTTCTTTAAAGGAAGTTGAAGCAGTTATGTCAGGTGCTGGTGCACGTGTAAAGAGATAATTATGGAAATGACATTAAGATGGTATGGAAGTAAATTCGATACCGTTACTTTGAAACAAATTAGACAGATCCCTGGTGTTACTGGTGTCATATCAACTTTATATGACACTAAACCTGGCGATGTTTGGTCAAAAGAGGCTATTCATGCCTTAAAGGAAGAAATAGAATCTAGTGGTTTAAAACTATCTGGAATTGAGAGTGTTAATGTACATGATTCTATTAAGGCTGGATTAGCTGATAGAGACTTTTATATTGACAACTATATCAAGACGCTTGTTAACTTGGGACAAGAAGATATTCATTTGGTTTGTTATAACTTTATGCCAGTATTCGATTGGACTAGAACTGAGCTTGCCAGAGTTAGAGAGGATGGTTCAACCGTTTTAGCTTATACTCAAGAAGCTGTAGATAAAATTGATCCAAGTAAGATGTTTGAGACAATTTCAAGTGATACAAACGGAAGTGTTATGCCTGGTTGGGAACCTGATCGTTTAGCCCATGTTAAAGAGTTGTTTGAATTATATAAGGATGTTGATTCTGAAAAACTATTTGAAAATTTAAAGTATTTTTTAGAGAGAATCATGCCTGTATGTAATAAGTATGATATCAAGATGGCTATTCATCCCGATGATCCTGCTTGGAGTGTCTTTGGACTACCTAGAATCATTATTAATAAAGAAAATATCTTGCGTCTTATGAAGATGGTTGATGATCCACATAATGGGGTTACTTTCTGCTCTGGCTCATATGGTACAAATCTTAATAATGATTTACCTGATATGATTAGAAGTTTGAAGGGTAGAATTCATTTTGCGCATGTACGTAATTTGAAGTTTATTAGTCCAACTAACTTTGAAGAGGCAGCTCATTTATCTAGTGATGGTAATTTTGATATGTATGAGATCATGAAAGCCTTATATGAAATCGGTTTTGATGGTCCTATCAGACCCGATCATGGCCGTATGATTTGGGATGAGGTAGCGATGCCTGGCTATGGATTATATGATAGAGCCTTGGGTGCTACTTATTTGAATGGCCTATGGGAGGCAATCGATAAAAATGCGCATAGATAGTCCGATAGATGAATTTGAAGGTTTTAATGTTCCAAAGTATGATTTAAATTTAGTAAAGACTAAAACATATGATAATCCTTATTGGATTCATTTTGGAGCTGGTAACTTGTTTAGAGCTTTTCATGCCAATATAGTCGAAAGATTATTGAATGAAGGAGAACTAGATAGAGGCTTAATTGTAGCTGAAGGCTATGACTATGAGATCGTGGAAAAGATGTATTGGCCTTATGATAATCGTCATATTTTGGTTACTTTAAAGGCTGATGGCAGTGTTTCAAAGAGTCTTATCGCTTCTGTTTGTGAAAGTTTAGTTCTTGATGAAGATAATGAGAATCAAATCAATAGATTAAAGGAAATCTTTGTCAAGGATTCTTTACAAATGGCTACTTTCACTATTACTGAAAAGGGTTATTCTTTAAATAATCAAAGTGTGAGTGATGATTTTGTAAGCGGACCATCTAAGCCAGTAAGTTATTTAGGAAAAGTGGCTTCGCTTTTGTATGAAAGATATTTATATGGTCAAAAACCTATTGCGATGGTTAGTACAGATAATTGTTCTCATAATGGTGATAAATTATATGAGGCTATGAATGCTTTTGCGACTAATTGGGCTAAAAACAATAAGGTTGAAAAAGGCTTTGTGGATTATGTCAACGATAAGTCTAAGGTTTCTTTTCCTTGGTCTATGATTGATAAGATTACTCCGCGTCCTGACAAGCATGTTAAAGAGATGTTAAGTGGAATAGAGGGGATTGATGGACTTGTTACTTCTAAGAATACTTATATTGCGCCTTTTGTGAATTCAGAAGAGAGTGAATATTTAGTTATAGAAGATTGGTTCCCAAATGGTAGACCAAATTTAGAAAAAGCAGGTGTCTTGTTTACTGATAGAGAAACAGTGGATAAGGTTGAAAAGATGAAAGTGTGCACCTGCTTAAATCCTTTGCATACAAGTCTTGCAATATTTGGTTGTTTATTAGGTTATCAAAAGATTGCGGATGAAATGAAGGATGCTGACTTAGTTGGTTTAATTAAGTCTATTGGTTATAAGGAAGGTTTAAAGGTCGTGGTTGATCCAAAGATTTTAAATCCTAAGGAATTCATTGATACCGTAATTAATGTAAGACTAGTAAATCCTTTTATGCCAGATACTCCACAAAGAATCGCTTGTGATACTTCACAAAAGTTGGCAATTAGATTTGGTGAAACAATTAAGGCTTATATTAAAAATGGCTATGATTTGAGTGAATTGAAGTTGATTCCTTTGGTATTTGCGGGATGGCTAAGATATTTAATGGCTATTGATGATAATGGTGAACAATTTGAATTGAGTCCTGATCCACTATTAAATGAGGTATGTCCTTATGTTAAAAATTTAAAATTTGGTGATGGTGATGTATCTTGTGTTAAGCCATTGTTGGAAAATGAAAAGATCTTTGGGGTTAATCTATATGATGTTGGATTAGCAGATTCGGTATTAAGTTGCTTTAAGGATTTAATTAAAGACAAGGGTGCTGTTAGAGATACATTGCATAAAGCTGTTGATTAAAAGGTTTCGTTTAGAAGCCTTTTAACTTATAAAGATAAAAATATATAATTAAACAAGAGGTTTATTTATGTTGTTTGTATATTATCCAAAGTGTTCTACATGTCTTAAGGCTAAAAAATGGCTTGATGACAATAATATTAGATATGAAGAACGTCATATAGTGGAAGATAATCCTAAATATGATGAATTAAAAAAGTGGTATCAAAGAAGTGGCTTACCACTTAAGAAATTCTTTAATACTAGTGGTTTAGTCTATAAGAACAATAATATTAAAGATAAATTATTGACTATGAGTGAAGAAGAACAGTTGCGTTTGTTAGCAAGTGATGGAATGTTGGTGAAAAGACCATTACTTATAAGTGATGAATTTGTTCTTGTGGGATTTAAAGATGATGAATGGAAAAATAGAATCTAGTTACTAGATTCTATTTTTGTCTTTCTTCGATTTCTTTTAATTCGCCAATTCTTCTAGCATGTCTTCCGTTTGGATCATAGAAGTCAGTAGTTAGGAATGTGTCTACTAATTGTTTAGCTGTGTCCAAATCAACAATTCTAGCACCAAAGGCGATAATTTGGGCGTTGTTGTGTTCTCTAATAAGAGCAGCGGTCTTTGATTCTGAACATACACCAGCTCTGATGCCATTTACTTTGTTGCAGGCAATTGAGATGCCAACGCCTGTACCACAGATGGCAATACCTTTTTCACATTCACCGTTCATGATGCCATTGGCAAGCTTCTCACCAGCAATTGGGTAGTCACAACTATCTTCGCTGTCAAAGCCATAGTTTACAACTTCATATCCTTTACTTGTTAGATAGTCGATAAGCTCGAATTTCATTTTAGTAGCCGCATGATCATTTGCGATTCCGATTTTCATATGTACATCCTCCATACACCATTATAAGTGTAAATGACAATATGTTATAATGATTTGGTTATGAGTTTTACAGTAGAGACAACAAAATTTGATGGTCCTCTTGATTTGATGCTTCATCTTATCAAGGAACAACAATTGGATATCTTTGATTTGGATATGGAAGTGTTGACTGACCAATATATTAATTATCTTCAAACGATGGAGAAGCTAGAACTTGAGATTGAGAGTGAATATCTTGTAGAGCTAGCTACTTTGATTGAATATAAGTCTAAGAAATTGTTACCTAAAAAGACTGAAGAGCTTGAAGATGACTATGAGGAAGATCCAAAGGAAAGAATTGTAAGAAGGTTGTTGGAATACCAAAAGTATAAGGAAGTATCTAACGAACTACTAGAAGTGTTCAACCAAAGGCAGGAACAATTCGCAAAGCCTTTGTCTATTGATTCTATCAATACTAATAATTTAGTAGATGATCAAAAGTTAGAGGGCAATCCTTATGATTTACTTAAGGCGATGACAAGAGTTTTAAGAAGAATGGAGTTGTCTAAGCCAATTGAGACAAAGTTGACTACTAAGGAAATATCAACTGAAGATCGTATTCTTGAAATTAAATCTAGATTATCTACTCTGCCTAAGACATTTAATTTTGAGAATCTAGTAGCTGATTGTCATAATGTCCATGAGGTTATTGTGACTTTCTTAGCTATTCTAGATATGGCGAAGGATCATTATTTAGTATTTAGCACTGATGATAATGATGAAATATGGTTTAGAAGAGGTGAAAACAATGAGTGATACTTTAAATATTGAAGCTATTGTTGAAGGACTATTATATATGGTTGGTGATGATGGCTTGAAGGTTGAACAACTTGCAAGTGTAATAGACAAGAGTATTGAGGATAGTGAGGCTATCTTAAATAGTATTCAAAGTAAATATTCTAATGAAAACTTTGGTATTGAGTTAGTTAACTATGGCAAAACCTATAAGTTTATTACTAAGCAAGAAGTTGCTCCTTATATCCAAGCCTTATTTCATACTAGTAAGCCTAATACTTTATCTCAAAGTGCTTTAGAGACTTTGGCTATTATCGCTTATAAGCAACCAATCACAAGAGTTGAAATTGAAGAGCTTAGGGGTGTTGGTGCTGATATGATGTTAAGAAAACTGCAGGCTCGTAATTTAATTAGGGAAGCTGGGAGAAGTGATGCTCCTGGTAAGCCGATATTATATGAAGTTACTGAAGAGTTCATGGATAGTTTTAAGTTATATACTTTGAACGAGTTACCTGATTTACCTGAATTTAACAGTGATGAAGAAAATGAAAATTTATTTGAATAGGAGGAAATATAGATGAGTTGTAATGGTGATTGTGAAAACTGCAGCAGCGGAAACGATTGTGAAAGCTGTGGTGGTGATTGTAAACATGAAATTAAGAAATTAGAACTATGTGAGGGTTCTAGTGTTGGCAAGATTATTGCAGTATTAAGCGGTAAGGGTGGTGTTGGTAAGTCAATGGTTACATCATTATTGGCTGTTGAACTTGCTAAGGCTGGCAAAAAGGTTGGTGTTTTGGACTCCGATATTACAGGCCCTTCAATTGCCAAGACTTTTGGTTTTGAAGGTGAAATCTATGGTGATGATAAGGGTATCTTCCCTCATGTTTCTAAGTCTGGTATCAAGTCTATTTCTATTAATATGATGTTAGAAACAGAAGAGACTCCGGTTGTATGGCGTGGCGCTTTACTTACGAGTGTTATTAGTCAATTCTATAGTGAGGTACATTGGGGCGAATTAGATTATTTATTGATCGATATGCCTCCTGGCACAGGCGATGTTGCCTTAACTGTTTTCCAACAGCTTCCTGTTGATGAAGTAGTAATGGTTACAACACCTAGTAAGCTAGTTTCTATGGTTGTTGCCAAGGCTATTAATATGACTGAGATGGTAAAGGCTCCAATTGTTGGTCTTGTTGATAATATGTCTTATGTAAAGTGTGATAACTGTGGTCATGCGATTAATATTTATAAAGAAGATGATACTGAAAACATCGCCAAGAAATACGGTTTAAATGTTGTATCTAAGCTTCCAATTGATCCTGTATTAGCTAATTTGGTTGATGAAGGTAGAATTGAAGAATATGATGGTAATTATTTAGAAGAACTTACAAAGAGGATTATAAATGACTAAGAATAATAAGTTAGCCTTAGGCTCTAATATCTTACTTATCGTGTTAGCTAGCCTAGGATTGTATTTTTCTATTGTAGATAAGAATGCTTTCTTATACTACAGTGATAATGTTGGTATGTTTGCGCTTAGTTCAAGTATTATATATGTAATTATTGTCTTAGCAAAAAAAGAACCAAATTTTCTTTGTTTGGCATTAAGATATGTAAGCACTGCCTGTTTGGTATTAACACTAGTTGGAACTTTCTATGTAGCTACTACAACAGGTGAGAATTATTTAGATAGTTTTATTAAGGGTTCCCATTTGTTTAATAACTTATTGTGTCCAATTGTATCATTTGTTTCTTTCACAATGTTTGAAGGTGATAGAAGATTAAATAAGAAGAAGACAATCTGGTATGCTTTGATTCCTACAGTGATTTATGGAATTATCATGCTTGTATGCAATGTTACTAATACATTTACTGGTCCATATTCATTTATGATGATTAATGATAATCCTGTTTATGTAACTGTGATTGTATTTATAGTAACAATAATCTTAAATTATGTAATAGGTCGTTTCTTGTTATTATCTAATCAGAAACATGCTCCTAGAAGAAAGAAGGCTCAATAATGGAATATAGAAGATTTGAAAATACTATCGTTTTAAGAATGGACAGAGGTGAAGAGGTTCTTGAAACTTTAAAGGAAGTAGCTTTAAAGGAAAATATCAAGTTGGCTAGTGTTAGTGCGCTTGGGGCTTGTGATCACTTTGTGGCTGGTGTTTATAATGTGGCTGAACAAAAATATTACAAGAATGAATTCAATGGTGCCTTTGAGATTACAAGTCTTGTAGGTAATATCAATACCATGAATGGTGAATATTATTCTCATTTACATATTACTTGTGCAGATGAGAAAGCTCAATGTTACGGCGGTCACTTAAATGAGGCTAGAATCAGTGCTACTTGTGAGATGTTTATTAATATCATCGATGGTAGCGTTGATCGCTATAAGGATGAAGTAACTGGTTTAAATCTATTTAAATTCTAAGAAATCGTTTCGTTTGAAACGATTTTCTTTTATCATATATTTATGAAGAAAATCTTACTGGTAGAGGATGATAAGTATATAGCTGAAGAAATATTTAATAGAACTAAGATGTGGGACATGGATTGTTTAGTAGTTGAAGATTTTAAGGATGTACTAAGTACTTTTAACGAATATGATCCTTCAATTGTCTTGTTAGATATTTCTTTACCTTTTTATGATGGCTATTATTGGTGTAGGGAAATTAGAAAAATATCTAAGGTTCCTATTATCTTTATTTCTTCTAAAAACGATGATATGAACATGATTATGGCAATGAATATTGGTGCTGATGATTTTGTTGCCAAGCCTTTTTCTTTTGATTTGTTGATTGCGAAAATTGAGGCACTACTTAGAAGAACTTATGATTTTAATATAGGAACTAGCATTAGCTATAAGGATTATGTCTTGAACTTAGGTGATAGTAGCTTATCTTATAAGGATAAAAGAATTATTCTTACAAGTAATGAACAAAAGATTCTTAAATGTTTATTTGAACACAAGGGGAATGTGGTGTCTCGTGAAAAGCTTATGAATGTTTTGTGGGATACCGATTGTTATATCGATGATAATACTTTAACTGTTAATATTAATCGTTTAAGAAAGAAATGTTTTGAATTGTCTAACGAAGATTTTATTAAGACAAGAGTAAAACAGGGATATATTGTTGAATGAGGTACTTAAAAGATAATCATAGAGTATATTTATTATTACTAGTGGTGATACTAGTTTTTGATAGTTTGTTAATATTGTGTAATATTGATATTTCACTTATTATTTATCCTAACGTGATTGTCTTATTTATAGTTATTATTTATGCAATTTATGATTATTATAAGTATAAAAATAAACATGAACTGTTGATTAAAGGCTTTTATGATGATGTTGATTGTATATTTGATGAAGATTATAAAAGGTTGATTAATGAATTAGAAGCTAAAATAAGAGAACTAGAAACTAATAATCATAAAATTAAGAAAGAGATGTCTGATTATTATTCTTTATGGGTTCATCAAATAAAGACGCCTATTTCGGCTATGCAACTGACGCTTGAAAATGAAGATAGCCAATTATCTAGAAAATTGATGTTAGAGTTACTCCATATTGAACAATATGTAGATATGGTATTAACTTATCAAAAGCTTAGTGATGGTAGTGATTATGTCTTTGAAGAAAATGATTTGGATGTAATGATTAAAGATACTATTCGTTATTTACGTTTAGAATTTATTGAAAGAAAGATTTCGTTAAAGTATGAACCAATTAATAGAACCATCATTACTGATAAGAAATGGTTTGAATTCGTCCTCAAGCAACTTATCAGTAATGCCCTAAAATACACCCGTAAGGGTAGTATTGAAATTTATCTTGAAGATAATTATTTATGTATAAAAGATGATGGCATCGGGATTAAGGAAAGCGATTTAAGAAGAATTTTTGAAAAGGGTTATACTGGCTCTAATGGCCATGATAATAAGAATTCTAGCGGTATTGGCTTATATTTATGTACCAATATTGTTTCTAATTTAGGCTTGAAATTGAGCGCTACTTCTAGTGTAGGCATTGGTAGTATTTTTAAGATTGATTTAAGACAGGATGAGAAGGCGAAGGATTGATGTTACAAAAATGTAAGTTTTTTGTAAGCTAGATAAATGGAAGCTGTTTTTGGTTTTATCTAGAATCAAGATGGAGGTAAAAATTATGAATTTATTAGAAGTTAAAAATCTAAAGAAAGTTTATACTTCGCTTGGTATGAATAAAACAGAAGCTTTGAAGGATATAAATTTTTCGGTTGAAAAAGGTGAATTTATTGCCATAATGGGTGAGTCTGGAAGTGGTAAGACTACTTTGTTAAATATTTTGGCTTCACTTGATAAGGCTAGTTCTGGTGAAGTTTATCTTGAGGGTAAGTTAATCAATAATATTAAGGATAAAGATTTAGCAAGTTTTAGAAGAGATAATCTTGGTTTTGTGTTCCAGGAGTTTAATCTTTTGGATACTTTTAATCTTAAGGATAATATTTTATTACCTTTGGTACTTGCGAATAATAACTATAAGGATATGAATGCTAAGTTAAATCCTTTAGCAAGAAAATTAGGTATCTTTGAATTGCTAAGTAAGTATCCTTATGAGGTGTCTGGTGGTCAGAAACAAAGGGCTGCAGTGTGCAGGGCTTTAATCAATGATCCAAAGTTGGTTTTGGCTGATGAACCTACTGGTGCTTTGGATTCTAAGTCTACTGATGAGCTATTGAAGGCTTTTCTAGATATTAATAAGATGGGACAGACTATTTTGATGGTTACCCATTCTGTTAAGGCAGCAAGTATCGCAAGTAGGGTCTTGTTTATTAAGGATGGCAAGATTTTCCATGAAATTTATAAGGGTAATGATACAAATAGCGAGTTCTATGAGAAGATTTCAAATACTTTAACTTTATTGGTATTAAAGGAAAAAGAAAATGAGAATCTATAACGTTTTAGCTTTAGAGGGTATTAAGAAGAATAAACAATTATATCTTCCTTATATCATCAGTTCTATTTGTATCATTGCGATAACTTATATCGTTTCTTATTTTTGTTACTCTAAAACAATTATAAGTTCCGTTGGCGGAGAAGTGATTTCATCAATTATGTTACTTGGGTATTTGGTTATGGCACTCTTCTCTTTGATTTTTATTTTCTATACTCATTCTTTTTTGTTCAAAAGAAGAAAGAAGGAATTCGGCTTATATAATGTCTTAGGCTTGGCTAAGAAAGATATTTGTAAGATTGTATTTCTAGATAATATCTATGTTGATATTATTACTATTGTGTTAGGACTTGGTGTTGGTATTTTATTTTCGAAGTTTGCGGAATTAGCTTACTTTAAAATCGTAGCTAAACCTTATTCAATAGTTTTCAACTTACCTACACTATCTTTGATGATGACTCTAATTTGTTTCTTGAGCATTTACTTTTTAATTCTTGTTTCATCTATTATCAGTGTTTATAAAAATGATACCATTGCGTTTTTAAAGGCTGATAGTAGTGGCGAAAAGGCACCTAGAGCGAATTTCTTATTAGCTTTAGTTGGTTTGATTATATTAGGCTTTGCCTATTATTTAGCTATTAGTATTGATGATCCCGTACAAGCTATGTTGACATTTTTCTTTGCGGTTATTTTGGTTATTGTGGCAACATATTTGTTGTTCATTGCCGGGTCTGTCACTTTATGTAAAATCCTTGCGCATAATAAGAAATATTATTATAAGTTAAATCATTTTATCAGTGTTTCTTCTATGTCATTTAGAATGAAAAGAAATGGTTCTGGTTTAGCTTCTATTTGTATCTTAGCAACAATGGTGCTTGTAATGTTGTCATCTACTTCATCGTTATATTTTGGTGCTAAAAGTTCTAATAAAAAGTTATTTCCTTATGAGTATTCTATTAATTATAATTACGATACTTACGATGAATTAATAAATGCTAATGAGACTATAACATCTTTTGTGGAGTCAAAGAACTTTAAGATTAAAGAAAAAATAGAATATCATAACATTAATTTTTACTTACCACTTGAAGGTAATAAAGTAATTGAAGATAGTAAAACTTTAGATTATGCCAACATGACTTTTATCGATATTGATGAATACAACAAAATATATGGTACTGACTATGTATTAAAAGATGATGAATGTATGTTGTATGAATATATTGGTGAATATAAACATGATAGTATTGTTGTTGGTGATAATACTTATAAGGTAATTGATAGGCCAAGCAAGATGCCTACAGATTATGTTACTGCCATTTCTGCAACCAATAATTATTTCTTTGTGGTCAGTGATTTAGAACCTATTTCTAATTCTTTAAAAGATATTTGTAAGAATACCTATATTGTTCAATTTGATGTTTATAACGATTCTCTATCTTTATATAACTTGATTGCTGAAGAATATACAAGTGATACTCCTTATTTCTTTGAGTCATCATTAAATTCTTTATCAGAATTTTATAATTTATATGGATCACTATTCTATTTAGGAATTAGCTTGAGTATTGCCTTTGTGATTGCGACAGTATGTATCATGTACTATAAGCAGGTAGTGGAAGGTTATGAGGATCAAAAACGTTTTGCGATTATGAAGAAGCTTGGTCTTGATGATAGGCAAATTAGAAAAAGCATCAACTCACAGCTATTAACAGTATTCTTCTTGCCGCTTGTTGGTGCTTTATCTCATTTAATTTTCGCTCATCCAATGATTGAAAAGCTATTGAGCCTATTCTTGATAAGTGATATTAGATTGTTCTTTATCACAAGTATTATTTGTTTTGTATCTTTCTCAATTGCATACTTTGTGATATATAAGTTAACTTCAAATGTTTACTATAAAATCGTTAGTTAAATGATCTAACCCAATTAAGTAGGGAATCGCGATAGATGTTTTCTCTAACACTTCTTAGCATTTGATCATTAATAGGACCATTCTTAGCCATTTTAGAAAGAATAGCATCTTGTAGTTCATTTATATCCATTTGATCATATGGTTTACTTGATTCTACGAACTCTTTATTTAAAGGTGTTTCTTCTTTTTCTTCTTCTTTAATTTCGATATGAGGAAGCTTTAAAGAGACGCCTTTTTTATATAGGATTTCACCACCTGCTAAAGGGCTAACCTTAATCCTACCATTTTCGGGTACGTATTCCTCTTCGTTAAATAATCCATAATATGTTTCATTACTGTCAAAATAGAAATCATGTGGCATATTATTGTTGATTAGGCATACAAAGATTTCTTCATTATCTAAAGTACGTGAATATGCATAATATTCATTTCTTAGTTCTATTTGCTTATATTCACCATATGAAAGGATTGTATTATCTTTTCTAAAGTGATTTAGTTTCGCGATTATTTGAGTATATGGGTTATTTGTTAGTGAATCCTTATAATCTTCAATATTTAACTTAGGTCTAATTTCATCATCAGATCCACCACGAACTTTATGACCTTCAATGCCAAATTCACTGCCATAATAGATAGAAGGTACTCCAGGTAGGGCATATAACATAATGTGAACAGGTAAGAAGTTTCTCTTATCATTTAATTTAGTAATGATTCTTTCAATATCATGATTGTCTACAAAGTTATATAGATGTGGATATTTTGATAATCTATTAACTGTATGAGCAATCTCAAAAAAGTTATGGTCGTTGCAACCAGAATATAAAGCTTTTTCTAGATTAAAGTTTGTTACTGAATGAAGCATATTATCACCTAAAAATGGTCCATATTCTTCAAACATTACTTCTCCCATTAAATAGAAGTCTTCTTTTAGATTATTTGTATAACTTCTTAGCATTCTTAAGAAATCTTTGTCTAAGACATTAGCCGCATCTAGTCTTAGTCCATCGATATCGAATTCATCTACCCAATATTTAACAACTCCAAATAGATAGTTGTAGACATCGGGGTTTTTAACATTTAACTTAACAAGTAGGTCATATCCTGCCCAGTTTTGGTAGTAGAAGCCATCGTTATAAGAATTGTTACCATTAAAGTCGATGTTGTACCAATAACGATACTTAGAATTTTCTCTATTTTCTAAGATATCTTTAAACGCAAAAAAGTCTCTTCCTGTATGATTGAATACTGCATCTAAGATAACTTTAATATCGTTTTTGTGACAATATGCTACAAAATCTTTTAAATCATTGTTGTCACCAAGTCTGTTGTCTACTTGCTTATAATCAGTTGTCTCATAACCATGTCCTACCGATTTAAATAAAGGACCAATATATAAAGCTGTAAAGCCTAAATTTTTAATATGGTCAATCCAAGGTAGTAGGGTCTTTAGTCTGTGTGTAGTTTCACTATAATCATTTATCTTAGGAGCCCCAGTTAATCCTAAAGGATAAATGTGATAAAAAGTTGCATTATTATACCAATTCATTTAATTTTCCTCGCCTAACTATTATATGATTGATTAAAATTTAAAAAAAGCATATTATTGTTATGTAATCGTCAAAAGTAGTAAATGTATTTCTTAGATAGAGAGTTGTTGGAAGGTGTGAAACAATTAAGAATAAGTTGAACTTGTTTGGCAAAAAGGATTAATCGTAGCTCGCGTTAAGAGTTTAAGTTACAAACAAAGGTGGTACCGCGCATTTGCGCCCTTGGTTCACCTTTTTTATTTTGGAGGGAGATTTATAATGTCAGTATTTGATTTCAAAACAATTGATAAGAAGTGGCAAAAGTTCTGGGACGATAATAAGACTTTTGAAACAGATGTTTACGACTTTACTAAGCCTAAGTACTATGTTTTGGATATGTTCCCATATCCAAGTGGAGTAGGTTTGCATGCAGGACACCCAGAAGGCTATACCGCAACTGATATCGTCGCAAGATATAAGAGAATGAAGGGCTTTAATGTACTTCATCCAATGGGTTTTGACTCTTTTGGTTTGCCTGCTGAACAATATGCGATTTCTACTGGTAATCACCCAGCTGGTTTTACTAATAGAAATATTGATCATTTTATTGATCAATTAAAGGGCCTAGGTTTTTCATACGACTGGACTAAGAAGACTTCTACTAGTGATCCTGAGTTCTATAAGTGGACTCAATGGATTTTTATTCAATTATTTAAGAAGGGCTATGCAAGATGTGTTGAAATGCCAGTCAACTGGTGTGAAGAACTTGGTACAGTATTAGCTAATGATGAGGTAATTGATGGTAAGTCTGAAAGAGGTGGTTATCCCGTTGTTAGAAAGAATATGAAACAATGGATTATGGATATTCCTGCTTTTGCGGAACAATTATTGGATAATCTAGATAGTCTTGATTGGCCAGAGTCTACTAAGGAGATGCAAAGAAACTGGATTGGTAAGTCTATTGGTGCTGAGGTTAAGTTTAAGGTAGCTGATACAAATGAAGATTTTACTGTCTTTACTACAAGATGTGATACTTTGTTTGGTGCTACTTATTGTGTATTGTCTCCTGAGCATCCTTTGGTTGAAAAGATTACTACTGCTGATAAGAGGGATGAAGTAGCTAAGTATCAAAAGGAATGTGCTTCTAAGTCTGAGATGGAAAGAACTGAATTAAATAAGGATAAGACTGGTGTGTTTACTGGTGCTTATGCGATTAATCCAGTTAATGATAAAAAGATTCCTATTTGGATTTCAGACTATGTTTTAATGACATATGGTACTGGTGCTATTATGGCAGTTCCTGCTCATGATGAAAGAGACTATGCCTTTGCGAAGAAGTTTGGTATTGATATTATTCAAGTAATTGATGGTGGCGATATCACAAATGAGGCATATGCAGGTGATGGTCTTCATATTAATTCAGGTTTCCTTGATGGTTTAAATAAACAGGATGCGATTGATAAGATGATTTCTTTCTTAGAGGAAAAGGGCATTGGCAAGAAGAAAGTAAATTATCGCATTAGAGAATGGATTTTCGCAAGACAAAGATATTGGGGTGAACCAATTCCAGTAATTCACTATGAAGATGGTACTATTGGTGTTCTTGATGATAAGGATTTACCTTTGATTCTTCCAGAACTTGAGGATTATGGTCCAAGTAAGACTGGTGCACCACTTGATAAGGCAACTGATTGGGTGAATGTTACATATCATGGTAAGAAGGGTAAAAGAGAAACTTCTACAATGCCTGGTTCTGCAGGTTCTTCTTGGTATTTCATTCGTTATATTGATCCACATAATGATAAAGAATTATGTGATAAGAAGTTGATGGAACATTGGCTTCCTGTAGACTTATATATTGGTGGTCCTGAGCATGCGGTTGGTCACTTATTGTATTCAAGAATGTGGAATAACTTCTTGCATAATGAGGGTATTGTACCGGTAGCAGAACCATTTAAGAAGTTGGTTCACCAAGGCTATATCCTAGGTTCTAATGGTATTAAGATGGGTAAGCGTTTCCCTGAATATGTTGTTAATCCAAGTGATGTAGTAGAACAATATGGTGCTGATACACTAAGATTATATGAAATGTTTATGGGACCTCTAGAGGCTGATAAACCATGGTCTACTCAAGGTTTGGAGGGTGCTCATAGATGGCTTGAAAGAGTTTATCGTTTAGTTACTAATAACGACATGATTGTTGAAGAAAATGATGGCTCTTTAGATTATGTTTATAACTTTACAGTTAAGAAGGTATCTGAGGATATTGAGAAGTTAGCTTTAAATACAGCTATTTCACAAATGATGATTTTTGTGAATGAATGTTATAAGGTGGGCAAGGTATATAAGGAATATCTTGTTAACTTTGTCCAATTATTGTCACCTTGGGCTCCACATTTGTGTAATGAAATGTATGAAATCTTAACGGGTAAAAATGATTTAGCTTATAAAACATGGCCAACTTGTGATGAGTCTAAGTTAGTTCAAGCTGAAAAAGAGATTGTTGTTCAAGTCAATGGTAAGGTAAGAGCTAAGTTTAATATCGCAGCTGATGCGGATGATGAAACAATCTACGTCGAAGCTTTAAAACAAGAAAATGTCATTAAATTCATTGATGGTAAAGAGATTAAGAAACACTTTGTCATCAAGAATAAGATGGTTAATATTGTTATCTAAATTGAGGGAGTTTAACTCCTTCTTTTTTATGACAAAGAAAATTGGTTTATGTTAATTTACTATGCATATCATAATGATTATCAATCTTGGTATGAAGTAGTCAATAAATTAGAATGTCTATGATCGTAACTACAGTTAATATGTAAAACAAATAATAGATAACCGAAAATCACCAACAAATAGCTATCATTTGACTTAAACAAAGTAAAAAGTTACAATGAAATTGAATAAAAGGCATATATAATTTATTCAACATGCTTATGTGTATAAGAACTATTCTCCTCTTTATTTTATATGTACACTGAGTTTAATTTATTCTTAGATATTTTTTGTAATATATAATCAAATTATTCACTAGGAGGTAGATAATATTGAAAAGAGTATTTATGTTCTTTGTTGTTACAAGTTTGTTGTTTTTATTTGTATCGAATGTTTATGCTAATGAAAGAGCTTTTGTTGGTATATGCATGAAATGCGGTGGACACCTAAATAAAAATGTTACTAGAACAAAAACTGGGAACTTCGAATATAGAGACGGGGTTAAATATGTTGAATATGGAGTAACTGTTGTTTTGGATTGTTCAAATTGCGATTATCATAGCACAAATGCTTATACTGAATTTGTTAAAGAATAAATA
>ERZ1034992.630-NODE-630-length-18586-cov-7.883331_pt1 | contig 18586 bp, 10 predicted proteins | sample MGYA00520695_ERZ1034992 | MGnify/ENA primary metagenome ERZ1034992 (study PRJEB33766, sample SAMN09781778) | gut metagenome | biome: gut microbiome | host: Homo sapiens | place: Madagascar | study: EMG produced TPA metagenomics assembly of the PRJNA485056 data set...
GAGCTCTTGAAAGAGGTTGCGACAGGTTTCAGCTCGAACGTCTTCGCAAGGACAAGGAATGGCTTCTGGCTTTATTACTCCTACCTTAAGAATCCGGACAATAACAGCCTTATTCTTGTCAATGAAGAAATGGATCACCTTGTGAAAGGCTTTTTCCCGACAAAGGAGCCTTTCCCGGTGTCTTTGACTTCAGGCTTCACCTCTTGGGCCGGGAAGGAATATTTCTACTTCCCTCTATCTAACGTCCTGTATTCATTGGAGGGAACGGAGGTGCGTCCTTACATTGAATTTGATTTCGGAGAGCGGACATTGCCATATTCAAAAATAATGAATATGTCCCGCGAGGAATATGAGACTTTAGTTGGTTCAGGCACTTATTTGGGAGGTTTGAATAATATCCGGCTGTCTGACAAGTATTGCTTTTTCCGGTTTTCGTCGACCGTCCAGGATAAATATGTCACCGCCTATTATGGTGTTTTAGACCTTAAGACATCAGCGGTTGAGGTATTCTCTTACTTGAATGTTTCGGATTTGCTTGTGGATTTTTCGTCTCTCTTGTGTGTGACAGCCAACGAAGAATTGGTATATCCTATTTATCCAAGTAAGCACAACCCGATTTATTACGACGAATTGCGGACAATGGTTCCGGATGTGTCGGAAGAGTCGAATCCGATTTTGGCGTTGTACAAGCTGAAATAAATTGCAGCATAAGTATCGTGAACCGTTTGATGGAAAAGTTTATAAGAATCGCTATATTGACTTTGGGCTTTTTCCTGTTGCTATCTTGCGGTGGGCGTCAACTTGAAAAATCTGTTGAGGAGTTTTCTGGGTCTGAGATTAAGTTCCGAAAACTCCAACAGATTTTCATAGGGTACGATTCTTCTGTAGTAAAACTGGATTCCATACCGGTTTTATTGGTGGTCTATAGGGATAAAAACGAATGCGTTCCGTGTCAGATAGGACAACTCGGGAAATACCGCAAGATGGTAGATTTCAAACAGGATGTAGGAGATGGTTATTCGGTTGCTTTTATATTTTCCCCTGAAAAAAAGGATCTGGAAACGGCTTATACTACAATTTCTAATGCCAATGTCAAGTTCCCTCTGTTCTTGGATAAAGAAGGAGTTTTCTCTGCCGACAATAATAGCATTCCGAAAGAACCGGAATTGCACGTTTTCCTCCTTGATAAAAATCGGAAGGTTATTTTGGCAGGGGACCCGAGTCATAATCCAGCACTATGGCGCTTGTACAAGAAGATCATTGTGACTATGTTGGAAAATGGAGGCGCAATGCCTTAGGTGTGATGTTGTAGGATGATTTATTCTCTGAAATATCGGAGGATGATGGTTGGGACACTTGTCCTTCTGGCATTTCTCTGGATTACTATATTAACCATTGATGACTACTTTGGCAGGCCGGATCAGACATTACTGGTATTGTTGTTTTCCGTTTGCCCATTGATTGTCATTGGTTTGGCGGACCGAAAGGCCACTCTCAAAATTTCAGCAATAGACATTCTTGCATTTGCTTGGTTCTCCTATTCCATCTTGAATGCACTTTTCTTATCGGAAAACCATTCGAAGGATGCATTGATTCCATTAACCACGACCTTTGTCTTGTATGCTATCCTTCGTTTGGTTTTACCGCAAGAAAGGTCATTGGACAAAATTCTTGTGGCTTGGATAGTTGTGTTCGGGCTTTATGAGTGCGTTGTCGGTTTATTGCAGTTGTATGGCTTTGAACGCTCCAACCACGCTGTGTTCCGGATCACTGGAACATTCTTTAACCCGGGTCCGTATTCAATATATGTCGCTACAATGCTTGCGATTTGTCTGGCGTACTGCCATAAAAGGTATAGAATATATTCGTTGAGAAATCACATAGGCGAGAAGTGCTGCGTACGTCTTGCCGGAAGTATGTTGGTTTTGCTTTGTACCGCAGGGGGTATTGTTGGCTTGATCACCATTCCCGCGACATTGAGCCGAACAGCATTTGTCGCGTTGGCTGTCGTGCTGTTAATCTTGTTTGGCCGACGTAATCCGAGATTGTTATTGGCGGTAATGGTTTTGGCGCTTGCGTTTGGGGCCGGGCTCTATTTCCTGAAGAAGGATTCGGCTGACGGACGTTTGCTGATGTGGATTGTTTCATTGAGGGCGATATGCGGCCACCCTGTGTTCGGAAGCGGCATAGGTGGCTTTCATAAAGCGTTTTCGGACAGTCAGAAGGAATATTTTATGGCCAATCCAGATTCGTCTTTTGCATCTGTTGCCGGAGCCCCGGAATATGCGTTCAATGATTTTCTCGAAGTCGGCGTGGAGCAGGGGCTTGTCGGGCTGCTTTTGTTCTCTTTGATCATCATTGTCTCAATATGTAAACTGCTCCGTGGAAAGAACGAGATCGGCTATGGATTGCTTGCATTGTCGGTGTGTGCTATGTTTTCCTACCCTTTCAGCCTTTTGCCTTTCAGGGTATTAGGCTGCTTGTTCGTGGCGCGTGCAGCCGCTTGGGACAAACGACCATTGATTATTATAGCGGGATGGCATAAGGCAGTTGTTTCAATAATGTCTTGTATGATATGCGTTTCTTTACTTATTCCGATAAACATCAGAATAAGGGATAAGGTCAATGCGGTAAAGGACTTTGCAATAGACAAGATCCTAAGAATCAAGACGGTCAATGACTTGCATCTGGAGCGGGCTAAGATCTTGTGCGATCATCCGAAGTATTTGTTCTGGCTTGGCAAAAGACTTAAGAATTCCGGCCGTTATGAGGAAAGTCTGGATGCGTTCAGACGTGGAACAGAGGTGAGCTGTGACAATATGTTTTATGTTATGATGGGGAATGTCTGTGCTTCTTTGAACAGATTCGACGAGGCTGAAGACCATTATAAGGTGGCTCATTATATGCAACCTTGCAAGTTGTACCCATTGTATCAGCTATTACTGCTGTATGAAAGTGAAGGACGGTTGGAAGATGCCAACCGATTGGCACGAGCGATATTGGATTCCAATCCTAAGGTAAGGTCTTCGGCGACCGATGAAATGAAAACCTACGCCTCTGAATTTTTGAGTGGGGGCGTAAAATGATGTTACAATGAAGAAAATATTATTATTCATATTATTGGCTTTTTGTGAGCTGTCCTGCTCTCGGTATTCTCCGAGGCTGGAGGCGGCGTTGTCTCTTGCGGGTGAGAACCGCGTGGAGTTGGAGAAGGTGTTGGAACATTACCGGAGGGACCGGAAGAAGTACAAGGCTGCTTGCTTCCTTATTGAGAATATGGTTGGGCGTTACACGTTGACCAACCAGAAACTGGACAGCCTTGACGCAGAGTTCTTTGATGCTGTCGGCAATCTTGACATCAGGTTCGAGGACACTGAGGTAAATGTCTATCTTGTGCAGATCAAGGTTAATGAGATATGGAATAGGGTGTTGGCAAAGTACGGCGATCCTACAAAGTACCATTATGGAAGATCGGATGATTTGCGGTCTGTCACAGCGGATTATCTGATTGACAACATAGATGAGGCTTTCGCCACCTTGGACTATCCTTGGACATCCCATCTGTCATTCGAGGACTTCTGTGAGTATGTCCTGCCGTATCGTTATGGAAGCGAGCCGCTTACGGAAGACTGGAGACATTATTTCCGCGAGCGTTATAAGTGGATCGCCGATTCTTTGGCGGGTAACACCGATCCTGTGGCGGTCTGTCGGCTGATCAATCAGGACATCGCGACTTGGTTCCTTCCGGCTGGCGGAGGACACATATTCAAGAATCATCCTCGGTCTTTGTCGGTGGATCAGCTTCGCAAGTGCCGCCTCAGCTCTTGTGTTGAGCAGGCGGCCGTGGCATTGTTCGCTATGAGGTCGATGGGGCTGGCGGTGGCGCACTGCACAATCCCGCATTGGGGGAACCGCAGCGCGGGGCACGATTTCAATGCGATTCTTACTAAGGATAATGAGTGGGCTGACTTTTCCGCCGCCAAATTTAATCCGGGAGAGAATGAGATGGCGAACAAACCTCCGAAGGTATTTGTGAAGAAATTCTCAAGAAAGATGATGACGGAGGACGAACTGGAAGTTATAAAACAATTTGATTTCCCTTATGCCGGTTATCAGGATGTCACCTCGCATCTTGTCAAGACCTCTGATGTCACGGTTCAGATTCCAGATTCTTTGAAGGATGACGTGTCTGTGGTTTATCTGTGTGTCTTCAACAACAAGAGGTGGGTTCCAGTCTCATATTCATATTCCAGAAACGGCAGGGCCAGGTTTGTGGAGATGGGGCGAAGGATAGTCTATCTGCCTCAATATTATAAGGATGGCCGATTCCGCCCGGTTGGTGATCCGATATTCCTTGAAAAGGACGGAAGCCAACATCCGGCGGTTGCTGATAGTGCTAATCCGGTTTCGAGGATGGTGCTGACACGGAAATATGGTCGCTTCAAGTACCAGCTTGGCTATGCGGGAGAGATGGTCGGAGCCAGATTTCAGGGTGCTGATAATCCCGAATTTGAAAATGCAGTCACATTGTTCACGATTGACTCGTTGCCGGATTCCAAAATGGACACTTTTGCGATTGCTCCAGTCAAGTGCCGTTATGTGAGATATTTATATCCTGACATCTTCGCGAGAGGCAATGCCGGCAATGTCGCAGAGATCGCTTTCATTGGAGATGATGGAAAACCGCTTGAAGGAAAGTACATTGGAATCAAGGAAGCTAATGCGAACAATATCCGCACTGTTTTTGACGGAAACACAAGAAATTATCTGAGGGTGTACCAGTCTGCGGATTCCACGGCTGTGTTTCCTGGCAATGTGATAGTTGTCGATTCTCCAAAGCCGATATGGATCGGCCTTGACTTGGGAGGGGACCGTAATGTGACCGGAGTCGCATATTGTCCAAGGAATGACTCTAACAACATCTATCCTCATTGCACTTACGAACTGTTTTGCTGGGACGGCGGTTGGAAATCTTTGGGCCAACGGGCCGGCCAAAAGGATTCCCTTGTCTATGAGAACGTCCCTTCAGGATGCCTTTACATCTTGCGTAATCGTACTGAAGGTAAGGAGGAAAGGCTGTTCACTTACGAGGATGGCAAGCAGGTTTGGTGGTGATTGGCAGACGATGGGAAGACGTATCATATTCAGAATCATTGTTGTGGCGTTTGGTATGATTGCCGCTTTTGCCGTTGCGCTGATTTTCTTTTTTGACAGTTTCACGGTTAAGGGTGATTCTATGGAGCCTACATTCCATAACGGGCAGCGTATCTATGTGAACAAACTGCTGATGGGAGCCAGAATCTACAGAAACTATGACTTCTCAAGTACCAAATTGTCTTCTTTCAGGATGCCGGGACTGAGGAGATTATCCATCGGCGATATCGTGATATTCAATTATCCGTTCGTCGGCAGTAAAGACACGATAGGTTTTAAGATCAATTATGTCTATGCCAAGCGGTGTCTGGGAGCACCAGGTGATTCGGTAAGGATAGAGGACGGCTTTTACCGTGATGCGGAGTGGAGGATTGTCGGTGAAAGTGAGTACCAGTACAGGCTTCATAATATCCCGGACAGTTCACTTATGAAGGTTAAAGGGTGTTATTATGCGATGAATGGATGGAACGTAAAGTGTTTCGGCCCCATTTACGTTCCTGGGAAAGGAGATAAGGTCACAATTGGAGAAACTGATTTTCTTTGGTACAGGAAGTTGATCAAATATGAAACCGGATTTATGCCGGCAATTGACAGTCAAGGACAGGTCTCTCTTGATGGCAAAATTCTGAAAGAATACACCTTCAAAGGCAACTGGTATTTCCTCGGCGGCGACAACGTCTTGAATTCGCGCGACAGCCGCTACTTCGGCCTTGTGCCCGAGGAGTACATCGTCGGGATCGTGATCCAATGAACGAAATGTGCGATCATAAAGGCAGATAACGGAAAATATTCAGTAAATTAGCAAGCACTAAAAAATGTTAGGCTACGATGAACCTTAACCATAGAATAACCACGGCTGCGGTCGGCATATTTCTCGCTCGTCCAGGCCCTGAAGAACCAGGAGGTCGTGAAGTCGAACTATGAGAACACCGAGAAGAAGCGCTCCGTTGCGGCGGAAAGGATGAATTGATATCGAATTGAGTACAATTATTTGATAATTAATATTATATAAATCTGACAAGTTGTAGGATTTCTGCCAATTCATTGATGGATAGTTGCTTACGAGGCTCGTATTGAGAAATGCGAATCTACTCTAAGACATAAACCATTATAGTTGAGCGTTTTACGTTTAGTATGGATTGAAACGATTTTTCATTGTGTTGCCATATTATCTACCTAACTTTGCAGTTGTAAAACCAATAATTATATGCTTATGAGAAAAAAAGTTTTTTTATTGCTAAGTGCAGTTTGCCTTGTCTCTGCCTTATTTACCTTTAATGCCTATGCTGGAATAGAAGACGCGGGGGATATTACTCTACCAGAAGGAGATCTCGATGTTGTGAATCGCTGCCGGTGCAAACACGAAGGGTGCTATGGCGGAAATGCTGTCTCTTTAAGAGCCGCTTGTGCAAAGTCGAATGATCTTTTGAATTGTGCTGATTTTGCGGGAAATTGTCCGTAATATTGTTTTATAAGCATTTGTGGAATTAATTGATTTATAGAATGAGACGTTTTATTCTTTTAATTACCCTATTCTTCATGGGTTATGGAGTATCTGCTTCGAGTTTTGACAATGCGCAGGACACGTTGCATGCTTCTGTGGTCAGAGGGGAACGTAGCGCACGCTCCATCGTCAAGGATGCGGCGCGTGATTTCTCTAAGAACTATGCTGATTATTACGCCTCATTCTTGATCATACGGACCATTAAGTGCGACGGGAAATACAGAGAGGTGCAAGGCGCTGTGGGCGTGTTCGCCTCTCTGGATTTCAACCAGAAAACAAACACAAAACTCTACTGGGATGACCGAAACGCAATGGGAAGACTGTACGTCTGCGACACTTTTGTCAGCGAGAGTCTTTTCGCTGACAAGAATGAGGTCAATCCGGTCTTGAGTGTTAACTCGAAAGGCCAGACTAATGGGGTGGACGCACTTAAGGTTAATTATGTCAACTACTTCGATGTGTCTGCCCTGGACCGGAAAAGAGCCGTTGAGATATTCTCGCCCCTGAACCCCAAGATGGTAGGCAGCTACAGCTACAAGAGTTACGGCACCGCCAAGGTAGGCGGCAGGGATGTCCGTGTCATCAATTTCAGCTCGAATGCCAAAGAACTTTCCATCAAGGAGAGGATCCTGTGTTCAGGACAGTTGTTCATTGACTATGACGGGCGGGTTCAAAAGATTGTGGTGAAAGATATGGATGACAGGTTCACAAGATATGTCAGGAACTTTTCACCGATGTCCCTTGCCACCCCGTACACCTACACGATAACCTACGGTGAGAAGAACGGAAAAATCTACTCCGAGAGTATAAGACAGGAATTGTCATGGAGAGTACCAGAGGGCGGTGCCGAAGACCTTTACTGCGCTGAGACAAACCCTTTCCGCAACCCGTTCAAGAATCGTGTCGAGACGGATTTCATGATGAAGTTCTCGGAACCTCGGATGCTCAAGTCCGGAGAGGAGCATGGCGAGGCTACTCCGGCGTACAGTATCTTGTGCTACAATGATTCACGTGATTTCAACTTTTGGGAGCGGATACTCTCAAAGGAGATTGATTTGGTTCGATTCATGAAGGACACGGGAACAACGTGGGACATCCTTTGCGGACAGACTCAGACGCGGCAGGAGAGAGACCTTGTTGTCCGCTGCGGGAACGATGATGCCAAGGTGTTAAAGGAGAAGAAGAAGTTGGACGCGAAAGCTTCCAGGGCGAGGGAAACTTATCAGTTATTATTCAAAAAAGACTATACCGATGGTTTCAAATAGTCATAGATGCCTTATTCTTGGCAATAAAGTTTTAATAGTCATTGTATTGTCAACGCTGCTCGGACTCTTGTCCGCATGCACCGGAAGTGACAGTCCGTACGATAGCGTCGAACACTTCGGAAAAGAGAACATAGTTCGCACATCCTTGGTGTTTGACACCTTGAGGCTGGATGCCCAATATACATCCCTTTCCGGACAGTGGCACATGAAGGACAGCCTCTTGTGTTTCGTCGATGAATATGCCGTCGGGATCAAGGAGTATGACCTCAGTGGTCACTTCATGGGGGAGCATATCCGCCAAGGGAAAGGTCCTGAAGAAGTCCTGGCCGCCTCTTTTATCTCGACGTTCGACAAGTCCACGGGAGATTTCATCATGCAGGACTCGAACTGTTTCATCCATAGGTTCTCGAAAGACTATAAAAAACTGTTCTCATTGAACCAGGCCTGGTTCACCGCGCTGAGTCCGAACTATGGAGATCTTGGAAACAAAGGTTGGTCTGACCTTTACAATCATCCCGATCCTGAAGTCCCGGAAATGTACGAGTACAATTTTGAGTGCAATAGAATGCAGGCGATCGACTCCGCTGTGATAATCCCGACCACCACCGAGCACGTAAGTTACAACGGTTACGAGAAGCGGCAAAGCAAAGGATTCTGGACAGACTCCTACATATTCATCCGTTTCCGTCCTGAGGTGGTTGAGTCTAGTAAGGTGATATTCGGCCATTATCCGCCTGTCTATCACAAGAGAAACATCCCGGTGTTCTCAAAATATGACTTCTATGCTGAGAAGGATGGCCTTGCCGTCACTTTCGCCGCCGATCCGAGAATATTCCTGATGGACTATGACGGCAATGTCACCGGCTCGTTCGGCTTTTCTGAGAAGGGTATCTCTGGAAAGTACCCTGAAACCACATCTTTCGAGGAATACGAATCCAAGTGCAAGAAAATGAGGAAAGAACACGGTTATTATGACAGGCTTGTCAAATGCGGTGACTACATTTTCCGGACCTGTCGTCTGGACAAGGCCGCCGGGACAATTCTCCAGATTTATGATGGAAACTATAATCTTGTCGGACGGGTTCCAGTCAGTGACGGTTTTGAAGTGATTGGTGAATATGATGGCACCTATTACGCTTACGACAGCCTTGATCTGGACTCAGAGCAGTTTGTCTTTCTAAGTTTCAAGATATAATCATATTATGCGATATCATTCATTGGCTCTTGATATAAGAAGAGTGGCTCATTTGCTAATGTTTCTACTCTTAATGAGCAATTATTGTTTTGGACAGGAAAGAGATTCAACATCCCGATATAATCCTGAACTAAGGTTCTTGGAAAAAAGAATCATCGATTATGGGCATATAAAAGCGAAAGATCAAATTACTATAAATGTGCAATTTGAAAATGCTGATAGACCGCAAAGCATAGTCAGGATAGACTATTATGTAGAGAATTGAATCGAGGGCTTCAAATGACTATAATAAAAGGTGGTCACAGTAGAGAAAATCTATAACCTTAATGCGCATATTCCGTAAATATTTGGTAAATTAGCGAACACTAAAAGGTTAGAACACGATGAACCTTAACCATAGAATAACCACGGCTGCGGTCGGCATATTCATTCTCCTTCTTGGGGCAACGCCTCTCTGGGCGCAGCGGCGGATGTCGCTTTCGGAGGCGATCGGGACGGCGCGGAGCCAGTCGGTGGCGGCGCTGGAGGCGAAGCACGCCTTTGTTTCGACCTATTGGGCGTACCGCTCCTATCAGGCGAGCCGACTGCCGTCGCTTGTGTTGTACGGCAACCTGATGAACTTCGACCGGTCGCTCACCTTGCTGCAAAGCTACGAGGATGGCTCCTTCCGCTACGCCAGCACCTACAACCTCCAGAACAGCCTCGGGCTTCAGGTCGCCCAGAACATAACCTTCACCGGCGGAAGGCTTTATGTCTATTCCGACCTTTCCCGCATCGACCAGTTCGGACTCAACAAGAAACTGACCTGGTACTCCCAGCCTGTCACGGTCCGCTACGTCCAGCCGCTTTTCTCCTACAACCAGTTCAAATGGGACAAACTCATTGAGCCTAAGGAATATGAACGTGGCCGTCGCCGCTACGTCGAGTCGATGGAGCAGGTCACGATCAATGCCGTGTCGGCATATTTCTCGCTTGTCCAGGCCCTGAAGAACCAGGAGGTTGTGAAGGCGAACTACGAGAACACCGGGAAGATGCGCTCCGTGGCGGCGGAAAGGATGAGACTCGGAAGCGTCACGAGGGCGGAATATCTCCAACTGGAACTCCGGGCTCTCAACGACAGCATCTCGATCGGAGAGAGCCTTGTCAACGTGCGTCAGGCGCAGATGTACCTTAACTCGATTCTGGGCTATGATGAGTCCGTGGAGGTGGAACCGGTGGTGGACGATGCCCTGCCGGACATTCTGATGGATTACGATCTGGTGATGGAGAAGGCGATGAGGAACTCGACGTTCAGCCTTGACAATCAGATAAGTGAGTTGAATGCCGCCTCGAATGTGGCGAAGGCTAAGGCGGACAGGGGCATCTCGATGAGCCTTAACGCCCGCTTCGGCCTGTCCCAGACCGGCAATGGCCTGCCGGATGTCTATAAGGATCTTCTGAACCAGGAGGTTGTGGGTTTGACTTTCAGCGTGCCGATCTTCGACTGGGGACTTGGCAAGGGAAAGGTGCAGAAGGCCAAGGCCGCCGAGGAGGTCGTCAAGGCGCAGAACCTCCAGAGCGAGAACGACTACCGCAGGAAGATATTCACCGCCGTCGGCCAGTTCAACAACCAGCGTCAGCAGTGCATGGCTTCCCGCAAGGCGATGGAGATAGCCTCCGAAAGGTACGAGCTGATGATGGACAAGTTCAGGCGCGGCTCGGCCACGGTGACCGACCTCACCAACGCCCAGAACGACAACGAGTCAGCGATGGCCAAATACATCACCGACTACTCCAACTTCTGGACCTACTACTACACCCTCCGGAAGTACGCCCTCTACGATTTCATCACGGGAAAAGACATCGACGTCAACGTCAAGGAAATGGTTGAATGATTCAGAATCAATGAATATGAGAAAGAATATACTTGCGTCCCTTTTTGCCTTCGGCCTCGTCATGATGGCCGTAGCGTGTGGTGGAAACAAAAAGACGGAGGACGTGAAGGACGGGAAACTGACCTACACCCCTCAGATAAACGAAGTCACTGTCGTGAAATTGGAAAGGAAGGATTTCGCCCGTCAACTCCTGTCCAACGGAAAGCTGGTTGCCGGACGGAAAAGCGCGCTGCAGTTCAGGACAACCGGAAAAATCGCGGCGATAAACGTCCGGAATGGTGAATATGTCTCCTCAGGTGCCGTCATCGCCACCGTTGACCGTCCCGACTTGAAACTGTCGCAGGAATCCTCCCGGCTTTCCCTCCGGAAGGCCGAGCTGGATCTGTATGACTATCTTGTGGGACAGGGATATTCCGCCGGGGACACCACCTCGGTCCCCGCCGACCTTTTGGCCATGGCGAAGATGAAATCCGGCTATTCCGCCGCCAAGAACGATTTCGCGCGCTCGTCCTACGAGATTGCCGGAACGGTTCTCCATGCCCCGTTCTCCGGGCGTGTCGCTGACATCAAGCAGAAGCCGTTCGACCAGAGTCCGTCCGGTACTTTCTGCACGATTGTGGACGACAGTGTGCTGGAGGTGGATTTCTCGGTGATGGAGTCGGAATATTCATTCCTCTCCGTCGGTCTGCCGGTGAGGATCCGTCCGTTCGCTGACGAGACCAAGGAATATTCAGGGAAAGTCACCGCCATCAATCCTCTCGTGGATGAGAAGGGGCAGATCTCCGTCACCGCGCAGGTCCGGAACGACGGCTCGCTGATCGATGGAATGAACGTCCGTGTGATCGTGGAGAGGATGATTCCGGGACAGCTTGTCGTGCCTCGCAGCGCGGTGGTGATCAGGGACAATCTGGACGTGCTGTTCACCTGCACGGATGACGGCAAGGCACATTGGACTTATGTCACGATACTTTATTCCAATGGTGAGTCCTACGTGGTCGAGGCCAACAAGGACAGGAACGCCGAACTGAACGAAGGCGACCAGGTGATTGTCTCCGGCAATCTCAATCTGGCGGACAACTCTGATGTGCTGGTAAAAAGGTAGGCAATGCTGAAACATCTGATAGACAGACCGATAACCGTGACGATGATAACCCTTGTCATCGTTGTTCTGGGCATTGTCAGCATACGTCTGCTGCCAGTGTCGTTGGTTCCGGATGTGGACATCCCGTACATAACCGTGCAGGCCACATCCTCGGAACTTTCGGCCAGAGAGATGGACGAGAGTGTGCTGAAGCCTCTGCGCCAGCAGCTTATCCAGATCAACGGGCTTGAGGACATCGTCAGTGAGGCGAAGGACGGCAGCGGGACGATCCGGCTTACGTTCAACCACGGTTCGGACATCGATTATCTTTTCATTGAGGTCAACGAGAAGATTGACCGGTCCATGTCCAGCCTTGGCGACATCGCCCGGCCTAAGGTCTTGAAGGCCAGCGCCACGGACATTCCGGCGTTTTTTGTGAATATTACTTCTTCGGTCGCTGAGCCTGTCGAACCACAAGCTCAGGGACCGCCTCAGAATCGGTCACTGAGCCCGTCGAAGCGCACCGAGCCTGAGGCCCAATCGGACTTGTTCCCCGTAACCGAGTCCTTCTCCCAGATGAGCCGCTTCGCACGTGACGTGATCAGCAAACGCATCGAACAACTCTCCGAAGTCGCCATGGTAGATGTCAGCGGCCTTGTCAGTGACGAGATTCTCATAATTCCGGATGAGTCCAAGCTACTCCAGGCAGGGATGACAATGAATGAGTTCGAGAGTTGTGTCAAGAGTTCCAACATCCGCCTTGGCAGTCTCACAATCCGTGACGGAGAGTACCGCTACAATGTCAAATTCGATTCCCGGGCTTCCTCCAGCGAGGACATCGCCAACCTCTGGTTCAAGAAGGAAGGCCGCCTTCTTCAGATAAAGGACGTCGCCAAGGTCGTCGTCCACCCGGCAAAACGAACCGGCCTCGTCCGCTCGAACGGAGAGGATGCCGTGTGTCTTGCCGTCATCAAGCAGAGCGAGGCGAAGATGTCAGACCTGAAGTCGGCCATGAACGGTCTGATGGACAGTTTCCGGAACGACTACCCTCAGTTGAGCTTCGAGATCACGAGAGACCAGACCCAGCTTCTTGAATATACCATCAACAACCTGCTACAGAACATCGTGGTCGCCCTCCTTCTGGCGAGCGTCATCATATTCCTCTTCATGAGGGACTTCCGCTCTCCGGTGCTGGTGATCCTGACGATGCCGGTGGCGCTGATATTCTCGATGCTCTGCTTCTATGCCATCGGATTGACCCTGAATATTATATCCCTCTCCGGTCTGCTTCTCGGAGTCGGAATGATGACTGACAACACGGTCATCCTTGTCGATAATATAACCGGCCGCTGGCAACGTGAAGGGAACCTGCGCTCCGCTGTCCTTGAGGGCACGAAAGAGGTGAGGGGAGCGATGCTCAGCTCCGTGCTGACAACCTGTGCGGTGTTCATTCCGTTGATATTCATGAGCGGCATCGCCGGGGCGATGTTCTACGATCAGGCTATGTCGGTGGCCATCGTGCTGCTGACCTCCTACATCGTGACCATCCTTGTGATTCCGGTCTATTATTACTGGTGGTTCAAGGGTTCGGATGGTTTCCGTCCGAGTCCGCTTTTGGAGAAAATCAACTTTGACGAACCGATCCGCCGCTGGGACGACAAACTTATGGAATGGTTCATCCGGCACAGGCCGGTCGCCTGGGGCCTTCTTGCCGTCTCGATCGTCGGGCTGGTGTTCTGTTTCCTGGAGATGCCGAAATCCCGTCTGCCGGAGATGACCCAGACGGACGCGATAATGAAGATTGACTGGAACGAACACATTTCCATTGAACGTAACACGGAGCGGATCAGGGATTTAGAGAAAATACTGACCGGAAGCGTGGAGCAGATGACGGCTCTTGTCGGTTCTCAGCAATTCATTCTGAGTCATAGTGGTGACCAAGGAATTTCCGAAGCGTCCATCTACGTCAATTGCAAAGATGCCGGCACATTGAAAAAGGTGCTGGGCGAATTGAAGGATGAGATGGAGAATGAATATCCGGAAGCGGTATATTCATTCGAAGCTTCAGGGAATATCTTCGACATGGTTTTCGCCCGGAACGAGGCTCCGCTCGTGGCGCGCCTTCGCCCAGTGAGGAACAGGGAGGTTGAGGTCGAACCGTTGAGGAATATGCTCTCCGAGGTCAGGGAAACGTTGCCTGGAGTGACCGTGGCGGATCCTCCGGTAAAGACTGACGCTCTGTTTGTCGCTGATCCTGACTTGCTTGCGCTTTATGATGTCGGTTATTCGGAACTTGTGTCGATTCTGAGGAACTCGCTCAATGAGAACCGTCTGTTCAACATTGTCCAGGGAACCAGTACTGTTCCGGTCGTGACAGGCTCCAACGCCGCCGGACTTTCGGAGATCCTGCATGGCACTTTCATCGAAAAGAAAAGCCTTGACGGGGAGACATCCCGGATTCCGGTTTCAAATCTTATGCGGCAAACCTTTGCCGAGGATTTGAAAACTTTGGTCGCAGGCCCGGAGGACAATTACTACCCTTTGGCTCTCGATGTTCCGTCGAAGGACGTGAAACATGTGATGGCCGCGGTGAGTGACGTCGTGCGAAAGAATGGTGACTTCGAGGTCGGCTATTCTGGTTCCTGGTTCTCCAACAGCAAGATGATCGATGAGATGATCATCATAATGCTGGTCGCCATAATCCTGCTCTATCTGATTCTGGCCTCCCAGTTCGAGTCTCTGGTCCAGCCGCTGATCATCCTTTCGGAGATTGTCGTGGATGTCTTTGTCGCCTTGCTGGTTCTATGGATTTTCGGGGTCAGCATCAACCTGATGTCGATGATCGGCCTGGTCGTGATCACCGGTATAGTCATCAATGACTCCATTCTTAAGATTGACACCATCAACCGGATGCGCAAGGCGGGCGGGAACCTTGAGCGCGCTGTCATCGACGCTTCATCGCTTAGAGTGAAGGCTATCATAATGACCTCATTGACAACCATTTTGGCCGTCTGTCCGTTCCTGTCAAGAGGAAGTATGGGAGCTGACCTTCAGTACCCGATGTCTCTGGTGATCATCGCGGGAATGCTTGTCGGAACCCTTGTCAGCCTGTTCGTCGTGCCGGCGTTGTATTATTCGATCTACAATGGAAGAAAGAAAAAATAGACTTTCTCCATTTTCGGTCGTTCTGATTATGGTGGCGCTGTCCCTTGTCGGGCTGGCGGCGTTGCCGCGTCTGAACATCCAGTACACACCGATGACGGAAGGCCGTACGGTCTATGTATCTTTTTATTATCCCAACGCCTCTGCGGAAATCATTGAAAGCGAGGCGACATCCAAGATTGAAGGAGTCTTGGCGGGGATACGCGATGTCACAGACATTTCCTCTGTTTCACGTAAAGGTTCAGGCTCCGTTTCTGTCAAGTTCCGCAAAGGCTCGGACATGGACGCGGCGCGCTTCGAGGTCGCCTCGGCGATCAGGAACGTTTACCCAAGCCTTCCTGATGAGGTCTCCTATCCGGGAATATCCTTGTCTGGCGGCGGACGGGTCTCGCGGATATCCTATCTCGTCAAGGGCGGGATCCCTTCCCGGGAGATTTCCAAATATGTCAAGGAACACGTCCTCAGCCATTTGGCCGCCATCCCGGGAGTGGACAAGGTCAATGTGGACGGCGGTGTTCCTTTCCAGTGGGTGATCACGTTCGACGCCGACAAGATCCAGTCCGTAGGAGTCACCGCCGATGAGATCGCATCGGCCTTCAATTCATATTACCGTGAGGAAATCCTCGGAATGACGGAAACCTCTGAAGGATTGATGACGGTGCGTCTTAAAGAAGCCTCGGACAAGGATTTCGGATCGATACCCGTAGGTAATTTCAAAGGCCGTGTGATTCACATCGGGGACGTTGCCCAGTGGCGCTATGAGGAAGCGGTGCCGTCAAGTTACTATCGTGTCAACGGTTTGAACACCATTACTTTGACGGTGGAGATAGCTTCTTCGGCCAACCTGTTGACTGTCGCTTCCGCCGTCAAGGAAAGGATGGCGGAGCTTCAGAAAGGCTTCCCTTCGGAAATCACCGCCGGCATCGCCTACGATTCCTCTGAGTATGTCAGCGAGGAACTCAGCAAAATCTATGTCCGTACCGCCCTCTGCATCTTGATCCTGCTGCTGTTCGTGTTCTTGATCAACAGGTCGTGGCGGTATATGCTGATCATTGTCTTCACTTTGACGGTCAATGTGTTGACCGCCTTGATGATCTACAGTTTGGCAGGTCTTCAGATCCACATCTACACCCTTGCCGGAATCACGGTCTCTCTCGGAATAATCATCGACACCTCGATCGTGATGATTGACCACTACGCCCATTTCAAAGACCGGAAGGCTTTCCCGTCCATCCTTTCGGCCGCGGCCACGACTGTCGGCGCATTGATGATGGTCCTTCTGCTTCCTGAAAAGGAAAAAGCCAACCTCGTGGACTTCATCTGGGTGATTGTCATTAACTTGGGACTGTCGCTGATCATCTCCTACCTGTTCATCCCGTCGCTGATGGAATATATTCCTGTAAGAATGTCGGGTGGCAAGTCTGGGCGTTCCCCAAGGAAGCTCCGCCGGATCCTGCGTTGGAAAAGGTTCTACGCTTCCTACATCGGCTGGGGGGTGAGGCATCGTTGGGTGTATGTCCTTTTGTTCATCGTGGCGTTTGGAATCCCGCTCTGTCTGCTCCCTACCCGTCTGTCTGATTATGACAAGGACAAGGCGGACAGGTTCGACAGATTTCTGGACAAGATTGTCACCTGGAAACCTTACGACAGGAACCGTCAGTTGATAGACAAGATAGCCAGTTCCTCCTTCGGTCTGTTTTACAAATCCTTGAACCGCTCCAATTTCTACCGGGAGCCTGAAAAGAAACGTCTGATCATCAATGCCGGCATGCTTGAAGGCTGTACCGTGAACCAGTTGAATGATGTCGTGAGGGCGATGGAGAATTATCTGTCGAAGTTCGATGAGATCTCCGTATTCACCACGTCGATATATTCCTACGACAACGCCGAGATTTCGGTGGAGTTCAAGCCTGAGTATGAGAACTCAGGTTTCCCTTCCGTGCTGAAGTCCGAGGTCACGAGGATGGCGATCAATTTCGGCGGGGCGAACTGGAGGGTCTCCGGAATAGACGACAATAATTTCAACAACAACATCGTCTCGTCCTCCAAGAGCAACCGCATCTCGCTGAAGGGCTATAACTATCAGGAACTCAGCCGCTATGCAGAGAAACTGATGGCCTATCTCTCCACAAACCGCCGTGTCCAGGGCGCGGAGATCTGGTCGGGAGGTTGGAACGGCCGCCCTTCGATTGAGTTTGTGCTGGATTATGATTTTGGGCGGATGACGCTCGCCGACATCAATCCTTACGCCTACTACAACGCTCTGGGATCCTTACTGTACGAACGGAAGATCGGAACTTCTGAATATGATGGTGGAGCCGTCGATGTTGTCCTCCGTTCCTCGGATCTGGACAGATACGATCTTTGGCACGTTCTTAACTCTCCGATAGATGTCGGTCAGAAGAAAATGACGCTTTCGAGTGTCGGGGGCATCGACAAGCAGCGGACAGGTCTGACAATCAGAAAGAGCAACCAGTCCTACGAGCTTGTTGTATGCTACGACTTCATCGGTAGTTGGGAACTCAGCCGCTCCCTGTCCCAAAAGGCTGTGAAGTATATGAACGATGAGGTACTCCCGATCGGTTTCAAGGCGGAGGTTCCGGGCTGGGGCTGGTTCGACACCGCCAAGCAGCAGTACGCCTGGCTGCTGTTTTTGATTCTTGCGGTGATGTACGTGATGCTTGCGATGACATTCGAGTCGTTCCGTTACCCGCTCGCCGTGATCTTTATGGTTCCGGTCTCTTTCATCGGCCTCTTCCTTGCCTTCGGCCTATCGGACTTCTCCTTCGATCAGGGCGGTTTCGCCGCCTTCGTGATGCTCAGCGGCATAGTCGTCAACGCCGGCATCTACCTCATCACCACCTACCAGTCCCTCCTCGGTGCATCGGTCCCTGAGCCTGTCGAAGGGACCACCTCTGTGACTAAACAAACTCACCGACCAGCCGAAGCGGCCAACATCCGCCTCTACGTCAAAGCCTACTCCCGCAAGATCAACCCGATCACCCTCACCATAGTCTCCACCATCCTCGGCCTCCTCCCGTTCCTCACCGACGGCCCCGAGGAGGTTTTCTGGTTCGACTTCGCCGTCGGCACCATCTCCGGCATGCTCTTCTCCATACTCGCCGTGATATTCATCCTCCCGATCTTCTGCGTTAAGCGCAAATAGGATATGGCCATGCGCTATTTTCGCGATGCTGAGAAGAAAAAATCGCAAGGTTGGATGGTGAAAACAAGGCTCTTTTCTCGGAATTTATACCGTGATTAATGTAATTGCTTGACAGTCTGTGCTTTACTAATTATGATATGTTACAAGTATTTGATTAATGTATTGAAAATAATCTGATTAAACTG
>ERZ1034992.632-NODE-632-length-18559-cov-14.783885_pt1 | contig 18559 bp, 15 predicted proteins | sample MGYA00520695_ERZ1034992 | MGnify/ENA primary metagenome ERZ1034992 (study PRJEB33766, sample SAMN09781778) | gut metagenome | biome: gut microbiome | host: Homo sapiens | place: Madagascar | study: EMG produced TPA metagenomics assembly of the PRJNA485056 data...
ATATAAATACAATACATTTTTATCAAATTTCTTGTATAAATATATAGAAAATTTCAAATTTTAAATATATTATCTCTTTAGGAGGTGACTTATGAGTATAGGAAGTAGAATCAAAGAAGCAAGAATGGCGTTGAATTATACTCAAAGCGAACTTGCAGAAGCACTCGAAATTACTACAGGAGCAGTCGCAAATTACGAAAATGAAGTAAGCATTCCAAAACCAGAAATTTTATATAAACTAATGAACGTTTTGAAATGTGATGCAAATTATCTTTATCAAGATATGTATAATTCAAAGAATAATGATTTTATCATTAGCAGTAATGAACAATCTTTCATAAAAAAATACCGCAGCTTAGATGGCTACGGCAGAAAAGCAATAAATAATGTGTTAGATGTTGAATATGAACGTTGCAATACAGTTATTGAAGAAGATACACCACTGTATATAACAAAGCCTTATTACGCTGTAGGCGCATCTGCCGGCAATGGTGAGTATTTATTCGATGATCTCGATAAAACATCAATCACGCTTCCGGATACACCTTTAAATAACAAGGCTGACTTAGTTATTGCTGTTAGAGGTCATTCTATGGAACCTACTTATTATGACGGAGATAAATTGTTAGTGAAGAAACAATCAGAACTTAATATCGGCGAAATCGGCGTATTCATAATCAATGGTGAAAGTTTTGTTAAAGAACTTGGCAAAGATAAATTAATTTCGCACAACAAACAGTATCAGGATATACATTGTTCCGACTACGACAATATGACTACAGTTGGAAAAGTAATCGGAAGTATTTAATTAGATATAAGGGGAAATTTGTAATTTATGAAAAAGAAACTGACTTTTGCGGCATTTATTTTTACATCACTTTTTGTAATTGCCGGTATGAGCGTAATTGTGTCCAATTTTAAAAAGGGAGATCTTAGTCAGGGAATAGTTGGTATTTTTCTAGTGGTGGGAATTTCATTTCTCGACTACAAACTCTGGGAGGCAATTCATATTAATCAACCGAATATTGACGCATCAAGCCATTCTTGGTTTAAACGTATAAACTTTACCACTGTACTCGCAGTTTTATTGGTATTAGGCTTGCTGGATGGAAACAACAAGCGAAAAGAAGAAAGTTCATCACAAACCTCCCAAAATAACGAGACCGAGAATGATAAAAAAGAGGAAGAAGAAAAGCAACTACCAACATGCGATGGAGTATCAATTACTTCTGATTGCGTAGTTGATGGGATTACATATTCTAAATACATATATCATCCAGCAAAAGAAGCGGTAACTCATGTAGAAAAAGTACAAACCGGAACAGAAACAACAACATCAGAACCTTATATTTTATGTAAGGATGGTTTCCATTGGGGTTCAAAGACGCGCAAAGGTGCTTGTTCCGGTCATAATGGTGTGGCAGACCCCGAACATGTAGATGTGATTGAAAAGCCGGTGTATGAAGAACAAATTGTTGAAGACTCTCCTGCTCAAGATGAATATTATGAAAAAGAAGAAAAGCAAAAGGAATAATTTAGATGGATAAAGAGAGTTATTTAAACAATCCTCAGAAAATCATTATGGTTTCCCCAGAATTATTTGACAGCGATAAATCTGATTTTATTGCTTACGCTTCTGGAAATGGAATGATTCGATCAGGTATATCCGATGGAGATACTTTGATTTTCAAAAACACTTCCAAATTAAAAGATGGTGAGATTGGAGTGTTTATTATGAAAGGTAAAGAAACCGCCGTAAAGAGATATTTCAAAAGAAACGATACTGTAATTCTTGAATTTGATGACGGAATACAACCACCAATGATTTTTAGCGAAAAAGATGTAGAAATAGTTGGGAAACTAACTTATATAATCAAAAAAGTATAACAATCAGAAAGATAGCTAAGTTCAAGGGGGTGATACAAATGGAAAATAATAACGAATTAATAATGTACCAGACAGAAGATGGAAATACTAAAATTGAAGTTCATATGGAAAACGAAACAGTTTGGTTGTCACAAGATCAAATGGCCGAGCTCTTTCAGAAATCAAAATCAACTATTAACGAGCATATAATTAACATTTATGATGAAGGAGAATTGCAAAAGGATGATACATTGAGAAAATTCGGAATTTCCGAATTTTCTACCAAACCCACAAACTTTTACAGTCTCGATGTCATTATTTCTGTCGGCTATCGTGTTAAATCTGTGCGTGGTACGCAGTTCCGTATTTGGGCAAACTCAATCTTAAAGGAATACTTAATCAAAGGATTTGCATTAAACGATGAACAATTAAAAGCAGCTGGTGGCGGTACATATTGGAAGGAGTTGCTCCAAAAGATTCGCGATATTCGTTCATCAGAAAGAGTATTTTGGAAGCAGGTATTAGACATCTATGCAACTAGTGTGGATTATGATCCTAAATCTCCTGAATCAGTCACATTCTTCAAAACAGTACAAAATAAACTGCACTATGCGGCACACGGAAATACAGCAGCTGAAATTGTATATACACGTGCAAATGCCGACAAGCAAAACATGGGTCTAACTAATTTCAAAGGCACTTATCCAACAAGAGAAGAAGTGAGAATTGCTAAAAATTATTTAAACGAAGATGAATTAAGTAATCTAAATACACTCGTTTCCGCATTCTTCGATCTAGCTGAAATGCGAGCAAAGCAGCACAAGCAAATGTATATGAGTGATTGGATAAGTGAACTGGATAAATTCTGTGATTTATACGGTCAAGGGGTTCTTCAGACAGCCGGTAGAATCAGCCATAAATGCGCAGCTGCTAAGGCTGATGAAGAATATGATAAATACAAGAATATTATCGACGCCGATCAAACGCCGGTAGAAAAAGCATTTTTAGAAAATATGAAATTGTTGGAAGATAAAGTAAAGAAATAATATAAAAACTCTGCCACGGCAATGGCAGAGTAAAGTAAACTACCCTCTCAAAAGGTCTTTTACTATACCCAATTTTAGCATAAATACTTCAAAAGAAAGGAATGATTTGAATGGCAAGAAAAATCAGAAAAGAAAAACACATATCACAACGTGTCTTACCAAACGGAAATATCAATTTGTTAATACAAATAAAAAGAAATGGTAAGACATACCGAAAAAGCATAAATATTAGTGATTATCCAACGCCAGCTATCGCTATGGATGTTGCCTGTGGAATACGCGACGATCTACTGAGAAACATTAGAAATAATATCACTATAAAAAAATTTCCTACTATTGAAAAACTGTATAAAAGGATGCATGAATTATTCCCGTGTTCATTTAAAACAAAAACAAAGTACAATCATTATTACACTTCAGCCATTTCAAAGTATGCGGATATACCCATAAATAAAATCACTGCAGCTGATATCCAAGAAAGCATCAATAATTATTTGACTACCCATTCTCAAGAAGATACGAATAGATGCTTAAGCGTTTGGAAAAAAATATATACTACGGCACAGATTGAAGAAATCCCAATCATAGATAAAACGTTAAAAGTCTCAGTTGCTAAGTCGAAAATCGTTGTAGAGCCACGTGATGTGAAAACAACTTTAGAAAACTTCAACCATTTCCTTGATGCTCTATTAAATTATCATGCTTACGATAATAAAGGTCGTTATCGTTCAATGTCTATCTGGTATATGCTAAACATTATGTACTATACCGGAATGCGCAACGCGGAAGTATTCGCCCTCAGAAGAGAAAACATAGATCTTACCAATAATGTTATAAAAGTAAAGGCAATGGTCGGATCTGACAAAAAGGAATTAGGTGTAATCGTTCCGGTTAAAACGGTCAGAAGTATAAGAGATATACCAATCTTCGCAGAGTTAAAGGAAATATTATTAAACCTGATGGCATGGCATCAATTCGATTATTTGATTTGTGACTATAATGGTAAATTATATAAAACGGACTTCGTGTCAAATTACATTACCAACGTGGCTAAGAAAAACAAAATCAAATTCAATGCATATATGCTACGGCATTTATTCAGCAGCGATCTAATAAAATCAAATACAAATCTGCGAACAATACAGGAATTAATGGGGCATTCATCAAGTTCTATGACACTGGCATATGCACGTGTCACCGACGAAGATAAAAAAGCAGCCATCGCAAGAAGAAAATAATTCATGAATACTTTATGAATACTTTTGTATGAAAAACAGCGGTTTATAACGGATATCAGAAAATATTAAAAACCCTTAAAATACGCATAAACAAAGAAAATCCCCACTACAACGGAGTGTAGCGGGGATTTATTAGGCGCCTTAAACAGGGCTCGAACCTGTGACCTAGCGGTTAACAGCCGCTCGCTCTGCCGACTGAGCTATTAAGGCACGTGACTATATTACCATTTCTATATAATCATCGCAACACCTTTTTCATTATTTGCAGAAAAAGTTGATTTAAAATATTTGAAATTATTTATTGACTGTCGGTCAATTCAATGCTAATATATAGTTGTACAGTCAGAAGACTATAAGGAGGAACTTATATGGGTCTCATTTCTACTGCTTTATTATCCGCTAGTTCAACACTTAGCGATTCTTGGAAAGAGTATTTCTATTGTGATGCTATTCCGTCTGATGTATTTGTTGTTAAAGGTATCAAGAGAAACTCCGGAGGATTCTTCAGTGGCAATAAGGGAAGCGACAACATCATTACAGATGGCTCGGTAATTGCAGTTGCTGATGGCCAAGCGATGATCATCGTCGAACAGGGACAAATCGTTGATATTTGTGCTGAACCTGGCGAATTCAAATATGACTCTTCTACACAGCCATCTGTATTCACAGGTAGCCTTGGTGAAGGTGTTAAGAGAATGTTTGAAGAATTTGGCCGTCGCTTCACATTTGGTGGACAGCCTGCTGCAGACCAACGTATCTATTATGTAAACACAAAGGAATTAGTTGGTGTGAAGTATGGTACTCCATCCCCAATCCCATTCAGAGTTGTTGATGCACGTGCAGGTATCGATATTGATGTATCAATGAAGTGCTTTGGTGAATACAGCTTGCATGTATGTGATCCAGTATTATTCTATACAAACGTTTGTGGAAACGTATCAGACAGCTATAAGTTAAGCGACCTCAACGACCAGTTACGTACTGAATTACTCACTGCTTTACAACCAGCATTCGGTAAGTTAAGCGAACAAGGTATCCGTTATTCTCAGATTCCAGCTCATACAACTGAGTTAGCTGCTGCGCTTAACGAAGAACTCAGCAGTAAGTGGAGAGAAAAGCGCGGTATCGAAATCGTATCCTTCGGTGTATCTTCTATCAAGGCTGATGAGGCTGATGAAGAAATGCTCAAGCAAATGCAACGTAACGCTGCATACACAGATACAAACTTAGCTGCCGCAACTCTTGTTGGCGCACAAGCGCAAGCAATGCAAGATGCTGCCAAGAATGCGAATGGTGCTGCTATGGGCTTTGTAGGCATGAATGCTGCACAAAGTGCTGGCGGTATCAATGCTAACGCACTATACCAAGCAGGTCAGGCACAAAAAGCCACAAACAGCGGTGATAAGTGGTTCTGTCCAGAATGTGGTAATGAGAATCATTCAAACTTCTGCTCTCACTGCGGAACAAAGAAACCTGAATAATCATCCAAAACGATAAGAACCCGTTCTGTCGGGTTCTTTTTCTCAAATGAAAGGGGAAAATCATGGCAAATAACGCTTTAACAAATTTCCAATGTCCAAATTGTAATGGTCCTCTTACCTTTGATCCAGGAAGTCAGAAGTTAAAATGTGGTAACTGCGGTAGTGCTTTTGCACCTGCAGAAATCGAGGAACACTACGACAAACAAGTAGCTCTATCCATTGAAGAAGGACAAAAAGAATATAGTGCAGAAGATACGCTGCAGTGGAGTGAAGAAGATGCGCAAAACTTGCGTGCATATAACTGCCCTTCTTGTGGAGCACAGTTAATCGCAGATAAGAACACTGCTGCGACAAGTTGCCCATACTGTGGTAATCCTACGATTGTACCAGCACAGTTTAGTGGTGCACTAAAACCTGACTATGTGATTCCTTTCAAGATGAATAAGGATGAAGCTATCAAAAAATTGTCTGACTTCTACAGTGGAAAACCACTCTTACCAAACGCTTTTAAGGAACGTAACCATATTGAAGAAATCAAAGGTGTATATGTTCCCTTCTGGCTCTATGATGGCACAGCAGATGTAGACATGGCCTTCCGCGGTACAATTTCACATTCTCATCGTGAGGGTGACTACACAGTTACTGTTACTGAAAACTACTCTATCCTACGTCAAGGAACCGTACAATTTAATCGTGTTCCTGCTGATGGATCAAGTAAGATGCCAGATGAGTTCATGGACGCAATCGAACCATATAACTATAACGAAATGATTCCGTTTGAAATGGGATATATGACTGGATACCTTGCAGATCGATACGATGTAACTGCAGAACAAGATCGTAATCGTGTCAACACACGTATGCGTACATCTTCAGCAGATAAAATTCGTGAAACTATTAAAGGCTATCACACCCTATTTCCACGTCGTTCAAATATCTATATTAGAGAAGATAAAGTTCACTATGCATTCTTGCCGGTATGGATGCTTACCACAAAATGGCAAGGCAAGACTTACATATTCGCAATGAATGGACAAACAGGAAAGATGATTGGTGATGACTTACCAATCGACACCGGAAAATCGGTTCTTTACTTCTTTGGTATTCTGCTCATCAGTATGATATTGATTGGCATTCTGCTATTTGTGGTATTTTAGGAGGTACGCATTATGAAGAAAAAATTACTAGCACTCGTTGCGGCATTTACTTTCTTGCTATGTATGTTACCAAGCTTATTTCTACCAACAAGAGCTGATGCAAATGATTACGTTGTTGATGAATATGGCATATTAACAAATGCAGAAATACAAGCACTCAATAACATCGCAAAAGAATACAGCGATAAATATAAGATTGGTTTTTACATCCGTATTATGAATTCTCACGGTTCACAGACAATCGAGCAATACTCTGAAAGTATCTTCAACTCAGAAGGTCTTGGAATTGGTGACGAAAGAGAAGGCATTATGCTAACTCTTACGATGGAAGATCGTAAGTTTGATATTACAGTACACGGCACAAAGGCAAATAAAATTTTTGATGCAAGTGCAAGAGAAAAAATTGCAAGCGTTGTTGTATATGACCACTTAAAATATAACGAGTATGGAGAAGGTGCAAAAGTGTTCCTTGATGAATGCTCAAGCACAATCGTTACACCTTATATTGTTAAGGGTAGTATAACTGCAATTGTTCCATTGATTATTTCTATCGTCACAATCCTATTCTTTAGAAGTAAGCATAAGACAAAAGGCATTTCCCACGAAGCGTATGCCTATATACCACAAGGCGGGCTAAAGCTTCAAAGAGCACAAGATATGTACTTATATCGCTCTGAGACACGCACCTATAATCCTCCTGCTAAGAGTAGCGGTGGAGGAGGCGGTTTCCACTCCAGTAGCGGTGGTGGATTTGGTCATACAAGCGGAAGCTTCTAATACACCAAAGGCTTATTCAATTTGGATAAGCCTTTTATTTTACCACAGCAATAGCGATGCCATCTCCCACATCAAGGTGGAATGTTGTTTCAAAACGAGAATCTGTTTTGAGATATTCACGGAACTTTAAAATCTTGCGAGTCAATTGTACTGTAGAACGATTTTGCGAAAGTTCAGGACAGTCTACAATGCCATGAAACTGCAAGTTATCAAAGAAGAAAACCGTACCCTTTCTTGCATTTTTGAAAAAGTGTTCCATATACTTGCGATACTGAGACTTCGCAGCATCAATAAAGATTAGGTCATAGATCTTCTTTGTTTCAAATTGATATGCATCCTGTAAGTATGCATGCACTCTATCCTGCAAACCTGCATGCATGATATTATTTACGGCCTGTTCATACATATCAGGATTAATTTCCACTGTATCGATTGTCATATCCCAACGTAAACTCGCCATCTGAATTGCCGAGTAGCCTACTGCTGTACCAATCTCTAAGATATCGCGTATCCCTTCATGACTACGTATATATTCCAACAAGAATTCCATCCCATCATCTAACATGATTGGGACATGTTCCTTGCGAGCTTTATCGTGTATTTCCTGTAATCTAACTTCATCCATATAGACAGTATAATATATTATTTCAATACGGTACATGTTAGAATGAAAGGATAAAGAAATGGAGGGATATATGTTAACACTTGAGTTTGTACGTGCTTTTATTGGCGAGAAAATGTTTACCAAAGGTATGCAGGAGTATACTGAAGCAAATGTCTTTAACATGGAAATTATCGAGAATGATGAACATTACAAACTGATTACAGCCAATGTTCAAGGTGAAGAGTATTACAGCGTTCATGTTGTTAACATAGAACTCAGCCCACAGAACGAATGGATTACAAAAATGACCTGTGATTGCGAGTATTTCGATTATCGTCATACCCCTTGTAAACATATCGCAGCTGTACTCATCGCCTATGTAAAACGCAATGATGCACAACCTGAACCTTCCTTACGTAAAAAACATACTGATAAATCATTTAAAGAGTTCTTATCTAGTTATCAAGCACACACAAGTAACTTTACAAAAAGACCTTTGAACATCATTTTAGAACCAGAAATATCCCCAAAGTTCCGTACTGACATGCTTGAAGTAGGATTTAAGATTGGTTTATTAAATGAACATCTCTATTCAATTCAAAACATCACGGAATTTGTCGAGAATTTGGATGGTGAAACGAATAAGAAATATGGAAAATCTTTGGAGTTTACGCACACACTCCAAGCCTTCCATCCACGCTATCGCCCTCTAGTACAGTATTTAGTTGATTATGTACATGATGAAACTTCCTATTCCCTTTACCAAAGTATCCCTGGATATCGTATGATGCATGCGGCTGATTTACCACGTCGTACAATTACCGTAAAATCCTATGCAATCGATATCTTCTGGGACACCATCAAGGATCTTTCATTTAACATCAAAGAACATTACGGTATCTTGCGACCATATACTTTAGTAGATGGGCAGCCATCCATGAGCGCATCCATCGAGAAAGTAGATGATGGATATCAATTTAATACAACCGTATTACCATATATTACTGGCAAGAACCACAGCTATTTCTTTGATGAAAGTCGACAAATGATTTACCGTGACGTAAGAGCTTCACAATCCTTTCGTAAATTAATCGACTATTTTCATAGTGCTAAATCAGCGAATATCTTTATTGCGGAAGACGATATCGCAACCTTTGCAAGAAATGTATTCCCAATCTTGCAAAAGAATTTGACCGTTCAAACAAAAGGATTTAATCCGACACAGTATCTTCCAGAGATTCCTACTTTTGAAATATATCTAGATATGCCACAGGATAATCTAATTACAGGTGAACTCTTCGCTATTTATTCTCACGGTAAATACAATGTATTCTCACCTAGTGAAAATGCAGTGAATCGAGATTTATTTTTCGAAAAGAATATGGAGTATTTCTTCTCCCCTTGGTTTAGTGCCTATGACCCAACAAACTCTCGTATGGCGCTAATTGACGACGATGACAAGGTATATCGTTTTGTTAAATTTGGCATCCTAGAAATGCAGGCTAAAGCCGATGTATTCATCTCGGAATCTCTCAAGAAACTAAAGCTTCACAGCCAAACACGTATCTCCATTGGAGTATCCGTTAATCATGATCTACTACAGTTAAATCTAATCAGTGATCAAATTAATCTCAAGCAACTCAATGAGATTCTCAGTAAATATGATCCAAAGAAGAAATACTATCGTCTTAAGAGTGGTGAGTTTGTGGATATCGATGAAAACATTCAAGCCCTTGCAAGCTTCAAAGACGCAATGAATCTTAGTAATTCGCAATTTACAAGTGGCTCCATTGATGTCCCAGCTTATCGTGCATCCTATCTTAATCAATTAGCAGAGACTTCTATCTTAGATATTCAAGCAAAGGAAAACTTTAGACAACTAATTCGCAATATGAAGGATATCGAAGATATTGAATACACTATTCCCCAGGAAATCGAACCAATCTTGCGGCCTTATCAGAAGAAAGGTTTCCGGTGGCTTTATGCACTAAAAGAGAATCATCTAGGTGGATTACTGGCAGATGAAATGGGCTTAGGTAAATCTATTCAAATCATCTCATTGCTTGCGGCTTGGAAAGATCGCAAACGTACGCTGATTGTATGTCCATCCTCCCTTGTATACAACTGGGCTAATGAAATCAATAAATTCATGCCAAATATGCATTACACAATGATTTCAGGATTCGCAAATATTCGCAAAGAACTCATTCATACTTCATTAGAAAATGATATTCTAATTACTTCTTATGATGCTCTCAAGCGTGATATTGATGTCTATCGTACGATGGAATTCTCTTGTCAGGTTATTGATGAGGCGCAGTATATAAAGAATGCATCCACACTAGCTGCACAATCAGTAAAGGAAATTGACAGTCACTTCCGTATCGCCTTAACAGGTACACCTATCGAAAACCGTTTGAGTGAGCTATGGTCTATCTTTGATTTTATCCTTCCAGGATTCTTTGGCTCGTATCAAAAATTCCGTACAAACTACGAACTTCCTATCGTACGTGACCAAGATGAGTTCTTAGAAGCAGAACTGCAAAAGATGGTAACGCCATTTATCCTACGTAGACGCAAGAAGGATGTATTGCACGACTTACCAGATAAGATTGAAGATGTATATTATGGTCAACTCGAAGATGAACAAAAGGATCTCTACAAAGCGCGCGTTCAGCGTCTCAAGTTAATGTTGCAGAAACAAAGTGATGAAGAATTCAAGGAGAACAAGATTGCAGTATTAGCGGAGTTAACGCGCTTACGCCAACTCTGTTGTGACCCTCACTTAATTTATGACCACTATAAAGGCAACTCTGCCAAGAAAGAACTCTGTTTAGATATCGTAGAAAATGCAATTGAAGAAGGACATAAGATATTACTCTTCTCCCAATTTACTTCTATGCTAGATACTCTAACCCAGGAGTTTGATAAGAAGGGAATTCGTTATCATAAGCTTGTTGGATCCACTCCGCAGTTCGAACGTGCACGAATGGTAGAATCCTTCCAAACGGATGATGTACCTATTTTCTGTATCTCATTAAAAGCAGGTGGCACCGGCCTAAACCTTACCGCAGCAGATATCGTTATCCACTATGATCCTTGGTGGAATACAGCAGTTGAAAACCAAGCAAGTGACCGTGCACATCGTATCGGTCAAACAAATGTAGTAAATGTCTTCCGCTTAATTATCAAGGATACCATCGAAGAGCGAATCATTCAGCTACAAAAAGAGAAATCTAATCTAGCTGACCGTATTCTATCTGGTGAAGGTGTTTCCAGCACCACATTATCCAGACAGGATTTATTAGAATTACTCTAAATCAAGCAAAAGAGACCGCGAGGTCTCTTTCATTATTTCCGATATGTTAAGAACTGATTGTTCTTGTCTGCAAGCCACTTGTTTTCACCAATTTGATACCAAGTGTAATCACTTGTCTGTTCAACAGAAAGTACTGTAAACTTCTCTCCACGCTTTGCACTTCCCACTACATCAAAGTTTGTGCCTGCACCTCCACGAATATTCAAGGAGTCAATTACAACTTCAACTTCACCTAGTGTCTCTGGCGTAGGTTCTGGAGTTGCTGGTGTAGCAGTAGGCTCTGGTGTCGCATCAGAGTTTGCGACTACGCTAGTTGTCTCATTCTTTGATCCAAAAAGTGATTTGAAATCAAACTTTCCACCCATTGAATCATATACAATCCAAGCTAGCCCAGCCAATAACATTAATGTTAGAATCACAATTAAGAATTTTACAAAGAAGCTTCCGCCCTTGGATTCCTCTTCTTCAATATTCTCAACCTCTTCATCATTCTCATCAAATAAATCTTTCTTGAGAACTTGGGTTGCAGAGGACCGCACCTCTTGTTCATGAGAAATTGGGGTCGGTTCTTCCTTTGCTGTTGGAAGTGATAATGTATCCTCAATTTCATCAGATACTTTTGGTATCTGCATTGTATTTTCATCAGATCCTGATGTGGATGGTAAATCTGGAAATTGCACTTCCTTACTCTTTTCTTGTGGAAGAGATGGTGTCTCTACTGGCTTCACAGTTCCTTCCGGTTGTGCAAATACACCACTGAGAATATCATCCTCTGCTGACTGTAGTGCGAGGTCATCTTGCATCTTCAAAACCAATGCACGCTCTGATACTGGATTTAACTTATCCATCAATACGATTAATGTTCCTAAGTTGAAACCTCCACTCATCAGTGTATCCTTGGCTTCCGTTAACCAACTCATTACAGATTGAGGTGTTGTCATCAATAGCTTTGCACTTTCCTCAATGGACAAACCATCATATAAGTGAAGTGCCAAAGCAGCTCTAGCTCCCGCGCTAAGCTTATCCATCATCTCTAATACTTGGTACTTCTTTCCTTCAACTGTTTCAGGTAAAACTGCCATGTAGTTAGGGATTTCATCTGCTTCCGTGTACATGTTGCTGTTAGTTGTAGATTCTTTTAATGGTAATACGTGGGCGATAGCTTCCTTACGAACAATTTCTGCTGCCCAGCACTCAAACCATTCCGAATTCGTTACTTCCTTTAGATTTGAGAATACCTTCTTTAGCCCAGCCTGTTCTACTTTTCTAGCTTGCTCGTGATCTGCCACATATAATCTCGTAATAAAGTACATCTTATCTGAAATACGTCTGAGTATCTCCTTTGCGGCTTCAATATCACGTTGTTTTGCTTTTGTTAGTAATTCCTGTATTGTCTGATTTTCTGACATAATTCCCTCCAGTATTAATTCTTCAAACTATGTATCGGGGCCGGAATTCTTCCACCACGATTGATTAGTTTATCTGCTTTTGTCATCTTCACTGGCATGATTGGTCCTTCACCTAAAAGACCGCCAAATACTAGTTTATCCCCTGCATCCATGCCAATTGCTGGTATCAATCTGCATGCAGTTGTCTTATTGTTAATCATACCGATGGCAGCTTCATCTGCAATTATAGCAGATAGTGTCTCTGCTGTCGTATCACCAGGCACAATAATCATATCTAATCCAACGGAACATACCGCTGTCATTGCTTCTAATTTTTCAATTGTTAGGATTCCTCGCTCTGCTGCTGCAATCATCCCAGCATCTTCTGATACCGGAATAAACGCACCAGATAAACCACCTACACTTGAGGATGCCATGACGCCACCCTTCTTCACCGCATCATTTAACATTGCAAGCGCTGCAGTTGTTCCAGGACCACCACAAACTTCTAGACCAATCTCTTCTAGGATTTGCGCAACGGAATCACCTACCGCAGGTGTTGGAGCTAATGATAAATCAACAATCCCAAATGGAACATTTAATCGCTGTGACGCTTCACGACCAACAAGCTGTCCCATACGAGTAATCTTAAATGCAGTTTGTTTTATGCATGCCGCAACTTCATCCATGCTCGCATGCTCTCCTAATTTTTGTAAAGCAGCACGCACTACACCAGGACCTGATACACCAACATTGATAACACAGTCTGGTTCAGATACGCCATGGAAGGCACCTGCCATAAATGGGTTATCTTCTACCGCATTGCAGAATACAACAATCTTTGCTGCGCCAAAGCAGTTATTATCTTTTGTGACCTCCGCACATTTACGAACAATCTGTCCCATCAGTTTAACTGCATCCATGTTAATTCCAGCTTTAGTAGAGCCAATATTAACACTCGAACAAACAATATCTGTTTCCTTCAAAGCCTGTGGAATTGACATAATCAGCTCACGATCACCTTGTGTCATTCCCTTTTGAACTAAAGCAGAATATCCGCCAATAAAGTTAATGCCAATTTCTTTACCCGCTTTATCTAGTGTCTTTGCATATTTTACACAATCACCACCAGATACACTCTGTAATAGTGCAATTGGTGTTACTGATACGCGCTGGTTGATAATTGGAATCCCATATTCACGTGAGATATCCTTTGCAACTTTTACAAGGTCTTTTGCTTTTGTTGTAATTTTTTTATAAATCTTTTCGCATGAGCAATCGATGTCTTCATCTGCACAATCGAGCAGGGAAATTCCCATTGTAACTGTGCGAATATCTAGACAATCCTCCTCAATCATATGAATCGTTTCTAGTATATTATCACTTTCAATACGCATAGATTCACCTATATTGTATGCATGCTATTGAAGATATCTTCATGCATGACATGTACTTTGAGATGTTGTTCATCTCCAGCGCTTTCTAAATCATCAGCGACTTTACGGAAATTCTCTAGATTACTTGGAACTTCCACAATCATAATCATTGTAAATAAATCCTGTAGTACTTTCTGTGTTACATCAACGATATTGATTTCTCTTTCAGCACATTTTGTTGCGATATATGCTAGAATGCCTGGCTTATCTTTGCCAACAACTGTAATAACCGCTCTCATATATTCTCCTTTATTCAGCTTGTAGTTTTTCTAATGATAAACCACAGTAATACAATTCCATCTGTAAGAATAATTTTGTCTTCTTGATAAAGTCAACAGTGCTATCTTCACATGTTGATGTTTGACTATTATTCACAAAATCATACTGACATGCACCTAAACTACCATTATCACCCTTCCAACTATATACATAAGTGATAGAGCGATTGCTATAGGTAAATGTCTTATTCGCAAAATCAATGCGATAACTTTCATTCTCATTGAATTTATTGCTATATACATCTTCTGATTCCTTCGTGTAGTTTAAACGTGATACCAGTCTCTTCTTAAAGGTTGCTGTAACAGTATCCTCTGGAGAATCATCATCTGTTGTCACTGTCTGAATCGAGTTTGTATCGATGTCCTTGTAATATACGTATGCACTCTCAGCTTGTTTTGTTTCATCACTGATAGATACCGTTGTTTCACCAAACTTTAGATAGTTAATTTCACTTTCATATTTGACATTTACTGACTGTCCATTTGTTGTGATTGTAGTATCGAATAGTGCCGTTTCTTTCACGTAGTGCTGGTTTTCATCAAATGTCACATGAATTTCATTGCTTGTGATATCAAATGAATCAAAGTTCTTTAAACCATAGGAATCATATCTACTTAAGAAGAGTTCTTTTGCACGCTCTGCTTGGAGTTGAATCGTATATTCATTTTTATCTTTCGTTATGGAGGCGATATCTCCAGCCTCAAATACATATGGATCTAGTGGAACTAACATCGTCTTCTTTAGATTACTAAAGTCCATATCTTCATAGTAATTGACAGAGTTATATGTGTTATACAATCTACCGCCATAATAATCTCCATTTAGCTCTGATAACATTCCATCCGCATTGATGTGTTGTTCATAGTGAGCACTATCACCATCTGTTTCTAACACTCCATCCATGAGATAAGTATCTAGTGTTTTATCGCTATATGTCATCGTATATTTTGACTGAACGCTTACTGTCCAAGAAGATTCAATCTTACGATTTTTAAGGGTTGTAGTATATTCTCCTAATGTGGAATCATCTGTCTGAATCGTCTGCTTTATACTGGATTGTTGTTGTGCTGTACGCTTTCCGCATCCTACTAACAGTAAAGCGGTAATACATAATATTTTTATCATTTTCATATGTTATTATTATATCAATCTTTAAACTCTTATACGATAGAAAGCCATAAAATCTTCATACAAAACTAATCTAAGCTTTAAAAAACCAGAAGATTAATCCTCTGGTTATTATGGTTTAGTCTAATCCAAGAATATCTTTTACAGCCGTTGTAATCGCATTGACATGTACACCATAAATAATCTGATAACTCTTGCCATTATGTACACAGCCAATAGCCTCTAAGTATTTTTGCCAATCCTCATCATCAACGACTTTTGTTTCATCTTTGACTGATACGCGTAAACGTGTTGCACAGCATGTAACACTATCAATATTATCTGCACCCCCAAAGGCTTCAACAATTCTCGCCTCTAAGCTATCGTTATTTATTGTACCATTTTTGATTTGTTGATATTCCTTCTTACTCATCAACTTAATATCATCATCTCCTCTTCCTGGAGTCTTAATATTAAATTTTTTAATCATAAATTTAAATGCTGCATAGTATGTAACAAATGTCAGTGGCAATAGATAGAGTAATGAGAAGATATGTACCTTATTCGGTTGGAATAAGTTTGGAATCATGAAGAATAATGCATTGCCATTGATTGACACCTTTGTTAACTCTGTCAATACATAGCATAATCCGCAAAGTGGAGCATATACTAACCAATATAGTACTGGTGATGCAAACAAGAATGTATATTCAATTGGTTCAGAAATTCCTACTAACGCAAGTGTAAGTACAGCAGGGACTAACAATGAAGCTACTTTCTTTCTATTCTCAACCTTTGCACACTTATACATCGCAAATGCAGCACCAGGTAGACCTGCAAGTTGGAATAAGATTCTTCCTGTTGTAAAATTACGCACAATATATCCAGTTGCACTAGCAGATCCTGCTTGACCAACAATAATATTTTTTACGCCTTCATAAACAGTTCCGTCAATTGTCATTGTTCCACCTACAGCTGAATATTCGATTGGAAATGCAATTAGATGGTGAATTCCAAATGGTAATAATGCTTTGTCAATAAATCCAAACAGCCATGTTCCAAAATATCCTGATGTTGTAATCAAATGTGTAATAGATTGCAATACTCCAGCAACAACTGGCCATACATAGTAAGTCAAAATTCCTAATGGGATTGCAATAATTGTAATCATAATAATTACAAATTTTGTTCCTTGGAAGAATGCAAACATTGAGTTGAACTTTGTTTCGCAGAATTTATTATGAATGAGACCTGCAGAAACACCAGCAATAATGCCGCTAAATATACCCATGTTGAAAGTAAATACGCCGGCAACAGTATCCCATAATGCATTAAAGTTTAAAGCAGCTTCTTGTGTATATCCAATTTCGATTAAATGTTCAACTGTAACTGTATCTGCTGTCCATCCCTGTGCCTTTGCAAATGCGCCAATACATGTGATGTAGCAGAAGAACATAACGATACCACCAAAAGCAGCCCAACCCTTCTCCTTTTTTGCTAAAGTAAATGAAATACCAACCGCAAACCATACAGGTAGATAATTCATAAACATAAATCCCATCCTTGTAAACATTGAGAATAATGTATTTATGATATTATCCCCTGGCATGATGTAGTTTGTTACAGCAGCACCAATACCTACATAAAAACCAACTAGTACCAATAAAATAATTGGAACCATCATTGCTCCCGCAAATGATTGTAATTTTTCCTGAATATGTTTCATTGTATCCTCCTGGATTTAGTTTAACAAGGAAAACGCTTACATATTTTATTTTGAGATAACACTTCATTGTGGTAATTATATACAAACATAAGTATTCATGCATATAATGATAAAAACGGAGAACATCACCAACATGCCAATAAATATTGCTAATATCGCTATCGCAATGCTAACTGAAAAAGACTTATTTACTTATGAAACCATTTCTCAAAAAGTCAATTTATCAAATAAGACTGTTCGAAATAATATGCCAGATATTATCTCACTGTTCCAAAAATATAATATTAATATCCAAAAAAGCCCAGGTATTGGTATTCGTCTCTTTGGGAAAAAGGAAGATATTCTAAAGTGCTATAAATACTGTGAAAGTATGATTCATAAAAGCACTCAGATCTCATCAAAAATTCGTCAGAATAGTATTACATTTCTTTTATTAACAAGTTTCCGTAAGGTAACCATATCTTCGTTAGAAAGAAAATTATATATTACACGACCAAGCATTTATAATGATTTAAAGAATATTATAACTTTTTTATCAAAATATAGCATTGTACTTACTAAAAGCAGAAAGAATGGCTTGTGCATTTCTTCTGGAGAAAAACGCGTTCGCCATTGTTTATTAGACTTAACATTCCACATGTTAGAATCCAATCTATCTTCATATTCACTAATTCCGGAGGTATATCAATATTTATCTAATGTATCAAGATCTACCGATATACAGAAGATTCGTAAATTTATTCTTACAACCGCCAAAGAAACATCTACCGAAATTACAGAAAGTGATTTATTTCGGGCTATCTTATTTGTTTATATTGCATTCTATAGAATGCAGAATCAGCATTTTACTTCTCTAAATACAAGTATTGAAAAGAAAATAAAAAATAGTATAGTACGAGAATATCTTGCCAATAATTTAAAGAATCTTTCACGCTATTTTGGAGTGCAATTATCCGAAGAAGAAGCAATTTATATTACTGCACAGCTTTCTGTATATTTAAGTTCGAAAGATGAGTTTGTTTACCATGATTACACCAATCAGATATCTACACTTGATTTTACAAAGCAATTTACTGCATATTTAAATACAGTTATAAAAATAAAAAATACTAGTGCATTTGAAAAGCAACTATAT
>ERZ1034992.633-NODE-633-length-18545-cov-5.243375_pt1 | contig 18545 bp, 13 predicted proteins | sample MGYA00520695_ERZ1034992 | MGnify/ENA primary metagenome ERZ1034992 (study PRJEB33766, sample SAMN09781778) | gut metagenome | biome: gut microbiome | host: Homo sapiens | place: Madagascar | study: EMG produced TPA metagenomics assembly of the PRJNA485056 data set...
GAAGCGCACCCGCTCCAACGCCGAGATTCTGTGTGAGGCGCTGGGCGTGACCTTCGCCGAGATCAATATCACGGAAACCGTCAAAAGTCACTTTGCAGACATCGGTCAGCCTGCCGACAAATACGATGTCACCTTTGAAAACTGTCAGGCCCGCGTGCGCACACTGGAGCTGATGGATTACGCCAACAAGAATGGTGGCTTTGTCATCGGCACCGGCGATCTGAGCGAGCTTGCACTGGGCTGGGCCACCTACAACGGCGACCACATGAGCATGTACGGCGTCAATGCCGGCGTGCCCAAGACGCTTGTGCGGCATATCGTGCAGTATGTAGCGGACACCTGCGGCAGCGACACGCTGCGCGGGGTGCTGCTTGACATTCTGGACACCCCAGTCAGCCCCGAGCTGCTGCCCACCGCCGAGGACGGCACCATTGCCCAGCAGACGGAAAAGCTGGTCGGCCCGTATGAGCTGCACGACTTCTATCTCTACTATGTGCTGCGCTTCGGCTTCAGCCCGGCAAAAATCTATCATCTGGCCCGCACCGCCTTTGACGGCAAGTATGAGCCGGAGGTCCTGCTGGCCTGGCTGAAAAACTTCTATCGCCGCTTCTTTGCCCAGCAGTTCAAGCGCAGTTGCCTGCCCGATGGACCCAAGGTCGGCTCGGTCACGCTGTCCCCCCGCGGTGACTGGCGTATGCCCAGCGATGCCTGCAACCCCCTGTGGATGGCCGAGCTGGAAAAGCTCGAGGTTTGATCTGACTGCAGCAAAAAAGCATCCCGGAGTCAGTTTTGACTCCGGGATATTTTTATAGGTTTTTGATTTCTGCGCAGAGGGCATCATAGGTGTACAGCGTGTTCAGCACCTGCAGCAGCTCCTTTTTGCTCAGCCGCGGCGGAAGGCCCAGCCGATGCAGCAGCGCACGGCGGTTTTCCGCACTGTTGGCCGTGCCGGAGATGCCCCAGTCATACAGGTCTGTGTAGGTGATGGCGCGGCTTTTTGCAGCGTCTGCGCGAGGCACAGCGCTCTCCAGCGCTGTCGTCAATCCCTGCAGGATCAATGCATCGGGTACGCCCTCAACGCCCAGCAGGCCCTCTTTGCCGGGCTCTGCCTTGCGCGCTTCCTTGCCCGGCAGCGCCGGTACATAGGCCTGCAGGACATGCTCTGCCCCTACCAGACCTGTCACAAAGTGGCGTATCTTAAAGCCTGCTGCATCGGAATCTGTCAAAATGATGAGGCCCTGCGCAGCGGCTATGCGCTTGAGCAGCTTTTGCAGCGCAGCGTCCCGGAATACGCGGAAACCGTCCGTTGTCAGGATTGTGCCGTCCACGATATTGGCGAGCCGGGCGGCATCGTATTTTCCCTCCACCAGCAGGGCCTGCTCTACTTTTATCATGCTTTCCTCCCGGCCAGTGCCAGCTCACACAGCGCCTTCTGCATCAGCAGGTCGGCGTCCAGCTTGCTGCTTTTCAGATCGGTGTCCAGCTGCTGCAGGATGCGCAGGCAGCTTTCCAGCTGGCTGCGGTTGAACCGCGCCGCCGTTTTTTCTGTTGCATTGAGCCGGTAGCTCCAGTTGCCCTTATAGCCGAAATCCTTGGCTACATCCCCCAGACTGCGGCGGCTGCGGCGGCCCAGCAGCACACGGTAGAGATCCAGATAGTTGCTGATCAGCGCGCCCGTGATCATGATCGGGTCATTTTGCAGCGCCAGCAGCGTCTTGAGCTTTTGCTGCGCCTTATCGGTTTGGCCGCCGGTAAGCAGCTTTACCATGTCAAAGGTATCCGCATCGAGCGTCACGGTGCCCAACTGACCGACCATCTGCTGTGTGATCGTGCCGTAGCCGGACAGAGCCGCCAGCTTTTCGATCTCGTTTTTCAAAAGGAACTGATCCTCACCGCAGCGCACCAGCAGGGCGGCCTCCGCCCCCGGTGCAAAGGCAGCACCGGACTGCTTTGCCCAATCGCGGGCCATCGCCTGCAGCGCTGCCCCTGTGGGGCGGTTGATCTGTACGCAGTACCCCAGCTTTTCGCAGCAGCCGATGAGCTTTTGCTCCCGCTTGCCGGGGCGCAGCTTGCCGTACGCCTCCTCCACGAGCCCCGTCATGACGAAGATCGCGTTTTCAGTGTCCGCCAGAGTATCGCAAAGCTCCTGCAGGTCCTTGTCGGAGTAGGTCGATGGGCGTATCAGCGGCATAAGCACCAGCCGCTTGCCGCCAAAGAAGGAGATCGTACCCGCTGCCAGCACGATCTCCTCCACCGAGGGGGTCGGGCCGTCCAACACGGTCGTCTCCGGGTCATCGCGGTTCAGATATTTTAAGGCCTTCTGTGCAGCGGCGTGGACAAGGGCCTCATCCGATGCATAAAAATAGTACAGTGCGCAGCCGGACTGCAGGCGTTTTTCAAGTTCTTTTTCACTGTATAGCAATCGTCTGTGCCTCCTCCCAGATCATGCTGCGACCGGGTCGCAGGGTCAGGCCCGGCGCCTCATCGCCATAGCGCAGCTCGCAGCTTTCGATTTCATCCAGCCATTTTGGGTGGCGTACCGCTGTCAGGATCGTGTCTGCCTGCACGGCATCGGACAGCGCCCCCGGCGCACAGAGTACATCCACACGGATCGGTTCGGCCAACTGTATGCTGCCTGCCCCCACCGCAATATGGCGGTCGCCGATGCCCAGCACCGCCAGACTCGCGCTTTTATTATGATACAGGTCGAGCGTCAATCCGTCAAGCACCGTGCGGGTATCAAATCCCGGCTGGGCCTGCATCGTCACGACCTCCGCCGCCGTAAAGTCCAGTGCCGTAGGTCTGGCGCGCAGATCCACCAGCAGGGCAGGTTCTTGTCTGCTGCGCCCGGCAAGATACCGCTCAACGGCGCTCAGGTTGCTTTCGCCGCCGCGGAAAAGCACCACTGCCTGCCCGTTCTGCACACAGACCACGCAGGGATTGTTGGACGCGCCGACAAGATTTATCTCCACCACATCCCGCTGCATCCATATCCCCATGACAACGGCGGCGGCTGTGCAGATCAGCGCAGCAATCGGATACGCCCGCATCCCTTTTCCATGCCAGTAGTATAGAGCCAGCGCGCCCAGCACCGCCAGCACAAACAGCGTGTACCGCTGCGGTAAATAGACAGACGCAAACGGCAGTGCCGCACAGCGCTCAACGATTCCGAGCATTGCCTTAAGCCAAAGGCTGAGTGCCAGCCCCGTAAGGTTTACAAGCGGCAGTAAAAACGGCACGGCACTGAAAATCAACAGCAGGATACCCATCTGCAGGGCGGGCTGCAGCATCCACACGACCAGCACATTGCAGACAATGCCCACAAGACTGGTGGACATGCCATGGGCTACCAGCACCGGCAGGGTGGCAAGGCTGGCGAGTGCTGCCACCTGTACAGGCTCCGCAAGGCGGCAAACCAAACGCAAAGCGGCCGACTTGCCTTGCGCCGCCGCACGCCGCTCAGCCTCGGTCAGAGCCGCCGCAGCCTGCACGCCCAGCACGGCACAAAATGACAGTTGAAAGCCTATATCACAGGGTGCGTAGGCATTTTGCAGCCCCATCAGGACTGCGGCAAAGCCAGTCGATGTCAGCAGATCGACAGGCTGCAGAAGAAACTCCCCCGCCAGCGCGACCGCCAGCACCAGCCCCGCGCGCAGCACCGACACCGGTGCCCCGGTCAGCAGCAGATAAAACAGCGCCGCCGCACCGCGCAGCAGGATAAGCGGCTTATAGAACCGCCACCGCCGGCCGAAGCCCAGCAGCCCGCAGAGCAGCGCCAGATGCAGCCCGGACACCGCCAGCAGGTGCGACACCCCTGCGGCGCGGAACGCCTGCTGTACGGCATCATCAAGGTGACTTTTATCGGCCAGCAGCATCGCCGCCTCCATGCCGTCCAGCCGCTTCGGCAGCCAGCGCCGCAGCACGGCGCTCCAGCGCTGCCGCAGACGAAAAAGTGCAAATCGCGGTGCCGCGCTGGCTGCAAGGCCGCGGTAGCTGCCGAGATATTCCGCCTGCAGGTAGACACCCTTGCTGTTGCGGCTCAGGCGGTAGCGGTTGTCCGGAAGACTGCTCAGCGCAAAGCTTGCCTCAAACCGCTCTCCCGCGCTTTCCCCGGGAAAGGACGAGCATTGCACCCGCAGCCGGGCGGGCTTACCATTGATCTCAGTCAGCCGCAATGTGCCGCGCAGACGGCTATCACTGTAGGAAGCCTCTGCGTCTGTCTCCACCACAGCCGTACAGGTGACTGTCTGCCCCGCCAGCGCCCGGCAGGGCTGTACAAAGATAAGCGTAAACAGCGCAAACCATGCCAGCCCGCACAGCGTCCCCAGCAGAGGAATCCTTACATCCCTGCGCCTATTACAAAATGCCAGCAATGCCAAAAATGCCGCCGCGGGCACACAGACCAGCGGCGGCAGATTGGCCGCAGCAAGCTCAGCCCCGGCAAAACCGAGACCGAACCAACCGAGCTTTCGTTTCATTGCTTAGTGCAGGAAGAGCGGCAGCGGCTCCAGGAAGAAGATGTCGGTGCGCTTGGCGGCATCACCCTCCGCCAAAGCGGCACAGCAGCCCACAACGGTGCCGGTGCTCTTGGCCGCCAGCGTTTCCAGTGCATGCAGGGAGCCGCCGGTGGAGATGACATCATCCACAATCAGGATGCGCTTGCCGTCCATATACTCGATGTCCTTCTTGTCGATGACCAGCGTCTGCTTACCGGCAGTCGTGATGGACTGATCCTCGATGATGACAGGCTCACGCATATACAGCTTCGGACCTTTGCGGGCGGGGATCCAGTATTTGCCGCTCTGGCGTGCCATTTCATAGGCCAGAGGGATACCCTTGGCCTCGGCGGTCAGGATCACATCAAACTCCGGCGCCTTTTTCAGCAGAGCAGCGGCGCAGGCCTCGGTCAGCTCCACATCGCTGAACATGATAAAAGCAGCAATGTCCAAGTGATCATTGACCTTGCAGATGGGCAGTTCACGGGTCAGGCCCGCGATATGCAATGTATAGGTATCTGCCATGATGGTTTTACCTCTCCTTACTTTTACAAATGCGCTGCAGCCTTCGCCATCAGCCCGGAGGCCAAGCGAGGCTGCGCTTGGCCAGCACATGGAAGTGCAGGTGCTTGACGCTCTGGCCGCCGTCCTCACCCACATTGGTGACAACGCGGTAGCCACTCTCATCCACACCCAGCTTGCGGCAAAGCTGCGCAATCACGGCATAGATATGGCCCAGCAGGGCGGCATCATCCTCCGTCAGCGCCGCAGCAGACGCAATGTGGCGCTTCGGGATGACAAGGAAATGCACAGGGGCCTGCGGGTCGATGTCGTAGAAGGCCAGCAGGGTGTCATCCTCATACAATTTGTTTGAGGGTATCTCGCCTGCGGCAATCTTACAAAACAGACAATCCTCCATCCGGAATCCCTCCTTTGTATTGGATTTTATAAAAACCAGATCAATGGTTCATCTCAGCCTTGACGATCTCCGGCACAGCGTTCAGCGCCTCATCGATCTTGGAGGCATCGCGGATACCGGCCATTGCAAAGTCCGGCTTGCCGCCGCCGTTGCCGCCTGCGATGGCAGCGATCTTCTTAACGAGGGCGCCGGCCTTCAGGCCGCGGGCCATGGCATTCTTGGAAACACCGACAGCCATCATCGTCTTGGCACCATCGCTGCCGATCAGAACCGTCACGGCGTTGGGGGCCTTGTCACGGACCTTATCGACCATATCGCGCAGGGTATCGGCACCGGTACCGGTCAGATAGGCAGAGACGATGCGCACGCCGTCCACATCGGCGGCATCCTCAAACAAACCGTCGATCTTGGAGGCAGCAACCTGTGCCTTGAGGATATCCAGCTGCTTGGCAGTTTCCTTCAGCTCAGCGGCCAGAGCCTCGGCGCGGGCCGGAGCATCCTTGAGGTTGTTGGCCTTCAGGGCAACCGCCGTCTTGGCCAGCGTCTCGGTGCGGTCATCCAGCAGGTCAAGCACACCGAAGGCGGTGGTAGCCTCGACACGGCGGATACCGGCGGCCACGCTGGATTCGCTCAGGATCTTGAAGCAGCCGATCTGTGCGGTGTTGGTCACATGGGTGCCGCCGCAGAACTCCGTGCTCCAGCCGCCTGCATCGACAACGCGGACGACATTGCCGTACTTTTCTCCGAACAGCGCCATTGCACCCATCTTCTTAGCTTCCTCAATGGGCAGGTTCTTCACGGTGACAGGCAGGGCCTCGTAGATCTTCTCATTCACGCGGCGCTCGACCTCGGCCAGCTCGGCGGGAGTCACAGCGCTGAAATGGGTAAAGTCAAAGTGGGTCAGGCGGTCATCCTGATAGCTGCCTGCCTGATGGACATGCTCGCCCAGAACCTCGCGCAGAGCCTTCTGCAGCAGGTGGGTAGCCGTGTGGTTGCGGCAGATAGCGGCGCGGCGCTTCTCGTCCACAGAGGCAGTGACCTCATCCTCAACATGGATGGTGCCGTCCAGCAGCTCGCAGGTATGGACAAAGTAGCCCTTCGGGGTCTTTTTGACCTGCGTGACCTTCAGCTTGGCATCACCGCTGACAAGGTAGCCGTGGTCTGCGACCTGACCGCCCATCTCGGCATAGAACGGGGTCTTGTCCAGTACGACAAGCACGCCCTCCTTGACCTCGCCGGCTTCATCGGTGGCAATAGCGTCCACAAGCTCCTCACCGTCGGACAGTGCCAGCACCTTGGCCTTCTCGCTCAGCGTCTCATAGCCGTCAAAGCGGGTAGGCTCTGCCGTCAGTTCGCCGAACAGGTCGGCGCTCCAACCGGAAATATCCTTTGCCAGACGCTCGGCGCGGGCGCGCTCACGCTGCTTTGTCATCTCAATATGGAAGGCTGCCTCGTCGACTGCAAGACCAGCCTCCGCAGCAATCTCACGGGTCAGATCGAGGGGGAAGCCGAAGGTGTCGTTCAGCTTGAAGGCCTCAACACCGGACAGAACCTTCTCATGCGCCTCCTTCAGGCGGCCCATCATGCCGTTCAGAATGCTCAGACCGGCATCAATAGTACGGCCGAAACGCTGCTCCTCGGTACCGATGACCTTTTTGATATAGGACTCATGCTCACGCAGCTCGGGGTAGCCTGCCTCGCTGGATTCGATAACCGTGTCTACCAGCTCGGTCAGGAACGGGCGGTCGATGCCCAGCATACGGCCATGGCGTGCAGCACGGCGCAGCAGACGGCGCATAACATAGCCGCGGCCCTCGTTGGAGGGCAGGATGCCATCAGATGCCATAAAGACCGTGGCACGGATGTGGTCGGTGATAACGCGGATGGAAATGTCATCCTTCTCGTCCTCGCCGTACTTCTTGCCTGCAATGCGCTCCACATGGTGCAGAACAGCGGCAACGGTATCGACCTCAAACAGGTTGTTGACATCCTGCATGACAACGGCCAGACGCTCCAGACCCATGCCGGTATCAATGTTGGGTCTGGCCAGCAGCTCATAGTTGCCCTTGCCGTCAGCATCGTACTGGCTGAACACAAGGTTCCAGATCTCCATGAAGCGGTCGCAGTCACAGCCGACACCACAGGTGGGCTTGCCGCAGCCGTATTTCAGGCCGCGGTCAAAGTAAATCTCCGAGCAAGGGCCGCAGGGGCCGGAGCCATGCTCCCAGAAGTTATCCTCCTTACCCAGCCGGACCATGTGATCCTCGGGGATGCCGACCTGCTTCGTCCAGATGTCGTAAGCCTCGTCATCCTCCTGATACACGGAAATATACAGGCGGTCAGCGGGGATCTCCAGCTCCTTGGTCAGGAACTCCCATGCCCAGGGGATGACTTCCTTCTTGAAGTAGTCCTGGAAGCTGAAGTTGCCCAGCATCTCAAAGAAGCAGCCATGGCGGGCCGTGATGCCGACGCGCTCAATATCCGGGGTACGGATGCACTTCTGGCAGGTGGTCACGCGATGGCGCGGCGGCTCTTCCTGGCCGAGGAACCATTTCTTCATGGGGGCCATGCCGCTGTTGATCAGCAGCAGGCTGGGGTCATCCTTCGGCACCAGCGGGAAGCTGCCCAGGCGCAGATGATCCTTCGTCTCAAAAAAGTGCAGGTACTTCTCACGCAGTTCGTTCAATCCGGTCCATTGCATAGGTATTGTTCTCCCATCCATAAAATTGCGATCGCGCCGCCACAAAAAAATACAGCCCACGCCCCACTGCAGGGACGAAGGCTGTTATGCTTCCGTGGTACCACCCAGTTTGCGATACGCACTGCGCACCGCCGCTTTGTGTCTGCGTTAACGCCGCAGGTACGCTCAGCTCTACGCCGAAAGCTCCGGGGTGGCTCTGCCGTACTCACGCTGAAAACCTTGCACCGTGCAGTTTTCTCTCTAAGAAGCGGAGTGGCGGCATTGGCCCTTTCATCGCTATTTTTCCTTTTACAGGCTTATTATATGCCGTTTTGCCCGTCTTGTCAACGGTTTTCCGTATAAAAAAGCGCAACTGCGCAAAAGCTACCCGCAGGAGGGTGTGTTTTTATGTCTGACATTTTTACAGAGATCGGGCAGGTCGTGCTGACGAGCCTGCTCTCTTTGGCCGCCATGTTCATTTTTACCCGCGCGGGCGGCAAGCGGCAGATTGCCCAGATGAGTCCGTTCGACTATCTGAATGCCGTCACGGTGGGGTCCATCGGTGCGGAGCTTGCTACGAATCTCGAGCAATGGCTGCGCCCCTTCTCCGCGCTGATCGTATACGGCGTTGTGACATGGCTCGTCCACTACAGCGCCTGCAAAAGCAACCGGATGCGCAGCTTTTGGAGCGGGCGCAGCCTGATTCTGATGGATGGCGGCACAATTTTAAAAGCCAACCTGCAGCGTTGCGCCATCGACCTGAATGAATTCCTCGGCCAGGCCCGTGTGGCCGGATACTTTGACCCCAACGAGATCGAGACCGCGATTCTGGAAACCAACGGGCAGATCAGCTTTTTGCCCAAAAGCCGCGTCCGTCCCCTGACACCGGAGGATATGCAGCTTCATCCTGCTGCCGCCAGTGCCTGGTATGACCTTATCATTGATGGGCAGCTTATGCAGGACAATCTGCGGGCAGCCGGACGCGATGAGCGATGGCTCGACGCCCGCCTTCACGCAGAAGGCATCGGGCAGCGCAGCGAGGTGTTCTATGCCGCCTGCGACAAGGGCGATGGTTTTTTTGCCTGCCGCGCGAAATAAACAAAAAACGACCCGACAGAAATCTCTGTCGGGTCGTTGTGGTGGAGAATACCGGGATCGAACCGGTGACCTCTTGCATGCCATGCAAGCGCTCTCCCAGCTGAGCTAATCCCCCATGCTGGCCGCCGTCAGTGCCGTTCGCTCCTGACAACGGTTGTTATTATAGCAAAGCTGGCATGGATTGTCAACAGGTTTTTGCAAAAAACTTTTTTAATTTGCCTTTAATTTTGCCCGCCAATTTTTCTGCTTTTATAAAAACAGAGCCGTACTCTATTCGGAGTACGGCTCTGTAAAGCTTCGTCAGATGGAAATCGTATTGGCGATCTCGATCATGTCACGGTCGATGGTCTTGTGCATGGACAGCGCGACATTGACATCATAGTCAACGATCTTGTCACCGGAAACAGCAACCACACGGTTGTAGATGCCCTTGTCCAGCAGGTCGATGGCGTGATAGCCCATCAGGGACGCATTCACACGGTCACGGACCGTCGGAGAACCGCCGCGCTGAATATGGCCCAGAACCGTAGCACGGGAGTCAACGCCGGTAGCCGCCTGAATCTGGTTTGCCAGTTCGTTGGCATCAATAACGCCTTCAGAGACAATAATGATGAAGTGTTTTTTGCCGGTGACCTGCGTCTGGCGCATGCGGTCAAGGATGTCGCGCTCAAAATCGAACGGAATCTCCGGCAGCAGAACCGCCACAGCGCCGGTCGCAATGCCGACATTCAGGGCGATATAACCCGCGTGATGGCCCATGACCTCGACCACACTGCAGCGGTCATGGCTCTGGGTGGTGTCACGCAGCTTATCAATGGCCTCAACAGCGGTATTCATAGCCGTGTCGTAGCCGATGGTATACTCACTGCAGGCAATATCATTGTCAATGGTGCCGGGCAGGCCGATGCAGGGAATCCCCTGATTTGCCAGCGCACGGGCGCCCATGAAGGAACCGTCACCGCCAATGACGACCAGTGCGTCAATGCCCAGCTCCTTGCAGCGGGCAAGGCCCTTCGCCTGACCTTCCTTCGTTTTGAATTCAAGGCAGCGCGCCGTGTACAGGATCGTGCCGCCGCGGTGGATGATCTCGGACACGCTGCGCACATTCATCTCATACACTTCGCCGTTGATCAGGCCGTTATAACCACGCTGGATACCCATCATGCGGTATCCCTTGCTGATGCCTGCACGGACAATCGCACGCACTGCAGCGTTCATGCCGGGTGCGTCACCGCCACTGGTGAGAACACCGATCGTTTTGATTTCCTTAGCCATAAAGCGAGCCCCTCCTATTCGGGAACTATGGACCCGCCTGAAACATCATGTTTTATTCAGGCGTGGTCATCACGTTATAATAATTTTTTAACAAACTCGTGACTACCCACATTATACCACACTTTGCCCCGGGTAATTATGGATAAATCGCGCAAAACGCATGGATTTATTTTGCAGGCTGTTCAATATTTTGAATTTTTACGCAGTCTTTGCCCAAAATACGCTCCAGTTCTGCGCGCAGCAGCGGATCATCCCGCACCGCCATGTGCCTTGCCAGCATCGCCTTGCCCGTATCCCGAAAGCGGAAATAAACTTTTACCGTGCCCCCGTCAAAAATGTTGCAGAGCAGATTTTCCACCTTATGCATCTGCGGGCAATCCCGCGCAGGCACCGTCAGGAAATAGCCGGCGGCCCCTCCCCCGCTCGTCTCGCGCTTGACGCGCTCCACACGGTTGCGGCCGAAGCTCTGTGCCGGGTCATAGGTCTCTATGGACTGAACGCCCTCCACAATAAGGCGGGCCGCCTCGTCCTCCTTGACGGAAACACGGCCGTTCGCCACCACAACTGCATTTTCCTGCAGGGCGGCGCGGCATTCTGCCAAAATGCGCGGGAATACAAGCAGTTCCATACTGCCGGTCAGATCCTCCACGGTCGTAAACGCCATCAGCGTGTTGGATTTCGTGGTCATGATCTTGTTCCTTACGATGGTGCAGACCAGTGTGACATTCTGGTTGTCGAACTGCTTTGCATCCTCCCCCAGCAGCTGGGCGATCGTACAGGTGGACACCTGAGCGATCTGACTGCGGTAGGCGTCCAGCGGGTGGCCGGACAGGTACAGACCGGACACCTCTTTTTCCATCTTCAGCAATTCGGAGGCGGCGTATTCCGGCAGTTCCGGCACCTTATAATCATCGGCAGGCTTTTCATTGCCGCCGCTCATCAGGCCGAACAGATCCATCTGCCCATCCAGATTCTGGCGGGCATCTGTCTCCACACTTTTCAGGATGCCCTCCACGCTTTCCAGCATACCGCGCCGGGTCGGCTCCAGTGCATCAAAGGCACCCGCCTTGATAAGATTTTCCAAGGCGCGGCGGTTCAATTCCGAGCCGTGCAGCCGCTTGCAGAAGTCGTACAGGCTGCGGTAGGGCCGCTGCGCGCGTTCTTTGATAACGGCATCGATCAGGCCGCGGCCCACGCTCTTGACTGCGTTCAGGCCAAAGCGGATCAGATCGCCGTCCGCCGTAAAGCCGCCGCGGGAGATATTGACGTCCGGCTGCTGTACCTTGATGCCGAGGCGCTGACATTCGGTGGTATATTCAATGACCTTGGAGGTGTTATCCAGCACGCTGGTCAGCAGAGCCGCCATAAACTCATGGGGATAATGGCATTTCAGGTATGCCGTCTGGAACGCTACATAGGCATAGCAGGCAGCGTGGGATTTGTTGAAGGCGTAGGACGCAAAGCTGATCATATCATCATAGATCTGATTTGCTACATTTTCCGGCACACCGTTGGCAACGCAGCCTGCACATTCTTTGCCGGGCTCCTTGCAGCCGTGCACGAAATGCTCCCGCTCGGCCTCCATGACCTTGAGCTTTTTCTTGCTCATGGCGCGGCGCACATTGTCCGCCTGTCCGAAGCTGAAGCCGGCCAGCTCGCGGCAGATCTGCATGACCTGCTCCTGATAGATCACAACACCGTTTGTGACATCGACAATATGAGCCATCTGGGGTGTCTTGTAGGACACCTTGGAGGGGTCTTTGCGGTTGCGCAGATAGGTCGGGATGGAGTCCATCGGTCCCGGCCGATACAGCGAGATCAGGGCGATGATATCTTCCAGATTTTTTGGCCGCATACCGGTCAGCACCTGCGTCATGCCGGTGGATTCAAGCTGGAAGATGCCCTCCGTCTCGCCCCTGGCAAGCATTGCGTAGGTGTCAGGGTCATCGTAGTCGATGCCTGCCACGCGGAAATCCGGGTGCTTGCGGCGCACAGCCGTCTCGGTATCGTGGATGACTGTCAGGGTACGCAGCCCCAGAAAGTCCATCTTCAAAAGACCCAGCCGCTCGATCTCCACCATATTGAACTGGGTGACAGGCAGACCGTCATTGGTCGAAAGCGGCACATATTCGGTGGCAGGGTCACGGGTAATGACAACGCCGGCCGCATGGGTAGACGCATGGCGCGGCATGCCCTCCACCTTCAGCGAGGTGTCGATCAGATCATGGACCTGCGTGTCAGCGTCATAAAGCGCCTTCAGGTCCGGGCTGACCTCAAGCGCCTTTTTCAGCGTCATTTTCAGGTCCGTTGGGATCAGCTTTGCCACCCGATCCACATCCTGATAGCCCATACCCATAACACGGCCCACATCGCGCACCGCAGCGCGGGCGGCCATCGTGCCAAAGGTCACGATCTGGGCTACATGGTCGCGGCCATATTTTTCGTTTACATAGTCGATGACCTCCTGACGGCGCTCGTAGCAGAAATCGACATCGAAGTCGGGCATCGAGACGCGCTCCGGATTCAGGAAGCGTTCAAAAATCAGGTTATAGCGGATGGGGTCAATGTCGGTAATGCCCACGCAGTAGGCAGCCAGACTGCCTGCGCCGGAGCCGCGCCCCGGCCCCACGGGAATGTCGTGGCTTTTGGCATAGTTGATGAAATCGTAGACGATGAGGTAATAGTTCGTGTATCCCATCGTCTTGACGACATTGATCTCATAGGTCAGGCGTTCCTTCAGTGCATTGGTCACCTTCCCGGGGTAACGGCGTTCCAGTCCCTCCCAGCAGAGCTTCTCAAAGTAGGCCTGATTTTCCATGCCGTCAGGGGCCCTGAAATACGGCAGCTTTGTCTCGCCGAAGGTAAACGCAAAGTTGCACTGCTCTGCGATTTTATTTGTATTTTCGCAGGCCTCCGGCACCATCGAGAACAGCTCGTACATCTCATCGGTGCTTTTCAGATAGAACTCATCGGTCTGAAACTCCATCCGATCCACATCGTTGATGGTCTTGCCGGTCTGGATGCAGAGCAGGATGCTCTGCATCTTGGCGTCCTCCTTCGTGATATAGTGGGCATCGTTGGTTGCCGCCATCGGGATACCGGTTTCCCGCGCGAGGCGGATAAGCTGCGGCAAAACGACCCGGTCCTCCTCCAGACCGTGATCCTGCAATTCAATGTAGTAGTTGCCCTCGCCGAAAAGGTCCCGATACCACAGCGCTGTCTGCTTGGCACGGTCGTAATCCCCTGCCAGAATCGCTCTGGGGATCTCGCCGGCAAGGCAGGCTGACAGACAGATAAGCCCCTCATGATGCTGCGCAAGCAACTCCTTATCAATGCGCGGCTTGGAGTAAAAGCCCTCGGTAAAGCCTGCGGACACCATCTTGATCAGATTTTTATAGCCGGTCTCGTTCTTGCACAGCAGGATCAGGTGGCTGTTGCCGTCAATGCGGTTCACCTTATCAAAGCGGGTGCGGGTTGCGACATAGACCTCACAGCCGATGATCGGCTTGATGCCCGCCGCCTTGGCAGCGTCAAAAAACGCAACGCAGCCATACATAACACCGTGGTCAGTGATGGCACAGGCCGTCTGCCCCATCTCCTTGAGCCGGTCAAACATCCGGTCGATGCGGCAGGCGCCGTCCAGCAGGCTGTACTCGGTATGCACATGCAGATGGGTAAATTGTCTCGGAGTGTTTTCAGACATGGGTCGTTTCCTTTTCATTGGGCGCGGCAGCATCCAGGCGGGCAGCAGCCTCCTGAATCTTCTTCATCCGGTGGGAAAGCCCGGCTTTGCTGACGGGCGGGTCAAACTTCTGTGCCAGCTTAGCCAGCGGCAGGTCCGGGTACTGCATCCGCAGCTTGGCCGTCAGGCGCAGATTTTCCGGCAGGGTGTTCATAGCCCCCGCAGCCTGCAGCTTTTCAATGGCCAGCTGCACCTGCACGGCGGCCTGTACACTTTTACCGAGGTTCGCCGTTTCACAGTTGGACAGCCGGTTCGTCTTATTGCGCATCTCATTGTAAAGGCGCTGGTCCATGATGCGCATGGCCGCGCCGCCCGCCCCCATGAAGGTGAGCAGATCCTCGATATGATCTGCCACTCTGATGTAGATGGTATAGGCGCCCTTGCGCAGTGCGCGGTGGGGGTGGAAATCATGCTCGGCCAGCATAGCCTCCAGCTGCTGGGACAGATAATGCCGGGTCGAGAGAAATTCCAGATTATAGCTTTTTTCCGGGTCGGTCATCGTGCCGCAGCAGAGGAATGCCGTGGCAATAAACGCCTGCATACAACTCTGGCATTTAAAATTTTCCGGCCGGATGCGCAGCGTAGGCTCCTTGCCGGTATGGCCGAACAGCGCCAGCATCTTTGCCACCTCAGCAGGCTCCTTGACGCTGAACTCATATACCGGGCCGGTCGGGCGCTCCTTGCTCAGCACAGTGCTCTGCACACCGCAGCGGCGGTAGAGCTTTTGCGCAAAGGCGGCCACGCCCTCGTTTTCGGTCTGCAAGACCACACCGCGGTCATCAAAGTATTTGCCAAAACAGGCCACCGCATAGGCGGCGGCCATGTTACAGCAGGGCTTTGCAATTTTACGGCGCAGTATTTCGTTTTTCACTTCTTGAGAAAAGCTCAAGTCGGTGTACTCCTTATTATAGACTTCGTTTTACATCGCGGTGCTGCACACTGGGGGCGTAGCCCAGCTTTTCGCAAAACGCAGCGATCTTGCGTGCAAAGGTAATCGAGCGGTGCTTGCCGCCGGTGCAGCCCACCGCAATCATCAGCTGGCTTTTGCCCTCCTTGACATACAGCGGCAGTGCAAACTCCAGCATGTGCTCATAGCGGCGCAAAAGCTCCTGTGAGTCGGTCGATGCCATCACATAGTCAACGACCTCCTGATCAAGGCCTGTCTTATGCTTGAGCTCCGGCACATAGAAGGGATTGGGCAGGCAGCGCACATCAAGCACAAGGTCGGCCTCCTGCGGCAGACCGTACTTGAAACCGAACGACACCACGGTCAACGCCATCGGGCTTTCCCCTTTGTCCAGAAACAGTCCGCAGATCCGCTCACGGTTCTGCGCTGCCGAGAGCAGCGAGGTATCGATCACATACTTTGCCTTGTCCCGCAGCGGCTGCAGCAGCTTGCGCTCCCGGGCGATCGCCTCAGTGATGGGGACCTTTTCGCTGATGGTGATGGGGTGCTGGCGGCGGGTCTCTTTATAGCGGCGCTGGATCACAGCATCATTTGCATCCAAGAACAAGATATCATAGTCGATCTTTTTCTCGTCCAGATCCTCAAGAGCCTCCTTGAGCTGCTCAATGCTGCGCACGCCGCGCACATCCATGACGACCGCCACACGGCTGAGCTGGTTTTCGCCCTGCAGGGCGAAGTCCACGATACGCGGCAGCAGCGCCACCGGGATGTTGTCAATGCAGAAAAAGCCGATGTCCTCCAGCGCGTTGACAGCCATAGACTTGCCCGCGCCGGAAAGCCCCGTCACGATCAGAAAATTCATCTTCCCCACCGCTCTCTTATTTTACCACGCGGATCTCGCGTTCCAGCACGAAGCCGGTCTTTTCCTTAACGATACGGCTGACCTGCTCGGTCAGCTCCACCACATCGGCGCAGGTCGCACCGCCGCGGTTGATGACAAACCCGCAGTGCTTTTCGCTGATCTGGGCACCGCCCACGGTGAAGCCGCAGAGCCCGCAGTCCTCGATCAGCTTGCCTGCAAAGGCACCCGCTGGGCGCTTGAAGGTGCTGCCGGCGCTGGGCCATTCAAGGGGCTGCTTTTCCCTGCGCTTGCCGAGAAGCTCCCGCATCCGGGCCAGTACCTCCGCACCGTTGCCGCGGTGCAGCACGACTGTTGCTGACAGGATGCACCAGTCGGGGTGCTGTTCAAACACGCTGGTGCGGTAGCCCATGGCAAGATCCTTTGCCGGCAGCACCCGCAGTTCAAGCGTGTCGTCCAGAAAGGTCACACTTTCCAGCACATCCTTCATTTCCCCGCCGTAGGCACCGGCGTTCATATAGACGGCACCGCCCACCGTGCCGGGGATGCCGCAGGCGAACTCCAGTCCGGTCAGGCCGAGCGCCTGCGCCTTGCTGCACAGGCGGCCCAAGGTCTGGCCGGCCCCGGCGGTAATGCGCACCACATCGGTGCCTGCATCGGAAGATTCCATCTGAGAAAGTCCGCGCATATCCACTACTGCGCCGTCAAAGCCCGCATCATCAAACAGTGTGTTGGAGCCATTGCCCAGCAGGTAGACCCGCACGCCGTTTTCACGGCAGAGGCGCAGCGTTTCACGCAGCTGCTCTGCATCCTGCGGCGCGCACCAAAACACCGCCGGGCCGCCGATCCGAAAGGTCGTATGGGCCGCGAGCGGCTCCCCCTGCACAAAGGGCAGCTGCTGCCTTGTCAGTGCATCGCACAGTGCTTTGATCGTCTTTTCCTGCATGGATGTCCTCCGTCAGAATTGCTTTCGTTAAATAGAATTTTCCAGAGCAGCCGCACCGATCACGCCGGCATCATTGCGCAGCGTGCAGGCACAGATAGCCGGGAACTTGCCGGTGGTGATGTTGCGGGTCTCATTCTCAGCATATGCGCGGACAGGTGCCAGCAGGACCTCGCCCTGATTGGAAACGCCGCCGCCGATGCAGATGACCTCCGGCTCAAAGGTGTTGATGACATTGGCAATGCCGACGCCCACATACTCTATCCAGCTGTCCACGACCTTCTGCGCGGTCTCGTCTCCCTTGGCAGCGGCGTCAAAGGCCAGCTTGGCATTGACATGGTCGATGTCCTGCGTCATCTGCCACATGATGGTGTTCTTGTTTTCCTGCATGGCCTTCTTGGTCTCGCGGGTCAGGGCGCTGGCGGAGGCATAGCGCTCCCAGCAGCCCTTGCGGCCGCAGGTACACTGGATGCCGTCCTTGACGATGACATTGTGGCCCATCTCACCGGCGGCAAAATTGAAGCCGCGCAGGATCTTGCCGTTCAGGATAATGCCGCTGCCGATGCCGGTGCCGAGCGTGATGATGACGGCATCCCGATAGCCCTTGGCGCCGCCTGCAATGTACTCGCCGAACGCGGCGGCGTTGGCGTCGTTTTCCACATAGACCTTGCAGCCCAGCAGCTTTTCCATATCCGGGCCAAGGTTCCAGTCATAGTACCCGAAGTTCGTATTGAAACCGACAAAGCCGGTGGTGAAGTTCACGCTGCCCGGGGTGCCGATGCCGACATAGCGGATGTCCGCAAAGTCCACCTTGTTTTCGCGCGCCACAGTGCGGCACAGGTCTGCCAGAGCCTTCTCAAGATCCTGCGCCGGGCGGGGCAGACGGGTAGCCCAGGTCACCTTGCCGACGACCTCAAACTTTTCGTTGACCAGACCGGCGGTCATCGTAGTGCCGCCCAGATCAATACCAATCGTATACTTGCTCATAACAAAATTCCTCCTACTTCTTCTGCACAGGGCTTGCCGTGCAGTTGTAATTCGCGTACCAGATTTTCCCGCGTTGCGTTCACGATCAGCTCCTGCGGGAATTGCATTTCCTCCAGCATGGCATACAGGGCACACAGGCCGTGCTGCAGCTGGTATGTGCTGTGGGCATCGCTGTCCACCGCAACGCGGCAGCCGTTGGCAAGGCATGCAGCCAGCAGCGCCCGCATATTGGGGATACCGTCCTTGCGGACATTGAATGAGTTGCCGTTGAGCTCCACGACCTTGTGGTTTTTAGCAAACGCTCTGGTGACAAGGTCGTAGTCATAGCGGTAGTTTTCCTGCTCGGAATGGCCGATGCAGTCCACATAAGGATTTTCGGCCACAGCCAGCCAGAGACGATTCGCCTCCCTGCGGGTCAGAAGCCCCGGCACACAGGTGCTGTGGATGGACGCCACGACCCAGTCCTGCGCTTTGAGCTGGCTCTGCGAAAGGTCCAGCCCGCCCTTGGTATCCATGACATTGGCCTCGGCGCCGTAGAGGATCGCCACACCGTCTATGGTGCGGGGCATGGCGCTCCAGTTTCCGAAATGCCAGGCATGCGGTGCATCGGGCATCGCGGGGGCGTGATCCGTCACGGCA
>ERZ1034992.636-NODE-636-length-18442-cov-5.659053_pt1 | contig 18442 bp, 15 predicted proteins | sample MGYA00520695_ERZ1034992 | MGnify/ENA primary metagenome ERZ1034992 (study PRJEB33766, sample SAMN09781778) | gut metagenome | biome: gut microbiome | host: Homo sapiens | place: Madagascar | study: EMG produced TPA metagenomics assembly of the PRJNA485056 data set...
TTTTTCAAGCGATTTTCTTAAAAAATCTTCTTGAAAAATTTTCTTTCAGTGATAATTTATGATAAAACTTATCATTATAAGAAAAAGGAGCGGTTTAACAATGAAAGAAGCATCCAACATTCTGATCACAGGCGGAGCACGCGGAATCGGTGCAGGGATTGTACGCAAACTGGCGGAAGCCGGACACCATGTTGCGTTCTGCGGCCGCAAGGATTCGGACGAGTTCCGCGAACTGGCGGCAAAAATCACTGCGGAATTCGGTGTCAAATGCACTTATTACCAGTGCGATGTCTCCAAAGCGGAGGACCGGGAAAAACTGCTGCGCTCCTTTCTGGCGGATTTCGGTTCCATCGAAGTGCTGATCAACAACGCCGGAGTCGCACCGGAAGTCCGTGCCGATCTGCTGGACATGAGTCCGGAAAGTTTTGACCGGGTGCTGGGAATCAATCTGCGCGGTCCGTTTTTCCTGACGCAGCTTACGGCAAAGGAAATCATGAGGAACCGGTCCGGCAAGTTCCGCTGCATCATCAACATCGGTTCGGTTTCGGCGGATTACGCCAGCATCAACCGCGGCGAATACTGTCTTTCCAAAGCCGCCGTTGCCATGGCGACCAAACTCTACGCCGTGCGGCTTGCCGATGAAGGAATCTGCGTTTATGAAATCCGCCCAGGCGTCATCAAAAGCGATATGACCGGAACCGTTTCCGCCAAATACGACAAGATGATTGAGGAAGGTCTGACGCTTCAGCGGCGCTGGGGATTCCCGGAAGATATCGGGAAAGCCGTCGCGGCATTGGTTTCCGGAGCGTTCGGTTATTCCACCGGACAAGTCATCAATGTGGACGGCGGTCTTACGGTGGAACGGTTCTGAAACGGAGCGGCTCATGGTGAAAAAACTGCATACTCTGGTCATCGGTTCCGGAGCCGCCGGTCTTTGCTCTGCGGTCCGGCTGAATGCCCTCGGCGTCGAGTCCGTCGAAATCTATACCGAAGGCTTGAAAATGGGCACCAGCATCAACACCGGCAGCGACAAGCAGACATACTACAAGCTGGGCATGTACGGTTCGGAACCGGATTCGCCGGTACTGGTGGCGCGGGATCTGGCGGCAGGCGGAGCAGTTCACGGCGACCTTGCACTGGTCGAAGCCGCCATGTCCGTTCCCGCATTTTCACAGCTTGCCGCATTGGGCGTACCGTTTCCCCACGATGAATTCGGACAATACATCGGGTACAAGACCGATCATGATCCGCGCCGCCGCGCCACCAGCTGCGGACCTTATACATCCCGCGACATGTGCCGCGCCCTGATTGCGGAAGTCCAGCACCGGAACATCCCGGTACATGAACAGCAGATTGCGGTGAAACTGCTCACGGATGCGGAAAAGAAACGCTGCACCGGGGCGGTTTTCGCAAACCGGATCACGGGACAGTTCGAAGCGGTGATTGCGGATCATGTGGTGTTTGCAGTCGGCGGACCGGGCGGGCTGTATGAAACCAGCGTCTACCCGAAAGTTCATACCGGAGCCATCGGGCTGGCTCTGGAAGCCGGAGCGGAAGCGCGCAATCTGGCGGAATCACAGTACGGTCTGGCGTCCCTCAAGTTCCGCTGGAATGTTTCCGGCAGCTATATGCAGGTTCTGCCGCGTTTCGTCTCTGTGAACCGGGACGGCACAGAACGGGAATTTCTGCGGGAATATTTTGATTCGCCAGCCGCGATGTACGACATGATTTTCCTGAAAGGCTATCAATGGCCGTTTGCCGCCGGACATGTGCCGGGGTCATCGCTGATTGATATCTTCACTTATGTGGAAACAGTGGAACGCGGCCGCCGGGTTTATCTGGACTACCGCAGCGATCCCGCGGATTTCCGGTTTGAAGCACTGAATGAGGAAACCCGGAATTATCTGATCCGTTCGGATGCAGCCGGAAATACTCCGCTGGAACGTCTGGAAAAACTGAACGCGCCAGCCATTGAACTGTATGCGGCTCACGGAATCGACCTCCGGACGGAAATGCTGGAAATCGCGGTGTGCGCCCAGCACAACAACGGCGGTCTGGCAGCTGATCTGTGGTGGGAATCCACCAGTCTGAAACACCTTTATCCCGTCGGGGAAGTGAACGGTTCCCACGGTGTGACCCGTCCGGGCGGAAGCGCGCTCAATGCCGGACAAGCCGGCGCATTCCGGGCAGCGGAACGCATTGCCGGGCGTCCCGGCGATCCGGTGAATACCGTTGAGGCGGAACGCATTGCAGAAACGGAACTGGAACGCCTTGCCGGTCAGCAGAAAAAAAGCTGCACCAAAGACTGGCGGCAGGAACGGGCGTTTTTCCAGCACCGCATGAGCAAAGCCGGTGCATTTGTGCGTTCACTGCCGGAAATTGAAAATGCGCTGGCGGAAGCGGAACAGCAGTATGCCGCACTGATTTCAGACGGTCTGAACGGTCTGTCTCCGCAGGATCTTGCTGAAGCCCTGCGCAACCGTCAGCTCTGTCTGGCGCACATATTCTATCTGAAATGCGTGCGCGAACAGGCTCTGCACATCGGCTCACGCGGCGGCTCGCTGGTGCTGTCCGCACAGGGGAAAGCAGTGCATCCGGGGCTGACGGACAAATGGCGTGTCATGCCGGAAAATGAATCTTTCCGGAAACAGGTCATGCTCTGCACGGCGGGACCGGACAGTATGCCGGAAATTTCCTGGGAAGAATGCCGGGAAGTCCCCGTCCCCGACGGCTGGTTTGAAACAATCTGGAAAGAATTCCGGGAAGGACGGCTTCATGAAAAATAAAATTCAGGAAAAAAATGCCGGCGGCATCTGTGATTTCCGTCTGCTGCGGGATCTGCGCAAACATGAGAAAATGAGTCTGGAGGAACTTTCCGCCCGGAGCGGCGTTTCCGTGAGTGTGATATCCAAACTGGAACGCAACTGCGGAAATGCGGAAATGGATACGCTTTACCGGATAGCACGGGTATTCGGCATGACCTTGTCGGACTTCATTGCACTGGCGGAAAACCGGATTTCCCATCAGGTAGACGAGGAAAAATACGAATCCGGCGGCTTTGTTTTCCGCCGGGTCTCCTACGGCAATCTGCGCTGTATGCGCGCAACGGCATCCGCCGGAGCCAGAATTTCCACGCCGGAACTGCACCGCGACGATTATGAGCTGTGCTGGGTTCTGCGCGGCAGACTGAAATTTTCTCTGCCCAGAGAAACATACATTCTGACAGAAGGCATGTCGATTCAGTTCGACGCCCTGCTGCATCACACTTACGAAGCCCTGGAAGATGTCGAGATCATCCTCGTTCATCTCCGGAAAGGAAAAAGGTTCTGAACATGGCTGAAAAATTTCCGAAAGTGGCACAGTTCACCACAGTGGACGCTTTCCGCAACTATCTGAAACAGGAAAACATCCGGATCGGTCTTGCCGATTCCGTGCCGTCGGACGGCTCTGCCGCGCTGGCGCAGAAAATTGAATGCTGCGGACGCACACTCGGCAACCGCTGGAGCATTCTGCCCATGGAAGGCTGGGACTGTGAAGACAACGGCGTCCCCAGTGAACTCACCCGTCGCCGCTGGCTCCGTTTTGCGACCAGCGGGGCAAAACTCCTTTACGGCACGGAAGCCGCTGCCGTCATGCACTCCGGCAGAAGCAATCCGCAGCAGCTCATGGTCGCGGATCACACGGCGGAATCCCTCAAAACCATTCTGGCGGAAATGCGCGCCGCACACAAGGCGAAATTCGGCAATGCCGATGACCTGATGATCGGTCTTCAGCTGACTCATTCCGGACGCTATTCACATCCGAACCGTCCGGACCGGCTGGAAGCCAAGACGGCTTATGCGCATCCGCTGCTGGACCGGAAATTCTCCTGCGGACCGGAAAACGTGGTCAGCGATGCCGAAGTTGAAGATATTGTGCGGCACTTTGTCTATGCCGCGGAAATCGCCCGGAATGCGGGATTTGACTTTGTCGACATCAAATCCGCACACGGGTATCTCGGACATGAGTTTCTGACGGCGTATGACCGCAAAGGCAAATACGGCGGTTCGTTTGAAAACCGCACCCGCTTCTTCCGGGAAATCGCCGAAGGCATCAAGGAAAAATGCCCGGATCTGATTCTCTCCGCGCGGGTCAGCCTGTTCGACATTTTCCCGTTCGTCAAGGGAGCGGACGGGGTGGGTGTGCCGATGGAATGGCACGGGAATTATCCTTATGCGTTCGGCGGCGACGGAACCGGCATGGACATGGATCCCGATCTGAAGGAGCCGACGGAATTTGTCCGTATGCTTCAGCAGTACGGAGTGGAACTGATCTGCGCCACGATCGGCAGTCCGTATTACAACGTGCATATGCAGCGTCCTGCCTATTACCCGGTCTGCGACGGTTATCTGCCGCCGGAAAATCCGCTGTACAACGTGTCGCGGCATCTGAAAGCGGTCAAACGCATACGAGAACTCTGCCCCGGCATCCGGGTGGTCGGTTCCGGCTATACCTGCCTTCAGGAATATCTGCCGAATGCCGCGGAATACGCACTGGCGCATAACGAAACGGACTTCGCCGGCATCGGCCGCATGGTGCTGTCCTATCCGGAAATCTGCACGGATGTGCTGGAAGGAAAAGCGCTGAACCGCCGCCATATCTGCCGGACTTTCGGCGACTGCACAAACGCGCCGCGCAACGGCATGGTGTCCGGCTGTTATCCGCTGGATGAATTCTACCGTTCCCGCGAAGAATGCCCGAAACTCCGCGCCATTCTGAAGAACATTCACTGAATCTCTACGGAGACCGGACGGAATTTATTCTGTCCGGCTCCGTTTTTCAGATGCAGTAATCGAAAATGCCTGCCTCGGCGTTCTGCTGTCCGTAGGCGGCAAGAATGTCCGCCAGAGTGGTCTTGCGCATCAGACTGCGGATTCCCTCATTCAGATTTCCCCAGATATTCTTGGCGGCACAGTGCGGAGACCGTGCGCATTTTTCCGGACAGGCAATACAGTCCACGATGGACAGCGGCCCTTCCATGACTTCCACTATATCCAGCAGAGTGATTTCCTCCGGGCGTTTTGCCAGATGGAAACCGCCGTTGACGCCGCGCACGGAACGGATCATTCTGCCGCGCCGCAGATCAATCACCAGACGGCTGATGTACTTTTCAGAAATCTGCTGTGATTCCGCAATATCGCGGATCAGCCGGGGCTTCTCCGATTCATGCAAAGCAAGGTCTATCAGAATGCGCAGCCCGTAACGTCCTTTGGTCGAAATTTTCATTATATTCATTCCTTTCAGACAACAGAAACAGTAGAGTTTCCGGAAATCCGAATCCGGATCATGGATTTCAGACGGTTCATTCTGCGGAGAAACTCAACCTGTATGCCATTTCCGGAAATATACTACAAAATTTATCGACATCAAGTCAAAAACAGAAAGAATCCGGAAAAAGACTGTGCAGAAAAGATGTTTTTTTCATTTTCCGGTTTGCATTCCGCGTACTCCGTATTATATTTCTGCTGAAACACCCAAATTATGGAGGATGCACCTATGTATGATGATTCGTCGTATGAAGTCCAGACAAGTTCCAACTCCCTGACTGCCTGTCTGCTCAATGTCTACTGGTGGATGGCTTTCGCCCTGCTGATCAGTGCGACATCCGCTTATCTGGTCGGAACTTCCGAAGAAATGCTGAAACTTTTCATCAAAAATCCGCTGATGTTCTGGGTCGCGATTCTGGTGGAATTCGGACTGGTCATCGCCATTTCCGCAGGAATCAACAGAATGGCGGCGGCAACTGCGACAGCTCTGTTTATTCTGTATGCCGCGGTCAACGGGCTGACTTTATCCTTTATATTCGCAGCGTATTCCGCAGAAGCGATCGTAACGACCTTTGCGGTCACAGCCGGAACGTTCGGCGCGATGGCGGTGATCGGAACTGTCACGAAAAAAGACCTGACCAGTCTCGGCAATCTGTTTTTCATGGCTTTGCTCGGACTGATCATCGCATCGGTGGTCAATCTGTTCTGCGCCAGCAGTACGCTTTACTGGATCTGCACCTACGCCGGCATACTGATTTTTGTCGGCTTGACCGCCTATGACGCCAACAAAATCAAAATGATGTATATTCAGGCAGGAACAGACGACCGGGAAACGGTTCGGAAAATTGCGGTCATCGGCGCCTTGCAGCTCTATCTGGACTTCGTCAACCTGTTCCTCTATCTGCTCCGCATTTTCGGACGCCGCCGCTGAACCGGACGGGGAGGTTGGCATGATGAAGAAAAAAATTACTGCTGATCCGGCATTGACGGCTCTCTTTGCCGGAAAAACCGCCGATCCTCATGCCGTGCTGGGAATGCACACGGTCCGGAACGCTGTGATCATCCGGGTTTATGACCCCGCGGCGGAAACTGTGTTCATCCGGGCTGACGGAAAATCCCTGTCCATGAAAAAAACACACCCGGAAGGATTGTTCGAGCTTTCCTTTCCGGGACGCAAAAAGCATTTTGACTATGCCGTGGAAAAACATTTTGCCGGCGGCAGCACGTTTGTTTCGGAAGACCCGTACCACTTCATGCCGGGGGTGGGCGAAATGGATCTGTATCTGTTCAATGAAGGAGAACATCATCAGATTTACGACGTGCTGGGCGCACATATCCGGAAAATGGGCGAAGTGGAAGGTGTCCTGTTCGCAGTCTGGGCACCCAATGCCCAGCGTGTTTCCGTTGTCGGAGACTTCAACTGCTGGGACGGACGGCGGCACATGATGCGCCGCATGGGGTCGTCCGGAGTATGGGAACTTTTCATTCCTTCGCTGCAGGCGGGAGACCTCTATAAATATGAAATACTGACTTCCACCGGCGCACTGGCGGTCAAGCTCGACCCCTATGCCCAATGGACGGAACTGCGGCCCGGTAATGCCGGACGGATTCCGCAGGCTCAGCCGTTTGAATGGCACGATTCCGAATGGATGGAAAAACGGAAACAGCTGAACATTCTGGAGCAGCCGGTTTCCATTTATGAAGTCCACCTGGGTTCGTGGGGCGGACCGGGACTGCCGCCGCGGAAGAAAATCAAAGGAGCCGACGGCAAGGAAACGGAAGAATTCCCCAATTACCGCGAACTGGCGGAATCACTGGTTGCCTACGTCCGGAAAATGGGATACACCCATGTGGAACTGCTGCCGGTCTGCGAACATCCGCTGGATCAGTCCTGGGGATATCAGGTTACGGGGTTCTATGCCCCGACCGCCCGTTACGGCACACCGGAAGATTTTGCTTATTTCGTCGATGTCATGCACCGGAACGGCATTGGCGTCATTCTGGACTGGGTTCCGGCGCATTTCCCGAAAGACGCTTTCTCGCTGGGACGTTTCGACGGCACGGCATTGTATGAACATGCGGATCCGCGTCAGGGCGAACAGCTGGACTGGGGAACGTATGTATTCAATTTCGGACGCAATGAAGTCCGCAATTTTCTGATCGGCAGCGCGCTCTGCTGGCTGAAAAAATACCATGCGGACGGTCTCCGCGTGGATGCTGTGGCGTCGATGCTGTATCTGAATTATTCGCGCAAAGAAGGGGAATGGATTCCGAACAGATACGGCGGCAATGAAAATCTGGAAGCTATTGCGTTTCTGCGCCGTCTGAACGAACTGGCGCATGAACTGTTCCCCGGCATTATGATGGTGGCGGAAGAATCGACTTCCTGGCCGGGGGTGTCGCGCCCCGTTTACCTGGGCGGACTCGGTTTCACCTTCAAATGGAATATGGGCTGGATGCACGACATGCTGGATTATTATTCGCTGGATCCGGTGTACCGCAGTTATCATCACTCACAGCTGACTTTCTCGCTGCTGTATGCGTTCACGGAAAATTTCGTTCTGCCGCTGAGTCATGACGAAGTGGTGCACGGAAAAAAATCCCTGCTCAACCGTATGCCGGGCGATTACGAACAGAAATTCGCCAATCTCCGCGCATTTTTTGCCGGCATGATGACGCATCCCGGAAAAAAACTGCTGTTCATGGGCGGTGAATTTGCCCAATGGATCGAATGGAACTGTATGCAGCCGCTGGACTGGAATCTGCTGGAATATCCCCGCCATGAAGAAATGCAGCGGCTCAGCGCGGAACTGAATCAGTTCTACCGGAACGAACCCTGCCTGTGGGAAGATGATTTCACCGGAAACGGATTCCAATGGATTGACGGCGGAGACTGCCAGCAATCCGTGATTTCCTACATCCGCTGGAACAAGGACCATTCCGATGCACTGGTGGCAGTGCTGAATCTGACTCCGGTTGTCCGCGACAATTTCACGATGGGCGTCCCCTTCCCCGGCAAATGGCGCGAAGTGTTCAACACTGATGAACGCCGTTTCGGCGGCACGGGTCTGCTGAACTCGGAACCCATGCAGACGGAACCGGGGCTGTTCCATGGTCAGCCGCAGCACATCACACTGCGGCTCCCCTGGCTGGGGGCGGTATTCCTCAAACCAGCCGGAAAGAACTGAACGTTGAATTCTCCTCTGCAACGGCGTCCCTGGCAGAACCTTTACATTCATGTGCCGTTCTGTCATGGTAAATGCGACTACTGCGCCTTCTATTCTGAAGGAAACGCGGAAGGTCTCATGCGTCCCTGGCTGGACAAACTGAAACGGGAACTGGAACAGCTTGCCGGAACAGCGGTTCGCACCGTTTATCTGGGCGGCGGCACTCCGACTTTACTGAATGTGGAAATGCTGGCGGAACTGTTCGGCGTTCTGGAAAAATTCCTGCCGTCTGCGGACATTCCGGAAATTTCCATCGAATGCAATCCGGAAAGTCTGACGGATGAAAAAGCGGCGGTTCTGGGACAGCATGTCAACCGGGTCAGTCTGGGCATTCAGAGTTTCGACCCGGAACTGCGCAGAAAAATCGGACGGCATGGCGATCCGGCAAAAATACCCGCGGCATTCGAACTGCTTCGCCGGCACGGTCTGCGCAATCTGGGATGCGATCTGATTTACGGTCTGCCTGGACAGACCGCCGCAGAATGGGAAAAAGAACTGTCCGGTGCGCTGTCGCTGGGCATCACGCATCTTTCCGCATATTCGTTGAGTGTGGAGGAAGGAACGCCGCTGCAGAAACGTTATACCCCCGATCCCGAAGCGGAAAACCGCAATGCGGAATTGGAAGTGCATACCCGGACAATCCTGAAGGAAGCAGGACTGCACCGATATGAGATTTCGAATTATGCCCGGCCGGGATTTGAATGCCGCCACAACCAGAATATCTGGCACGGCGAAACGTATCTGGGGCTGGGACCCGCCGCCTGCTCGTTCGACGGCAGAGACCGCTTCACGCAAGTATCCTCCATACAGGATTGGCTGAACGGCGCAGCTCCGGAGATGGACCGGATTCCCGATCCGGAACGCCGGGCGGAGATGCTGATCATGGGACTGCGGACAGTTCGCGGCTGGGCGGACGGCGAATTCGAACGGGCTGCGGGAATCGGTCCGGAAGCGGTGAATCCGGCAGGAATCGCCAAACTCCGGAAAAACGGATTTCTGCGGGAAGACGTCTTTGCCCTGACCGGACACGGACTTGATTTCTGGAATGATGCCGCCATGGCTTTATTATGAGGTATTTATGAGCAAACGCAACGAATGGCTGGTCATGCCGCCCGAAGAACTGCTGAAAGAATGCGTTCAGGAATTCCGGAAAGCCCGCGGACACGGCGGACAGAAAGTCAACAAGACTTCGTCCGCAGTTCGGCTGACGCACCGGGAAACAGGACTGGATGTTACAGCCGACGCCAGCCGCAGCCAGAAGGAAAACCGTCTTCAAGCCGTCAGCAAACTGCGGCAGCGGATGGCCTTGGAACTGCGGGAAGAGTTCTCGCCGGACAATGGTTTTGAACTGCTGCCGGAACCTTCTCTGCGCAATCCGAAACGTCTGCTCTGGGAAGCAGTCGTACTGGATTGTCTGTCCTCGGTCGGATGGGAACCGAAAGCTGCCGCACTGCTTCTGAACGTGCCGCTTTCGCGTCTGACCCGTATATTGCATCAATCGCCCGATCTGTGGCAGATATTGAACCGCAGCCGGGAAAAAGCGGGTCTGCACCCGTGGAAAGGAAATTGAATTGATATGAAAATCTCCATTGAAAAACTTGCACTGTCCGCAGAAAAACTGCCGGCGTCCATCGACCGGGAACTGCATGAATACATTGCATCCTATTGCGGAGTCAAAATTTCCGACATACTGGATTATGCCATCACCCGGCGCAGCATTGACGCGCGGAAACAGCCGGACGTGAAGCTGGTCTATTCGCTGACCGCAGACCTGAAAGACTCCGCTCGTCCGAAGCGTTCCCTGGAACCAGCCGCACCGGACATGCCGTTCGACATGCCGTCGTTTTCCTATGCTGAGCCGCCGCTGCATCCGGTGATTGTGGGAGCAGGTCCCGCCGGACTTTTCTGCGCTCTCATCCTGGCAATGGCAGGCTGCAAACCCGTCATTCTGGATCGGGGACGGGATGTCGGCAGGAGAAAAAATGACATTGACCGTTTTCTTCAGACCCGTGAACTGAATGAAGAAAGCAATCTGCTGTTCGGTGAAGGCGGCGCGGGAACCTGGTCGGACGGAAAGCTGTTCACCCGAATCCGGGACCCGCGGATTCGTTTTGTGCTGCGCGAAATGATTGCGGCGGGCGCGCCGGAAGGCATTGCCTATTACAGTCATCCGCATGTCGGTTCGGATCTTCTGCCGCAGGTGATTGCCGGTCTGCGGGAAAAAATCATCTCGCTGGGCGGCATCTTCCGCTGGAATACCAGAGCGGAAGGACTGCTGGTCCGGGACGGAATCTGCCGGGGAGTCAGGCTGGCAGACGGAGAAAATCTGGAAGCGCCGCTGGTGGTGAATGCCTGCGGACACAGCGCACGGGAATTCATTCTGTCGGTGATCGACGCCGGGGCGGCATACCGCATGAAAGGTTTTCAGATCGGCTGCCGGATTGAGCATCCGCAGGATTTCATCAACTGGTTTCAGTTCGGCATTCAGGAAACACTGCCGGCTCTGGGCAGTGCGGAATACAATCTGGTTTCCCGGCCTTCACCCGACGGACGCACCGGCGGAGCCACTACGTTCTGCATGTGTCCCGGCGGCGAAGTGATTCCCGCAACACCGGTACGCAACCGTCTCTGCACCAACGGTATGAGCAATTCCGCACGATCCGGCAGATTCGCCAACGCCGCCATTGTAACCAATATCGAACCGGATACTTTTTCCTCGCCGCAGGAAGCCTATGCGTTCCTGGACCGGCTGGAACAGAAAATGTTTGAGGCGGGCGGCGGAGATTATACCTGTCCCGCGCAGAAAGCCTCGGATTTCCTCCGGGGCAATACCGGACGTCTGCCCCGACACAGTTCCTGGCCGTTCGGGTTGAAGGAAGCCAGAGTGGATGCCCTGCTGCCGGAAACGGTCAGCCGCACAATCCGGCGCGCGCTGATTCATTTCGACCGGGTTGCGCCGGGATATGTCCGTTACGGAACGCTGCTGGGCGCGGAAACCAGAGTTTCCAGCCCGGTTCGTTTTGAACGGGATGACATATCGCGTGAAAGTTCGCTCTGCAATCTTTATCCCGCGGGCGAAGGCGCAGGATTGGCGGGCGGCATCACCTCTTCCGCCATCGACGGTATTCTGACGGCGGAAGCCATCCTGAAAAAACATGCGAAATGACGGGTGCGGCGCGGAGTTGTTTCCTGCAGGAACTTACATTTTTGTAATTCCATTTTTCTTGAACCCTACATTTTTGTCAGTCCCGGCAGCCGCCCTGCCGTAAAACAGACAGCTTGAAAAACTGGCATGAAAAATGCTTGCAATGCTGTGTCGGAACAACAGCAAACGGAGAATCTGATGTCGGATGAGATAAAACATGAATGCGGCGTAGCACTGCTGCGTCTTCGCAAAGACATACCCTACTATCAGCAGAAATACGGGACGTGCTTCTACGGGTATCACAAACTGTCCCTGCTGCTGGAAAAACAGCACAACCGCGGACAGGACGGAGCCGGCATAGCCGCGCTGGGTTTGAATGTGGAGCCGGGGAATCCGTATTATCAGCTGGAAAAATCCAATTGTGAACTGTCGCTGGCGGATCTGCTGGAACGGATCGGACGTCAGATTCAGGATGCCATCGACCGCCGTCCCGTTCCGGAAAAAATCACGGCATCTCTGGAATATCCGTTCTGTTCGGAACTTTATCTGGGACATCTCCGCTACGGGACATTCGGACGCCGCGCTCTCTCGGCATGTCATCCGTTTGTCCGGGAAAGCTCCTGTCGCCGGCATACGCTGCTGCTCGCCGGCAATTTCAATCTGACCAATACCGAAGCCATTTTCCGGGAACTGGTGAACTCCGGACATCATCCCTGCGGCAGACAGGACAGTCAGCTGCTTCTGCTGCAGCTCTGTCATTATCTGGAAAAACAGCTGGCAGGACAGTCCGACGAAAATGCGTCTCCGGATATTTTCCAGATTCTGCGCGAAACGGCGCCCCGCTGGGACGGCGGCTACACCATCTGCGGAATGCTGGGCAATGGTGATGCATTCGCCCTGCGCGATGCAGCCGGAATCCGCCCCGGATATTATTATGTGGATGACGAAATTGCCGTAGTCGCCTCGGAACGCCCCGCCATTCAGACGGCATTCAATCTGACCACGGAGCAGGTTCGTGAACTGCCGCCGGGACATGCGCTGACCATTTCCCGACAGGGCGAAGTCCGGCTCGAACGCATCCTGCCGGAAGTGCCGCCCAAACGCTGTGTCTTCGAACGGATTTATTTCTCCCGCGGCAACGATGCCGACATCCACAATGAACGCATCCGTCTGGGACGTCTGCTCACCCCTTCAATCCTCAAAGCTGTGGACAATGATCTGGAAAACACGGTGTTTTCCTACATTCCGAATACAGCGCAGCTGAGTTTTCACGGTCTGCTGGAAGAACTGGACGACCGCTGCGGCGCACGGCATGTACGTTTTTCCCAGATTGCGGTCAAGGATGCCAAATTCCGGACGTTCATCACCGACGCCGCTCAGCGCAAAGATCTTTTCCCGCATGTCTACGATGTAACTTACGGGGTAATCCGCACAGGACAGGACAATCTGGTTGTACTGGACGATTCCATTGTCCGCGGCAATACCATGCGCAATGCCATTCTGCCTATTCTGGATCGTCTCGGTCCGAAAAAAATTGTAGTGGCATCCGCCGCTCCCCCGATCTGCTATCCGGACTGCTACGGCATTGATATGGCAACATTTGGAGAACTGGTCGCATTCGAAGCGCTGGTCTCCCTGCTCCATAAGCACGGCAAAGAGAATCTGCTGCATCAGGCGGCGGAACTGGCCCGGCAGGATTTGAAAAAAACAGACAGAGAAATGCTCAACCGGGTACAGCCCCTCTACCGGAATTTTTCGTTTGAAGAACTCTGCCGGGAAATCGGTCTGCTGCTCAAGCCGGCACATCTGAATGCGGAACTGGAAGTGGTTTTCCAGACCGTGGACAATGTGCATACCGCCTGTCCGGAACATCGCGGCGACTGGTATTTCACCGGGGATTATCCCACCCTCGGCGGCAACCGGGTCGTCAACCGCGCTCTGGTCAATTTTGTCGACGGCATTCAGGCGCGCGCCTATTGAAATTCCGGTTTATCTGTGCTATATTTCCGGTTCGGGACACTTGAAAGGAATGCGCAGAGATGAATGAAATAAACTGGAAAACATTGTCCGGCAAATATTTGTACCGGGATCCGTGGCTGACGGTTCGGCAGGACTGTCTGGAACTGCCGGACGGACGTATTATTCCGAACTACTATATTCTGGAATATCCGGAATGGGTCAATGTGATTGCCGTAACGCCGGAACAGCAGTTGATTATGGAACGGCAATACCGTCCGGGGCTGGGCGCATACGCCTTTGAACTCTGCGCGGGAACTGTGGAAAAAACGGATGCGTCCGTGCTGGAGGCGGCGCGCCGCGAACTGCTGGAGGAAACCGGATTCGGCGGCGGAGAATGGAGTGAATTTCTGGTGCTGTCGCCCAACCCGTCCAGCCACAACAATCTGGCACATACCTTTCTGGCGCGGAATGTGGTTCACATGCAGCAGCCGCACCTGGATGCCAGCGAGGACATTCAAGTGTTTCTGATGCCGGAAGACGAGGTGTTCACCCTGCTGGAACAGGGAAAAATCGTGTCCGGACCGATGGTCGCCGCCCTGTGGAAATACCGGCTGTTCCGCCGGGAAAACCGTTTTTCCTGAGAGTTTTTTCAAAATATCATCAAAACGGCTCTGGAAAAAATCTCTAACTGTGTTATATTTCGCGGTTAAGAAAATGACAGATGAATTTATTTCATAAAAACAGGAGAACATGAATATGACGAAATTGATGCTCGGTCTTCCGAAGGGCAGTCTGGAAGAATCCACGGTGGCGATGTTTGCCAAAGCCGGTTACAAGATTCAGATCAGCTCCCGTTCCTATTTCCCGACGATCGACGATCCGGAAATTGACTGTATGCTGATCCGCGCGCAGGAAATGTCCCGCTACGTAGAAGAAGGCGTGCTGGACTGCGGACTGACCGGTTACGACTGGATTCAGGAAAACGGTTCCGATGTGTATGAAGCCGCCGAACTGGTCTACGGCAAAGTCGGCCGCAATCCGCTCCGCTGGGTGCTGGCGGTTCCCGAAGATTCCGGCATTGAAAAAGTCGAACAGCTCGAAGGAAAACGCATTTCCACGGAAGCCGTCGGCATGACCAGACGCTATCTGGCGCAGCACGGCGTCAACGCCAAAGTGGAATTTTCCTGGGGGGCAACGGAAGTCAAGCCGCCGCGTTTCGCCGATGCCATTGTGGAAATCACGGAAACAGGTTCCTCTCTCCGCGCCAACCACCTCAAAATCATCGACACGCTGTGCATCAGCACCACGCGTTTCATTGCCAACAAACAGGCAATGCAGGATCCGGAAAAGAAGCACAAAATCGAAAATATCGCCCTGCTGCTCAAAGCGGTTCTCGCCGCCGAAGGCAAAGTCGGTCTCCTGCTGAACGTGCGCAAAACCGACCTGGACAATATCATCAGCAAACTTCCCGCGCTGGAACACCCCACCATCTCCAATCTTTCCAACGAGGAATGGCTGGCACTGAACACCATCGTGGACGAACACACCGTGCGTGAACTGATTCCCGAACTGAAGCGTCTGGGCGCCTGCGGTATCGTGGAATATCCGCTGAACAAAATTGTGGAGTAATCCGTTATGCCGGACCGGATCGACATTCGCCCGGACGAGTTCAATGCGAACCCGTTCCGGCTGTTTGAAAAACAATGGTTTCTGCTGACAGCGGGGGATTTTTCCGCCGGAAAATTCAATACCATGACTGTCAGCTGGGGATATATCGGCGAAATGTGGGGATTCCCTTCCGCGGTTACCGTGGTGCGGCCGCAGCGCTACACCCTGGAATTTCTGCGGCAATGCGATTCGTTCACACTCTCCGCATTCAGTGAAGAATACCGGGACGCCTTGAAGCTCTGCGGCGCAAAATCCGGCAGAGAGCTGGACAAAATTGCGGCGGCGGGGCTGACTCCGGAAGCATCCGGAACTGTTTCTGCTCCGACTTTCAAGGAAGCGGAACTGGTTCTTGAATGCAGACAGGTATATCAGGGAAAATTTGTGCCGGAAGGTTTTTCCGGTGCCAGAATTCCCGAAACCATATATCCGAATGGAGATTATCATCTGGTTTTCGCAGGTGAAATCACCCGGATTTCCGGCATCTCCAAATTCATCAGCAAAGATTGAAAACTCCGGTTAAACGGGAAGACATGATGGACAAAATGAACGAATCACATAAAGTTTCCCTGATCATTCTGGGCGCGGGCGGGCGCGGAACCATTTACGCGAATCTGGTCAAACTCATGCCGGATCGTGCGCAGGTCGTAGCAGTGGCGGAACCCCGTCCGTTTTTCCGTGACCGTATTGCAAACGATCATGCCATCCCGCCGGAAAATGTTTTTTCCGACTGGCACGATGTTCTGAAACGTCCGAAATTTGCGGATGCCGTGGTTATCACCACGCAGGACAGAATGCACGTGGAACCGGCTGTGGCTTTCGCCCGGAAAGGGTACCATATCCTCATTGAAAAACCGCTGGCTCCGGATATCGACTCCTGCCGGGAAATTGTTCGCGCGGTCAAGGAAAACAATGTGGTGCTGGCGGCATGTCATGTGATGCGTTATGCCAATTACACCCGGATGCTCCGCCATCTGATTGAAAACGGATCCGTGGGAAAAATCATTTCCGTGGAACACCTTGAACCGGTCGGACACTGGCGTTATGCCCATTCCTACGTCCGTGGCAACTGGAGCCGGGAAGAAGATTCTTCATCGGTCCTGCTGGCAAAATCCATTCACGACTTGGACTGGATCGCCTATATTGTCGGCCAGAAATGCAATGCGGTTACCTCGTTCGGTTCGCTGATGTTTTTCCGTCACGAAAACCGGCCGAAAAATGCCGCCGACCGCTGTCTGGACTGTCCTCTGGAACCGGAGTGCCCCTACTCCGCCCCCCGTTTCTATCTCGAACGTTTCCGGAACAAGCAGATCGACAACTATATTGAATCGGTAACCGGGGAACTCTCCGAAGAAAATATTCTCAAGGCTCTGCGGGAAGGACCGTATGGCCGCTGTGTTTTCGCTTGCGACAACGACGTGGCGGATCATCAGGTGGTCAACATGGAATTTGACGGCGGGGCGACGGCAGTATTCACGCTGGCTGGCTGTTCCCGTTACGGCGAACGCCGCACTACGATTTTCGGTTCCGCCGGAGAAATCCGCTGCGACGGCTGCAAGATCGAACTGTATTCCTACCTGCGCGACCGCACCACGGAAATCAATATTGAACCGGACCGCGGCACTCTGACCACACACCACAACGGCGGCGACAAGTATTGTCTGGAAGCCTTTGTGGATGCGCTCCGCACCGGCGATACCTCTAAAATCGTCAGCGGCGCAGATATCTCGCTGGAAACTCATTACATGGTTTTCGCCGCCGAAATGTCCCGCAAGGAAAAACGGCTGGTTCAGATGGATGAACTGCGCCGCGCCATGCCCGGCACGGGGAGATAATTCCTCATGGCGGAACGGGTTCTCTGGACGGGAGATCATCTGAATCTTCAGATCGGCACGCAAGTCTTGTTCAAAGATGCTTTTTTTTCCATAGCGGACGGCGAGCGGGTGGCTTTGGTCGGACGCAACGGCTGCGGCAAATCCACTTTGATGAAAGTGATTGCCGGACAGGATTCCGTATCGTCCGGGGAAATCACTGCGATGAAAAACCTGCGGATTGCCTATATGCCGCAGGAATTCGTCCTGCCGCCGGACATCACCGTCCGTGAAACCGTGCGCCAGGGAGCGGCATGGTTTGACTCCATCATGGAAACCTATCACCGGCTGCCGGTCAGTTCCCCGGAACACGAACGGCTGGAAAACCTGCTCAATATCCATGACGCGTGGGATGTCGGCCGCAAAGTGGAAGTCATCATGGAAAAACTGCGTCTGGACTTTCCCGACAAACCGTGTTCTCTGCTTTCCGGCGGAGAGTTGCGCCGGGTCATGCTGGCGCGGAGCATTGTCGCTGAACCGGACCTGCTCCTGCTGGATGAACCGACCAACCATCTGGATGTGGACATGATTGCCTGGATTGAGAATTTTCTGGCGGCATATACCGGTGCCTGTCTGCTGGTTACACATGACCGCTTCTTTCTGGACCGGGTTGCCACCCGGATTGTGGAACTGGATCACGGCTCCTTTTATTCCTACGAAGGCTCCTATGCCGATTTTCTGGTCGGCAAGGAGGAACGCGAATACAATGAAGATGTGCTGGAACAGAAACGCAAAAGTTTTCTGCGTCTGGAAGTCGAATGGGTGCGCCGCTCCCCGAAAGCGCGGCTGCGCCGCAATCTGGGCAGAGTCAAACGCTACGAGGAAATCGCGGCGGTCAAAGCCCCGGTGCGTACCGGCGATATTGAACTGGTGATTCCGGCGGCAAGTCATCTGGGCAACCGCGTGGTGGAACTGAAAAATGTATCGCTCACGCTGGGTGGAAGAAAGCTGGTCGACTCTCTGAATTATGAATTCACCCGCGGCATGAGAGTCGGCATCGTGGGAGCCAACGGCATCGGCAAAACGTCGCTGCTGCGTATGATTACCGGTGAAATTCCTCCGGATCAAGGAGAAATTTTCCGGGCGGAGACCGTGCAGTTCAACTACATTGACCAGAACCGCGCGGCGCTGCATGATGAAAACACTGTCCTGGAGGAAATCGCCGAAGGGCATGACCATATCAATCTCGGTAATGAACGGGTAACGGTCTGGGGATATCTCCGCCGCTTTCTGTTCGAAGATGAGCGGATCAATACGAAAGTCAAGCGT
>ERZ1034992.637-NODE-637-length-18387-cov-32.639210_pt1 | contig 18387 bp, 37 predicted proteins | sample MGYA00520695_ERZ1034992 | MGnify/ENA primary metagenome ERZ1034992 (study PRJEB33766, sample SAMN09781778) | gut metagenome | biome: gut microbiome | host: Homo sapiens | place: Madagascar | study: EMG produced TPA metagenomics assembly of the PRJNA485056 data...
GTAGCCGCCGGAGCCGGTCAGCTCGTAGTCGATGCTCTTGGCGTTCACCTCGCCCACAACGGGCGAGAGCTTGTTCAGGCGGTCGGCATACGAAAAGTCGAACGCCTTGCCGACAAACTTGTAGTTGTCGGTCGTCCATTTTCCAATATTAGCTGGCATTTCCTTTTCCTCCTTCTCAGGTCAGCGCATGGCCGATCGCCATGAGCTTGATGGTGCCGCGCTCGTAGTCGTGGCCGATGCAGCGCAGCTTCGTCGCGCCCACGGTCTTGAGCGTGATGCCGAGGCGCTTGTCGCCGAGACTCGCAACGCCGCCGATGGCAGCGCCGATCACGGGATAGACCTCGTACACGTCGCCCGCGCTCGGCGCGCCGCCGCTCGCCTTGGTCATCACCGTGCCGGTCTTGGCGTAGTCGGTAACGACGATCTGCGTGCCGACAGCGTCGGTGTTCGTGCTGGATGCGGCCTTGCTTTTGAGCACAAGGACCGCGTTGTTGAAAGCGTCGTCTGCGGCACTCGCGTCCACGTCGCCGGTCTCCGGCACGATGGTCGTGGCGCTGCCCGAGGCGGCCTTGATCGTCGGCGCGGCGCACTCAAAGATGAGCGTCGGGTTGTCGCACACGAGGATCTTCTTGCCGTTCGCGCGCAGATTGAGCGCGTCCTCCGCGCCGGAGTGGAACTCCGCGGCAATGCCGAGTATACCTCCGGTCTCCGCGGCGGCGGCCAGAACGACCTTGCCGCCGGAGAGCTTCACCACGGCGCCCGCGTCGATCACGGTCGCCGCGTCGATGGGATAGTTGCGGGCGGTCTGCAGCACGCTGCCGCCGTCCGCATTCTGTACAGGATGCATGATTTTTCTCCTTTCAGCGTTCCAAAAAGTCTTTGGCGGTCATTTTCAGGTGCGGAAACTCGCGGTTCCATTCGTCAAGCTCCCTCTGCTGGGCGGCCGTCAGCCCAGCCGATACGCCGCCTCCGCCCGCTCCCGTGGAGCGTTCGGCTTTCTTGGCGGACTTCTCCACCGCCTTCGCGGCGGCTTCCTCTCCCACAAGCTCCTGCCAGTCGGAATAAAGCTCGCTTAGCGGCTCCTTCCCGTACCGGCTGCCGCAGAACCTGCGGAACTTCGCGTTTCCGTCGAGCTTGGAGATATCCACGTCCGGATGCTCCCGGACGAATGCCGCGGCATCCTGGGCGATCCAGTCCTTCTGCCGCTCTGCCTCGGCGTCGGCCTTCTCCCGCTCGGCCCGCTCGCGCTTCTGTTTGCGGACGACCTCTTTTGCGTCCTCTTCCTCCTCCAGATCCTGCACGGTGCGCCCGCTCTCCGCCGCGGCCTTCTCGAGCCGCGCCGCGCGCGCCTTGTCGGCATAGCTCTCCAGCACGTCCAGCGAGTCGATCGCCCCGCCGCCGTCCGGATCGCTCAGCCCGAGCTTGGCAAGCGCGCTCTGGTAGCGCTCCTCGGCGCGTCGGAATCCGGCGGATTCTCCCGCCTTGCGCGCCGCCTGGTATCTGGCGTTCTCTTCCCGGCTCTGTCTGGCAGGTTCGGCGGCCTCCTGCTTCTTTTCGCCTGCGGTTTCCTCCGCTTCAGTGCCGGTCTCTGCGGTCACGACGCCGCCCTCTGTGCCCTCGTCCAGAGTTTCGACTTCCATGTTCTCGTCCATGTGGGTTCCTTTCTGCCGCTGTACTGCCGCGGCCGCGATGTATTTCGCTTGCTGATTAAAGGCTAACCCGAAAAATCTGTCCGTGCTCGGCGACTTTTTTGTGAACTTTTCACGAATCGTTGTACCCGTTGGGATAACAGTCGGTTCCAGCCACGAAAATAGAAAAACCGGAGCAGTTTCCCGCTCCGGTCAAAAAAATTCTGTGAAATATTACCCGCTGTATAATAGCTGATCGCAGCGCACTCTCGCCTCCCGCTCCGTCCTCCTTCTCGCCTCGCCCTCCGGGAGAGGTGGCGCGGCGCTTGTGCCGTGCCGGAGAGGGTCACCACGCCTTCCTCGCCCTCTTCTGCCGCTTCATCTGGTCGATGAGCTTCTCCCGCGGCTTTTCCGGCTCTGTGAGCACCGTCATCCGCTGCTGGTGCCGCACCGCGTAGGTGATCGCCGCGCCCATCACAAGGTCGTCGTGCTTCCCGGCAAGCGCCTCCGGGCGGTGATCCTCGTTGTAGCAGAACGTCAGCATTTCCTCGAGCAGCTCCTGGTCGGTGAACCACTCCGGATGCGAGGAGAACACCTCCACCAGATTCGCAATGGCCCGCGGACGGCTCTGCCGGTCGGTGCGGAAGCCGTAGCTCTTCCTCATCTGCCGGGTATAGGTGTCCTCCCGCTCGCGGCTGTACTGATTCGGATACTCCATCTCCTGCAGCTTCATCACAGGGTAGGTGGAGAAGTTCGTTTCTATGGCGACGAGCGCATCGTTGTAGAACCTCCCGAGTGCAAAGATCTGCCGGACGTATTCCGGCTCGGAATATTTCTGGCGCAGCTTGGCAGCGATCCTCCCGCTCACGTTGTTGATGACAATGGCCGTGAAGTAGTCCGAGCCCTCGCCCGCCGTGTCGCCTCCGAGCACATACGGAACGTCCTCCTCCGGCAGCTCGTAGAGCGTGATCGCGCCGGTCTCGCTCTCCGTCCACTCGCCGTCTGTAAACTCCCCGCGCGCGGCAGGGGATGGGAGCCGTTCCAGCCGTAGAACGATCTGCTCGTTGTCGAATACGCCCGTGCCGCTGTGGAGAAACGCCTCGCCGGGAGAAGCGGGATACTCCTGCCGGAACATGTCCAGGCTCCCGCCGCAGTTGTTCGCAATGCACCAGCGCCGCCATTGCAGCTGCTCGTCCGTCAGCTGATAGGCGTCCTTGAGATCCCGCTCCTCCGGCGTCCATTCCGTGCCCGGCACGGCCGGCATCGCGTAATCCGGGTTTTCAAACCAGGCGAAGAATACCGGCTCAAAGTCGTTTTCTCCCGCCACAGCGGCGTCCCAGCGCTCCTTGAAGTCCTCAAAGCCGTTCGCCGTGCTCTCGATGACGACCATCGTGCCCGGCAGACTCGGCACAGCCTGTAAGATGCCGGCGAGCGTGGAGGCTTTCCCGTCCGCGCCGTCCGGCCAGAAGGCGTACTCCGAAAGGTGGACGCATTGCAGCGTGTCGGATCGGCCAATGCCTCGCCCGCCTGCTGTGGCGCAGCGGATCCGCGAGCGCAGCCCCGGCTTTGCCTCCCGCTCGCTGCGGAGCTTGGAGGGGTTCTCGAATACCAGCTCCTGCGCGTTCGAGGCGCGCAGCATCGGCTTCACCGGCGCGGGCAGCTCGTCGTAGAAGAGCTTGCTCATCCGGAAGAGGTTCGCCGTTGCGTCCTCGCGGTGCGCAACGATCAGCGCGTTTACGTTCTTTCGCGTCGCGCAGGCGTGGAAGATGAGGCCCTCGGTGAGCGTGGAAAAGCCGAGCTGCCTGGCCTTGAGAATGATGAGCCGGACGGGCTTTCCGGCGTCCTGCTGCCGCTTCGCCACGGCGTAGAGCTTCCTTTGCGCATCGTTCAGCCGGAACGACACGACCGTCCCGCTCTTCGTCTTGATCTTCAGGCAGCTTTCGATGTAGTCCATAGCTATGCATGGGTTCACAGCTTCGAGCCCTCCTGCCTTGCGAGCCAGTCCTCAATGCTCTCGGCGGCGCTCTGCTCACCCTCGGCAAAGTCCATGTGCTCGGCAAGCTCATGCAGCGCCCGGATCGCGCCGTTCGCGTCAAACTCCCAGAATCCGTTCGGCTCCTTCTGCCTCGTCTCCGGGTTCCATTCCAGCACCGGTGTCTTCTGCGTGCAGCGCTCCACGATCTCCACCAGCCGCCGCCCGATCCACGCCTTCGATATGCCCATCTCGTCAAAGAGCTTCTTCTCCAGTTCCCGCCGGTACTCAATGACGCCCGGCATTTTGAGCGTCTTCGAGGCCGTCGAGGCCGCGCTCTTCGCGCTGTACCCCGCGGCGATGGCGGCGTCCGTAGCGTCGCCGGAGCGCAGATACTCCTGCACGAACTTCTTCTGCCGCGGTGTGATATCTCTTGCCATGTCTCTCCCTCCTCACATCGGCCAGTACGCCGCATAGAAATTCCGGCGCAGCTCATAGATCCGTCCCACCGGCACGCTCGTCTCGCGGCTCGCCGTCTCCGGCGATTTGTTTTTCAACAGAACGGCGACGAGGGCACGCCCCTCGGCCTGCCCTTTCGCTGTGCTCTCTATCGTTTTCCGGATCTCGTCCTGCGCCGGCGGCGGCAGATTCCGGTACGCCTCCAGAAAGGCGTGCACGATCCGCTGCTGCCAAACCGCCCCGCAGCCCTTCATCGGTCGGAATTTCAACGCCGCATCACCTCCGTCATCGCGGCGGCCCCGCCGACATTTGTTTTATCTGAACGCGCAGAGACGCGCGCGCCGTTGCCTTTTCTTTCCTTGTCCGGTCGGATGTAGCGGACATACTCCGAGGTAAACCCGCTCTCGTAATCTCTCGTTTTGTGTTGCTCGCAGATGATCGCGTCTTTCGGGAGTTCGATCTTGCTGTTGATGTACACCGGCACTGGTTCAGTATAGACAGGCTTTTTTAACCCGCGGCTCGTGTGGTATTTCTTTTTCCCCGGTACGCCCTTGGCGTTTCGGATCATATACTCTGCAATCTTGACATGATCCTTCCGTCCGTCAAGACGGCGGTACGTCACCGCCTCCTGTGGCCAGAGAGCGCAGACGAGCTCATAGTCCGCCGCCGGCATGACGAGATGAAAATGTGGCCGGGCATCGTTTCCGTCCTCATCTTTCCGGCCTTGTGAGTAAACGAACTTGATGTTCGCCCCTTGTTCCTTCCGATACGACTCGCGGAGCTTTCGGAGGAACCGGTCGAACGCCGTTTGAGCGGTCTCCCAGTTTATTTCTTCCTTCCCCGGAAAAGTAAGGGTGAGCCACAGATCCCCCATCCGGAAATTGCAGTTAAGAATTCTGGTGAGCTTCTTTATGGCATCGGTCTCGTTGCGCTTGATTTTTTCGATACTGGACTTTTTCGCTTTCGTACCCCGCCGGACGCGCTGGCCGCCTCTCGTTGTCGGCATCCAGCCGCGGCGGATCTCTTCCACCGGTCCCGAGATGATCTTGTACTCCATGTAAGCCGTCACTCCTTTTTCATCCTCCGTCCTAAAGATAGCCTTTTAACAGGTCCGCAAAAATTCGCGCACGCGCACGCGAATTATATAAGGTATCGCCGTTCTTTTCTCCTGCCTCCCTCCCCGAGGGAGGTGTCAGCCAAAGGCTGACGGAGGGAGTCTTTCCGCCCTCATTTCCGCCGCCGCGCCCCGGCACCAGAAATCAAAGCAGAAATTTCCTCGATTTTCCTCTTGCAATTGTCACGGTATCGTGATATAATATAGTCAGAAACGAAAGGAGGCAATATCATGCCGGTAATCGCCCGATTTTATGGGATCATCGTGAAGATGTATCTTCTCGGCGGGGAGCATAATCCCCCGCACGTTCACATTCTCTATGGGGAAAAGAACGGTGTCCTTGATCTCAATACGCTCACGTTCAAAGAATGCGACCTCCCCGCAAAGGCCCGCGCGCTCGTCCTCGAATGGGCTTCCGCGTACCAGCAGGAGCTTCTCACCATGTGGAAAACGCAGTCGTTCCGCGTGCTCCCGCCTCTGGAATGAGGCCGGGAGCTTTCCGTAAAGGAGGTATCTCATGTTTCACAAGCTCAAATCCGTCACACCGCTTCCGGACTATACGCTCCTCGCCAATTTCTCGGACGGCTCCGTGAAATCCTACGACTTCCGCCCGCTCCTCGACCGCATGGAGGTCTACGCCCCGCTGCGGGAGTCTCCCGCGTTCTGGGCATCCGCCGCCGTCGATCCCGGCGGCTACGGCGTTTCGTGGTCGGACGAGATCGACATCTCTGCCGAGGAGCTGTGGGAGCACGGCGTCGCCGCCGAAAGTCCGTTCTCCGGTCTGCTCTCGTTCGCCGACGCCACCGGCCTATGGGGTCTCAGCGAAAGCGCCCTGCGCAAAGCCGTGGAATACCGGAAGCTCACCGTCGGCGTCGATGTCCAGAAATTCGGCAAGCAATGGGTCGTCACCCGCTCCGCCATGGAACGCGAGTACGGCCATCCCTCTCATTAACTACCGTCATACGCCGCCGCCCGCCGGTCTCCCGGCGGGCTTTTTCGCATTTCAGATGGTGTAGCAGATGTTCTCGAACTTCTTGTAGGCGTCCAGATATATCTCGTTCTTCGCCTTGTTGTATGTGATCTCGTAATACATACCATCCGGCAGCGTCGTCGAGAGAAGTGCCTTCGCGTTCCCGAGAAAGTAGGCGTTCCATACCACAAACACCTCAAAGGCCGGCGGTTCGTCCGCTTTGTCCAGGTGATCAGCGGTATACTCCCGCACGAGCTCTTTTGCCTTTTCCGTAAATTCCGTGTTTCCCATGTCCTTCTGTTCCTCCTTCCTTTGAAAATAGTTCATCGGCGTGTCCGGATAGCAGAAACAGCAGGGCTTGTTACCCATAGCGCTCGGCGGCCAATGCACGCACTCTTCGCACCTCATTCGCAGAACATCCAGTCTTCCGCCAGCATGTCCGCCTGACTCGCCAGCCAGCCGATCTGCTCTCCCCGCGTCCCGCAGAACACGATGGCCTTGCTGCCTATGTCCTCATGGTACGCATTGCGCGGCTGCGCGTCCGTGGCGCTGTAGTAACGGATGTCTACCGCCAATTCGATGTGCTGATCTCGTCCGTTCCACCCGGCCCGTCGCACTTTCATCCCGCGTTTGACATACTTTATCGCATCGCTGAAGGAGAAGCGCGCTATGCCGCCGAGCGCCGGGCAGTTTTCAACCCCAGCAATCACCCACTCGTCCGACAGGACGTTCAGCAGTGTGTATTCCACGACCTGCGTCTCGCGGATGTCCATTTCCTTTCCTTCTTTGGTGTGCATGATGATGGTCCGCTTCTCGGCATCCCATCGCCAGAAGCCGCCCCACGACGGCAGCTTCACCGCCTCCCCGTGTTTCATTGCCTCGAGTGCATTTTTGAAATCCATGTTTTTATCCTCCTTGTTTTTATTCCTCCGGCGCGTCCCAATCGCACCAGCTCATTACCTCCAGATGCCGCCACTTTCGGAGCGTCGCCTCGCTGTCCGTGTCCTCGCGCGGGCGATAGCCGCGGCGGTACAGCCGTTCGCCGGTGTCGCCGTCCTCCTGCCGGACGATCCCGCCCGGCGTGATCGCATACCTACGCACGTCCAGATTTGCCCCGCGCGGCACCACGCCGACGACCTCGCCGTTTCTCTTCTGCATCAGGAAGTTCAGCCCCATCCGCAGCCCGGTCGGACGGATCTCCTCGGTGTGTGTTTCTCCAACATATCCGTTGATCTCCTCGCCGACCGTCTCCGGCAGCTCCGGCTGCACGAGATAGCCGCCCTTGTTGCGCACGATCCGCACCGTGTCGTTCTCCGGGATGTAGCCGAGCATCTCCACCAGCGCGCCGAGCGTCCCGCGCAACCGCTCCCGCAGGCCGTCCATCGGCACGACCGCCATCCATTCATAGCCGAGCGCCGTGAGCGTCTCGCCGTTGCAGTAGAGCGTCAGCCCGTGCTTCGTCTCTGCCCTCAGCGCCCGCTCCAGCGCCGCATCATCAAAGGCCATGTTTATTCCTCCATTTCCATATAAAGCCGCATTTTCTGCGGAAGATTACGACCATGCTCGGGAACGGCGCGTTCCACGCCGCCCCGCCGAATTTCAGCCGTCCGCGCACAAAGCGGATCTCTGCTTTGCCATAGATGTATTTGTGGAACCATTGGGTATCCGTCCGAGCCGGAAGCAGCATAACAACGGTGTTTCCGTTTTTCTTGTGTTCCTCCCACGCTTTCTGCACCCACTTTCCAATCTCGCGCCCGTAAGGCGGATTGCAGAACACCGTGTGTCCTCCCCACTGACAGGTGAGCCCGTTCTGCTCTTTCGTGAAGAACGTCTCGCATTTGTGGTTTTCTTCGTTCGCTGCCGGGTCAAGAGTAAAGTGAAATTCGCTGTTCAGCTCATCAAAGAACTCCTGTGGCGTCGCCCACTCGTCCGTGGCGGAAGAAAACATTCCGTCAAGCTGTTCATCTGTCATCGAAGATTTCCTCCCAATCGATCTCTATTTGCCCCGGTAATATTCCGTCTTCCATCCACCAGTGGAATACGTCTTCACCTGTCCTCCATTCAGTGGGAAGCCCCCGAGCTTTTCGCTCATCAATCATTCGGTTGAACGTGCGGATGTAATTCCGCCGAAATCCCGGCCATCTGGCGAACTCTGCGTAACGGGCTTTCCTGGAAATTGGGCAACCGATGCAGCCAACACGGCAGAAGCCCTCGTTGTAAAGCGGGTTCGTCTCAACCTTTTGTTCGGTGAGGTAATCCCACACATCCCGATCCGTCCAGTCGATGATTGGATTGCAAACCCGTTTGCCTTTCATCTGGCAATTTTCAAAAAGCTGTCGGTCTTCCTCGTTGTCGTTGTTCAAAATGAGCTTTTTCTTCGGGTCAGCGGCTTGTACTTCCAGCGCCCCGCGGTTTGCCGCTCTTTTGACAGATTCTGCCCACCGGACACCTGTAACGACAAATCGGCCTTTGCCTGCCGTTTCTTTTAAGACAGCGCAGCAGTACCGCGCAATTCGCGTCGGCGGCATGAGTTTCTTCGGTATTAAATCCCACATCGAAGTGCGTTTGCCTTGATATGTCGGAAGAATTATCGTGTACTCAACGCCCTTTTCCTCGTACTCTTTGGCGCGTTTTCGGACGTGGTATACTGTCTCTGGCGCGTCCGCTGTCGTATGTGAATGGCAAATTTCAAACGGGATTCCGGCATTTTCGGCGAGGCGGCATATAACCGCGCTGTCTTTCCCGCCGCTGTCGGTCAGCAGCAACGGCCGCTTATAGAGCTTCAGGCTCATGTCCGAGGCAAGCCGCAGCCGTTCCATTGCGGTTTGTTCTTTGTCCGTATCCATCTCTTCGCTCCCCTTCCAGCCTGCCATCTTCAGGCATGGGCGGCCATTCCCATGCGACGGGCCTTCCGCCCGTTTCGGCTAAAAGATATGCCCCAGCACCGCGAGCAGCGCCGCCGCAGCGGCGCACGCCCCGCAAGCCCATAAAACCCGCTCTTTCATTCCTCGATCACCTCAAGGCCGTAGGCTACTGCCGCGTCATGCTCAATGCGGCAGCCCCGCGCTTCCTGCCATCCGCGGCAGAAGTAGACGGCGTGGCAAAAGCTCATACGCTCCAATGACTTTGCCAGGAAGCGGAGCGGTGCTTGGACAACGCCCTGCCCCTCCAGTCTTTCCGTGCCGTGCCACGCGCCTGTAAAAAATGTGTTTACAGCGTAATACCCACGGCGTGCCAGCTCGGCGATAGCTCGATTTCGCGCATTGTCAATTTCCCACGTCGATTTTCCCGCCATCGGCTGAGAGATCATAGCCAGCTTTTTCATTGAATTTTCTCCTTCATCCCAAACCAAGTTCTCCTAACACCTCATCAATGTCCTTTGCCGCCTTATCGAGCGCTTCAGCAAAGGTTTTTCCCGTATACGTGTAGCAGATTTTCGGATCGCCGAAGGAACAGACATTCAGCGTGATCCGCCACAAAACATCCTTCTCCTCAGAAAAGCAACCGGGAAACTCTCGGGCGACCTGGAGCCACCCGTCAGATGGTCTTCGTTTTTCTCCCGCTGCCTTTTTGATCGCGTCAAACACCCTCTGGCGGAGGGCAAAGAAAAGCGTCCATTCAGCGCTCATCGCGCATCTCCTCCTCCTTCTTCTTGGCGATCCATGCGGCAATCTCTACGCAGTTTTCACGGCCGACGCGCTTCGGCTCGTCGCACCACGGGCAAACCACCCACGAAGAGATCCTCCATAGTTCATGTTCCAGCCGGTTCATTTGCATTAGCCCAGCACTCCTTCGTTTTCCTCAACATAGCGCCAGCTCTGCGGCGGAATTTGCACCGGATCCCAGCAGTACGTGTCGCAGTCTCCGACGTACTCGCAGCCGAGGCAGCTGTGGAAGTTTGTGATATCAACCGGTCGGCTATAGATTTTCAGATCGGAGATATGCCATCCGAACCCCGTTTCCCCTTTCAGGTACGTTTCGAGCTCTTCCTCCGTCAAGCATGCCGCCCCCAGAATCCAAGAGACGCCATACGGGCATTGCCTCTCATCTGCGGCTCGGTACTTCGGCTTTTCCCCGCTCCCCATGTATCCGATATGCACCAGCCGGTCGATTCTGCCGCACACAAACTCGCCAATGACTTTCCCGCCGCCATAAAAGCCTTGCTTTCCCACCAGCGTGAAGAAATCCTCGTGTTCAAGTCGCGGCTTCGTGCAGTAGACATAGACTTTAAATGGCGTCTGCATCAGCGTCGGGCGCGTTTTCCGCACCTCCACCGTTTTCTCACCCCGGAGGATCTTCTCGCACCAGCGCGGCTGGATGCTCATGAGCACTGCCCTTTTCATCCGTCCGCCCTCCTGTTCCACCGTCTCGCAATCTCATACCCCGCCTGCCGCTGCGGGTTCTTGATCCACGGCGGCGCCCAGTACAGCAGATGCATCTCCGCGCCGCAGTTCTTGTTCGTGCAGTATATCGTTGCGTTATAGTTTCCCGGCGCATATCCGCTTGCCGCTGTGATCACCCGGCGTGCTTTTTCTCCGCAGAATGGGCAGGGCTTCATCCGTGCCGTCCTCCCCTCTGTAGGATTGCCGTGTCCGGCAGACGCATCCACCGGCAGATATCGGCGGCGAACGAGGCGTAGCCGTAGAGCGCGAAGAGTGCCTCCACAATCCCGAACCCCCGCCCGTTCAGCCAGATAAAGAAGATCACCGCGCTCATCAGCGCCATAATCATTGCCGTGACAAACATTGCCTTGCTCCTGCTCATGTTACCGATACCCCTTTCTTCCTGTAGGGGAGGGGCTCTGCTCCTCCCGGCGCAATCTCTTTTTGTTCGGGCAGAAATGGAACTTGTGCGCCGCCCCGCGCATCTCGTCTTCCTCGCACTCCACAACCGGCAGCGGCGTCCCGCTGTTGGTGTAGAGCGTCACCATATCGCGGTCTGCCTCCTCGGCCTTGCGGAAGCGGTACGGCGTCAGCGCCGCCTCCACGCACAAAAACCCCCGCGGTCCCGGCACGAACATCACCGGCCGTCCGCAGTATTTGCACTTCGTTTCTTTCGGAATCATCGAATCTCTCCTTTCTTTTTGCACCACGCCGGCGTGTGCACCGCATCCGGGTGCGGATTCCCCTCCCGCACAACCTGCAGCACCCGGCCGAACTTCTCGCCGTTCCCGGTGTACAGGCAGCGCACCGCCTGCTTCCCCTGCGGCCACTGGTCCAGCGCGATGTGCGGACATCCCCGGCACGTTTTCATTCCTTCGCCCTCTCTTTCTGCGTCGGGAGTCCCATCCCGTTTCGCGCCCGCCATGCGGACATCGTCGAAACGCCGAGCTCCTTTGCAATGTGCGGATCGTCCATCCCGGCTTCACACAGCTCTTTCAGTTTCTTCCGGTCGATCTCCTGCCGGTATCTCGGCGGGAGTCCCGCGCCGTGCCGCCACTTTTGCACCGTGTCCGGGTTGCATCCGATCACGCGCGCTATCTCCCGGTCGTTCTTGCCCTCATCCCAGAGTGCCCGGAACTGCTTCCAGTCGTAGAGCCGCCCCGCTCGCTGCCTTGGTTCCCTCCTCGGAGAGCTCCCGCGCAGCACGACCGGCTGCGGCCTCGGCCGCGGGGCTGTACCCGGCTTATAAAGGCCGCACTTTCGCGTGATGTCGGCCTCGCCCCGGCTCGTCTTTGTCTCGCCGGTAATAAAGAAATAATTGCAGCTCGGCACGTTGCCGTCCGTGCGCCCGCTGTGATACCGGCACTTCGTGCGGTAGCATATGTACTCGTCCTTCAAAACGGCAGCACCGCTCCTTCTTCGATCAGATGAAAGGCTTCCTCGTTGTCCCAGCTCATGTCCGGGTTCTCGATAGACCATATCTCCGCCTCGTCGAGATAGTTCTTGCCGAAGTGGGCGATGAACTCTTCCTTGCTCCACTTCTGCTCTACCATCGCCTTGTGTTGGCCGTAGCGGTGCAGCAGCTCGGCGGTCTCGCCGCTCCGGTGGGCGCTGTCCGCGTCGATCCGGTGGCACCACGGGCACAGGTGCACCGTGAGGCCGTATTTCGTGGAGATAGGCCGCCGGGCCCCGCCGAAAATGTGGTGCTCTTCGAGCTGTTCATAATTCCCGCACAGAAAACAAATGCCTTTCATCGTTCTTAGTCCTTTCAAAATTCTTGCCTCCCCGTTTCTCCCCCTTGCCTCCCCTGACAGGGGAGGTGTCAGCCGCAGGCTGACGGAGGGGTTCGCGTATCTGACGGAGGACTTTGACGGAGAGGGCAGGGGAGAGGCGTCACGGACACAGCCGCCGCGCCAGCACGCAGGCGTTGATCGGCCCGTTCTCCGGCATGTACCGCTTCTTCACGGTCTTTCTGGAAATTCCCAGATACCGCGCCGCGTCCTCGACCGTGAGCATCCGCTTCCCGCCCGTGGCGGTGAGAATGTCCTCAAGGATCGCGCGGTAATCCTCCTTCTCGCGCGGCATTTACCCCGCCTCCTTCTCGTCCTTTTGCTTGCTCTGCATGTACTCCACGGCCAGCGCCGCGCCGTCGATCTGCTGCACGAACTTCTCCTGCAGCTCCGGCGGCAGCGCGCACACCTTCTCGGCCAGCGCCTTTTCCTTTTCGCTCATGTCCTCACCTCCTTACATGCACACCAGCAGCACCGCCGCCACCGCCGCGGCCGCTGCCGCTATTGCCCAGACGAGAAGGACGATCTCCTTCTCCAGCGCCGCCGCGCGCTTCTCCAGCGCGTCCGTGCGCCGCTTTAGCTCCTCTATCTCCGGGTTCTGAAACAGCCGCATCGGAACCCCAAACGCCGAATCCGGCAGCTTTCCCACCATGCCGCAGCCGTCGGCGATCTTGTCATATGTAACGTCGTTCGGTACCTTCATTCGCATTGCCTCCTACCTCTTGTTTTTTCCCCGCCTTTTCTGATATAGTAAAATATTCAGAAAAGGAGGTATGTTTTATGTCCCCGATCGAAAAGCACCTGCAAGGGCTTCTCGAGCTCTCCCCGGACAGCTGTCCCGTGTGTCTGGAGGATACCCCGCTCACGGAGAAGGAAATGCATTCTCTCGCGGCGCAGGGCCTCATCCAGAAGCACGACCGCCCGGACGGCGGCTGGTGGGTGAATCCCACGGACGACGGCCTTCTCTATTTCATTCGTAAAAAAGAAAGCCGTCGTGCCGTCCTGTTGAGAATGCTTGCTTCCTTCGCCTCCGGCGTCGCTTCCGCTCTGATTGTTGAGCACCATATGGAGCTTTTCCGTTTCTTCGTCTCGCTCTTCCGTGGCTAACGAAGCAGCAGCCTCACCGCGGTCACGAGAAACGCCCCCGCGAGCCCGGCCAGCACGGCGACCGCCGTTTCAAGCGCTTCCGCTTTCCATCGCAGCCGGATCATCTCTTTTCTCATCGCGTCCACAGTCTCTTCCAGCTCCTCCAGCTCCTCTTCCACCCCGCTCACCTCCCCGCTGCGTTGCATCGCTTTGTGTTTGTGACACAACTATAAGTGTTACAAGCACATTTGTCAAGCCTTTTTTGCGTTTGTGTTGCAATTTTTCTTGACTTTTTGTGTGATGCCTGTTAAAGTGTCCTCGAAAGGAGGTGCTGCCTATGTCCGTAGCATCCAGAACAAGCGAATTGCGCAAAGCCTTCGGCCTCACGCAGCAGGCGTTCGCCGATCGGCTTGGCATCACTCGCGGCGCCGTCGCCAACTGGGACTTAGACCGTTCCGATCCGTCCGATGCGGTGATCTCGCTGATCTGCCGCGAGTTCCATGTGCGGGAAGCCTGGCTGCGCGATGGCACCGGCGAGATGCTTGAGGTAAAGCCCCGTGCCGAGGAGCTTGGTGAGCTTGTCCGAAAGCTCCTGGCCGACCGGCCGGAGTCCTTCCGCTCCCGCCTCATCACCAGTCTCCTGCGCTTTGAGCCCAATTCCCCCGAATGGCAGATCCTTGAGAACATCTATAACTCCATCGCAGCCGAAAAAGAGAGCAGGGAATAACTCCCCGCTCTCTTTTTTGTCAAGTTTCATTTGACATTTTCCCCGACCCCGCGTATAGTGTAGGTGCATGGAGATTCCATGCGTATACCAACAGCCGGGAAAGGAGTTGATACTATGTCCGCAGCCTCTCCGAATTATGTCTATAATTTCGGGAAAAAACGTCCGGATGCAAAGCCCCCCGCCGTTATGACGAAGGAACGCATCGAGGAAGCAAAGAAGAATGTGAGCAAGTATCTGAAAGCAGATAAGAAATGAATCTTTCCTTCTCGCTTTTCGATCAGGAACACTCCGGGCTGGCGTGGCAATTTCGCGTCAGCCCTTCTTCTTGCGATAACCCCGGGCACTACGAAGAATACATCCGCTTCGTCGCCCTCTCGGACAAGCGCTCCGGCATGGGCGTCACCCACGTGCTGATCGATGCGGACGCCGGGCGGATCGCCGGGTTTGTCGCTCTCCGTCTCTCCTCACTCTTTTATACCGGTGACGACGGGAAGAAGCGCGGCTCCCCGGCGCTGGAGATCGCGGAGCTGGCCGTTGATGCAGACTATGAGAAAAACGGCGTCGGCTCTGCTCTGATCGACTTTGCCGCCTACACAGCGGACAACATCCGCGGCCACATGGCCGGCATAAAGTATCTGCTCGCCTGCGCTGATCCCGCCGCCGTCGGCTTCTACGAGAAGAAAGGTTTCAGCCGCGTGAGCGACCTCTTCGAGATGCCCCGCGACGGCTCAAACAACAACTGCACCCCCATGTACATACAGTTCCCGGAAACATAAAGGGATGATATCATGCAGACAGAATACGATTTTTCCAACGCCCGCGAGAATCCTTATGCGGCCGAGCTCCCGAACACCGAAACAAGAAAGGCGATCGAGGACGCCGAGGCCGGTATCGGCATGAGTGGCCCGTTCCGTTCTATCGAGGAGCTCATGGCAGCCCTCAACGATGACGATTGACAAAATGAACCCTTCGGAAATTCCGAAGGGTTCATTCTTCTTTCTACGCCGCTTTCAGAAAGCTCCGGATAAACCGCAGCGCCTCCTCGTCCGCATCCTTCAGCAGCTCCGTGATCTCCGCTATGATCTTCTCCCGCTCTTCCATGTCTTTCCCCCTTGTCATTTTGTTGTATTTTCGGTTATTCTCTTGTATATTTCAACAAACTTGCATATTTTTTGCGCCATGGTGTAGTGGATGGTGCTATAGTGTAGGTGAACGCCCGGGGTGGCCGTGCCACAGACCCGCCCCGGGCATCTTCCGCGGGGCGTCCCGCTCGCCCCTGCTGTGCCTGTATCGTAGCATTTCCCGACAGATTCCGAAACCGAACGCTTTGTGGTCGAGCCGGAGTTCAGCTTTTTCGACCCGAATATATCCCGGCTCACCCCGAAAATAACGAAAGGACGGAGACTATGAACGAAATGGACGCGCTGAAAAACCGCTGGAGAGAGGCCAAGGGCACACGCACCTTCCCGGACATTGCCGAGGCCGCCGATCTGGCGCCGAGCACCGTGGAGTACGCCTTCTCCCCGAAAGCCACGAATCCGAGCTTTGATACGGTCGTGCGCATCTCCCGGGAATTGCACGTCTCGCTCGATGAAACGTTCGGCATTCTCTCCCCGAGCGATCGTGCAGAGGCGACGCTCGCCCGGCAGGACGCCGCCCATTGGAAGTCGCGATACGAGACGGCCGTTCGGGATATCGAATATCTGCGCACCTTCCTTCTGATGCTCGGCGTGTTCTTCCTTGTCCTGGTCATCTGGTGTGTAACGCTGGACCTTCGGTGCGCGGACATCGGCTTCTTCCGCGGCGAGTGGAACTTCATCGCGGTGTTCTCGGTGGTCTGTTTCGCGATTGCTGCGCTTATTGTCGTCCTCGTCATCGTCCGCGCATACCGCCGCCATAAGCAGCGCAGGGAGGAAAAATGAAAAAAGAAGATTACGCCGCCCTTTATACCCTCCGCAAGGACGGGCGCTACCAGGGCTATTATCGGGACGCGGCAGGGAAGCGCCACGTTATCTGTGACCGGGACCCCGCCGAGCTGCACCGCCGCCTGTCGGAGCGTTCCGGCACGCCGGCGGAAGATCCGTCTGTCCGGCTCTTTCCTTCCGTCGCCTCTCGTTGGGAGCGCGAGCACCGCGAAGAGATCGATCCCGCGACGTGGAAAAACTATGTCCCGCATTATGAAACGATGGTCTCGCGCTATGCCCGTCGGGAGATCGGCGATATCTCCGCCGGAGACATCAACGCCCATCTTCTCCGGCTCAAAGCAAAGGGATATTCCCGCACGGTCGTGAACTCCGTCCGCTCGCTCTATCGCATGATCTTTGACTACGCGATCCGCGAAGGGCTCGTGCAGTATAATCCCGTCGCCGCCGTGAAGCTCCCGCGCGGCCTCCCGCACGGAAAACGGACAGCCCCGGACGACGACGCCATGAAAACGATCCTCCGCTCCTCCGGTGGCTGCTTCGACCTGTTCCCGGCGCTGCTGCTCTGCACCGGCCTCCGCAAGTCGGAAGCGCTGGCGCTGCTCTGGTCGGATGTAGACTTTAAGCGCATGGAGATCTCCGTCACCAAAGCGCTTACATACCCGTCCGGCAGCAAGGCGTCCGTCAAGCCGCCGAAAACGGAAGCCGGTATCCGCGTCGTCCCGATCCCTCTCATCCTGCTCGACCGCTTGAAAGAAGCGAAACTTGCGTCCCGCTCGCCGCTGCTCTTTCCCGCGCCGCCCAGCAACCGCAGCGGGGAAGGGGGAGGATATATGTCCCTTCGGCAGTATGATGGCGCGTGGCAGCGCTGGTGTGCTTCCGTAGGGCTCGTTGATTTAGACGGGAAGCCGACAATCACCGCCCACCAGCTGCGCCACGGCACGGCCACGCTGATGTTCGAGGCGAACGTTGACGAGAAGACCGCGCAGCAGATCCTCGGCCATTCCCGTGTGGAGATCACACGTGAGATCTATACCGACCTCCGCGACGTAAAGCGCAAAAAGAGCATCGCCGCTCTGGACGATGCTCTCAATAAAATGATGGCATAATTGATGGCAGAACCTGCCGCGCGCTGAAAAATAAGGACTTTTAACAGCCTGTAAATCTGCTGGCAATGCCTACGGTGGTTCGAATCCACCCGCCCCCACCAAAACCCGAAAACCATTGATAAATCAACGGTTTTCGGGTTTTTCTATACCCGTTTTCACCTCTTTTTTCTCCGTCTCAAATAGGGAAAAAAGGGCACTTTTCGGCACAATTTGATGGCAAATTTGATGGCAAATTCCCGGTCTTGCTCGGCTCTCAAAAAATTTTAAAAAAATTTTTTCAGCGCCCTTCGTACACTCCGAGCTTTGCCTGTATTTCCATCTTTCTCTCTATGAGCTTTTCGTGCTCATACTCCCAGATGGTGCGCATGCCCTCCGGTGCGGTCTTTCCGGATTCCTCAATCATACGCACGGCGGCAGCGTGGAACAGCTCCATGTGGTTCAGCTCCTCCCGCGCTACGTGTGCGTAGGTCTCAGCCAGTTCGGGATGATCGTCCTTGTTCTTCATCGCGTGCTTGGCGTAGTGCTCGGCAGCGTCCAGCTCGTAGCACATATCCTTGATAAGGCGTTTGATCTCCTGCATCTCAGATTTCTCCTTTCAGGTAGTGATAGAGTTTTTCCCAGTCCGCCCGGTCAAACCGGAAGTCTCCGATGATCGGGAACGAGATCATGACCGGTTCGTTGATGTACGGGCTCACCGCAGAGAAAAGCGCGTCCACATCCACGCCCTCTTCGGATACCGCGCCGGTCATGGCAACTAGCGGCTTATCTTTCGCATTTTGCAGCACCCCGGCGGCGTTCTTCGTCGCGAGCGCCGCGTATCCGCCGAGTAGGATCTTCTTCCCGCCAGTCATGTGCGGCAGCATCTCCGCGTCCACAAAGCGCGCGAGGCGCGTCTGAAGCTCTGTATATGAAACCATGGTTAAATCCTCCTCATAAAATCAGGCAGGGGAGGGAATTTCACCTCCCCCGCCCGGCGTGGATCAGGCGGTCGCGGCGGTCGCGGGAGTAATGTTGACATTACCCCAGCCCGGACAGACGGAGCTGTTCGGCACGACCATCTTGGTCAGGCTCTGGAGCTGCGCGATCTGCCCCTGGATGCAGCCGACAGCGGCGGTGTTTGTGCCGTTGTAGACGGCCTGCTGGAGATTCAGAGCGGCCTGCTCTTCCTTGTTTGCGCGCACCTCGCCGGCAAGGCCGAGAATGCGGTTCTCAAGCTTGGTGTAGGCGT
>ERZ1034992.638-NODE-638-length-18355-cov-7.371093_pt1 | contig 18355 bp, 17 predicted proteins | sample MGYA00520695_ERZ1034992 | MGnify/ENA primary metagenome ERZ1034992 (study PRJEB33766, sample SAMN09781778) | gut metagenome | biome: gut microbiome | host: Homo sapiens | place: Madagascar | study: EMG produced TPA metagenomics assembly of the PRJNA485056 data set...
AAATAAAGTTGGAGAACAACATGGCTTTTGATGATGATATTGATCCAAGTATTGCCGCTTTGCTTGCTGACACTCAAGATGAAATTCCAGAAGTGGAATTAAATGTGCCTAAAAAAGACGGAATTTCTTCTTTTGGCGGACCGCAGAATAAAGACTTTGAAAATTTTGTATCTGAAAAAGCGTCAGGCAAGCCCAAAATGAACGGCTGTGTTCCTGAAGTTGATTTAAATATAAAATCATTTGCTCCAATTGAAAAATATTTTGAAGATACTCCAAGCAAATGCTACGATGATCCTTCGTATTATAAAAAATGCCTTACAGGAGAAGGCGCAAGTTCCCAGAGGCTTCATTCGCTTTTGGTAAAATATCTTAATTGCCAGGATAAAAAAGACCGCACAGTTTACCGCCAGCAGATAATCACGGCTTATTGGGAATTTTTAAGAAGTCTTGCACCAAAAATGGCAAGTTCTTCCATTGAAGACTGCAAGCGAATGGCTATGCGGTTCGGTATTTTGCTTCCGTCCTTGGCAACTCCAGAACAAAAAAATATGTTTGCCCGTGCAATAGACAAGAACAATACTTATGAGCCGATTCTTTATATGGATGAATGGATTCGTTCTGTTGCACTTGGACACATGAAGCCTAGTACGACTGATGAAGTTCCAACAAGAGGAGTTGCAAAAGGACCTGCTGCGGAACAACAGCATATCATGGCTTTAAAAAGCAAGAACAGCGGAAAAATACAGACCTCAGAAAGCCTTTTAAACGCAAAGGAAGCTGAAAGGGCTAGCTTGGAAAATTCTGTTGAAGGCAAAATCCGTGATATTTTTCAGCATGATTCATTGCCCGGACTTGAGCCGCATAAAAATCCTTACACAGATTTGCAAAGAAAACTTTTTTCTGATGTTATAAATGATTTTCGTCAGCTTCAAAAAATAGACAAGGAGCTTTCAAAGCATCTTGAGGATTTCAAGGAAGCAAAACAGACTGAGCAGAGCCTCAATGACAAGTCAACTAACTTTGTGGAAGAAGTTAACGTTGGAAAAGAAGAAATTCTTGGCGAAATGAACACAATCCGCCAGATGGCAAAAATGACTTGCGGCCGTCAGGGAAATCAGTATCCGATTTTTACAAGGGAATTTTTCCACTGCACAGAAAAAGGAACTGGATTCCGCGAAAATGTAATCCGCGAGCTTTCTTGGATAGAATCGATTGACCCGCAGTGCTTTTGCCGTATACATAAAAATATTCCTCATAGAATTGTTCCTTATGTTTTGCTTGTTCCAACTTATGGCGATGTTGGATTTTGCTGGGAGCCATTTGACCGTTACAACAGACTTTCTAGCCGCGGACGTATTGCGATTCCGATGTATCCGCGTGATTTAAAGATTGCGTGTCTTACTGCGGTTGCTGATTTAAGATGGCAGGTTGCAAAAGAGAAAGCTTCATTTGACTGGATGAGCGATGGACTTACTGGACATTATTATCAGTATCTTGAAGAGCACAAAATGAAGGGCGACATAAAGCAGTTCTTTATAGAAGACTATATTCTTTGGATGACAAAAGAATCCATGGGAACACAGAAGCTTGAAAAAGAAGTCCGTGGAATTTTCTGGCGTTATATTCCTTTCCCGCAGGAAACAAAAGATGACTTAAAGAAACGTAGCCTTGTTTATCAGGAACTTTATCAGCGTGATATAAACAGAAGCATGAGTGATGGATATTGATGAAAAATTAATCTGGAACAGAAAGAATTTGCCAGAACTCTTTGTCTTCCTGACCAATTCTCCAGAATCCAGCATTTGGAATGTTTTTTTCAGAAAGCATAAGACATCTTGCGGCTAAAGATTCTTTGTCGTCAAACCAGCCTTTTACTGTAATTTCTGTTTTGAATTCAAAATGCGGAATTCCTTCAGTTCTTTGAACTTCTTCTAATGCAGAATTTTCTCCAAGGATTCTGTTGATTCCGCTGTTATACCATGCTTTGGAAAAATTTGGTTCTGCCCAGCTTCTTCCGTAGAAAGGCAAGCCCATTATTATTTTTTCAACTGGAATTGTATTCAATGCGTGGTCTGCAATTTTTTTGCACCAGTCCATTCCAGAAACCGGACCGGGTGCGCTTGTTGCCCAGTGCTGATCGTAAGCCATTATAAAAATTCTGTCTGCGCAAGATGAAAGCTCTTTGTAATCGTAGACATCATCTTGAACTGTCTTTGTTCTTGCAGGAACGCAAACAGAAAGCATTTTGTCTTTGCCGATTGCTTTTTTCAGTTTTTTAAGAAAAACTTTGAAATTTTCAGCATCTCGTTTTGGAACAAGCTCAAAGTCAATTTGAAGTCCGTCGAAGTCTTTTGTTGCTTCTGCCAGAGTTTTAATAATTTTTTTTGAAACTTTGTATTTCGGGTCGATTACAAAATGGCTTAGAGAGCGGCTTTCGCAAATTGCAACAATATGAACTCTCCCGTTGAATTCCGGTGGAACAGTTTCACGATTTGGAATTGAAGGAATTTCGCCGTACTCATTTATTTCCGCGCTAAAATAGCAAAGATCCGTTATTGGCAAATCTGCAGAAAACTCGTTTTCATATCCTGTGAGAACGTAGCTCCAGGTTTCGTTGAATTTGATTTTATTCTGAGAAAATGCGCAGGCGGAAAGAACTGTTAATGCAATAAATGTTATAACTTTCTTCATTTTATTCCTCTTTTTATGATTACGGTACGTGAATAATTTCGCGTGGTTTAGAACCATTTGCAGGTCCTACAATTCCGCGCTCTTCCATTTCTTCTACAAGACGTGCGGCTCGGTTATAACCAATGCTCAGTCTGCGCTGAATATAGCTTGCGCTTGCTTTTCCAGCCTGAATTACAATGTCCAGTGCTTTTTCATAAAGAGGATCTTCTGCGCCTTCCCCAAAAAGAGAAAGCTGATCGGCATTTTCATCATCTTCATCGTCAACAAAAATTTCATCGTCAATGTATTCCGGCTCGCCCCATTCTTTTACAGCTTCAACAACATTTTCAACTTCCTGGTCGCTTACAAAAGCTCCTTGAATTCTCACAGGAAAAGGATCTGTTGCGCTGGCATAAAGCATATCGCCTTTTCCAAGAAGTTTTTCAGCTCCAACTTGGTCGATTATTATTCGGCTGTCCATTTTTGCGGCAACCATAAATGCGATTCGGCTTGGAATATTTGCCTTTATAAGACCTGTGATTACATCAACAGATGGACGCTGTGTTGCAAGAACAAGGTGAATTCCAACCGCGCGGCTCATTGCTGCAAGACGAGCTACAACGCCTTCAAGAGCTTTTCCAGTTGTTGCCATCAAGTCCGCAAATTCATCGATTATTACAATCAAGTACGGAAGTTTTTCCGTTGCTATGTGTTGCTCAACTATTTTCCGGTTGTAGTTTGCTATGTCGCGGCATCCCATGCTGTCTAAAACCGCATAACGGCGTTCCATTTCGCAAAGGCAATACTGAAGAGCCTGCATTGCTTTTTTTGGTTCTGTTATGACTGGAGTCAAAAGGTGCGGAATTCCATTGTAAAGTTTCAACTCGACTATTTTGGGGTCAATGAGAATCATCTTTACTTCATGTGGATTCCGTTTGTACAAAATGCTTAGAATCATGCTGTTTACGCAGACTGATTTTCCGGCTCCAGTTGAACCGGCAATCAAAAGATGCGGAGTTTTCACAAGATCCATTATTTGGGTTTCGCCCTGAATGTCTTTTCCGAGCACAACAGGAACTGCCATTTTTTTCCATTCATTTCTTTGCTGCTCAATGCATTCCCTGAACGAAACAATCGCGCGGTTTCTGTTTGGAACTTCAATTCCGACTGCGCGTTTCCCCGGAATTGGAGCTACAATGCGGACTGAACTTGCCGCAAGACGCAATGCAATATTGTCTGAAAGTGCTACGATTCTGCTTAATTTTACTCCTGGAGCAGGAAGAAGCTCAAACATTGTTACAACCGGACCTTTTCTTATTCCTGTAACTTCCGCATCGATTTTAAATTCACTCAAAGTGTCTTTTAGGCTTTTTGCGGCTTGCTCGGTTTCTTCATCGATAATCCAGTATTTGTTTTCGTTATAAGCTGTGAGCAAGTCCGTGGAAATTTTATACGGACCGTTGTTTTTCTTTTTAGGCGGAAGCGGAATTGGCTTTGTGCTTCCGTCTTCGGTTGTTGTAAATGCGATTGGAGCGGATTTTTTTTCTTGAGCCGGATTTTCTTTTTCAACCTGAATGCGCGCGTCGTCTTCCATTTTTGAAAAAACACTTTCAAGATTTGAAGGCGCAGATTTTTTTTCTTCTAAAGAATTTCCCTCGTTGTGTTCAGCCTTGAAATTTTCAGCTGGAACATTTTCTTGGTAATCTTCATTTTCAAAAGAGATTTCCTGTTCTTCTTCTGGTTCTATAAAATTTTCTTCAGAATCGAAATCTTCTATTTCAAAATCGTTTTCAGTTTCTTGACTTTCATTTTCATCTGAATCATCTTCGGTTTCATCTTTTATTTCAAAGTCATCTTCCGAAAGTTCCGTTTCATCAGCTTGAGTTTCTATTTCAGAAAATTCTGATTCCTCTGGCTCGTTTTTATCTTTAATGTCAAAATATCCGTTGTCTTGCTCTTCTGAAAAATCTTCCGGCTCTTCAAAATCAATGTCGTAATCAATTTGTTCGGAATTTTCTTCAAGTTCTTCCTGCTCAGATTTTGAAATTTCTTCAGTCAAATCCATTGAATTTTTTTCAAACAAATCGATTATGTCTTCTTCATTTTCTTCTGCGGAATTTTCACTTTCAGGAATTTGAATTTCTTCCTGAACAGTTTCATCGTGTTTTTCTTCCGGCGCGGAAATTTTGCCTTTTACATTTCCTTCCGAATCAATTGACCAGACGCCGCTGATTTTTTTCTGCGGAATTTCAAAATCAAGTTCTTCTTCAGGAATTTTTTCCTCTTTTTTCTTTTCATGCGTTTTTTCTTTTTGCATAGAAATTTTTGGCTTTGGAAAATTCAGCTTGCTTTTGATAATTGTTTTTATTTTTTTTGGATTAATTTTGATTTTTGTTCCATTGCCTTTTCAATGTAAGTTGCGGCAGTTACGGCAAGCAGATATTCAAGCGCAACAAGAAGAAGCGCAATAGCAACCAATGTGAAAATTTTGGCAAATGCAATCGGGCTTGTGTCCTGCGCTGCAATTGTCTGGGAAGTCCGCTCGGCAATTACAAGTGTAAAAAACGGAACAATGCTAATTAAAAGGATAAAAGCTCTTTGAACTGACCATTTCGCGCTTAAACAGAACGAACCTGCCACAAAGAAAAACACAGGAATTAAAATTGAGCAGATTCCATAAACAGAAACAAGCATTTCTCCCATTTTAAAAAGAATATTTTTTCCTGAAGAAAGCCCGAAGTTCAGCGCGCCAAGAAAAAGACCTATAGAAAATAAAGCCGCCACGCAATACAAGGCAATTCCTGTAAGAGTTGCGGCAATCCTTTCTTTTTTTGTCATTGTATTTTTACCTTCTAATTTTGCTTTGATAAGTTCGAGAGCCAGTTTTTAGCGGAAGCAGAATTTAAAACTAGTCCTCGCTTTATTATCGGTTTTTTTTTCGCGAAGTTAAGCCGTGATGCTTTAAGAAAAATACCAAAGCCGATTTTAAACATTGCAAAAAGATATTAGTAATTGTATACTATAAATACGGTGTCGGAATTATATATTGTAGCTACGCCTATTGGAAATTTGGGCGATATGACTTTTAGGGCTGTTGAAATTTTGAAAAGTGTTGACGTTGTTGCGGCGGAAGATACGCGCCATACGCTTCAATTGTTGAATCATTTTGAAATCCGAAAGCCTTTGGTCAGTTGCCGGGCGCAGAATGAGCAGTTTGCTTCTGAAAAAATTATAAAGCTGCTTGACGAAGGTCAGAAAGTTGCCTATGCAAGCGATGCTGGAACTCCTGGAATAAGTGATCCGGGGGCAGTTCTTGCTGGTTTTGCGCGCAAAGCAGGTCATTCCGTTATTCCGATTCCAGGAGCAAGTGCTTTTGCGGCATTGGCAAGTGTTGCAGGTGCTGGCGGAAAAACCTTGATTTTTGAAGGTTTTCTTTCTCCAAAGCCGGGCAGGAGAAAAAGCCGTGTAAAGGAGCTTTTGGAAACTGGAGATGCCGTTATTTTGTACGAAAGTCCGTTTAGAATTGTAAAACTTCTGGCGGACATTGCCGATATTGAAGGCAGTCGCCGTGTTGTTGTTGGCAGGGAGCTTACAAAGCTTCACGAAGAAATAACAGAAGGAACGGCGCAGGAAGTTTTTGAGGATTACAGTTCCCGTCAGAAGATTCTTGGGGAATTTGCTGTTTTTATTTCAGGAAATAAAAATATCAAGATTTCAGAAGAATCTTCCGATAAGATAAGAGAGGCAAGATATGATGATAAACAAGATTTCAGAGGTTAATGCTCTAAACTCATTGCAGAACACAAAACGTTCAAATAATGTTGCAGGTTCTCAGTATGTGTCTGATGAAATCAGTGTTTCCGATGAAGCCAAAGCCATGGCAGAAGCTATGTTTATGAATAAAGTGGCAGAGGAAACTCCAGATGTTCGTTCAGAGCTGGTGGAGCAGATTAAGCTCAAGATTCAGGATCCAAATTACCTCAATGAAGCTACGATTGCAGCTACTGCGGATCAAATTCTTAGTGCTTACGGTTTGTAATTTCCGTATTTTTTGCAGGGGATAAATTAGGGCGGAATAGTTCCGCTCTTTTTTTTTGCAGGAGTTTTTTTTCTAATATGGCAGATTTTATATTCAAAATTTCACCTAATATTGTTCTTGGTTCTTATACTGCGACCCGTCTTGGTCAGTATGCGTTGGAGTACGGCTCTAATTTTTTGGTTTTAATGGATCCGGTTCTAAAGGAATCGGGAACAGCTTCAAAAGTTACGGCGTCTCTTGCAGAAAGAAACGTTGATTATTTTGTTTTTGACGAAATTCCGCTTGGATCTGATTCAGAAACGGCAAAAGTTGTCTTGAAGCTCGCTCAGGATGCAAAAGTACATGGAGTTATTGCGGTTGGAGGCGGAAAAACACTTTCGCTTGCACGCATTGTCTGCGCTCTTTACTACGAAAATTCCAAGAGCATTTACGATTATATTGACGAAAATTTGATTCCGCCTAAAAGAACTCTTCCGCTTATTTGCCTGCCTTCAACAAATAGAGATAGTTTTATTTTTACAGACAGAGCTTTTGTAACTGACGCGCGTTCAACAAAAGTAAAGCTTATAAAAACTCAAAACGGACTTTGCAAGCTTGTTCTTTGGGATCCGAATCTTCAGATGGCTTTGACAGAAAAGCAAATTTCCTGCATGTCAATTGAAGCTTTGGCTTTTGCGGTTGAAGGATATTTAAGCCAGAAATCTACTTTTTTCAGCGATATGATTATAGAAAAATCCGTTCAGCTTTTGAGCTATGCCGAAGATGGCGCACCGAATCTTTCCGTTACAACTCCGCAGGAAGTTCTTTTGGCCCAGGGCGGATGCATGGCTTCTTTGGGGGCTGCCTCAAGTTCTTTTGGCGCCGCAAATCTCCTTTCGCTTGCAATAAATTCTCGATATAAAATTTCCCGCTCGCTGATTTCTGCAATTTTACTTCCGTATATTATTGAAGATGCGGCTTCTTTCAAGGCTGAAAAACTTGCGGTTCTTTCACGTCTTTTGAATGCCTCCCGCCCGGAAGATTCTGTTTCTTCGGCTGTTGCTTCTCTTGCGGATTATGTAAGACAGAAAATTGCTAAGATAAATATTCCGGCACGTTTAAAAGACCTTTCTCTTTCTATAGAACAGCTTTCTGTTGCGGCGGAAGATGCAGGTGAGCTTGATCTTATGAACAGTCTTCAGCGCAGCATGACAACTGACGATTTGTTTGAAATCATAAAGAAGGCTTACTGATGATAAATCCTGGAAAACTTTTTCAGCTTGAACCGGGACAAAAAAGACGTAAGCTGGCTCTTACTTTTGGGGAGCTTGAACGCGATATTGCCGGCATTGCAGAACATGGAACTGAATATAATTTTCCGGGAATGACGCGTGCTGAATATACAAAAAACGTTGCGCGGATTGTGATGGATGACCCAAAACTTCCAGAAAGTGCAGCCGAAGAACTAAAAAAACTTATTGAAGCGGAAGACTTTGATGAGCGAAGGGTTTGCAATTTTGCCCGGAATTCTTTGCTGGCCATAATAGGAACTTTTCCGGCTGAATGGGATTTGGTTATTGCGCCGCATTCCAACGAAAGTTTTTGTGTTCAAAACAGAAAGTTTTTCAAAGGCGTAAGTGTTTATGCAGAAGATATTCGCTCTCCGTTTAACATAGGCTCTATTTTTAGAACTGCGGAAGCGATGGGGTGCGAAAATGTTTTTATTTCCCCGAACTGCACAGATCCAAATCAGTCCCGTGCATTAAGAAGTGGAATGGGCTGCATAGAAACCTTAGGCTACAAAAGATGCTCCTTAGAAGAACTTCCGCAGGACAAGCCGGTTTTTGTTTTGGAAACAGGCGGAACTCCAATAACTGAATTTTCTTTTCCAAAAGAAGGAATTGTAATAATCGGTTCAGAAGAACTTGGTGTAAGCCCGGAAGCGTTAAAAAGAGCTGATTATGGAAGAGTTTCAATTCCGATGACAGGATTAAAAGCGTCTTTAAATGTTGGCGTTGCTTTTGGAATTCTTATGCAGGCTTGGGTTCAGATGCTTTCAGACTGAAATTCATTGAAAACAATTCAGATTTACATTAAAATTCGCTCATAGGAAAACAAAAAATGAAAGTTGCAATTGTACATGACTGGCTTGTAAATTATGGCGGTGCTGAAACTTGGGTTGAGTATATGCTTCGTCTTTATCCAGATGCTGATATTTATACTCTTGTGTACAACAAAAAAAAGATGGGCAGTCATTTTGCCAAGAATAAAATTTACACTTCTTATATACAAAAACTTCCTTTTGCTTCACGGATTTATACAAAGCTTTTAAAGTTCATGCCGAATGCCTTTGAATCCTTTGATTTTTCAGGATATGACTTGGTGCTTTGCTCTTCATCTTGTTGTGCGAAAGGTGTAATTACGCCGCCTTCTGTTCCACATATTGCATATATTCATTCACCAATGCGTTATGCTTGGGATTTGTTTTTTGACTACAGAAAGAGAAGCGGAATACTTACACGATTTTTTATGAACCGCTGGATTCCAGCTTTGCGGCAGTGGGATTTTATTTCAAGCCAGAGAATTGACGCTGTTGTTGCGAATTCAAATTATATTGCCCGGCGTATAAAAAAATTCTGGAATTTGGATGCTAAAGTTGTTTACTGTCCTATAAATACTGAACGATTTTTTTCTGCTGATGTTGAGCCTGAAGATTTTTATGTCGCATTTTCTCGTCTTGTGCCTTACAAGCGCATTGATTTGGCTGTGAGCGCGTGTAAAAAACTTGGACGCAGGCTTGTTGTTATTGGTGCTGGCTCTGAAATGGAGAATCTAAAGAAACTTGCAGGAAACGACAAAAACATTCTTTTTGCAGGAAGAGCAGAAGATTCAGAAGTGCGCTCATATCTTCAGCGTTGCCGAGCTCTTATTTTTTGCGCGGAAGAAGATTTAGGACTTACTCCTTTGGAAGTTCAGGCTTGCGGTCGGCCTGTAATTGCATTTGGAAAAGGCGGAGCTTTGGAAACTGTCATTGATGGAAAGACAGGTATTTTTTTTGACAAGCAGGAAACAGACAGCGTTGCATCTTCAATTCTTGAATTTGAGCGGCTTGATTCAAAAGGCGTTTTCAAGAAAGAAAAAATTATCAGCCATGCATGCCAGTTCAGCATAGAAAAATCGCTGGAGCAGTTTCAGAAAATAATCAAGGAAACTCAGGAAAAGTTAAAATGACAAACCAGACTTTGGCAGACTTACTTGTTCTTGCCCTGCTTTTTATAGGAAACGCTAGATTTATTTTTGTAAATCATTCAAAAAAAGATTCGCTGTCGATTGCGCCTTTTGCGGGGCTTTTTATTGCAATTGTAAACATTTTTGTTTTTACACTTTCTGTTGAAAATTTTCTGATTTTTGTGCTTGCATTTTTGTCTGCTATTTGGAATGTCCGCTCCGTTTTAAGGATGTTTTCTGATGTTATTCTGGATTCGTATGAGTTAAAACTTATTTTGATTTGCTCGCTGAATGCTATTTTTGTCGCACTGATGATTTTTGTAGTTATTTATTTCCGTCCTATGAATCCTAAAAAAAATCGCCTGCCTGTAAAGCAAAACACGGTTTTGTATTCAGGAAGTTTTCAAAAAGGATTTTCTGAGCTAAAAGAGCCCTTTACAGTTCCTTCTATAAAGCTTTATAATTTTGAGCCGGAAATAGAAAGTCCTGCAGGAAGAAAAATTGTTTTGTTTGCGCCGCCAGAAACAGCAAATTCTGAAATTTACAAGTCATTTTTCTGCAAGCTTGCATACAATGGATTTTCTGTCTATTCTTTGGATTTTTACAAGGAAATTAATCTGGCCTCAAAAAAGGGTGCAGATTTAAAATGGATAAAGCGGTTTTCGGCAATATGGCAAAAGATTTTTAATCCTGATAAATATGAGCAGGTTCAAAAAAATTCGGATTTTATAAACGAAAAGTTTTGGATTTTGCTTTCATTGTGCAAGCCTACAGAAAAAGATGTAATTTTCTTGATTACAGATGGAGATTTGTCTGGCTCAATGCAGTATGTAAGCCAAAGGAGTTTTGTAAAAATATTCGGTAGCTTTGATTTGGCTTATATAGATGATTACACTACAAAAGGCTTTGGTCCTGTTGAAAATACAGAGCCAGTTTTGGGTGCAGTTCTTGGGGTACAGCCGGACAGAAGCGGCTATATGTCAAATCATTTGGGTACAGTTCTGACAGATTTTATCAATACTCAGATGATAAGCGGATACTAAGTTTTTCTTCACCGTTTTTCAGGTCTTTCCAGTAGAATCTGTCCCCATCAAAAAGTATATAACTGTGCCAGGAATTTTCCTTTGGTAGAGAAACTGACCCTGTATTTAGGTACAGATAATTTTCGTGCTTAAGAATTTTCGGCACATGGAAATGTCCGCAGATCAAAACGCTTCCGCTTGGCATTTTTAAAGGATTGACCTCATTAAAAATGTGTCCGTGGGTTGCAAAAATAAGTCTGCTTCCAACATCGAGAATCGCATATTCCGCCATAATCGGAAAATTCAAAACCATTTGGTCTACTTCGGAATCGCAGTTTCCTCTTACACAACTGATTTTTTCTGAATATTCATTTAAAAGCGCAGTTACAATTTTCGGGTTGTATTCTTTCGGCAAGTCATTTCTTGGACCATGATAAAGAATGTCGCCTAAAAGCAAAAGTCTGTCCGCTTTTTCTTCATTAAACTTTTCAAGAAGTTTTTTGCAATAAAAAGATGAGCCATGTATATCAGAAGCAATAAGCCATTTCATGCAAAAATAATAGAGAAAATGCGAATTACCTTCAAGTGCATTTTGAATTGTTGTAAAGCTTGGTGTTTTTGTACTATAATTATTTTATGAACCAGAACACAAAAAATAAACTTTTGCCGCTTACACTTTCTTTTGCGGTGATTCTTCTTGATCAGATTACAAAGTGCCTTGTTGTGAAATTTATTCCGCGTCTTACAGTTTTTGCTGATGATGCCGTAATTGAAATTTTTGGAAAATATCTGCGCTTGATTCATGTCCGCAACAATGCAATTGCGTTCAGCATGGGCTCTGGGCTTTCCGATGGACTTAGGGGAATTCTTTTTGCATTGCTTCCGCTTTTTGTGATTATCGCGGTTTACGTGATCTATTTTAGAAACAATGAATTTACAAAGCTTCAGCAGTGGGCTGTCTGCGGAATTCTTGGCGGCGGCATTGGAAATTTAATTGACCGATTTTTCCGTCCGGAAGGAGTTGTTGATTTTGTTGACTGCTATTTCTTTGGACTTTTCGGAATGGAACGCTGGCCGACATTCAATTTTGCAGACGCTGCGGTTGTTGTCTGCGGAATTATTTTTGTAATAACATTTGTGTTTCAAGTAAAATCAGACCGCAAGAACAATAAAAAGGAATAGATTATGAACAAAAAAGTTTTTTATCTTCTATATATATTGATTTCAAGCATTGTAAACATTCTTTTTACTGCGCTGATAATTGGCTCGCTTTTTGGAATTTGCCTTGTCTTCTTGAAATTTGTTTTTCATGCGGCTAGTTTTGAAGCATACGGAAACGCACTGTTTGGAAGCTTTACAATCGGACTTGTATTAAGCTTTTTTTTGTATTCAAAAATCACGACAAAAATTGTAAAAAAATATTCACTTGATGAAAAATTCGGCGGTTCACCAAAAAAAACAAAAGATTCTTCTGAAAATACAGTTGCCGCAAGAAAAACAGTTCTTCCTGATTCTGTAAAAGAAGAGGAAGAAGATGAAAAGTGGCGTGAATAGAATGTTTGCCCAAAAGGAATACTTCCTAACTCCCTAAGTGAATATCCCTAAGGCTTGAAGTAATACTTCCTAAGCCTCTTAGGAATACTCTCTCAGCCTCTTAGGAATACTCTCTCAGCCTCTTAGGAAGTATCCCTTTGGTTTTTATAGGCTTAATGATTAAAACAGCAGTGTTTTTTGCTACTTTTGTGCTATTCCGCGGAAATCTTCAATTTTCTTGTATCCGTGGGATTGCATAAATTTTTTTAGGCCTTCGATGATTTCTATCATTGTCTTTGGATTTGAAAATGTTGCAGTTCCAACCTGAATTGCACTAGCTCCAGCCATTATAAATTCTACTGCGTCTTGCCATTTTGAAATTCCTCCCAGACCGATTACAGGAATTTGCTGTTCCTTCGGAAGTGAATTTACGGCTTTTACAACGTCATAGACCATGCGGAGCGCAATTGGTTTTACGGCAGGTCCGCAAAGTCCGGCTTTTATATTGTCGAATACAGGACGTCCGCTTTCAATGTCGATTGCAACTGCTTGAATCGTGTTAATCAGGCTTAATGCGTTTGCTCCGGCTTTTATGCAGGCAAGGGCTACAGAAACCAAGTCCGGCGCGTTAGGGGACAGCTTTACAATTAAAGGCTTTGATGTCGCTTTTCTAACTGCGCTGACACAGGTGAACGCGGCTTCTGGATTTATTCCCCAAGCCATTCCGCCTGCCTTTACATTTGGACAGCTTATGTTCAGCTCGATTGCCGGAACTGGAGTTTTGTCCAAAAGCTCTGCGCCTTTTATATAGGAATCTAGGTCGTGTCCTGCAAGGTTCGCAATTGAAACAGTGTCTAGCTTTAGCATTTCTGGAAGCTCGTTTTGAATAAAGTGAGGAACTCCAGGATTTTCAAGACCTATTGAATTTATGTCGCCAGATGAAACTTCGATAACGCGCTCACCGGAATTTCCTCCCTTTGGAGCTAGTGTAAGGCCTTTTGAGCTTATTCCACCTAGCCTGGAAACATCGAAAAATCCGCGGTAGTTTTGTCCAAAGCCGAATGTTCCGCTTGCCGCGATTACAGGGTTTTTAAATTTTATTCCTGCAATTTCAACACTTAAATCTGGCTCTATGCCTAGTGGCAATGGATTTCTTTTTGCAAAGTCCGGCTTTTCAAATTCTAGAATTTCAGCGTTAAAAACAGGACCGTCCTTGCATACTCTGCGGTTTCCTTCTTTTGTGCGTACTGTGCATCCAAGGCAAGCTCCGGCTCCGCAAAGCATCTTTTTTTCTATGCTTAAAAAGCATTTTACATCTGCTTCTTTTGCGATTTTTTGTATATAGGCTAGCATTGGCGTGGGACCGCAGGCGTATATTGCGCTGTACCCTTCTTTTTTTATGATGTCAGATGTAAGCGCAGCTGTTACCATTCCATGTATTCCAACAGAGCCATCGTCAGTTGTTATTATGAGTTTTTCTGGTTCTAGTTTTTCTAGACCATAAGATCCGCTTTTAAAGCTTGCGTAGAAGTCATAGCTTTTTGGCGGAAGTGATGAAGCAAAATTTGCAACTGGGGCAACTCCAATTCCGCCGCCGCAAATACAAAGTTTTCCTTCTGTTTTTTTAAAACTGTTACCTAAGGGACCAGATAGTTCTACTAAGTCATTTTTTAAAAGGTGGCAAAGCTCAGCTGTACCTTCACCTTTTTGCAGGATTAAAAACTGTACCCTTAAAATGGTATCAGATTTCCGGTTGGCATGATAAACACTTATTGGACGTCCAAACTGAACATTGCTTCTTGTGCTTTTTACAAGATAAAACTGACCTGGCAAAGGTGAAACTTGGGTTTTCCGTTCTAGTTCAAGTTCTGTTTCTAAAAGAAATACATTGCTGTGAATTTCCTTGCATTCTGTAACTTTTGCATTTCCTGAAAAAAGAATCCCATTTCCGTCTTTGTCAATTTCTGGCTTATCCATAAAAAGTTCCTTATTTTATTAATGACCGTTAGTTTTTATATTTGTTAATATTACCGGATGTTAGTTAATTCATTCTTTGAAGCTATGGCGGCTTTTGCGGCGGCTTCTACTATGTCATCAAATGAAAGAAGTTTTCCGTCTTGCTGTTTTTTTATGCAGTCTGAATCTTTTTTCCAAGCGCATAGAATTCCGCGGGAAGAATTTACTGTTCCACCTGCATTTTTTAACAGGGCTGTGCAAATGCTTGCGGCTCCACCTTGTGCGCCGTATCCTGGAATCAAAAAGAAAATATCTTTATAGGTTTGTCTAAGATAATTTGCGTCGCTTTCTTCTGTGCAGCCTACAACTGCTCCAATGGGGCTGCAGGTTTGCTCCGGGAAAGTTTCCTTCATCTGATTGCTGAGACGCTCCAGTTCTTTTCCGACTTCATCGAGCACACGACCACCCGATTTCAATTCTTTCTGTTCAATGTCTGTCATTCCCGGATTGCTTGTTCTAAGCAGAACGAAAACTCCTTTTCCTTTGGATGCGCAGAATTCTGTAAAAGGCTTTAATGTGTCGAATCCCATGTAAGGATTTATTGTGATTATATCTGTCTCAAAGTCTCCGGAAAAATGAGCCTTTGCATACGCTGATGCCGTGGCGGCAATGTCTCCGCGTTTTATATCGGAAATGCAGATTAGCCCGGAATCTTTTACAGCTTTTAAAGTTTGCGCATAAACTTTAAGTCCTTCAATTCCCATTGCCTCATAGTAAGCAATCTGGACTTTAAAGCAGCAGGCGCTTTTGTCCTCTGTGATTTTTTTTATTAAAAGCTTATTGTATTCAAGAACAGCTTGCGCTGGAGAAAACTTTTCAACTAAATTCTGCGGAATATAAGACGGATCTGTGTCTAGCCCAACGCAAAGAGGTCCGTTTTTTGCGGCTAGCTCTTGTAAAATTTGCATATTGTGTTTCATACGCTGATTATACCATGAGCTAGTTTTAAAAGTCTATTGCTGTGTAAGGCTGAAAAGAGATGGGGCTAATAAGTTCTAAATGTCATTGTCGTACTTGATACTGCGATGTTTGCATAGCAATCTCTAAATGATTGCAATATATGCATTTAGATTTTCGGGTCAAGCCCGAAAATGACAAAAAAGATACTTATGGAACATCCCCATGACAGAGGATATGTGTTTTTAGTTTCTGAAGCTGTGGATTGGAGCCGGGATTCTTCCGCCGCGGTTTATAAAGTCTGCGCAGCCGAATTTGTTTACATCGATTACTGGACAGCCTCCCAAGAGTCCTCCGAATTCAACCCATTCACCTGCTTTTTTTCCTGGAGCCGGAATAAGGCGCACGGCTGTTGTCTTGTTATTTACCATTCCAATCGCCATTTCGTCTGCCATGATTCCGCTGATTGTTGTTGCAGGCGTGTCGCCTGGAATTGCAATCATGTCAAGTCCTACAGAACAGACGCAAGTCATAGCTTCGAGTTTTTCAAGAGTAATGGAATGCTGTTTTACGGCGTTAATCATGCCTTCGTCTTCACTTACAGGAATAAATGCGCCGCTTAATCCGCCTACGTTTGTTGAAGCCATTACGCCGCCTTTTTTTACCATGTCGGTAAGCATTGCAAGGGCTGCTGTTGTTCCCGGTGCGCCTGCTCCTTCAAGTCCGATTTCTTCAAGAATGCGGGCAACACTGTCTCCGACTTCCGGTGTAGGAGCAAGTGAAAGGTCTAGGATTCCGAAGTTTACACCAAGACGTTTTGCGGCTTCTGTTCCGACCATTTGTCCCATGCGTGTAATCTTGAATGCCATTTTTTTGATTCCGTCTGCAAGCTCATTGATCGGGCGGCCTTTGTATTCACGGGCGGCGGCAAGAATAACTCCAGGTCCTGAAACTCCAACGTTGATTACCGCGTCTCCTTCTCCCGGTCCGTGGAAAGCTCCCGCCATAAACGGATTGTCTTCCGGCGCATTTGTAAAGACTACAAGCTTTGCGCAGCCGTTGATTTCGCAGTTACGGGAAACTTCAGCGGTTTTCTTTATTGTTTCTCCCATGAGCTTTACAGCATCCATGTTGATTCCGTTTTTTGTTGTTCCCACGTTTACGCTTGAGCAGACAAAATTTGTTGTGGCAAGGGCTTCTGGAATTGAATCAATTAAAATTCTGTCTGCCGGTGTGATTCCTTTTTGAACAAGCGCGCTGAATCCGCCAATGAAATTTACGCCGAGTTCCTTTGCGCATTTGTCGAGCGTGCGGCAATATTCAACGTAGGATTTTTCTCCGCTTGCTCCTGCGACCAAGGCGATTGGAGTTACAGAAATTCTTTTGTTTATGATTGGAACTCCGTATTCTTTTTCTATGTCCTGGCCTACACGCACAAGGTTTCCAGCGTAGCGCATTATTTTGTCATAGATTTTTTGATTTGCTTTTTTTGCATCTGAATCCGCGCAGTCTAAAAGTGATATTCCCATTGTTATGCATCGCACATCGAGTTTTTGACGCATGAACATATTTACTGTTTCTTCGATTTCTACAGGTGAAAAAATCATAAATTCCTCAAAGTTCTAAGTTGAAGTTCATTTTACTTTATTGCGTGGATTGTTGCAATTGATAGGGTAAAATGCAGAGTTTTGTTTTTAATGGGGGAGATTGTCTGTGTATGGGAATGACAAAGGGGCTGTGCATGAAATGACACAGGGTAGGGGCACGGAATAGCATAAAAATTCCTCAAAATACTTGACAAATCTCGGGGGGGGTATACTTGGAGAACCAAATAAAAGCGATTCTGCATTGCAGGTCTCTTGTTTGGCAAATTCAATTTATAAGGAGTGAACTTATGAGAAAGTTTGCTAAAATTTCAGCTGTATTGGCAGCTATGGTTCTTGCGCTTGCATTTGCGGGCTGCAAGTCTGATGACGACGACGACGATGACGCTAAGCCTATTCAGGCAATTGTAATCAACGGAGATGTTGTTACATTGTATGACGATGGCACTGTTATAAAAAAAGCATCGGATGGAACGACTTCTAACGGAACGTATACAAAGGCAGATGGAAAAATTGTTATTAAAGACAGCGAAGGAAATTCAATAGAGGCAAAGTCAACCTCAGATGGAAAAGTTGATACTACCAAGCCTGTAACACTAAAAGACAAAGACGGAAATGAAAAAACTGCTGAAGTAAAGGAAAAAGATACAGAAACTAATAAAGGCAATGGAACTTCTTCTACAAAAACTAATGAAGACGATGGAAGTTCTTCTACAAAAAATATTCTTGCAGGAAAAACTTATTATTCAATTGACTTTGAAAAAGTGGACTATACCTCAGAATCAAATAACGAAGCGAAAATCCGGGTTGGTATGTTTGCTTTTGATTCTAATGGACAAAAAGTAAAATTCACTGGACTTAAGTATGACTTTAAAAATGGAGCTGTTGAAGAAAAACAAGGACAATATTATTGAGTCTGATGTATTGGATTATTCAGTTTCTGGTTCAAGTTTGACAATAAAAGCACCTGAAGGTGTCGGTGAGGATTTAATTGCTACAATTAAGTCAGACGGAAGCATAGATGGAATGAAAGAATTGAAAGGAAATCTTTATGCCTTTGCAGAAGCTAATGTAGATAACAAAAGAATACGGGCAAAAGCTCATATAGTAATTGTTAATGGCGCGTCTTGCACTTATGAAGAGCATATATATCAAAGCAATCTTAATCAAGAAGATCCTTGGACTTTAAATGGCACAGTTTCAGGAAGTACTTTGAAATTTATATATGAAGAAGAAACAGTGTTGGGCTCATTGTCTGACGAAAAGATTGTTATTGACACTCCAGAAGGTGGTCTAACTTTAAAAAGAATGTGTTTTAATTAAATAGCTTGAATGCTGATTTTATAAAAAATCAAATTTCAGGCTGA
>ERZ1034992.639-NODE-639-length-18351-cov-5.634674_pt1 | contig 18351 bp, 15 predicted proteins | sample MGYA00520695_ERZ1034992 | MGnify/ENA primary metagenome ERZ1034992 (study PRJEB33766, sample SAMN09781778) | gut metagenome | biome: gut microbiome | host: Homo sapiens | place: Madagascar | study: EMG produced TPA metagenomics assembly of the PRJNA485056 data set...
CAAACAGAAACAATCGGAATTTCTGTCAAAAAGATATTGATAGAGGTTCCCTTCAATCGTGGCTGGATGAAGAATGGCAGAAAAACAAGTTCAAACTCTTCTATCTGCCAAGCTGTTCACCGGAACTGAATCCGGATGAATACTTGAATCGTGATGTAAAAGCTCATCTGTCAGAAACCAAAGTACCGAAAACAGCGGATGAATTGACGCGCGTTGTTCAAACTCACCTTGAGAAAAAAGATAAGGCATCGGTCAAGCGGCTTTTCCATAAACCGGAAGTCTGATACGCTGCGGAGAACGAACAATGAGATTATTTATGTCCAGTATAATAAATTTCGTTCATATTCGCTTTTTTTCCGGATTTTTCTTCCGTTTCAGAAAACGGCGGAGTTGAACCAGCTGACGCCGCGAAGTGGTCAGGAAAAATACAGTCAGCAGACACGCCGGCACCAGCAGCAGAACCGTCATTCCGAAATTTTTCAGCAGAATGGCGCCGATTACCGCACCGGAAATGAAACAGACAATGACACCGTAATAATGCAGTGCTTTCGGCACACCGCCCGTATCGGCGCAGATCAGCCCGCGGAACAGTGCTTCCGTGCCGCTGCGCAGATTTCCCGTGCACATGGTCGAGGCAAAAGGCAGCCCATGCACCCGGCGGAAAGTCTGTACCTGCATGGCGCAGACAAAGGCAATCAGGGCGTTCACGGCGAAATCCAGACGCCCCTGCGGAATGAAGAACACGATCAGCAGACAGCTGATCTCCAGCAGGAGAATCAGCTGATGCCAGATCATGTTGGCGAATTTCGGCAGATGGTTGTGCAGGGATTCCGCGGCAAACACGCCGGCGGCATAAGAGAGGATCGCCAGCAGGTATTTCAGGGAACTCAGCCACTGCATTTCCGCCAGCTGATAGCCGAACAGTACCATGTTTCCCGTTACCGCATTGGCGAAAACCCTGCCGCGGAACAGATACGTGTAAATATCCAGAAAACCGCCGGCGACACTCAGCAGACATGCCGCCGTCAGCCGTTCCGTATTATCCTGCACAGACATTCTGCCGGAATCCTCATCTGCGGATTATGCTTTTTCTTTTGTCTTGTTCATCGCCGCATCGAATTTGATTCCGGACGGGCGGAAATCGCAGCGGCGCACAAACTCACAGGCGTCTTTCGCGCCGAACTCACGATCCATGCCGGAATCTTCCCATTCCACAGAAAGCGGACCGTCATATTCGATACGGTTCAGTTCGCGGATGATCTCTTCAAAATTGACCTGACCGTGTCCCGGACTGCGGAAATCCCAGCCGCGCCCCGGCTGTCCGAAATCCAGATGACTGGACAGAATGCCGGAACGTCCGTCAAGCGTAACCGCAGCGTCTTTCATGTGGACATGAAAAATGCGGTCGGGGAAATCCTGAATGAAACGGACCGGGTTTATTCCCTGCCAGAACAGGTGGCTGGGGTCGAAATTGAATCCGATTTCCTCGCGGTAATCCAGTGTTTCCAGCAGCCGTTTGGCAGTTATGATGTCGAACGCGATTTCCGTGGGATGCACTTCCAGCGCGAATTTAATGCCGTGATCTTCAAACACATCCAGAATCGGATTCCACATTTCCGCCACATAGTCGAAACCGTCCATGATGGTCTGTTTCGAAACCGGCGGGAAGCTGTAAAGCATGTGCCAGATCGGCGAACCAGTGAATCCGGTTACGACTTCCACTCCCAGATTTTCCGCGGCACGGGCGGTGTATTTCATCTGATCGACAGCCCATTTGCGTTTGGCGTCCGCTTTGCCCGCCAGTTTCTTCGGACAGAAAACATCGGAACGCGAATCGTTGTTCGGGTCGCAGACCAGCTGTCCTGCCAGATGGTTGCTGATTGCCCACAGATTCAGGTTGCGGCTGGCGAATTTATCCTTGATCAGTTTGCAGTATTTTTTGTCGCGGGCGGCTTTTGCCACATCCAGATGGTCGCCGGAACATGCCAGCTCCACGCCGTCATAGCCCCAGGATGAAACTTTTTTCAGGAAAGTGTCCAGCGGCATGTCTGCCCACTGGCCGGAAAACAGGGTTACAGGTCTCATTGTTTTTTTTCTCCTTGCATTAAATGGTTCATAAATACAAGCCCCCTCACGGTATCATCTCCGGAGATCGGACAGAATATCAGCAAAAGCGTTGCGCAGTTCTTCTTCGGTTACAGTCGGCTGCGGTTCGATAAATGTTTCCAGATCCGGCTTTTCCACACAGTCTTTCGGCAGTTCGCGCAGAAACGCCGAAGGCAGCTGCCGCACATATTCATGGTATTTGAAACGGGCGGACGCACAGGTCATGTAAAGCTCTTCGCGGGCGCGGGTTACGGCTACATAAAACAGCCGCCGCTCTTCCTCTTCGCCGTTTTCCGACAAGGCACGTTCATGCGGAAACAGCCCCTGTTCCAATCCCACGATGAAGACAATCGGAAACTCCAGTCCTTTGGATGCGTGAACCGTGGACAGCACCGGACCGTCGATGTTTTCATCATCGGATGTGCGGTCATTTTCATCCATCAGCGAATAGGATTCCATGAAATCCCCCAGCGTGCTGGGTTCCTGCTGGCGCAGTTCATAAATTCCGATGTAATTGATGAATTCCAGCACGTTTTCCTGGCGTTTTTCCGCCTCTTCCATATTCTTGTAGATTTTCTGCAGCCCGTTGAGGTATCCGACGTCGAGCAGATAAGCATGAACTCGGTCGGCAATTTTTCCCGGTTCCTTGAAATCTTCGGCATATTTGCGGATGCATTCCGCCAGTTCGCCGGCAGATTTCGCGGCGGCTTTGGTGAGATGCGAATGATATTCCGCCGAACCGAGAATTTCCAGCAGCGGTTTGTGCATGGTTTTCTGCAGTTCACGCAGCGTCAGAATCGCCTTGTCGCCCAATCCGCGCGGCGGAATGGAAAGAATGCGCAGCAGACTCTGGTCATCGCGGTGATTGATGAGCAGTTTCAGGTATGCGGCGGCATCCTTGACTTCCTTGCGCTGGAAGAAGGCCTGTCCGCCGATGATTTTCGGAGTAACGCCGCGGGAACGCAGTTCCTGTTCAAAGGTGCGCGACAGATGGTTGGAACGGAACAGCACCGCAAAATCCGACCAGCAGCGGTCGGGTTCACGGTTCAGAATCTGCTGCATCACGTCCGCGACAAACCGGGCTTCCGCTTCCCCGTCGCGCAGACGGAATACCCGAACCGGATCTCCTTCGCCTTTTGCGGACCAGAGATTTTTATCGTAACGGGCTGAATTGGAAGCGATTACCGCATTGGCGGTTTTCAGAATTGCGTTGGTGGAGCGGTAATTCTGTTCGAGTTTGATTTTCTTTGCACCATGGAACAGTTTCGGAAAATCGAGAATATTGGAAACCACTGCACCGCGCCAGGAATAAATGCTCTGATCGTCATCGCCGACTACGCAGAGATTCATTTTTTCACCGGCAATCAGCTGAATGATGCGGAACTGCGCCTGGTTGGTGTCCTGATACTCATCAACCAGCAGATATTGATAGGTTTTCCGGCAATATTCCAGAACTTCATGCCGGGTTTCCAGCAGTTTCAGCGTGATCAGCAGCATGTCATCGAAATCCAGCGTGTTCTGAAGTTCGAGCATCTGCTGATAACGTTCGTAAATACGGGCAAAATGCGCGGACTGGGAATAGTCTCCGCCGTCCGCAGCCAGTGCATCGGCAGGCCATTGCAGCAGATTTTTCTTGCGTCCGATGTACGCCAGAGCCGCTTTGGTGTCGATCTCGTCCTTGGAGTACCCGAGTTCGGCGGCGGCCTGACGCACCAGACTGATCTGGTCGGCGTCATCGGCAATGCTGAACGAGGCATTGTAATGTCCCGCCAGCTGGATGAACCGGTGCAGAATCCGGGCGCAGAACGAATGGAAGGTGCCGAGCGTAACCAGTTTGGAGAGTTCCGGCGCAATCATCTGGTCGAGACGTTCCCGCATTTCTCTGGCGGCTTTGTTGGTGAAGGTTACGCCGAGAATGCTTGCCGGGGGAACCCCCTGTTCGATCATATAGGCGATCCGGCAGGTGATCACTTTGGTTTTGCCGGTACCGGCACCCGCCAGCACCAGCAAAGGACCTTCAATCGTGGTGGCTGCTTCCTTCTGACGCGGATTCAGCGAGGCAATGGGAGAAGCCATGAAAACCTCTTATGCCTTGATTTCCGCATCGGCGGCAGCCAGGTCGAACCCGGTTCCGTTCCACAGAGCGGCTGCGGCTGTAACCGGTTTTTCGAAATCGGCGAACACCCCGCCGGAAATCATGTACTGACACAGAGAAGCGGCATCCGCGGCATCGAACGCTTCGTCGCAGTTGTGCGGACACGGAGAATTCTTTTCGTAAGTGGCGAGGTAATAGATTTTGCCCGGTTCCAGCGGATATTCGCGGATCATCAGAGCATCATGACGCACAATGCCGAGCATACAGACGTTCTTTTCCACATCAACAGCCGCGGCGATCCGGGGCGTATTCAGGGAATCTTTTTCGTAGTCCATCGCCAGCAGGGGCAGTGCAAACGCATCCCGCAGATTCATGCCGGCAATGACTTTTTCGATGATCGGATCGGTCTGGGAGCCGTTGGTCACCAGTGCCGTTTTGCCGCAGAGACGCAGACAGTTGTACGCGATGTAGGGGTTTTTGGAAAGGTCGCTTTCAAAACCGGCGCGGGGCATAATGGAGACTTTGTCCCCGGTCAGCCGGGCAGTCCGGTTCGGAAACGAACGGGAGGAAACCCGGTAAGATGCTGCCGCTTTGCCGTCCCGGGTCATGCCCGCCGCCACGATTCTGCCGATGTACATATGGTATATTCCTTCTGTTGAATGTTCTGAATCAGTCTTTGAATTTGTGGTCTTCGCCGCAACCGTAATGTTCAATCACGTAATCCACATCTTTGTCGCCGCGTCCGCTGCAGGTCGCCAGAATTGCACCGCCGCGCATTTCGGAGGCGCGTTTCATGGCATAGGCGATGGCATGGGAACTTTCCAGCGCGGGAATGATTCCTTCGTAACGGGACAGCTTGAAGAACGCGTCCACGGCTTCCTCGTCGGATGCGGTAACATAATTGACCCTGCCGAGGTCGCGCCAGAAGGCATGTTCCGGACCCACGCCCGGATAATCCAGACCGCTGGCGATGGAATAAACCGGAGACGGCGAACCGTCCTCCTCCTGCAGCAGGATGCTTTCGAAACCGTGAAGGATTCCGCGTTTGCCGAATGCCATGGTGGCGGCATTGTCGCCGATTTTTGTTCCGCGTCCCAGAGGTTCCACTCCGCAGAGTTCCACCGGATCGTTCAGGAAGCCGGAGAACATGCCCGCGGAATTACTGCCGCCGCCGACGCAGGCGCAGACCATATCCGGCAGGATGCCGGTCATTTCGAGGAACTGTTCGCGGGCTTCAATGCCGACGCACATCTGGAAATCGCGCACCATCTGCGGGAACGGGTGCGGACCGAGCGCAGAGCCGATGCAGTAGATCGCTGTTTTATATTCCTTCAGATACGCGTCAAACGCGGCGTCCACCGCTTCCTTGAGCGTTTTCAGTCCGAAACTTACGGGAATCACTCTGGCTCCGAGAATTTTCATGCGGGAAACATTGGGTGCCTGTTTGGCAATATCCACTTCACCCATGTAAATATCGCATTCCAGCCCGAAGTATGCGGCGGCGGTGGCGAGAGCCACACCATGCTGTCCGGCTCCGGTTTCGGCAATGAGTTTCTTCTTGCCCAGGAAGGTTGCCAGCAGCCCTTCGCCCATGCAGTGGTTGAGTTTGTGCGCTCCAGTGTGATTGAGGTCTTCGCGTTTCAGGTAAATCTGGCAGCCGGTGCCGATTTTTTTCGACAGCCGGTCGCAATGATAGACCGGGGTGGGACGTCCCTGAAATTCACGGCGGATGCGGCGCAGTTCATTGATGAATTTTGCCGAATGGCAGATTGAGTTGTACGCATCGCTGATTTCCTCGAAAACGGGAATCAGTTCCGGCGGCAGAATCGCCCCCCCGTATTCTCCGTAACGCCCATTCTTGTCCGGGTAATTGCGGAAATAAGTTCTGTAATCCATAGCATCCTCCGTGATTTTTTCTGCTCTTTTTTGCTTAATCCATTAATATAACGCCGTTTCAGCCGGATTGCAAGGACGAACTCCGCCGGAACCGGAGTAAAAATCCGTAATTCTTTCTCAAATGGAGTTTTCCAACCGGCGGAGAAAAAATGGCGGATTTCTTCTTAATTCCGGTTCGGAGTCAGCCGTTTCAATTCCGGAACCAGTGTCAGCAGCAGAGTCAGGAAGACCAGCGTTCCGCCGGCGAAGTTGGAAATCGGTTCCGCTATGAACACTCCTTTTGCCCCCAGTCCGCCGTATTGCGGCAGCAGAAGAACCAGCGGTACAATGATGATGATTTTCCGGAAAAGGGAAAAGAAAATGGCGCGTCCTTTTTTGTTGAGAGCTTTGAACGTGTGCTGGGCGCTGTACTGCAATGCCTGAAAGACAAAAGCAAACAGGTACAGATGCAGCAGTGGGACTGCCGCCTGCAGCAGTTTTTCGTCGGAATTGAAGATTCGGATGAACCATTCCGTTTTCCAGATGATCATGCCCCAGGCGATGGCTGTGTAGAGCACGTTCAGTGCGGTCATGATCCAGATTGCCCGCAATACGCGTTTGCCGTTTCCTGCTCCGTAATTGAAACTCAGAATGGGACCCGTTCCTTCGCAGATTGCCAGTGCCGGCGTTTCCAGCAGCTGCCGCACCGACGCCGCGATGGTCATGACGGCAATGAACAGATCGCCGCCGTACCGCGAAAGCATGGCGTTGCTTATCATGTTGACCAGACTGCTGGAAAAATACATGATGAAGGCAACACTTCCTAGGCTGGTGATGTTGAAAATGGTCCGTCCATTCCCGGCAAGCTCACGGAACCGGACCAGATGCCCTTTCAGTTCGGTGTTTTTTCCGCGCAGAAAACGGAGAATGATTCCCGCGGAAAGAGTCTGGGAAATCACCGTTGCAATTGCCGCTCCGGCAATGCCAAGATGAAATACATAGATGAATACAGGTGTCAGAATAATGTTGGAAACAGCTCCGGCGGCAACGGCTTTCATGCCTTCAATGGGAAATCCCTGTGCGGTAACAAACGGCGTCATGCCGGTCGCAATCATGAAAGGAATGTTTCCCAGCAGATAAATCCGCAGATACGGCAGTGCGTATTGAATACTGTCGTTGGATGCGCCCAGCAGGTACAGCAGCGGACGGGCAAAAATCCAGAGTGTGAGAAACAGAACCGCTCCGGAGAAAATCAGCAGGGTCAGTGCGATGTTCTGAATCAGTTCCGCCTGCCGGAGATTTCCTTTCCCTCGTTCCATGGCGCAGAGCGGCGCGCCGCCCATGCCGAAAAGACTGGCAAATGCAGTTATCAGAAGAATGATGGGAAAACACAATCCGATTCCGGTCAGCGCGACAGCTCCGATTTCCGGAATTCTTCCAATGTAAATCTGACTGACTATACTGTAAAGCAGACTTAAAACCTGTGCCACCAGCATCGGCCCGGCGGTCTGGAAAATCAGCCGCATAATACCGCCATGTGCAAAATCAACCTTGTTCATCTTCCGTTTCCCCGACGCAGACTCTTTCCCGCATATCCGGCAATCCCCGCAATACAGCACAAATGCCCGAAAATGCAAAATGCCCTTTGAAAATTATGACGGATGAATTCTTTTATGTCAGCAGACGCTGCGGACTCGCCCCGCACGACGGCGGCATGGCTCATCTTTCCCAGCTCATGTTGCCAAGGAATCCGTGTTGAAAAAAGACGCTCCTGTATCCATTCTCATGCAGGTAGGAACATGCCGTTTCCAAACGGTCAAAGATATCCGGTTCATAATTGAAATAATCTTTGAACGCATACTGTTCGTGACTCATCACGTTTCCGACTTCGCGCACCGGATCATTGACCAGGTCCGCCAGCGCTGCCCGGATTTCTTCTTTGGTGGAAAGGTTGCAGACGCATTCCGCCGTATGGAAACACAGATTATGGCGGAAATTATACATCAAATGATTCTTTTGCAGATACAGGGCTTCCGATGCATTGCGGAAATAGCCGATGTCGCAAACCGTTTCCGCATTGCTCCCGGTATCACCGACTGCCGTCCGGGGATCGCAGAATTGCCCATAACAGGCACGCATCCCCCGGTCCGTCAGCACCTTCAGGGACTCCGGACGCGCTATCGCCCAGTGACTCACAGGTGCGGGAATATATGCGGAACCGGCAAACCGGACCAGTTCATTCATCACCAGATCGTAGTCGGCGGCAAGCACATCCGGCGTACAGTTCTGATACGGACGATCCGGAAACTCCCCGCGGGCGTGGAATGCGAGCCGGAGCCAATCCGCATTGTCTTCAAACTCGGCTTTGTAGCAGTCCGGCATCTGTGAAAGATTGAAGCCTTTGTGGTGACAGTCCTCGTAGAAACAGTTCAGACAGATTTTCTGGTCGTATTTTTCGTGCATCTTCTTCCAGAATCCAAGGTAAAACTGGTCGAAGATCGACTTCCGCCGGTCCTGCGCCAGGTCCCGCAGAAAGAATATGTGGTCATCCACAAAAAATTCATACCGGGGAAACGATGCTTTGTCCCAGACCGTTTTGATTTCTTTCGTGGAGATCCCGAATTCGTCGTCCGCCGCAATGCGGATCGTGTTGAACTGTCCGGACAGCCTGACGCGCCCCGTGAAACTCATCCCGTCCCGTTCCGCTTCCCGCCCATTGACGGTGATCCGCCCGGACCCGTCGTAGAGACCGTGCACTTCGATCTCCAGATATCCGGCCGTTTCAAGTCCGTTGTTATGGTTTAGCACTGCCCCATGACGGGGAAAAGTCACTTCCAGCATGATAAAACCTCTTTTCCTGTGTTTGTAAATTCAACGGCGCCCGGCGGAAAACACGCCTGTTCCGCGTCCCGGCACATGACCGTCGAACTGTTTTTTTCCCATAATGCCGCTTCCGGTTGTTTTATATCCAATCAATATATCCATTTTGAGACGGTTTCAAATCATCTTTCAGTCTGCCGGACAAATGGACAAATATGAAAGAACCGCGCAAAACATACTTTAGCATGCAGGCGGCACTTTTTCCAATGACGGAAGAAGAAAAAATGGAACTTTTCGGGACGGGATTCCCCAGAAAGCGGGTACGGGCATCGGCTGCATGCGGTTCTGCTTCCGGCGCAGAGGATTTCCTGTGCGCGGGCATCGAGCGTCCGGCGAACCCTTCCCTGCACCTGATCGCATCGTTCAGTTTATCTGCCGGCTCCCCTGTCATTCCTTCGGAGCCGGAGGCGCAAGGACAACCAGATCAACGGATGCGGACAAGTCCGGCTTTCACCGCTGACTCTGTGCATATCGCAGTTTTCTCCGGATGGAGAGACCGGAACAACCGGCGCACTCCGGTATATTTTCCCGGAAGTCGTAACCATACGCAGTGAATATACCGGGAAGCGGAAATCCGATTTCAGCACCGTATGGATCGCTGCCTGAGTGTCATTGACCCGGACAGGGATATCCGGCATACGGTTCAGATAAGCCGCATCAATTTTATAATGACCGTCATCAGTTCTGGCAACGGAGAATTTGACTTGTTCCGGTTGTGTCAGTGAGCGGAGCGGCTGATGAATGGATTTATAGACGACACAAAAAGTCGGACGAATGCGCACATGGTCAAAACCATTGAATGTTTTTTGTCCATTGATTTCTATTTCCGGGTATACCGCGGCATCCCCGGCGAGCTGAGCCTTTCTCTTTAGTGTGGTTTCTGTTGCGAGTCGTGATCCATTCACGTCGTCGCCTTATTCACAGTAGCACACTTTTTTAGGTTCGGCCATCTTTTTTTACAATTTACACCTGCGTTCTTTTACCATAGCAACTTTCTGCAATATAGCATCACTGCTCAAAAAACGCAAGACATTTTCTGTAATTTATGACCGGCAAATTTTGCGGTATTTTTTCATTTCCGGAAAAGATATTGCGCCATTCCATCAGCACCATCGCATTTTTTCAAACAAAAAACTCTGTCTCCTCTTGATATATTTTTCTGTATACCTTATAATAGACAATGATGAAAGGAATGGATATGTCGAAAACGGAAGAAATCTATTTCAAACTGCATGACCAGATTCTGTCCGGGAAACTTGAACCGGGCGAACGTCTGCCGACTGAACCGGAGATGGCTGAAAGGCTGCATGTGGCGCGCAAAACTTTGCGCGGAGCATTGAGCCGTCTGGAAAAAGACGGGCTGCTGAACCGGATTCCGCGCGTTGGCACTTATGTCCGCAGCCGGAATGAACCGGAAAATCCGCGCATTCTGGTGGTGATGAGTGATTTTCCGGGGAAACCGGCTTATACTCCTGTATGGTTTCTGCTCCCCGCCGTTCTGGAATATTGCCATTCCCTGGAACTGGAATGCGACCGGGTGGATATCCGCATGGTCCGGAAGATTGTTCCTGAGCAGCATAATTACATCGGTTTGATTCTTGCAGACGCCTGCTATGATTTTCTGGATAGCGAACTGGAAGACTGTCGCCGGCTGAAACTGCCGATGGTTACGCTGAACTGTTTCGAGCGGACAGTCCGGAAATTGAAGCTGCCATCTGTTCTCCCAAGCCGGAAACAGGCGTGGTTTGATGGACTGACCCATCTGCTGCGGCGCGGACACCGGAAAATCGGCTGCATATTTATTTCCAGCTGGCAATCGATCCGGGATCGAATGGAATTTACGGAACAGGAACTCCGCCAGTACCTGTTGTCTCATCATGCGGAAGCTCCAAAAAAATACTGGATTTTTGCAGAAAGTGAAGATTCCGCCGAACTGCATACTGAACTGATCCGGATGCTGAAACAGCCGGATCGTCCGACGGCATTGTACTGCTGGAATGATTATGTGGCATCACGGGTTTACGACTGCGCGGCAGAACTGAATCTGCGGATACCGGAAGATCTGGCGGTAATGGGATTTTCCGGATGTCTGCATGGCACCTTGTTGAGCCCGGCGTTATCCACCGTGGATTTCTGTTACCGCGAGGAGGCAATTCTGGCGGTGAAACTTCTGCTTGAACACAAATCCTGGAGTGGCAGAAAAACTCCGCCGGTGCTGTATTCGCCGCACGAAATCCGGGCATTAACGAGTACTGCAAGCTATTGTCTGACAGAACAGCTGCGGCATTGAAATTGCGAAAACAATGAAACAAAACATAGAAACTCAAGCAAAGAAAGGAAACGAAATCATGACCAGCCCCAAGACCTCCCCCACACACATTTCAGGAGCAATGCGTAACTCATTGATGTTCACGTTGATAGAACTACTTGTTGTGATTGCGATCATTGCGATTCTGGCGGGAATGCTGCTGCCGGCACTGAATTCGGCAAAGGAAAAAGCCAAGGCAATTCAATGCGTTTCCAACTTAAAACAAATCGGTCTGATGTCGGCATCTTACAGCAACGATCAGCAGGAATGGGTGCTTCCGCATAATATAGGTAGTCTTTTTACCGGCATTTACAGACAAGGAGATGCTTATGCGGATTCGAATACTCCGCTGGGAGCTTATCATCAGATGTACCGGCGTCTGGGGTATGCTGCCGACTGGAAAGCAACTACCGTCACATCTGTGTTTCTGTGCCCTTCTGAAACTGGAACCAGAAGTACTTTTTCCAAACTGTATTTTGGACAGGTTTACGGCATTTCGCTGGGCTGGATATTTGCAAAACAGAATTTATCCGTCCGGCAGATAGCGCGTTTGAGCCGACTCAAGAATCCGTCCATGAAGGCTTACTGTGAAGACTCCACCGGCTCGGATTATAAAACTTCCTTTTTAATGATCGGACTGGGGGCAAGACCGTCCACATCCAACGGCGGAATCGCGTACGGACGGCACAAAAACATGTGTAATGTGCTGTATGCCAGCGGTTCAGTGAGTCCAATACGTGCCGGCAATCCGCTGAAAAGTGCCTTGAACAAGAACGGACTGCTGATCAATGCGGAATCGGACCGCAATTATGTCTGCCGCTATTTCTGGGATGAAAACTGATCGTCTGCAGTTGCAATTCATATATAAGGAGAATAAAAAAAATGAAAAATGTGATTCTGTGCCTGACTGCCGCCGCCCTGTCATTGTCGGCAGAACCGCCGTTCCGTCAATGGGATTTCGAAAAATGGGATGCCAACGGAATGAAATCCGTATCGAAAAGCGGTTCCATTTCAGCTCCTGCCGGTGCCATGCAGGGCAAAGGATACAACGGCAGCACTGCCGCCTGCGCGGATGCCAAAAACAGTGTTGTCTGGTATACGGGGAATCTGTTTGAGAACAGCAACGCCTTCACCGTTGAACTGAAATTTTTCCTGAATGAACCGGTCAACCGTAAAAACGGCAATACGCTGATCTGCTATGCCAAACATTCCTGGAACCGCGGACAGTTTCTGCTCCGTCTCACGCCGCAGAACAGTCTGGAAGCGTCCTTTCGTCTGATGGATGCCGCCGCACAGAAAGTGTTGAAGAAGTTGACAGTGTCATCCGGCGCATTGAAAATCGAACCGGGAAAATATTACACGGTCCGGGTGGCGTCCCGCAGCGGCGGCGCATTGAAAATCTGGCTGGATGGACAGATGGTTGCGGTTCAGGAGAAAGACTCGTTCAGTCTGGGGGATCTGAAAATCAAAAGTCCGGGCGGATATCCGTTCCTGGCTGTGGGCTGGGATCTTTCCAACCTGCCGTCCGACGGTTCCAGATTCCGGCCATTGAATGGTTTTGTTGACGACCTTACAATCTGGAAGAGTTTCCAGGAACCGGAAATGAAAGTGGAAACGGGCAAAGCACAGGAAAATGTGTTGTTCTTAAAAAATAACGGCAGATTTCTGACCGGGAAGTTTCATGTGGCGGATCGCCCCGGCAAATTGCTGGGCAGTTTTATCCGGCCGGGACAGAAATTTCTGGATGCCGCCGCGCAGACTGAAATAAAGCTGGATCAACAGAATCTGGTGCTGGTGTTCCGGTGTCCGATTGCGCAGGGGACGAAACTGAATGTGAAAAACACCAATCTCTGGAATGGTGATCTGGTGGAATTTTTCTTTCGGCCGGAAATGTCCTCTCCGGAGTTTTTCCAGTATGCGCTGAATGCAGGCGGGAAGTCCGCCGCAATTCACTGGAAAGCACCGGGCACCCAGTCTTCCGGATTCCGGAGTCAGGCGAAATTCCGCACGTGGTCGGATGAAACGGCATGGTATGCGGAAATGATTATACCAGTTTCCGAGCTGCGGCTGAATCAGCCGGCAGCGGGAAAGACGCCGCAGGTGAACTTTACCCGGACCGGCACAACCGGCGGCGGTCTTTCTTCGTGGTCCAAAGGCGCGTTGAACGATTTTCGGGCATTGGATAAATTCGGCATACTGGTAATCGGCGACCCTGCCGCCGTGCTGAATGCCCGCCTTGCCGCTCTCTCCGAAGAACTGTCGCACTGTAAAAACGGCGGCGACTCCGCAAAAGCTCTAGCGGACGATCTCCGCAAATTATCCGGTATGATCGCGCAGAACGGTTCCGATATGAACCGCTTTTCCGGATATGCCGCTGCCATTGAAAATCTGAAGCCGCGGCTGACCCTGGTTCAGTTCGGCAATACGGCATCCATGTTATGGCAGCCGCTGCAGATGTGGAGCAATGATCTCCGGGTTTCCGCTCTGTCGAAAAAACTGACGGAAATCAATCTCACTTTGCCGCAGAACAGTTTCACCTGGCATGGTTTTGCGTTCAGCAACCTTTCCGATAAACCATTCCTTGGACAACTGAAATATTTTTCGACAGAGCGTTCGAAAGACAATCGAGTTTTTCAGTTTTTCAACGAAAATTTATGGAAATACAGATATCCGCAGGATCCGGTACGCGAACGTCTTGAGTTTTACGAGGCTCTTCCGATTCTGTCGTCTGCCGGCAATACAGTGTATGACCCGTTTCTGCCGCTGGGCATGAAGACTCTGCTCCGCGCCGGAGCCGGAGCGACCGTTCCGCTGTGGCTGCGTTTCTCTTCCGCCGGGCTGAAGCCTGGCACATATACCGGCGTGATCTGCCTGAAACCCTCCTACCCGGATTTCCCGGTTCAGACCGTCCCGTTCACTGTCAAAGTTCTGCCGGTTGACCTGGGGACGGATTATCCGGATTCCACCAATTACACCTTCATGTATCCCAACGGTCATGAAAATCTGACCGGTATTCTGGCGCGGAAAAAATTCAACATTATTTATCCGGGCTGCATCGGACAGCTTGCCGCAGATTATTATCCGGAATTTGATGCGGACGGTAAAATGGTCAAACCTGCGGATTATTCCAAACTTGACCGGATGATCGAGCTTTCCGTATCCAGCGGAATTCCGCTGAACCGGATACAGATCAATTTCTGGCTGGAACTGAACCTGCATGGATTGAGGCATAACGGCGTCTGCACGCTGAAATACAATACTCCGCAATGGAAAAACGCATTCGGCATCTGGCTGAAAGACATTACAGAACACTGCAGGAAAAAATACGGTATCGGCAAAGACCGTCTGCTGTTCACCACCGTGGATGAACCGTCCGGAGACGTGAACGATCCCGGCAGCCGCATGTACCAGGCATATCTGCAGGCGAAAATCATCAAGGATATAGATCCTGAACTGCGGACGAAAACCAATCCGCTGCCGGATGTGCTGAATGATTTTGCCCGAAACAAGGTATCCTGCAACAAACTGCTGGAAGTGTATGACATCATTGAATTGTACCGGCCGTCTGTTACGCCGGAAATTGCGGCATGGGCGAAAAACAGCGGAAAAATCATCTGGACGTACGGTATTTACGGAAAGACGACAGCTCCGGATGTTTATCGCCGCGAGTATTGGCAGTCTCTGCGGGACGGTTTTTCATCCGTCGTTACTTACTGGCATTTGGATGCTGCTGCCGGCGGAGACGGATTCAACGGAAATGACGGGGTGCAGCACCGGGTGGATTACGGTTCCATGTATGTCGATTACGAACTGGGTACTGCGCTGTCCGGACGCCGCGAAGAAGCACATGAACTGGGACGGGAAGATTATCGTCTTGCCAAGTATTGCGAAAAACGTCTGAAACAGCGGAATGATCCTGCGCTTCAGTCAGAGTACCGTTCCATTATTCAGCAGGGAGCTTCTGGCAGCATGGCGGAAATGGATGCTGCGTATGCCCGGCTGCTTGATCTGGCGATCCGGCTGAACCGGTGAAATTTTCAGAAACCTGAGCTGCTGCTGAAATTTCTCAATGGAGGCAGCGGCTTTTTTCAACTCTTCATTTTTTTATGAGACAACTCTGCATTTTTTTGCAACATTTTGAACAGCGGCATTCCGGCAATTATTCGATTAAAAAATATTCCGGAATTTGAAAAAACAGTTTCTGCTGTATATTTGGAAGATCAGCAGAAGGAATGAAATGGCAAGACAGGCTTCGGAAAAAAAGTATTTACCGCGTGGCGGAACAGCTCGGCGTATCCATTGCGACAGTGTCGCGTGTCGTGAACAACCGGATCGGCGTATCGGAAACCACTCGGCGCAAAGTGCTGGAATGTATTCAGCAGATGGGATATAAAGCCAGCTGCGGAAATACGCGTCCCAAATATGTCGCGGTCATCAATTTTTATCCGGTGCCGACCGAATACAACCGGAAACTCCTGGACCCTGTTCATTCATTTCCGTTTAATTTGTGCAAAATCACGTTTTTTTGCGTTTTCAGATATTGCAAGCTCGGAAAAAGAGGTTAGATTACACTGTAATGGACAGAAACTCCGCCGGGGGCGGAACTCTGAGGGATTATTGGGAAAGTTTTAACTGCATTCAGGTGTAAAAATGACTTCATCAGAAATACGGGACAGACTGTGCAATCCGCCCGTCCTGGCGGAAAAGGATCAGTACCGGATTAAATTCGCCATGACTCCGCAGGAGATCGAAGCCGCGTTCCGTCTGCGTTATCAGGTATTCAAAATGGAACAGGGCAAGCATGTCAAAGACTGCGGACAGGCGGGAATTGACCGCGATGAATTCGATGATTACTGTCTGCATCTGGTCGTGGAAGACAAGGAAACTGGTCGTGCCGCAGGAACATACCGGGTCCATTTGGGATCGACTGCGCTGGAAAATTCGCTGGGTTTTTATTCTTCGCAGGAATTTGACATCAAGGGGCTGGATGCCATTGCCAGACAGACTATCGAAGTCGGACGTTCCTGTGTATCACGGGATTACCGCAACGGAACGGTGGTTGCGCTGCTCTGGGCTGGCATTTCTGAAATTCTTGCCCGTTCGGGACTGCGTTATCTGACCGGCTGTGTGAGTCTGGAGGACATGGAACCGGAAGCCGGCTGGACTCTGTATGACTGGCTGGTGGAACAGCATAAGATCTCCGATCAGGTCAGCGGTACGCCTCTGCCGTGTGTCCGCATGGAACGTCCTTCGGCGGAAGCCATGGAAAAATTCCGGCAGACTCATCCGTCGGTCCGGTCGTTGATTCCGCCGCTGTTCAAAGGATATCTGCGGCTGGGGGCGAAGATTTGTTCCGAACCGGTGTTCGACCGGGATTTCGGCACGATTGACTTCCTGATTCTGCTGGATGTGGGCGGTCTTCCCGAACGTTACCAGAAACATTTCAATGTGGCGGCGGTCAAATGAGAAAACTCTGTCGAAGACTTTTCCGGCTTTTTCTGCTGTTCCCGTGGCTGGTGTATCTCGGAATCATTTCTGTTCCGGTAACGCTCCGGCGCGATAAATGGGCGGCGATCAAGGGGATGGCGGAAATGACCCGGTACTGGGGCGCGGGACTGCTCCGTATTTTCAATGTCCGCCTGAAAGTGATTGGCGACGCTTCCGCTTACGACGGCGGACTGGTGGTTTCCAACCATATGGGGTATCTGGATATTTTTGTGCATTCGGCGGTGTTCGGACTGCGTTTCTGTCCGAAAATCGAAGTCAAGTCCTGGCCTGTGCTGGGCTGGTATACTTCGTTCACGCATCCGATCTGGATCGACCGCTCTTCCCGTCTGAAAGCCAAGGAGAACCTGGATGAATTCCGCGCCACGCTGGAACATAAAGTTCCGCTGATCGTGTATCCGGAAGGAACCAGTACGGACGGCAATCAGGTTTTGCCGTTCAAGACTTCTCCGTTTGAACTGGCGGCGTCCGGCGGATTCACCATTCAGCCGGTGCTGACGCTTTACCGGGTTCCGGAGGGGGCGGATTCTCCCTGCTGGTATACGGACATCGGCATCATGCCGCATCTGTGGCAGCTGGTCGGCATCCCGTGGATTGAGTGCGAAGTGTATCTGCTTCCGCCGATTTCGGCAGAGGGGCGTTCCCGGAAAGAGCTGGCGGAGATGACGCATCAGCTGATTTCCGAAGCGCATGACAAATATTGCAAGAAAGGGTCAGATACCGCGGCATCGGTCTGATCCGGAAACAGACGGAGGTTTCCATGTTTGATACGTATCTGGCGGAATTTTCAGCCGCATGGAAAACGTTCATCCGGATTCCCCTGCCGGGCTTTCTGTCCGGCGGCCGAGAGTCCGATTTTGATGAAATTGACGGGCACAGCGCATTGCTGCGGCCGATGATGCCGCTGATCGGTACCCTTCTGGGACTGCTGATTGCTGTTCCGCTCTGGGCGTTGAATCTGTTTTTTCACGGACGCTTTGCAGCTGGTCTGATTGGCGCGGCGGTTGTGCCGCTGGCGTTGGAATTGCTGAATTCCTGGGGCGGGCTGAACGCGTTGACTTCTTACATAGAACTGCGCCGGCAGGGTGCTTCGCAGGAGGAAGCCATCCAGACGCCGCCGGCTTCCATGACAGCTCCCCGGTCGGGGGCGTCCATGCTGATGCTGATGACTCTGTATTTTCTCCGCATGGTGTTCTGCGGTGTACTGGCTTATTTTTCGCCGGTCTGGTTTGTGATTGCGTTCACCTGCGCCTGGCTGGTTCGTGCGCAGCTGGTGTCGTTGAATCCGCCGGGCGGTTTCGGGCGTGCCTGGATTGAGACGCCGCGCGGCTGGGAACAGCGGCATTGGCACTTTGCCCTGGCGGTTCTGCTGATCACAGCGGTGCTGCATTTCGGGATTTCTCATCTGTTTGCTGTCCTGCTGGCGTTCGGCGTCGCCTGGGCAGTTGCCTGGTATGCCGGCAATCTCTGCCTGGATGCGGTGTCCGGCATCAACCGGCAGGCATTGGAAATTTTCGGATATGCCGCTGAAATGGTTCTGCTGTTTCTGGGCGTGCTGCTGTATGCCGCACCTTGAAGGAGG
>ERZ1034992.644-NODE-644-length-18260-cov-122.865092_pt1 | contig 18260 bp, 25 predicted proteins | sample MGYA00520695_ERZ1034992 | MGnify/ENA primary metagenome ERZ1034992 (study PRJEB33766, sample SAMN09781778) | gut metagenome | biome: gut microbiome | host: Homo sapiens | place: Madagascar | study: EMG produced TPA metagenomics assembly of the PRJNA485056 data...
GGTGTGGAATGAGGGGGTACCTGTCCTTCCCCCAGCTACACCTGTCCTCCGTCCACGTACATCGAGTCAACTGGAAATTGCTTCCATATCGTTACATTGTAACAGTCCTATAAACTGGGCTGCAATTATTAGTCCCATAAACCGTACTATAAATATTTGCAGTCTCATTTATTAGGCCGCAACAAACGTCTATATTTATGTCAAAAATATCCATATGATACAATGTTATATGTAACCTTGATTTTCCGTTATACGTGCCACTATTTATTTTATTGTTTCAAATGTCCATAACATAAAATAATATTTAGCGATAGCACGTTATTATTTTTAGCCTTGCAACATATTTCCCGCTATACAATATTATATAACTGTGGTATACTTGTATCAACAAATGAAGGAAAGCTAAATGCAAGAGGTGTATCCGCATTGTAGACTTTCGCAATTTGTAATAGAACCTTGAAAATAGAATAGTTAGAACGTCATAAACAATAAGAGGTGTTATATATGACTAGATACTTTTGTGGAATGTGGGAATACAAAACGCAGATAATGAATTATATTCATGCTGAGTCCTTTTTAGCAAACTTGATTTTAAAGCGGCACAGTTTGCATATATGTATTTGTGATAAGAACTGGAACGCGGTTGCAAGTGTTCGTTTTACGTCAAGTGACGTGTATAAGAGTCATAACCGCAGCTGTGTCACTGGTTTGATTCTTTATGATACACACTATCGTGTAAAGGTTGATTCATTTAAGAATGTATTCTTAGTACCTATTCACTAATCAAATTTATAATGAGGTGTTAATATGGCAAACAAGGTTGAAATTACCCGCACTATTTCCCGCACGTTGGTTAAGTACGTTACCCTTAAATGGAGTGACGATGGTAAGCCGGAAACGGTCAATCGCGAAATTTCGTTTGATGGCATCCTTAAAAAAGAAAAAGCACAAGAAAAAGTTTCAAAGATGGACAGCACCGCACGTGTACAATCTGTCACAACTTTTGATGACGTCTATGGCTGGTATCTTGATGACATTATGCCATTAGCGCATAAGGTTGTACGCCCTGCGAGTCAGCAGAAAAAGGAAGGGTGAGTGTAATGCTTATTGGCAATATTGTAAAACCCGGTAAATTGCAGTCGCACAAATACGCGCAATGTTATTGGAGGGATTGCGCATTAAACAATCAGCTAATTTTTGTTAGCTATGACTCACCGATTTTTGCGGTGCTTGAAACGTCATATGGTTTGAGTTTTTATCCGTACCCAACTAGTCCTAGATACAGTAAGACTACAACGAGGCAAACGTTGTGGGCATTATATGAGTTAGGCTATGATTATAAGCAAGCCCACAGCATATTTGAGGGTATATGTAGCGGTCATATTGTAAAAGCATAACAAACAGGTGTTCTAACTATTCACCCCTGCGTTACTTAATGGTAACGCAGGGGGCTTTTTATTATCTGTAGTTTACAGTACCGTTTATAGCACATCCAGTTTAACGTGCTGTAAATATACGGCTGATTAGTTAGCAATGTTAGCCATATTCTGCTAATCGACTGTTAGCAGTCTGAGCTGTCATCTGCTAATCGACTGTTAGCAGTCTGAGCCTGTTAGTGCTAACATATTAGTATGTGTTCAGGTGAACAGATGTGCATATGTTCAGGTGAACAGATGTGCACTTTACCAGTTTGAGCATTTCTTACTTTCAGTGTGCCCATTTCCGGCTTAATCTAGTCATCTAAGACTTCCCTAATTAGTTAATATATGTATAGGGGGGGGGGGGAATCACCGGATAGTTGAAGAATCCTACCCCATTGTTAAATTTTTATCAATGTTTGAAGTCCTATTTATAGTACCAACAAAAGTACATATAATCTCGCAACATATATCCATGTAAATGGTATTGCATTTTTCGTCCTGTTGTGCTATTATGATAATGAACCAAATGTCAAGACAACTAAATAAAGGAGTCATCAGCATGATGAAGTTAAAGGTAATTGAGGTTAATGTTAAACCTTACGACGATTACGCGACAGTCACTGAGGCGTATGAGAATATGTCCGTTGTACACCATACAATGTTGAGGAACACGCCTAAGCATAACTATCCGTTTGTAATAGTTCAGCAGAATTTACCGCCTTATAAAAATATTCGGATAAGACTTGACAAGATTGGCTTAACAGAAGAAAACACCAAGGCAGAATATTCTTATTATTTCAACGAAAGCAGGACTAATAATGATTGACATTAAAGATTCTAGAATTCGGTTGTGCACAACCTACGAAGATGACGGTAAGAAAAAGGCCGTTATACAGGTTCAGCTTACGCCTAAGAAACGCAGGGTTTATATTCTTACGGTGTTTCATGATAAGTTTGGCTGTGATGTTGTTAGGCTGCGTTGCAGCTGGCACGAACAAGATGGTGCACATAGGATTGATTATAGAATCCCAATGGATGATTTTGTAAAGGAGTGATATGATGTTATTAGTTTACGAGCGGACAGATTTAGGAACTATGATTCCTGTGGCTACAGTTAAGGACAGGTATTATAGGGAGCTGTTCGAGGCGTTGCGTAAGTATAAGCCGGTAAGAGAAACTCCCTATTACGAATTGTTTCGGGAAAGTCAATTAGGAAGAACGTTTATTTGCTCTGGTTTTGGCAAGTCTCACAAAGAAGCATTAAACGAACTTATTGATAAGTTTTACATGAGGAGGGGAAACTAATGTATAGTCTTAATTACAGTGCTAAGGATGAGTGGACACTATGGGCGGATACAAACCTTGGGCCTATACTTATTAACAGGGGTTCATTTAGACAATGCTGGAATATGAGAACGATGCTGGAGCTGAGGAAGAAGGGAGTGTATAAACCTTATGACGTATGAGAGATGGATTGCTCTGTATAGAGAAGCTATGGATTTACTTACTATTATTGACAACGAATGTCCGTTCATAAACGATGAATCTGTAGGTTGTGATTGTTGTAAGATTCAGAACGAATGTAAGGATGTAATAGCGATGCGTTCTTTGCAGCATAAATAATACGCTTGGAGTTGGTAGGCCATGGGAAGAAAGCATCCTACCCCCATAGTGCAGATAGCACTAATAATTTTAACAGTTACTTAGAAAGGAGTAACAATCATGGCAAAACTTATCACTCGCACGTTCGTAACGACCAAGGTTAAGTATTTGTATCTGTCCGCGGATTCTGAGGGTGCGCCTGTTCAGATGGAAGCCGTAGCTCACATTGATGGTGAGCACGATAAGGAGAGTGCCCTCAAGGTTCTGTCTAAGAAGCTGGGCTTTACTCCCTTTATTATTGAGTTGAGCACTGAGGAAGAAGTCCGTGGTATGGAAGTTATGGATTTCTATAACAATTCCAAACCTGTTCAGCGTCCTGCAAGCCAGCAGAAAGATGCCGAGTAATCATTAACCTTAACAAAACAACACTTTACAAAATTAAAGGAGAATTATTATGTCTGAACTTGCTCTGTACAATCCTAACTCTGATGTCGTTTCCTCTATCTGCACTTTCTCTGCTAAGACTCCGGCTGAAATGGCCAAGTTTTACAACATCGTCTCCAATCCTGAAAAGCGTTTGCAGGACATCGTTAATATGACTATTGATGTTTGCGATAGCTACGCTGAGATTGTCGAGGTTAAGAATGACCTGACCGGTGAGATGGAGAAAGCCCCTCGTGTTATCCTAATTGACAAGGATGGTCACTCCTATGTTTCCGTTTCCAAAGGTATCTATAATGCCATCACTCGCCTGTATGGCCTGTTTGGTATGAAGCACTGGGATGTGCCTATTCCTCTTAAGGTTGGCCAGGTCACTAAGGGCAGCAATCGTATTCTGACCCTTACCATTGATGAGAAGTTTTACAAGTAATTAACTTAACTAGGCGCGTGGTTAGTCTGATTAACCATAGCAAATGAACAATAACATACAGGATAAGATGTATGTCGCGCCTTTAGAAAGTTGGTGATTATATGGCAAAATATGTATTGTCTAAAGAAGAAAGGCGAGAGCTTAATAAAGCCCTCGCCAGTTTTCGTATGATGGAACGGAGGGCGCGCAAGCAATTAGGAAAAGAGTTTACTGAATCTGTGTTACCACACAAAATTGGAGAAATCCTTAAACCGCCGAAGTATATATCAAATGGTGAAGAACGAATAGGCGTAGCAAAATTTAAGCCTGGGTCCAGCGAAGAACTGCAAACTCTTATTGCTTATTATCAGTCTTATAATGTAGAGAGTTTCCGTAAGTCAGCTTCAGCAGCCGAAGAATTTAACGTTAATCGTGGCGATGCTATGATGTATCAAACAATTCGTGGGGAATTCCAAGCTAAGATTAGCACAGATATTGCATCTAACGAACAGTATAAAGCTATGGAAGTTATGCAGGCTAAGGCTGGGCTTATTCGTAAAAGCGACATTGAGATTCAACCCGCGCACCTAAAAGAAAAGACACTTCAATCAAGGCAAGCAATGAATGCATTGGAAGCTAGAGATAAGACACGATTTAAGGAGCTGCTGGCAACACAGTACAGTTACGGAACACTTGGTAGGCGTTCGCAGCTTGACGATAGGTATATCGATAATTACATTGAATCAGCTAAAAAGAACAACCTGTACAAAAGTGGTACTAGAGAACGCCTTAGAGCGATGACGCATGACCAGTTACAGGCATTTGCAAATGACGAAGATAGGATTAAGTTTAAGTATGGTTCAGATACTGAAATTGGCTTACCTTCAACAGATGAAATAGATGAATACATGGATACATTAGGGTTAAGTTGGAATACTGAGTTTAAAGTTTGGGAGTAACTAGGTATGATACCACTAACATACAGCTGGGATTTTGAGACTTTAGTACAGTCTCCTACTCGTGTATGGGCGTGGTCACAGGTTAATGTCTTTAACTACTCTGATGTTACTACAGGAAATGACATGGAATCTTTCATTCAAGAGATTTCACGACACAGTTGTAAAGGATTCTTTCACAACCTAAAGTTTGATGGAGATTTTCTTATTAGTTATCTGCTAAAGAATGGTTATGAACACGTACTTTCGACAAAGAAGATGAAGCCTAAAACATTTAACATTCTTATGTCTGACATGGGGCAGCTTTACCGTATCACAATTTGTTTTCATAAAGGAGTTATTGTACAGATTAATGATAGCTTAAAGTTGCTGCCGTTCAAAGTGGAAAAGATAGCCAAGGATTTTGACCTAGAATTAGATGGAAAGAAGATAAGGAAACTAGAGATTGACTACAAGGCATACAGACCAGTGGGTCACATATTGACAGATGAAGAAAAAGAATATGTAATATACGATACCCTAATAATGGCGATGGCGTTGAACTATATGCTAAAGCGAGGAATGTCTAAACTAACTATAGGTTCTAATGCGTTGTATAATTACAAGATGACATTAAAGAACAAGACTGACTTTCAGCAACTGTTCCCATTGGTTACTCCTGCTCAGGATGCTTTTATACGTAAAGCCTATAAGGGCGGTTTCGTATATTGCGCTCCTAAGTATAAGGGTAAGATTGTTAAAGAGGGCATAGTCCTGGATGTAAATTCGCTTTACCCCTCTCAAATGCGTGACCACAACAATCCTTATCCAGTGGGAAAACCTGTATACTTCAAAGGAGAATACAAAGATGACCCAGAAATGCCATTGTATGTGCAACACTTATTCGCAGAGTTTGAAGTTAAGAAAGACCACCTTCCTACCATTCAGGTTAAGAATAATTTCTCTAGTTTTAGTCCCACGGATTATCTTGAATCCAGCCGTGGAGAACTTGTTGAACTAACCCTCACAAGCGTTGACCTTAAATTATTTTTCGACCATTATGACGTAATTACATATAGACCAATAGATGGAATGAAGTTTCACCAGAAAATAGGTTTGTTCGATGAATATATAGACCACTGGAATCAGGAAAAAATGGATGCCGCAAAAGACCATAACCCTAGCAAGCGCGCCTTGGCTAAACTTATGAACAATAACCTTTATGGTAAGTTTGGCACAAACACCGATGGTACAGGTAAATACCCAGTTCTTGAGGACGGAATAGTTCACTACAAACGAGGTGAACGAACTGTTAGAAATCCTGTTTATATTCCGGTAGCCTGCTTCGTGACAGCTTACGCTAGAAATGTAACGATAAGGTCTGCTCAGGCTGTTTACGATAGGTTCGCTTATGCTGACACAGATTCACTTCACTTAGTAGGATTGCATGAGCCTTATGGATTGTGGGTTGACCCTTACGAACTAGGTGCATGGAAACATGAATCGACATTTGTAAAGGCGAAATTCCTTCGGGCAAAGACGTATATCGAATACGGTTGTGATGGAACTACGATTAAGGAAGATGAATTATCGTTAAAAGTAACTTGTGCTGGTATGCCTAAGGCTTGCCACAGTCAGGTTACGTTTGAGAATTTTAATGTTGGTGCAGTTTACACAGGTAAACTTATTCCTAAACACGTTGACGGTGGTATCGTGTTGGAGGATACCACTTTTAAGATTACTTAAGGAGTTAAGCACAATGCTACTATCTAATAATGAACGTTTACTTTTTTGGCCTATAAAAGGCAATATCGTAATAAACCAAGCGTGGGTTTACTCTGATGGTACAAACCACAATGGTATTGACATTAAATGCAATAAGATGCCGCTGTTCCCCTGTGAACCGGGTGTCGTGTCTAGGGTACAGTATTGGGATGGTAAAACAACTAGCGTTAAGTCAATGCAATCTTATGGCAACATGGTTGAGGTTACCCACGAAGATTACAATGGTAAAACATTATTAACCAGATATGCACATTTGTCAAGTATTCTTGTTAAGCCCGGTGATAGTGTAAACTACGGAAGGCAAATTGGAACTACAGGTGCTACAGGCAATGTAACAGGGCCGCATCTTCACTTAGAGGTAATTTTGAATGGCAGACGCACAAATCCCATGCTTTGGTTGGGGCCGGATTATATGTGCCAAACTGCTGCCTGTAGGGCTAATTTGTTTAGGACTCACTCAGGGACAGTTAAAGGGCATAGTGTAAGGTGGATTGGAGAAAGGGCTGTATTAAAGAACATCCCATCCGTAACGGCTGTTAGGCTTTATCGAGCTTTCTATTATAGGAATTACATCGCAGAGTATACGGATGGCTACAAAGACTATCAGAACCTTTCGTTCGGACTAGTAAAATATGAAGATATGGACTCCATAAGAGAAATCTTATGGAAATAAAACAACCCCTACGGAATTAACCGTAGGGGTTTCTTTTATTTAAGTAGCTACAGTTCCATTAGCATCAACCCAGTTACCGTTTATAAACCACAGCATTTTATTCAAATCAGTGTCATAATAACTTTGGTTGAACTCAGGATGATAGGATTTTCTAGTGGCTGTGTTGCCAACATAACTCATTGCCATATTTCGAGTGTTAAACAGGTGTCCACTGCCATCTTTCCAGAATTTCCAGTCAGCCGTAACGTTTTCGCCTACGCCACCTATTGTGTACTCGATTCGGCCGCAGAAACTATTTGGCGTTTTTTCGCTGGCATAATCAACGAACTTTTCAGGGACTATTTCAATGTTAAGGGAAATCATGTCAACTTCTTGTCTGGAAGGTGTGTCTTTAAACGCCGCTCCATTACCAACAAACTGAGGAAGTTTACAGGAATGTTCGTCAGCGCAATTTATTAAAGTTATAGAGTGGTCAAATGTGCCAAATGTATAAACGTAAGCTCCGAAGGAAAAGCCTATGTAGTTCATTCTTGCCGTCATGTTGGTTCCAACTACGTGCTCTCCGCCTAATTGAAATGCAGTGCTAAATCCTTCGGCTGCAATTCTATCCATTGTATTCAGATGACCAGTGGAATAACCGTTATAACCTCTAATACCTACTAAGCCTGTTGTGAATTTTGTATAATCCAGTCCAGTATTAGTGCATGACAGTGCTATATCATGCAGTACGCCATGTCCACTATGAGCAAGGTCAATGACAACACCATTCTTATTTCCAGATTCACATTCAATATTAACGTCAGAAATGTTTAATCCGCAGAAATGAAATACACCAGTTTCTGCATAAAAATTAGCGATAAAATTGTTGAAAATTGACGTTTCACCAGTTCCAAACACAGTATTGCGAACATGAATAATAGTGTTACCGTCACCAAGTCTATCACCCTTTCCGCGGATGAAGTAATTAGAGTTATGATATTTAGGGTACCCACATACACAAGAATTATTTATTTCATCCTTAAATGTATAAGAATTATCAAAATAAAAATCCCCACTACTTAATACAACAGTCCCGGTTGACGGTAGCAAGTCTATCGCATTTTGAATATCAAGTTCATCATTTACGCCATCACAAACAATATTGGCTGATATTTTCTCTTCTTCAGATGCATTAATGCTTGCAATGCGAATTACATCCCTTTCGCAAATGCGATTTTTTCTGACGAAAATTTCAATCGTTTTTGGGTCATTATTTTTATCAGGAATGTAAAAATAGAAACCATTGTAATTGTTGTCCATCGTTTTGACAGTAACTTTTGCGTCAACAGTATCATTTGCTGCGGCAAGTGGTTTTAATTGTGTATGCTTAGATGCAGACGTTTTAACGCCATCTACAGCTTCCAAGGCGTATTGACTAGGGCTTTGAACATACTCTCCAATTACCACCTTAACAATATCACCCTTCTTTAGCTTTAGGGGGAAATAATGTTTTCCGGCTCGACTGTAATTCGCTGTGTCAAACTTATACGCCCTTACGAATTCATTACCAGAATCATCGGCTTTATCCCTTAGACTATAAACGCGTAATTTAAAGGGGTCTGTTCCATAATGATTTAAGCAAATGTATACAGCGCCACTTGGTATTTTTTCAATGGGAAGATAAAAGTCGTTGTAGTTCTTAAACACAGCGCTATCTGAAATTGAAACTTTGTTGCCATCCAAAAAGAAATATGAAGGAATCGTAGTTTGATAAAAACTGACAAGATTGTCATTGATGACAAATCCGTAAGGAAGTGTAACATCACTTAATTTTGCCATAACAGTTCGCCACTCAGCGTTCGTTGTTATATTCCCATTACCGCTAGGAGTTCTATAACCAAGTTCACCTTGCAGAGTGACGTTCGAGTCAGCAATGTTAGTAATTTTGTCACCAGTAACCTTTGCATCAGCAGCTGCACCAGTAACAGTTAAACTTTTATCTACAATAACAGCGGAACCAACCGGTGTAACATTTGCAGTTAGCCAATCAGTTGTTGCCTTTTGTACGTCTGCTGTTTTACTTATCACCGCTCCTAACTCACCGTTTGCAGCCATAACTTCAATTTTGTTTGCAACGGCGTCAGAAAGGTTTTTAGTTCCGTCAACGGACGCAAGGTAAGCGTTCACCGCCAATGGAACCTGACCAGTTTCTTTGACGATATTGGTTAATACACCATTGTCTGTCATTGTATCAATCTTTTTAGACGTTGCGCTATACAAGTTTGCAGTTCCATCTTCTGTATTCAAGTAATCGTGCATAGCAGGCCCAATAGCTGCACTACTTGCGATTGCAGTTGCAAGACTACCATTTTCATACATCTCTTGAATTTTTGCATTTATCTCAGGCTGAATATCAAGATTAGCAAACCATGTATTAACCCATGTCTGCAACTGATTGTATGCCGTAACCGTATCTTTTGAAAGCTGCGTTACTTCACTGTAACCTTTAAGTGTCGCATTATAGCACTGCACAAGGAAAGCCATGATTTCATAGTCAGACGCACCTTGTATATACGTAGTAAGGTCAAACTTACCGTAAATAGGTTGATACTGCCCAATTACAGGGAAGTCAGGTACAGTAGGACCAAAATCAGCTGGTGTTGGTTTATTTGGCATAAGCAATCACTCCTTAAACCTGCTGCAAATCAGCAGAGACAATCAAATCTTCGGCCGTAAGAGCAGCCTTGATAATGTATGCTCCCTCAGTGGCATCCCAAGTGGCGTCAGTCTGAGTACCACCAATACTAACCTTAAAGGTAGAACCATATTTCTCAGGAAGCAGGATTGCCAGTACCTTGTCGGTGGCATGAGTAACTGCACTAGGGGTAATCAAACCCTGAATATGTGCGGAATCATTAAGGGTAAAGCTGGTGTCCTTTTTGACGCTAATCTTAGAATCAATAATGCCAATAATCATATAGAATCACTCCTTAAAATATACCCATGAAACAGGGTTCAAGTGCATCGATAATTTCCATATCGACATTGTTAATTGCTTCGATGTATTCTTTATACAAGGAAGCATTAGAACGGTAGGGAGCACCTCTCTTAGTTCTGGTAAGTGTGCGTTCACCTGTGCTATTTCCAGTTGATTCACTGTTAGCTACAGAATCCGATTGTGTGTTCCCACTTGCATTGCTTTTGTTTTTGCTTGCACTACTGGCATATGTGTTTGCTTCAATTTCCGATTCTACGTTAAGTAACTGGCCGGGTGTGTCAGAATTAACCTGTAAACTGTAACCATTGCTTGAGCTACTACCTGTTGCATTTGAACTTGTCTTTCCTGTAGCAGCACTGTTTAGCTTACTGCTTTCTTCAATTACTTCACTAAAGTCAGCACCTGTGTTGAACTCCCAATTCTTGGCCAATGCTTCAAACATCATGTTCTTTACTGGCATGATTTCGTTCATCGTGTTGTTAAGGTAGAGTTTCCATCTGTCAGGTGCTGTGTGCCCAATTTCCCTATAGCGATAATGGTTAATAATCTTATTGTTTAACTGCGTTCTCCATGCTTCATCAGCGAAACTTGGGATAGGGTAATCTTTGAGGCCGATGTCATAACCAGTCCTAAGGAGAGCGTTTAACTCAATGGTATACTTAGCCATGATAGCACCACCTTACATAAGTTTGAACAGAAAACTAAAGATATAGACATCACCGTCAATGATATTGTAGTTAGGGGCAGTAGCACTCTGATTGCTCAAGTGAACCGCAGTTTTCACACCCATAGTTCCCTTATGTAGCTCAATGCTAAGTGTATCTGTAATTTTCAAGGCGGCAGGAACCTGATTAAGGCAAATGCTAACCTGAGGATTGCAAATGTCAGGAGCGAAGAACCTAAAGGGAGTAATACCAGACCCACCTGCAATAGCCTTGTTTTCATCAAACTCGACTGCCAAATGAATCTCCATGGTATCGTTAATTGTGGATGCCAAACCGTAAGCAAGATGACACTTACAATCACCTTCCATAAATTCAAAACCCTCAAGAGTGTTAATATCCATATAATCACCTCAACTTGTATTAAGGATTGGTAGTGTCAGGGTTTCTAGGTGAACCAGAACCGGACGCTGTGCCCTTACGAACAGTCCCACTAGAAATAGTCTGAACAGCAGAGGATTCGGAAACGGATGTTGCGTAGAACGGATAAGCAGTATCGACATCTGCGCGAAGGTCAACGGTAATTTCGTAACCAGACAGTTCGCTCATTAGCTTAGCTGCTTCTTTGCGTGGTGTAAGCAAGATATTTGCCATGCTGTTTGCTTCACGCTCATACTGTTCAACTTCCTGAGTTACAAATCGTTCCTTTTTATCCTGGTTAGCTTTAGCAATTCCAAGCATAGTAAGGTATTCATTATAAATGCTTAACTTCATATCCTGTAACTGTGCAGCCACAAATGGTGCATCAGTTCTAAGAACACGAACAGAGTTAGGGTCAAGGGTGTTTTTGTTTGCAAAGATAACCGGGTCATTTCCGTTATACTTTTTGTAAACATTCTGCATCGTTACCAACTGTTTATCATCAGTAGTAATCAACACAGGTGTTTTCTGTGCCTTAATATTGACATTTCTACTTACATCAATATCCCAAAGGGATTCAGCGTAACGAGAGGTTGTCACAATAGTCGGGAACATATCCCAAGTGTTTTTAATGAGAACGCAATCATCTAGGTCATAAGCATCAAACGTTTTGACAGCACTAATGGGTCTAATTTTCGTAGGGTCATTGTAAACATTGACACCTTCTCTTGCACCTTGCAAGGCTAACCAGCCTAAAGCATCATCGTAGAAAAATACCGCAGACCCGAAATAGAAAAGGCAATCTTCCAAATACCGCTCTGAAACAGTCTCTGGTAAACCTTTCCATTCAAACATTGTGGTAGCTAAACCTTTAAGCCGATACCAATAATCCATATAGGATTGGTCGTTCTTATGCAAGCTAGGGAGCTCTGAATCATAATTGTACAAGTTATCACCACCTTAGATAGGAACATAATTCCTAGGATTAACAAGAGTACCGTTTGCTGTTACTTCCAAATGCAAGTGTATACCTGTAGCGTTTCCAGTTTCGCCAGCAGTTCCAAGCTGTGTTCCCTTAGGAATGACTTGACCTACAGAAAAATTAGGTGCTGCCGCGAGGTGCGCGTATCGAGTAGTATACGTTACACCATTTGTAACTCCGTGGTTTACTAAAATCATATTACCCCAACTTTGGTCATGTGTAGTTGAGTGGCCATCCCAAGCCTGAACTTTGCTTACTGTACCTTGCTGAACTACATATACTGGAACACCAGCTACTTTATTTGTACTAAGGTCAATACCACGATGACCATTGCCAAATTCCTGCGAAACATAGTAAGAACCAGCAGGAAGGGGACATATATTATTGGCAAGTGCAAACTCTGTTGAACCACTTGGCGGTGTCGGTGGAGTAGGGGAATTAGCGGCCAAAAGTAATGGCAAACTTTGATTCTCATAGTTTACATTAAACAGGTTATTTTCAGTGAAGTAATCAGGGTTTAAGGCTTTAATGGTGTCTATTGACACGCCTGTTTGACCCGAGATATACTTAAGTTTGTCAAACCATGACGCCGCAGGATAAGGGTTTATAGCTGCGTAAACAGCATTGCCATTAGTAATTGCCTGTCTTACCTGTTCCCACGTTGCCATAACTTACCTCACAATGTATTGTCTTGACTATAATCACCAAAAGTTTTGGTGTAATCCCAGAATGTTAAACCACGATTGAAAGCCTTCCGGATTTCATCGAAATCATCATTTGGAAAATCACCACTAGCTTTAAGGTCAGTTACTCTAATATAAGTCCATGTTTTTCGCGCATGAAGGTTCGGAATCTCAACCATGTTAATCTGATATCCGAACATATCAAAATATTCATCAAGACGCTGTGCGTCACCATTTGTGCCTGTGATAAATCCCCATGTAACAAAGTTTGACCCGGCTGCTATATACGGTGTTGAGCCAGACACGCTTCCAACCGAAGGTGCATTAAGGCTTTCATCTCTACGACTTACTTCCTCAGTAATTTCATCATATCCGTTAATGTGAGACTCTGCTGTCGTTACCTGATTTAGAAAATCTGTAAAAGATGTTCCAAGTTTACCACCAGTCGCTAATCCAGCTATCAAGCCGACTGCTGACATAAGAGTATCCCCAACTTCGGATGCTGGTTTCAATTCCTGATAATTCGTCAGCCTGTTATAGTACATGGAATTTGAACCTGAGTGCAAATTATAATCGTTTTTATACTGATTATAGGCCCATGTTGCTTCTGGTATTCTAGCCTGTACGGAATACACCAGCTGCTTTCCGCCTGCACTATCAGACTGCAAACCGGAAAGAATAGTCCCTGTGGTGGGGTCTAGCCATACATTCAAAGCTGGATTTATAGCGCCATTTGGATTGTACTGACAAATTTGCCCATACATAGCAATGTAACCTTTAACAAATTGGCCTGATAATACCTTTTTATTTCTTGGTATATATGTGTTAATGCTGCTTGGATATCTATCTATATTTTGTGAATACTTACATCCTGCGTCAAACAGCCCTTTTGGTACTTGTTGTATCTTAGTTACTGCTGAAGCTAATCCATTTGAAACATACTCATTTAATCTATTACCAAGTCCATCTGCATTTGTTATGTCGTAACCGTAAGCTAGTGCACAACCTGACACGATTCCAAACCTTGATGTTGCGCCAATCGGTGCTCCCTTTGAATCACAGGTTGCATATACATTAACTAGGTTAGGGTAAATACTGTAACTTCCTGCCTGTGCAAATATAACTGATGGGCAACCTATTGGCTCAGTAGCCAAATAATCGCTAGGGGACGATTCACTCGGAACGTGCTGCCTTTCGATAAAGCTCTTATAATAAGTTATGTCGAAAAACCAAGTCTGAATACAGTCAGTAGAGCAATACAACCGAGTGCTACTATTACTTGCCCATTCAATCTTATTTATAAATGCATAGAACCACTTGTTGGAGAAGTTTGCATTCTGATACATAATGTAGTTACAGTTGTAATAAGTCTCAACATTTCCGTTTACGGTAATTGTGTTGTCTTTCTTAATGAAGTTAAAGTCATTGATGGCTTTGACAACCTTGCCTAGGAAATACTGAGTCTGTGTATTTACGTCTGGGAACCACAACGTATCAGAATAACCCGCTTCTAGAGGGACATTTAACAGTCGCAAGTTTGTACTTGGTGTAAACATATATTTCTCCTTTAGTTAATAACCCCACCCACTTACAACTCCGTTTAGAGTCTACCCGCGTTATTAACTGTTAAGCAGTAACAAATGCACAAGCATTAGCAAAGGGACTATAAGCCATAGTCTCCCAATGGTGCAGGAAGTAATTGCGGGACAGAGTGCTTGCGTTATAGGGTGTGTTCGCAATCTTGAACATATTATCATGCGTTCGGACTGCCGTAATATCCATAAGAACAGCAAGGGTCTTTGCAGAAGTCGTTCCAGTACCGAAGCTATCAACGATAATCTGTCGACCCATGAACTCAGTCTTGTCCATGTTAAAGGCTTTGGCCAGAACATCGACATCAGTAGCAGCCGCAACGTCGGCGCGCATAACGATGGCCATACGCTCAGGAGTAGTCCAAGTGGTAAGGTCGGTAGGATTAGCAATACCAGCGGCAGTTGCCATTTTCTTATACATATTGTACTGAGTGCTGGGGAACTGGAACTGAAGGAACTTAGTCTTAGCAGCCTTAATCAAGTCTCGGCTGTGCTGTTCAGTGTCAATGCCATCGACAGTCTCGGTAAGTACATTCGCGTCATCAATCGCCTGAGCCATGATACCGGTCATCAGGTGATACTCGTCAATGTTATCACCATTAGTCAGGGTATTAAGCAGCATCTGCAAAAACTCATTAAAGTCACCCTCACTGATGAAAGCACCTTTAAGAGTTTCGTCGTAGACGGTAAGTGCATATTTATCCTGACGATTACGGCGATAGTAAACTGTCTTGACGTCAGGCTTATGAGCGGTCAGCACATCAGACATTGCGGAACGGTCATAGGGGGTAGCCACAGCGGGATTGGCAATGTTATCCTGCACATCAGTACCGAACGGAACCTGACGTCCTTTAAGAATCTGCAAAGGATTCTGAAAAATACTATTGTGGCACTCCTGAAACAAGATTCGGTTCACCAACGTGTCAATAAACTCGTTCATGAAAGGCTGATAGTTAAGAATAGCACCACCAGTTGCCTGCAAGTCAGCCGCTTTAGCCATCAGAGGAACATTCCCTGCAAGGTTAGGGGAGTTCTGGATGGTAGCGTTCACAATTTTCTGAACATTACTCATGTATATACCTTCTTTCTTTAGTAGACCAAACGGCCATTTTCATCGTAAAGAGAATCAATCGAATAATCATCCTCTTTATGCTTAGTTCCCTGTTCCTTTGGAGAACCTACATCGACCTTAAGAAACAGGGCCATGTTGTCTTTTTTCAGCTTCTCATTAGCCTGTGTAAGCTGTTCTACCTGTTGTTTATAATTATCAATGGTAGTCATGGCTTCAGCATAGTCTGTATTGATGTCTGCCATAGCATTAGAAGCTGCACCTTGGTCTGACAAGTTACTAAGAACCTGCGCAGTAAGGTCTTTTAGCTGCTGAGCGTCGCGCATTGTTACTTGTCCTTTCCATTGAGTTTCTCAAGAAATGGTGTTACAATCTTAACCAAATCAGGATTAAGATTGCCAATGTTTTCAAGAATAGAGATAGATTCCATTACGATTACCGCAATACACAATGTAAGGGCAATGGGGACGGAGAATCCTAGGTCAACGTAATTCTGAGCATAGTCTACGAGCCAACCGAATACCATTACTGCAATAGTTCCGGTTTTCTTGAACAAACCATCTCTAAATTTAGTGCTGTTTACGTCTCGATTCTTGATGGCCTGAAGCAATCCAGTGACTACGTCCATAGCCATGAAAGCCACTGCCAATTCATATTGCATCATTTGTTCACCACCTTTCATGTTAGATTTATAAGACGAGACATTTCAAACCATGCGTTCTTGCAGTTAATATCATTAAAGTATAAGCAACCTTGCGCTTGTGCAGATTGCATTAGCTTGAAATGCCCGCCTGTCTTAAAGGCTCTAGCCAAAAGATAGTTTGGTTTTTGTTCATCTGTGGTAAAACAATACGTATATGCTGATGGTGGATTAAGAGTGGAATCAATCCATATCTTACCTTTACGCAGGCTTGACCATACACTATATGTCCTGCCATTCCAATACATAAGGAACTTCAAGGTACTCTGTGGGTCACGCTTCTCAATGAAACTAGAATCATCATACCAATAGAGATTATTGACTGCATAATCCTCATATGTAGTTCCTGCAATAATGGAACCAAAGCGAGACTTCTTTCGTTCTTCCTGCTGCTGCTCATCTCTCCATGTGTGAAGCAAAATATCAGTCGAACCATCCGGATTCTTAATCTTTTGGAACTCCTGTCCATTTGGGCGAATTCCAAACTTTAGGAAATAAGGGTTTGATTGTGAAGTTGCATTAGCTAAGAACAAAACAGGAACATCACGATTTCTTGCAATTGTGACATACAGCTCTAGGAATCTGTCAACCTCATTTGGTAAGTAACGCTGTCCCTTGTTTACTAGAAACTCCTCAAAGACAATCACCTTTACATTAGGGTATGGGACTGACTTGACCATACCGGCAGTAGTCGAAAGCGTGAAAAAGTTTACAATCGGCTTTTTATTTATAAGGCCCGGATTATTCTTTGTGTTAATCTTACAATTTTCTAAGTAACCATTGGCCACCAAATCATCAAACAAATGTTCTTGGGTTTGTTTCATTTCCGGCTTGTATCTACGGATATAGGCAAACTCAAAAGGGTCATCTGGTGCAGCCTTAAAAAACTTATCGCAACAATATGTTAAAGTATTGAATGTTTTGCCTGCTGAACGTGCACCAACTACAAAATTGAATAAGCAGTTGTGCGAAAGGGTTATTCTAGGGTCGTACCACATCAAAAACCCTCCATCACTGTTTGTACTACATCATCAGCAGCTTGAGCAATGTCTAGATTAGTCATAAGTACGTGGCTAATCATAAGGTCGCATTTGCACTCATAATCGAAGATTGTTGGGCTATCCTTATAACAGTCTACGAAATGCTCTGCATCTATAAAATGCTTATGTTCTCCTACGAATACGACCCCATCCCTAAGTTCACATGGAGCCATCCATTTCCTTAGGTATTTCTTGGTTCTTTGCCTAAACTTCTTGCAATCTTTATCGTCTAACATAACGATACCCTTTCTTTAATTTGGTGATGGAACGTAAAGGACTCGAACCTTTAGTTAATGACTTATGAGGTCACGGCTTTACCATTAAGCTAACGCTCCTTATGAAAGGGAATGATAACATCATTGTGTAGTCGTCACAACAATCCTGGCTTAACTAGGCTCTTCACCCCTGACTATGTTAAGCTGAGCAGGTGCACTAATGAAATAAATATCATTCCCAGTAATTACATTATAGTATACAATGAACTATTATGTCAATACATATTGTAATAATATACAAGGTGTAATTTGACGTAGCTACGTTAAACAACGAAAATCCATGTTATGCAACAATCGTACATTCGCTAAATAGAATATTTAGCGAAATTGACCCATACCTTTCCATTTTCTGGAAATAACTCAAGAAAAGTTTGACTCAGAAAGATTCTTGCGATGAGGGTTGTTATTCACGACACAATTCACGACTGTGCAGGAAAGGGTCAGAATTATTTTGAGCTGGAAAGATTTTCGGGATGAAGGCCAGTTTCGGATGAAAAAATTTGACGTAGGTACGTTATGTTGCAACATTTGTACATATGGATGCAACATTCAGGTGTTGTTATATTCGACACAGGTACCCCCTCATTCCACACC
>ERZ1034992.646-NODE-646-length-18239-cov-4.757204_pt1 | contig 18239 bp, 23 predicted proteins | sample MGYA00520695_ERZ1034992 | MGnify/ENA primary metagenome ERZ1034992 (study PRJEB33766, sample SAMN09781778) | gut metagenome | biome: gut microbiome | host: Homo sapiens | place: Madagascar | study: EMG produced TPA metagenomics assembly of the PRJNA485056 data set...
ACATCCGGTGGATTGCCAAAGAAACAATCGAGGTGGCGGAATGAATGAGAAGATTAGAACTTGGAGATGTCCAGAGTGCAGTCACTTTGTATACCCAAACTGGTGCAAAGTAAAGGAAATTAAAGTTGATACCTGGTTTGATGGGGAGTGTGATTTCGCAGAGCCATTGACCAACGGAGACCGAATCCGGCTGGCAGCAAGGGACGCGATAGAGGTGGCGGAATGAAAACCAGACACCATTCGCGGTACTCCTGCAAGGTGAAAGTGCTGAAAGAACAGATTGCGTTTATGCAAGAACACCTTGAACGCATTTCGAAGATTGCAGAGAAACGTGCGTTTAATGCAGACGGTTTATGCGATGAAGATTTTTATTACATCGGTGTGTTTGCAGAACGTGCGTTGCATTCAGACCCACTAAACAAAAAAGAAGAAAGGAGAATCAAATGTGCAAAAAGCTGACACAAGACGTTTTCATCTATCGCCCAATCTTGGCGGAATGGGCAGCGGTTGACTGTAATGGCTGCGCACACTGGTATTCACACAAGCCGAAGCGGAGGAAGATTGACTGGATTTGTTATAATCCATTAGGTGAAACAATCCGTATATGCGGTATATTCGACGCGACCGATTGGAAAAATTCACTGATTAAGAGACAAAAGGAGATGAAATGAAAGAGAAGGTGTTGACAAATGAAGTTTTTACCCGTTCCGATTGTCCGGATTGGGCAAAATGGGCGGCTGTTGATTCCGATGGGACTGCATATTGGTATGAAAAAAAACCGATCCCAGAAAACTACGGTACGCTTGGGGTACTGTATCACGGCCCGAAGAAGTGTATGTGGATGTGTATTAACGGCAAGTTTTCTCGGACTGTTGATTTGCTTGAGAGAAAAAAGCAATCTAATGCTGAATGGCTCTACGAACATCCAGAAGAGCTGGCAAAGAAGTTGGTTCAAGATAGTTATAATACCTATACGGGCGACTTTATTGCTCCGGATGGAACTGTTTTCAGATGTTGTGATGAGGAGACTGGAGAATGTAGCATAGACAAAGCTGAAAAACGTTGTCTTGACTATACTGTCAACTGGCTTAAACAAGAACACAAGGAGAACGAACATGACACGAAACAGAGCTAAAAAACGGTTGAGGTATTACTGGAGAATCTTCAGGAAGTACGGTAATTCTGTGGATTTAATCAAAACCATAGATAAACTTCAAAATAAAAAGTTCACCAGCCTGCCACGGCGCATTCGACACAGAATGCACCAGACGGGTAAACATCTTTGCGACTGGCTCGTTTATACTGCGGATGTGGTGGCTTTTTATAAAAGTCATTCAGGTGCGGATGTAGAGAATTTTTCGTATAATGAGATGAATGATGAAAGAGAAGAACAGGAGTAAGTATATGTCAACAAGAGGAATTATCGCAATGGAAACGCCCAACAAGACCTGCCGTGCCATTTATGTGCATTTCGATATGTACCTGGACGGAGCAGGGCTGTGCCTGATCAACCACTACACCACGCCGGAGCGGGTCGAACAACTGCTGGCACTCGGCGATCTGTCCTCACTCGGCGGTAAACTGTCAGAGGACGATTCCGAACCGGAGGCGCAGGACGTCTGCAGCGCCTACCACCGCGACCGCGGCGAGTCCTATAAAGCACCGCGCGTCTGGGAAACCGCCGACGAGCTTCTGGCGAATGCGTACGAGCGCTATTGGGCAGAGTATGTCTACCTGTTCCGCAACGGGGAATGGGTATTCGACACGCCGTATCGTCCGCAGGGCTGGCGGTCAGTCAAACAAGCACTTCAGGAGTACAGAAATGAGTGAAAAACCGATTTTGTTCTCCGGTGAAATGGTCCGTGCTATCCTGTCAGGAAAGAAGACACAGACATGCAGACTTTTGAAGCCACAGCCGAAAGAAAGATTTTTCTTCTTCAATACGGAACGGGAACCAAAAACATTTGCTGCGAAAAATGCCGATTATCACTCTCCGTATTTCAAAGGGGACGTGCTTTACGTCCGGGAAACGTGGGGAATTGATGAAAGCGCATTTGAACAGAAATACGTGTACCGTGCGACTGATCCTGAATGGCAGACGCGTCAGGATGGGTTCAAGTGGCATCCGTCAATCCACATGCCAAAAGACGCGGCACGGATTTTTCTAAAAGTGAAAGACGTTGACTGCTTGCAACTGCCGGATTTGGTGGACTGGCAACTCAAAGCGGAAGGCATTGAAGGAGACTCTGAACTGGTGCGTCGGGTAAAGTTTCGGTCTTTGTGGGATTCCTGCTATGGCGAGGGCGCATACATGCTGCACCCGTTTGTTTGGAGAATCGAATTTGAAAGGATTGAAAAAGGAGAAGCGTGATGAGTACTAATGAGAAATGGTTCAACACTTTGAGTGGTTCGCAGCTTGAACTGATCTTGAAGCGTGAAGAAGAACAGAATAAGTTCCGGAAGGAAGCATTACAGGACATTCGTAAGTTGATATACAACTGTTGCATGGGGTGTCGCTTAAAAGACCATGAGATTGAATGTGATGAATGCGTTGTGAATGACATAAAAAAGAAATACGAAGGAATGCAAAAATGACTGAAGAACCCAAAGAATTCGAAGTGAACGTTACGGTGGAACATGAACCCGGTGTTATGTCTTGCTTCTGCATTGCACTATTGGTTATTGCATTAATACTGGGTAACAGCTCGTGCAACATCAACCTCGGACGCTCAATCCCAGTGAAAACGCAACAGGTTGAGGTGCAGAAATGACGAACAGAGATAGACTTAAAACTATGAGCGATGTTAAACTGGTTATATTCTTCCAGCAGACCGGCGGTTGTCCTCCAAAGTATACATTTGGGCATTGTCCGGTACAGGATATGCCAGATGCAATATTAAATGGTGATCGTTGTGAAAATTGCTGGTCCGACTGGCTCAAAGAGGATGTTGAGGATGAATGATGTTTGTAGGAATAAGTTTGTTGGCAATGGGTTATGGTTGTTTTCTCATGCTATGTCTTGTGTCGTTAGGTTATGTTTGTTTTCTCACGATTTATCTTCCGTTACTGGCGTTTGGTGATTGGGTAGAGCGTAGCAGGGCAACATATTTGTCAATTGCTGTTATATCTGCGATTCTCGCAGTGGCGTTGATTCTGGATTTGTTAAAGTGAAATAAATCTGTAAGAGGAGATTATACATGCTTACGATCATTCGAGGTTTACCGGGAAGCGGTAAATCCACACTGGGTAGAAGACTTGCGGCAGAACAGAATGCGCTGTTCATCGAACCGGATATGCTGATGTATCAGAACGGCGAATACAAGTATGACCCAGCAGCTTATTCAGTCGTAGTCGGGTCAACGTACCTCGTACTGCGTGAGTTCTTTGCCTATACACCGCAAGCACATGCGATTTTCGCAGACGTGCTGCCGCGAAAGATTGATGTACAACATCTGATTCAGTATTTGCACAATCAACGATATGTTAAAGTCATTGACATGCCATTGCTCAGCGTGGAAGAATCCATACGGCGAAACATCCATCGGGTGCGCCGCGAAGACATTGAATACATGGCAAAACTCTGGGAGCCCTGGGAAGAAAATAACAAGAGAAAGGGAACGAAATGAGCGAACAGAAAATTGTTGAGTTTGACGGCGTGGAGTATGTGAAGGTTCCATACACTGCGCCAGACTGTGGAGAATGCGTGTTTTTCGACACCAATGATGGAGTATGTACCAAGCCGGACTGCCCGGCTTTAGATGGGTGCAAAGATAAGTTCATTTTGGCTTTTAGAAGGAAAGGAGAATGACCATGACTGAACCAAAATTCACGCCCGGACCGTACACGGCATCTATTATTGAAACCCATTCGTCCGCCACGGGTGAATGGCTCACATCGTATGATGTTTGCGTCTGGAAAGATACACTTAAAACCGTTGCAGAGGTGTTTCCAATAGATGACAATGACAATGAAGCAGAGGCAACCACGCATCTGTTAGTCGCTGCGCCGGAGATGTATGACATGCTCGACTTCATCCTTGATTTTGTGGAAAATGGCGGTAATGAGGGTGAAATCAGAGAGTGCTACGCGGAAGCCATAGCAAAAATACTGCGGAAAGCAAGAGGTGAAATGTGAAAGATAAACACGGAATCAGAATCTATCCGGGTGCGGCGCGTTTGAATCAATTCGACGAAATCACCGTTTCCAGATTCACCCCGTCTAAACACAAACCGGAAGAACTCCAGAAGCTCTATACACAATACGTCAAGCAGGCGGATGAACTGCTGAAAGCGTTTCGCCGCGTTCGCAAAACCGGTGATGAATGCTGGACGTATAACGGAATAACGCTGCTCTATCAAGTTGCGAATGCCATTAAACAGGCAGGAGAAATAAAAAGTTGGGTGAAGATTTGCAGGAAAGACAGAGGTGAAGAATGACAAGTGAAGGGCATACTAAGGAGCGGTTGCGTGAGCTCCAAGCCTTGCCACTGGAACGCAAAGTAGGATTCACGGCGGCAAGAATCGCAGAATGGTACACACACTATGAAGGAAATGTATACGTTTCCTTTTCGGGTGGGAAAGACAGTACGGTACTTTTACACATTGCCAAAACTTTGTATCCTGACATAAAAGCGGTTTACGCGGACACGGGGCTGGAATATCCTGAAATCAAGGAGTTTGTAAAGACATTCGATAATGTTGATATTGTCCGACCCAAGAAAAGTTTCAAGCAAGTACTGGAAGAATACGGTTATCCAGTTATTAGCAAAGAAGTGGCACAATGGATCGCAGGAGCAAGAAATGGAAGTGATTCGTATAAGTGTAAATTAGGTTTGATTGATTCGTATAAAGGCAAGCCAAATCCTTATGAAAATTCAATGTTTAATCGCAAGAAATGGCAGTTTTTATATGACGCTCCATTTAAGATTTCCCCACGATGTTGTGATGTAATAAAAAAAGAGCCTCTAAAAAGATATGAACGGGAACACAATAAGTCTAAATCAATTGTGGCTACCATGGCAACAGAGAGCCTACTCCGTAGAACAGACTGGATAAGACACGGCTGTAATGCTTTTGATGCGAAACACCCCCAGTCGAAGCCGATGAGCTTCTGGACAGAACAAGACGTGCTACAGTACATAAAGCTGAAAAATATCCAGATTTGTTCTGTGTATGGGGACATCATAGAAACAACTGATAGCAAAAAACGCCCGAAACTCGTTTGCACAGGTTGCCAGCGAACCGGCTGTATGTTCTGTATGTTTGGAGTTCACTGCGAAAAATCGCCAAACCGTTTCCAGAAGATGAAGACAACGCACCCTCAATTATGGGACTACTGCATTAACAAGCTGAACTGCAAACAGGTTCTGGATTACATCCATGTGCCGTACGAGCCGGAAGAAGATTTATTCAGCGAGAAGAAATAAAATCAATACGGGGACGGGTCAACATTACCGTTCCTTAAAAAAGGAGATTGAAAAATGAAGAACAACGGACAGAAAACACAGGCTCTTTTCCTGACCGCCATGGATGCGGTAATGACCATGAAAAGGGCGGTCGATAAATTCGACGGAATCGGATTCGACGTTGAACGCCAGCCGCTGAATACGCTGACAAACGGAATGGATAGAATCATTTCCGGAATCAACAAGGCGTTGGAACTGAAACAGTTTATCCTTGACGAAACAATGGTCGGCTGGTGGTACAGCAATTATCTGATGGGCGATGTTCCAAAAGTCATAACGGAAGACAAGGAAATTATCGTCGACACGCCGGAAAAACTCTGGGAGCTGATGCGCGAAAACGGAGAAGTGTAAAATGGTAAACAACATCGTTTTCGGGATTTGTCTGCTGATGTTCATCTGCATGATGATTATCCAGTGGACAGAGGAGAACCCGCATGAATGAGAAACTGCGTTACCGGAAGTTTGTTTCTGCGAAGACCCTGCCGCAGGACGACTGGCAGTCCATGGTCATGTCGCAGGGCATGTACAGAGGTTATCCGCTACTGGGATTGAAAACGCTCCTGCTGGCGGTGCGCAATGGCGAACTTATTCAGCAGAAAGTGCATCGCAGACGCAATTACATGCGAGAGTATCACAAGAAATATTACCGCGAACACAAAGCGAAACGTTCGGAGTATTTTCGGCAGAGACACATCCGGAAAAAGCAGGAGAAGGAGACAAAAGCTGTATGACACCAGAAGAGAAAGAAGAATTGTTCGGGCTGATTCTGATCGAGCTGGAAAAAGCCGAAAAGAAACATCCGGAATTTTGTTTACACGGTGATTTAGGGTTATCGCTCCTGACCGAGGAGTTCCTGGAACTGACCCGCGCAATCAACGACACGGAAGAATTTGACCGGGTAATTGAGGAAGCCGCGCATGTTGCGGTAGTCGCCATGCGCATGATTCACCACATGGATAAAATCAGAAAGGAGTTTGCAAAATGAACACAGAATTCTGTATTTTCGCGCTGATTGCATTTTCGCTGACCGGATTCGCGGTTGCGGCATATCAGATTTTCTGCATCAAACAGGAGTGTGAACGCATCAAAAAAGTAATGTTCTGCATTATCACAAAACTGGAAGAACTTGAGGAGAAAAACAAACATGAAAGTCATTGAACCGACCGTCGAAATTTACCGCGAGCCGGATCACCTCCGGAAAATCGAAACCATTGCGCGCGTCTGCACCGGAACGCAGGACAAGGTCGGGAGCAATCCCGATTTCCCGGCGGAAATTCTGGGCATGGTTGATACGGAGGTGCTGGAAAATGCCAAGTCTGAATAAGGTTTTGTTGATGGGAAATCTGACCCGGAATCCGGAACAGCGTTTCATTCCGTCCGGGTCGGCAGTCTGCGATTTTTCCATAGCCATAAATCGAAAAATCACGGTCAACGGGCAGGAGCGGGACGAAACCGTTTTTGTTGACGTGCAGGTCTGGGGCAAACAGGCGGAAAACGTGGCAAGATACTGTGCCAAAGGCAGTTGCGTTTTCGTCGAAGGACGCCTCGCCCTGGACCAGTGGAACGACCGGAACACCGGAGAAAAGAAATCGAAGATGAAGGTTGTCGCCGACCGGGTGCAGTTCATCGGCGGTCCTTCCGGAGGGAACTCGGCACGGGGAAGGGAACAGCACCGTTACACGCGGCAGGACGCACAGCCGCCGGTGAACCCGGCTCCGGATCCTGAACCGGTTCCGCCCCCGGCGCAGCCGTATGACCCTGACGACGGCGTACCGTTCTGACCATGCAGAAGGAGGAGACAATCAAAGCCAGCACGCGGACAGGCAAAGCGATCGGACGCCGAAACCGCGCGCTGGTGAGCATCGCGATCCGGGACGAGGATCGGGTTGTGTCGCATTGCTGGGAAACCGTCAAACGCCGCGAAAGCCGCAAGCATATCCGGGCATGTGAGACCGCACGGAAGATTTTCATGCTGGGATTCGCCGCGTACATGGAACAGATGGAGCTTGACGACGCCAGGCAGAACAGCAAACAGCAGTCCGCGGAACGGATTCAGGACGATTTGTTCCGATAAATTTTCGCGCCACTCATTTTCCTGTACGCGGCGATCAGGTGAGCCGGAGGCGCAAAAAAATGTCCGGCTCAATACCTAAACGGCGGGCGCAGGCGTCGTGCCAATCGTCGCATCCTGCGCAATCTTTCAAACGAAAAGTTGCTTTTTTTATATTTTTTTCTGCCCGTTCCTCATTTCTGTTCATATTTGTTCGTTTTTCATCCTTATGGTTGTTTTCATTCCCCTGCTTGAAAACGGGCATTTTGCCGCCTTGACATTGCCCAAAAAAAGGTAAAAGGGAGCTTTTATACCATGGATAGACTTTTTTCTGCTGATTATACTTCTTCCGCCCAGCTTTTTGACGCTGACTATCAGGATAAGTGGCTGGACTATGTCAATGGCAATTTCGGGCGTGTGGATGGCGCGCGGGATGAGGCGTCGCGCAGAGTTGATGAGGAAATCAGAGCTCGAATCGCAGATGAGAGGACACATCAGGCTCTGGAAAAAGAATATCTGGCTGGAAACTCCAATCTGGTCTGGAATCCAAATACCAAATCATGGGCGCGCAAGGGAAGCAACAGGGTCGAATATCAAGAAGGACAGTACCTTAATCAGGTACAGCAGATGCACCAGAACTATGACAACATACGCGACAACTATGGTCTGTCGCGCGATGAGGTGGACTTAGGTACTGCGCTGTATGACACAGAGGATCAGATTCGTCAAGGCAAGCTCAAAGCGACACCAGAACTGGCTGTCCAGATGCAGAATCTGCGCGACAGACTGGGCGACAGGGAGACAGCTTACCGTGCTTGGCGCATGGCTCAACAGCCTGATACGGAGCGTGGATTTATCGGCAATCTTGCAAGCTGGGCGCGCGGACAAGGCTGGAATCAGGAAGACAGGACGCTGAAAGCATGGGAACGCTGGGAACAGGCACTGAATCCAAAATTCGACCTTGAAAAGGTCGATGAGGTGGAGATGGCGCGAGGACGCATGGGTATCAGCGACACGCTGGCTGGTATGGCAGACAATCCATCAGCCTATGTGCCTTTTATTCAATACATGGACATCAGAGGGACGCATATACAGGACGCTGCTCTGCGTCAGCAGTCTGGCAGGGAGATGTATCTGGCAGCCGCGCGCGGCGACAAGCTCAAAGCACAGAAGATGTGGGACAACGACCGCGCACTGCTGGGAAAGTATCAGAATGACCGTATGCGCGAGACTTTCCAGGGGACAAGTCTGCGCAAAGATGTATCTGATACTTTGGCTAAGATGATTCCATACGCCGCCGAAATGTATATCACAGGGGGAATGGCGAGATCTTTTGTGCCTGGTGTCAGGCGCATGGCAGTCATGACCGACCGCGCGATGGGGCGCAGTCTGCTGGGTGAAGCGGGAAAGATAGTCGCCGGCGGAGTAAGCCGCGTGCCTACGATGATTCTGCCGATGGCGTCACAGCTGGTCAATCAAAAAATGACAGAGGAAGCAATCCAGCAGGACGAGCAAGGCAACTGGCACTATGACGAGAGTAAAATCGACCAGGGGACGCTCTGGGCAAACTCCGTGATCCAGGCGGCGGCGGAAGTGGGAAGTGAATTTTCCGGCGGAATGCTGGGTAAACTGGGTGGAAAGCTGGTTCCTGGCAAAGTCAAAGGGATGCTTGCAGGACTCAAAAAGGCAAAATGGGTGCAGAAATATGCACCGGACGGGAAAATCCTGGATAAATTTTATGGGACAGCCAAGAAAGCACACTGGGATGGCACACTGGAAGAAATGGGTGAAGAGTATCTCAACAACTTTCTGGTGTATGCCGCAGGCGCGGAAGTTACAGGAGCCAAGAATCCGGAAGATTTTCTGGACCGTATGCAGGCAATGGTGGAGCAGTCTGTCGATCAGACGCCGTCGATGGCGATTGCTTTTGCGATGCTGCCGGGCGCGGCGATGGTCGCCGATATGGCTGCAACTTCTGCGTCCCGCAAAAAACAATACCGTAAAATCGAGAACGCGATCCAGAACACTGCCGCGCAGCTCCAACAGCAGCAGGAGCAGGAAACGCAGACGCCGACACAGCCGGAACAGCCTTCTGCTGAAGCACCTGCTGAACCCGTGCAAGCTGAACAATCACAACCGCAGATGGAGACGGCACAGCCGGAACAGGCTGAAACCCGCCCTCTGTTTGACGGACGAGAACCGGTTTCCATGGATGAAATTGAAAACGTGCCGGAAACGGCGCCGGTGCCGACGGTTGAACAGCCGGATGAATTTGCAGAACTGAACCGGAAGCTGGCGCTGGCATATGAGGACGGGAAAGCTCCACAGTTGAAACCTGTGCGGAAAAAGCTTTCCAGGGGACAGAGAGCGGTTCAGCAGATCATGCAAGACCTTTTCGGGAAAGAGGTGGTGTATTATGATGCGTCCGGCGCGAAAGCTCCGGACGGGATATCCAATGCGGGGGATGGAAAAATCTATCTGCACATCAAGGGCAGCAAGTCATTGCTGTTCTCTGCTTTTCATGAGTTTTACCATGAGGTGCGCGGGACAGAGGAAGGGAAAGCCATTGCTGAAGTGATGCGCAAAGCCGTCAAGCCGGAAGTGTATGAAGCATGGAAAGCGAAATACAATCAGGACAATCAGAAACTGGGAATCAAACAGCTGAACGAAGACGACCTTTTTGATGAATTCTGCTCCGATTCGCTGGGAACGTTTTCCGGGAGGGAAAGTTTCTGGAAGGAACTGGCAAGCGAACAGCCGGGAATTGTGCAGAAGTTTCTGGAATGGCTGGCAGAACTCAAAAACATGGTAGTGAGCCGCTATGCCGAGGAAGACGTAAAAAGTGTCATTGCCGACATTGACCGTGCAGAGAAACAGGTGGCGACCATTCTGAAAAAGGAGACAGCGCGTCATCAGAAGACCAGAGCTGTGGATGGTTCGATGCATGTTCAACGGGTCAAGACGGGCGAGATTGCCGCCGATCCTGCGCGATTCCAGTTCAAGGGAGACGTGGATGCGGAAGGCGTGGCGCAGGACAAAGCGCTGGGCGGTCAATGGGACGACAAATCCGCCGGGGTGCTGTATCTTTGGGAAGACAAGAATGGCAGAAAGTTTGTGGTGAACGGACATCACCGTCTGGCACTGGCGAACCGTCTGAACGTTCCGGAAGTCAATGCGATCATCGACCGGGAAGCAGATGGCGTAACCGCGGAACAGGCGCGGCGCAACGGAGCCTTGCAGAATATCAGGCAGGGACAGGGAACGGTGCTGGACTATGCCAACTTCATCCGACAGGAAGGGATGGGCGAAGAAGAAGCCGGGAAAGAAGGACTGCTGTCCAGAGAAGAAGGCAGGACGGGTTATCTGATCGGGCATTATGCTTCGGACAATCTTATGGACTTTTTCCGGAACGGGGACATTACCGCGGCGAAAGCGGCGGCGATTGCGTCGGTGGCGCATGGAGACGCCAATCTGGAACGTGTCGGTCTGCACCTGCAAAAGGGAATGAGCGCGGATGCGCTGATGCAGACGCTGAAACTGGCACAGAATGAGCTGAAAAACAATGCGGTTCAGGCGGACGATCTGTTCGGGGACAGCGGAGACGCGGCTCTGCGGGAATGGGAAGAGCTGGGCAAGCGGGCGCAGAAGAAGCAGGATGAAATCGCCGGAGACATCAAGGCGATCCAGAACGCGGTGCGGAATCCGGAGACTGCGAAGAAAGGCGGCGTGGACGTCCGGGAGAAGGCGAAGAAGAATCTGGAACGGTTGAAGCGGGAACAGCAGCGGTGGAAGAACTGGCATACGGATGCGGAGCTGATGGACCGGTTGAAGGGAGAAACTGCGCCGAAAGCGGAAGTCAAAGAGCCGGCGACGGCTGAACCTGCGGCGGAAGCGAAAGCGGAACCGGAAGCGAAGGTGGCAGAAAAAGCGGAAATGCCGAAAGCAGAAAAAACTGCCACTGAACCGGAAGCAGAAAATGAAACGGTCAGGCTGATTAATCAGTTCAAAGCGGAACTGGAAGGTAAAGAACTTGACGCGGAACAGCAAGGTGTTTATGATGTCATGACCCGGCAAAAAGATAAAACCATTATCCGAGTGCAGGATTTGGACACCTTAAAGGAATATGTTCTGCTGAAAGGCTCCAGAGGAAAAGGCGCACACAAGATTCTGACTGTTCATTATGCGGGTAAACGCGGCAAAGTAACAGCCGATGAAATTATCAATATCGGGACAGTCATCCGGAACGGTCAATACTCTGAAGGGGATGAAAAACATCTGACCTCTCATACGTATGAAATGACTGCGGAAGACGGAGCAAGACTGCGTGTTGTGATTGATTATGACAAGCAAAAAAATGAATCGGTGATTAACTTTTACTCCAACCGCAAGGCTGAAGACCGGGCGCATCAGGCGTCATCCGGCAAAACCACCGATTCTGGAGATACTGTAACACCGGAAGCTGAAAAGTCAAGCGAAGCAGTCGCGAAAGTTGAAGAAAAAGCGGAGACGAAGGACGGACAGCCGAAGGTTGAAGAGCAGAAACCGGAAGCACAGCCGCAGAAAGAAGAGAACAAGGTTCAGGTTGACCGGAAATTCGGGAAAATCTGGGAGAAGGACGGCAAGAAACGTCTGTATCTGAATGAAGGAGATCTGGGAAAACTGGGAATCGACGGAAAGCTGGAAAAATTTTCGCCGTATGTGGATTTGAAGGAAGGAACATTTGTCGCCAAGAACAGAAGCCGGTTCACGGTCGAAGAAGTGGACAGAATCCGGGAATCGGCGCGTCAGCGGATGAAACTCGAAGAAGAAGGCATTCAAGCGGACGAGCTGAAAGATATTCACAGTATTCAGGATCTTATTGACAACGGCGAAGGTTTTCCGGTTGAACTGGAATCGGGCAAGACCGGAACCGGCGAATTCGGTAAAGTCTGGGAAAAAGACGGGCAGAAACATGCGTATGTCTATGTGCGCGAGAACGGAAGTTCCGTCCGGAAACAGGGACGCACGAAGGTGTCGTTCAGTGAAGACGGCAAATACAGTGCAGACCCGTCCGGAAGCCACGCCGATGTGGTGAAAAAGGGGCTGGACAGGATTCTGAATGCGGAGACTGCCGAGGGAAAACCTGCCGAAGAAAAACCTGCCGCTGTGAATGAGACGCAGTATGACGGGTATCAACTGTCTGAACTTGGCGGATACATAACTCTGACGCCGTACAATAAAGTGGGCGGGCGCATTCCAATCGGGGATGCGAACGGCAAGATTTCCGGAAGCAATGCGCAGGAAGTATTAGATATAATCCACAGCAGAAAACTGGAAGACGCAGTCGGACAGTCGATCATGGACCGTTTGCAACATCTGGCGGAAAAGGCAGCCGAAGAGCGGAAACCGGTTGAAAAACCGGAAAATGATGCTACTGTAAAAGAACCGGAACAGCCGAAGGAGAAAAATGATTTTATCGGGGAGCATGTGTTCGGGATCCCGGCGGATGCGGTACGCGGTAAACTCGGCGGAACAGAAACCAAACCAGAACAAGGAGAAGTAACGCATGGCAACGGTGAAGTGGAAAAAGTCGGAGATCGTGAACGACAGGTACGCGATGGCGCGTCTGCAATATCTGGCGGAGTTTCAGAAGGAAACCCTGTTGGGTCTGATCAAGGCGGACCTGCTGCTGAAAGACCTGCAAAGGGCAGCGATGCTGGGTTGGGAAACCCTGAAGGACCAGGAGACAAATCCGTATCTGGGAGCGGGCGGAGCGGAAGAACTGGCGATGGAAGCGGCGACGTCGAACGGGGAACTGCCGAAAGAGCCGGACGCGTGGACGAAGGCGGAACGGAAGCTGGTCCTCAACTGGTGGAAGAAAACGTTTCCGGGAGAAGAGAATCCGCTGTACTGAAAGAAGAGAAAGCGTCTCCGAAGGCGAACGACCCGGACGCAGTGAATCACCGTATCGGGAAGGATGACGAGCTGATCGCCGGAGGGGACGTTTCGAAAATCAAGGCGAATCTTGACGCATTGCGTCTGCTGAAGAAACTGGAAGCGGAGAACCGGAACGCGACGGCGGATGAAAAGAAAGTGCTGGCGAAATATGTCGGCTGGGGCGGTCTGCCGCAGGTTTTTGAACGGGGGCACCGCAATTATGATGAACTGCGGGAACTGCTGACGAAGGAAGAATGGGATTCGGCGCGTGGAAGCACACTGAATGCGCATTACACGGAACGCGGCGTGATTGAGCAGATGTGGCGTCTTGCGGAGAAGCTGGGCTTCAAGGGCGGCAAAGCCGGAGAGTTCGGCGCGGGGATCGGTCATTTTCTGGGTTTGGTTCCGGACAGTCTGGCGGAGAAGACGAAGTTCCGTGCGGTGGAACTGGATTCGGTAACGGGCCGTATGCTTCAGAAGCTGTATCCGCAGGCGGACGTGACGGTGGCGGGTCTGGAAGACACGCGGATCGCGAACAATTCGCTGTCGCTGGTGATCGGGAACTTTCCGTTTGCGAAGCTGGGACCGAATGACAAACGCTATCCGAAGTTCAGTCTTCACAACTATTTCTTCGCGCGGGCGATTGACGCAGTGAAGCCTGGCGGACTGGTGATTGCTTTGACGAGCAACAGCACGCTGGACAATGCGATCAGTCTGGGCGCGCGTAAATGGCTTTCGGAACGTGCTGATCTGGTGGGAGCGATCCGTCTGCCGAACAACGCATTCAAGAAAAATGCCGGAACGGAAGTGGTAACGGACATCATCGTCCTGCGCAAGAAGGACGGGACCAGGTTCCATGGGGAACAGTTTGAGCTGTCCGCTGAAACGACCTGTTCGGACGGGAGCGGGACGGCGCGGATCAACGAATACTATGTGAAACATCCGGATATGGTTCTGGGTCAGAACTCGATGACCGGCGGTATGTACAAGGAGAACAGCTATACAGTGCGTCCGAATGCGTCTGCCGATCTGCATAAGGAACTGGGCAATCGGGTTGACGAACTGGGCAAGCGCGGTGAGGTTCTGGGAACGAAACAGGAAGCAGTGTCTCTGGAAAATACGCCGGACACAGGCAACCGGAAGTTCGGCGAGTATTTCATCCGGGACGGCAAAGTTCTGGTGCAGGGCAAAGAGAGTGCGGAAGAAGTTCAAGGTCTGAAAGCGAAGGACAAAGAGCGGATCGAATCGTTCATCACGCTGAAAAACCGTCTTAACGAAGTGCTGAAAGGGAATCTGGACGGAGTTCCGGATGCGGATTTGAAGAAACTTCAGCAGAAACTGAAATCGGCATACGACGCCTTTGTGAAGAAATTCGGAAACATTGCGGACACGCGCAAACAGATCCTGCTGCGTGAAGACCCGAATTATATGCGGGCGGCAGGTCTGGAAGTGGTCAGCCGGGAAACAGTGCTGGGGATCGAGAAGAAGAGCTACACACCTGCGGACATATTCACGAAGCGGGTAATTCAGAAGTTTGAAGAACCGACGAAGGCGGACAGTCTGGAAGAAGCGGCGCAGATCAGTCTGAATCTCAAAAACACGATTGATCCGGAATACGTGGCGAAACTGACAGGGATGCAGACGGAAAACGCGCGTCAGTTTCTGCTGGACAGCGGGAAGTTTTTTGAGGATCCGGAGAGCGGGGAACTGGAATCGTCGGGCAAATATCTTTCGGGGAACATAGCGGATAAGCTGAAAGCGGCGGAAGAAGCGGCGTTGACGGATGGGTCGTTCCGTGCGAATGTGGAAGCGTTGAAGAATGCGATGCCGGAAGCGAAGAAGATTGACCAGATCGGTTTTGAACTGGGAACGACCTGGATGCCGGAAAGTGTGGTGGAGAAATGGGCGGAACAGGATCTGGGAGTGAAGAATCCGCGAATCCGGTATTCGGAAGCCGGAGACTTCTGGACGGTTGAAGGCAGCTTCTATTCGGTTGCGGGTTACAATCAGAACGGGAAGAGTGCGAAAGATTTTCTGGAAGCCGCGCTGAATCTGAAACGTATAATCATCAACGAGAAGAACATCTTCGGGAAAAGTGTGCCGAATAAACCGGCGACACTGGCGGCGAACGAGCTGAAGAAACAGATGTCGGAACGGTTTGTGAACTATGTGAAATCCCATCCGGAACTTGCCGAAGCGGCGGAGAAGGTCTACAACGAAAAAATCAATGTGGTGGTTTCGCGTGATTATCAGGCAGGCGCGGACGGCATTTATCCGGGCGCGGCGGACACGGTCAACGGCAAGCCGGTGCGGATGCGTGAACATCAGCGTGCTCTGATCGCGCGGGCGATTGAAGGAAACACGCTGATCGCGCATTGCGTGGGTGCGGGAAAAACGTATGAGATGATCACGACCGCCATGGAGCTGAAACGTCTGGGACTGGCGAGCAAGAATCTGATCGTGGTGCAGAATGCGACAGTGGAGCAGTTCGGGGAAAGTGCGCAGGCATTGTATCCGGGCGCAAATATTCTGTGCGTATCGAAAAAAGATTTCGAGAAGAAGAACCGCAAGCGTTTTCTGATGAAGGTGGCGAACAACAACTGGGACATCATCGTGATGCCGCAGAGCCAGTTCAACATGATCAAGGACCGTCCGGAAGTGGAGATCCGGTATATGGAATCCAAAGTCGCCGAACTGGAAGAAGCGTTGGAAGGACTGGACAAATATAAAAACCGTCTGACGGTGAAGGAGCTTGCCCGGCAGATCAAATCCCTGCAGGCAAAGGCGGACACGCTGATAAAAAACCTCCGGGAGCGTGCGGAAGATGTGGTGTATTTCGATGAACTGGGAATTGATTCGCTGTTCATTGATGAAGCGCACCTCTACAAAAAGAATTTCTTTGTATCGAAGCTGCCGCAGATGAAAGGACTGGACCGGAGTTCCAGCCAGCGGAGTTTGTCTCTGACACTGAAAATCCGTCAAGTGATGGAGAAGACCGGCGGGCGGAACATTTATCTGGCGACGGGAACGCCGGTAACGAATACACTGGCGGAAGTGTGGAACATGGTGCGTTATCTGTATCCGGAAGGAAAGATGCCGTTCGGGTGCAACACGTTTGACCGTTTTGCGTCGATGTTCACGGAAACCAAGAGCGATGTGGAGCAGACGGCGGCGGGAACGTACAAGAGTGTGGAACGTTTTGTGAAGTTCAAGAATCTGGGCGACCTGCACAAATTCTTCACCTCGGTGGCGGATGTGGTGCTGCCGGAAGATCTGAAAGGGGTGAAGCGTCCGCCGCTGAAAACCGGCGAAGCGCAGCGGGTCATCATTCCGCGGAGCAGAGAAATCACGAAGTTCATGGAATATCTGAACGACCTGTATTCGTGGTTTGAAGGTCTGTCGGGCGAAGAGAAGCGGGAAAACAGTGCGCTGGCTCTGCAAATCTACTCGATGGCACGGAAAGCGAGCATTGACATGCGTCTGGTGGATGCGTCGCTGAAAGACGATCCGAACAGCAAGCTGTCGGCATGTGCGCGGAAAGTGGCGGAAAAATATAAAGAGTATGATTCGGTCAAGGGAACGCAGGCGGTATTTTTCGACCTGTACAAGAATACCGACAAAGCCACGGACAAGGAGCTGTTCAATGCGTATGACGAGCTGGTGCGGAAACTGGCTGCTCTGGGGATTCCGGAGAATGAGATTGCGCACATGGGCAACGATATGACGGATAAGGCGAAGGCGGATTTGTTCGACGCGGTGAACGCCGGACGGGTGCGGGTCATCATCGGCGGAACGCAGACACTGGGAACGGGCGTGAACATTCAGGAACGTCTGGCGTGTGTGCATCATGTGGATGTGCCGCAGCTGCCGGCGGACATGGAACAGCGGGACGGTCGTATTCTGCGTCAGGGAAACACGATTCCGGAAGTGGAGATTTTCCAATACGCGGTGGATAAAACGCTGGATTCGGCGTCGTATCAGATGCTGGCGCGTAAAAAAGCGTTCATCAATGACGTAATGAAGGGACGTCTGGACGGTGAATCCGAAGAGAAGAGCGGCGACAGTGTGAGCTATGCGGAATTCTCGGCGCAGATTTCGGGCAACAAGGACGCGATCCGGATGGTGAAGGTAAAAGCGGATGTGGAACGTCTGCGGGCAATGGCGGGAGCTCATGCACAGCAGGTGCGCGGCAACCGGAGCAAACTGTCGGAAGAACAGCGGGCAATGAACACCATGACAGCGGTCAAGGGCGCATTGTCGGAAAACATGAAGACGTTCGAGGCGTTTGACCCGAAGAAGATCACTTTGCCGAACGGGGATGTGGTGGAGCGCAAAGACCTGATTGCATGGCTGGACCAGTATCTGGAAAAGCACAAGGGAGCTTTCAAGTTTGATTTTTCCATCAGCGGGATTCCGGTACAGCTGGAACGGTACTGGTCGGAACTGGAAGATACTGTAAAGCTTGCGTATACCATTACCATTCCGGGCTTGAAGTCCGGGTATGCGAAGTATGGCGGCGAGTTCAAGAACGGCACGGGTTTCATGCAGAGTTTTGCCTCGAACATCGGCGCGAAAGCGGAAGAAGCGGAGCGTCTGGACAGACGGATGGAAAATCAGCGGGAACTGCTGAAGAATCTCGAAGAGAGCATCAATGCGCCGTTTGCAGAGGCAAAGCAGCTGGAAGCTCTGGAAGCGGAATACATGGAGCTTGCCGGCCGTCTGACAACCAATGAAGATGCAAAGCATTTTGCCGAGAGGCCGGATCTTCATGATTATCTGGATGCGAATGTGGATATGTCTGCCGAGGTC
>ERZ1034992.649-NODE-649-length-18204-cov-189.972560_pt1 | contig 18204 bp, 8 predicted proteins | sample MGYA00520695_ERZ1034992 | MGnify/ENA primary metagenome ERZ1034992 (study PRJEB33766, sample SAMN09781778) | gut metagenome | biome: gut microbiome | host: Homo sapiens | place: Madagascar | study: EMG produced TPA metagenomics assembly of the PRJNA485056 data...
ATAATATTGGTCTGACTTCGCCGTTGATGTTGTCCGGCACATTGATGTTGCTGACGGCGTTATTGGTCACCGCAAAGGTGAAAATGAAGTAACGTATTTACAGGAGGGTTATTGCTCTGGCGGGAAAGCTCTCCTGTTCTTCCCCCTGATAACCCTTGATCAGGTATTGTTCTTATCTTGTTGTTATTTCCATTATTCCGCCTGTATTCATCATTTGCTAATCATGAATCATCATTTTCCCTCATGTTAAAGAAAGGTCATTTAATCTGAACGCATAGCGACAGGGATGACAAATGGCAGGGAAAGCTCATGGGAATGGCGATCGTCGGGGCGATAACACCATATGTGGATTGGGGGATCGTTTACGTCGTCTGACCGCCGGTATTTGCCTGATAACACAAACTATATTCCCTGTTATGGCAGCTGCCCCTACGCATATTAACCCTGCGCACTCGGATACTGCCGCGTCACTGATCCTGCCGAACGTTAAAACTATTCCATATACCCTGGGTGCGTTGGAATCGCCACCAACGGTCGCGGCACGCTTTGGTATCACCGTTGATGAATTACGTCGCCTGAATCAGTTCCGTACCTTTGCTCGGGGCTTTGACAATGTGCGTCAGGGCGATGAAATAGATGTGCCCCTCATTAACAGTAATAGCCCTGAAGCGCGCAACCTGAAAGCAATGCAGATGGAGCGCGACGGCAAAGATCCGCAAATGCAGGTCGCGGAAATGGCGCAGCAAAGCGGAACACTTTTAGCGCGCGATATGGACAGCGAACAGGCTGCGAGTATGGCGCGTGGCTGGGTGGCTTCTTCTGCCTCTGCGCAGGCAACGGACTGGCTCAGTCGTTGGGGAACTGCCCGGGTATCTCTTGGTGTGGATGAAGATTTCAGCCTTAAAAGCTCGTCATTTGAATTTCTCCATCCCTGGTACGAAACGCCGTATAACCTGGTCTTCAGCCAGCACACACTTCACCGTACGGATGATCGCACTCAAACCAACCACGGTATCGGCTGGCGTTATTTCACATCGAGCTGGATGTCTGGCGTCAATATGTTTATCGATCATGACCTGACCCGCTATCACACCCGAACCGGGATGGGCGTTGAATACTGGCGCGATTACCTGAAACTGAGCGGCAACGGTTATCTGCGCCTCAGTAACTGGCGTAGTGCACCGGAACTCGACAATGACTATGAAGCACGTCCGGCGAACGGGTGGGATCTTCGCGCCGAAGGCTGGTTACCGGCCTGGCCGCAGCTGGGCGGCAAGCTGGTCTATGAACAATATTATGGCGATGAAGTGGCGCTGTTTGGTAAAGACGAGCGACAAAATGATCCTCACGCGATTACCGCAGGTTTGAGTTACACCCCCGTTCCCCTGATCTCCTTTAGTGCCGAGCAACGGCAGGGTAAACAGAGGGAAAATGACACCCGAATTGGTATGGAGTTGACGTTGCAACCCGGCCATTCACTGCAAAAACAGCTCGATCCGGCTGAAGTTGCAGCACGACGCAGCCTTGTAGGCAGTCGCTATGACCTGGTCGATCGTAATAACAATATTGTTCTCGAATATCGCAAGAAAGAGCTGGTGCGGCTGACGCTGACCGATCCGTTGAAAGGCAAGCCGGGTGAGGTTAAATCGCTGGTTTCTTCCTTGCAAACCAAATATGCGCTGAAAGGTTATGACATTGAAGCCGCCTCCCTGCAATCAGCGGGCGGAAAAGTAGCAGTTTCCGGCAAGGATATTCAGGTCACTATTCCTCCCTACCGATTCACGGCAATGCCTGAAACCGACAACACTTACCCGATAGCGGTTACAGCGGAAGATTCGAAAGGAAATTTCTCCCGGCGTGAAGAAAGTATGGTGGTCGTGGAAAAACCCACACTAAACCTCACCGATTCAACGCTTTCTGTCGATCAGCAAATCCTGCTTGCTGATGGAAAATCAACCTCAACGCTGACCTATACCGCGCGAGATTCCAGCGGCAAGCCAATCCCAGGTATGACGTTAAAAACACAGGTGAAAGGTTTGCAGGATTTCGCCTTAAGCGAATGGAAAGACAACGGTAACGGAACCTATACCCAAATAGTTACCGCCGGGAAGACGTCTGGCGCGTTATCGCTGATGCCGCAATTTAACGGCGACGATATCGCTAAGACGCCAGCGCTGATTGCTATCGTGGCGAATACGGCATCCCGCGCTGACTCCACGATTGAGACAGACCAGGATAATTACGTCGCGGGTAAGCCGATAGTCGTTAAAGTGACCCTGAGAGATGATAACGGCAACGGGGTTACCGGACGAAAAGAACATCTCAAACAAACCGTTAAAGTTGACAACACGAAGGCTGATGACGTTAGTGCCTGGACGGAAGAAAGTGAGGGAATTTACAAAGCAAGCTATACGGCCCATCTCATTGGCGACAAATTAACGGCCCAGCTGACGATGCCCGGCTGGCAAACCAAACATTCGGATGCGTTCAGTATTGCGGGTGATAAAGATACCGCCAAAATCGCTGCGATGCAGATCACCGCGAATAACGCAGTTGCCAGACGCGATCACAATACCGTCGCTGTGACGGTCAGGGATGTGCATCAAAATTTACTGCAGGGACAAAATGTTACCTTCACGGTCGTGAATGGTGCGGCGGTTTTTGCCGATCCAAATGGCGGTATTGTGACGACAGATAAAGACGGGATTGCCAGCGTTAACCTTGCCAGTGACCAGGCGGTAAACAGTCTTATCAAGGCCGAGATCAATGGCAGTAGTCAGTCTGTGGAAGTGAGCTTTATCACTGGCGATATCTCGCAGCTGACCTCCACCATCAAGACGGACGATGTGTCATACACCGCGGGTGGCAAGATAAAAGTGTCAGTTACCCTTATGGATGAGCAGAAAAACCGGGTGAAAGGGATGGCTTCGCTGCTGGCGGGTAGCAGTGTGGTCGAGGTGAGCGGTACAGATAAAAATGAAACGGGTAACTGGAGCGAAGAGTCTGATGGCGTTTACACCACCACCCGAACCGCGAAGATTGCTGGCGATCGCCATTACGCCACGCTGAAACTATCGACATGGAGTAGCGCGCAGCAATCCGATGCGTATGCCATCCGCGAAAGCGGAGCTGTGCTGGCTTATTCCTCCATCGTTACCGACAAAACGGCCTACACCGCGGGCGGCGCGATAAAAGTTACGGTAACACTCAAGGATAGCTATGAAAACCTGGTCGGGGGGCAACGAGACGCTATCAACCTGGCTATCCAGCTGCCAAATACAAAAGCGGAAAGCATCGCCTGGAATGAAGATCAAAAAGGAATTTATACCGCAACGTATACCGCCTTACTCCCTGGCACCGGTTTAAAAGCACAGCTACAGATGTCCGGCTGGGCGAACGCTCTGACTTCAAATGATTACAGTATTAGTGGCGATGCCGCCAGCGCACAAATTGTCGCGATGCAAGTGACAACGGGTAACCCGGATGTGCTGGCGAATGGCAGCGATCGACATACGGTGAATGTCCGGGTGGAAGATCAGTTTGGCAATGTGCTGCCGGAGCAGACCGTCACCTTTACGGTGACGAAGGGGGCGGCTGTATTTGCCAATACAGGGCAGAGCGCAGATATCAGGACGGATGCGCATGGCATGGCAGAGGTTGATCTGAGCAGTACCGTAGCGGATGCCAGCACTGTTGAGGCTAAGATCAATCAAAGCAGCGATAGTAAAACGGTGAACTTTGTTGCTGATGTTAGCACGGCGCAAGTCGCGGAGCTGGTGGTGACGCAGGACGGCTCAGTGGCAGATGGCGCGACGGCGAACACGCTGCGGGCGAGGGTCACCGATGCGTTCGGGAATGCACTTGCCGGGCAGACGGTTAGCGTGTTGGCAGGCAACGGCGCAACGACTGCTCCGACGGTCACCACGCAGCCGGATGGCACGGTGGAGATCAGTGTCACCAGCCAGACCGCCGGAACCAGTGTGATCACTGCCAGCGTCAACAACAGCAGCCAGAGCCGGAACGTGACGTTTATTGCGGATGTCAGCACGGCGCAGATCGCGGATCTGGTCGTTAGCCAGGATAACGCGGTGGCAGACGGCGCGACGGCGAATACGCTGCAAGTGAGGGTCACCGATGCGTTCGGGAATGCACTTGCCGGACAGACGGTCAGCGTGTTGGCGGATAACGGCGCAACGGTCGCTCCGGTGGTCACCACGCAGCCGGACGGCACGGTGGAAATCAGTGTCACCAGCCAGACGGCGGGCAGCAGTGCGGTCACCGTCAGTATCAACAGCAGCAGTCAGAGCCGGGACGTGACATTTATCGCGGATGTCAGAACGGCGCAGATCGCGGACCTGGTGGTCATTAAGGACGACTCAGTGGCAGACGGTGCAATGGCGAATATGCTGCGGGCGAGGGTCACCGATGTGTTCGGTAATGCGCTTGCCGGGCAGACGGTCAGCGTGATGGCGGACAACGGTGCAGCGGTCGCTTCGACGATGACCACAAAGCCGGACGGCACGGTGGAGATCAGTGTCACCAGCCAGACGGCAGGAATCAGTGTGGTCACCGCCAGCATCAACAACAGCAGCCAGAGTCAGAACGTGACGTTTGTCGCGGATGTCAGGACGGCGAAGATAGCGGATCTGGTCGTTAGCCAGGATAACGCGGTGGCAGACGGTTCGACGGCGAACACGCTGCGGGCGAGGGTGACCGATGCGTTCGGTAATACGCTTGCCGGGCAGACGGTCAGCGTGATGGCAGGCAACGGCGCAACGGTTGCCCCAACGGTGATTACAGAGCCGGACGGCACGGCGGAGATCAGTGTCACCAGCCAGACGGCGGGAGTCAGTGCAGTCACCGCCAGCATCAACAACAGCAGCCAGAGCCGGGATGTGACGTTTATCGCGGATGTCAGAACGGCGCAGATCGCGAGTCTGGAGGTGACGCAGGATAACGCCGTGGCTGACGGCGCAATGGCGAATACGCTGCAGGTGAGGGTCACCGATGCTAACGGTAATACGCTTGCCGGGCAGACGGTCAGCGTGTTGGCGGACAACGGCGCAACGGTCGCTCCGACTGTCATCACAGGGCAGGACGGCACGGTGGAGATCAGTGTCACCAGCCAGACGGCGGGCACCAGTGCCGTCACTGCCAGTATCAACAGCAGTACCGCGAGCCGGAACGTGACGTTTGTTGCAGATGTCAGGACGGCGCAGATCGCGAGTCTGGAGGTGACGCAGGATAACTCAGTGGCTGACGGCGCAATGGCGAATACGCTGCGGGTGAAGGTCACCGATGCGTTCGGTAATACGCTTGCCGGGCAGACGGTCAGCGTGTCGGCAGGCAACAGCGCAACGACTGCCCCGACGGTGATCACCGAGCCGGACGGGACGGTGGAGATCTCAGTCACCAGCCGGACGGCGGGAGTCAGTGCAGTCACTGCAACCATCAACAACAGCAGCCTGAGCCGGAACGTGACGTTTATCGCGGATGTCAGGACGGCGAAGATCGCTGATCTGGTGGTCACCCGGGATAACTCAGTGGCAGACGGTGCAATGGCGAACACGCTGCGGGTGAGGGTCACAGATGCGTTCGGGAATACGCTTGCCGGGCAGACGGTCAGCGTGTTGGCGGACAACGGCGCAACGACTGCCCCGACGGTCATCACAGAGCCGGACGGGACGGTGGAGATCTCAGTCACCAGCCGGACGGCGGGGATCAGTACTGTCACTGCAACCATCAACAGCAGTAGTCAGAGTCAGAACGTGACGTTTATCGCCGATATCAGGACGGCGCAGATCGCTGATCTGGTGGTCATTAAGGACGGCTCAGTGGCAGACGGTTCGACGGCGAACATGCTGCGGGTGAGGGTGACGGATGCGTTCGGTAATGTGCTTGCCGGACAGACGGTCAGCGTGTTGGCAGGCAACGGTGCAACGGTCGCTTCGACGGTGACCACAAAGCCGGACGGCACGGTGGAGATCTCTGTCACCAGCCAGACGGCAGGAATCAGTGCAGTCACTGCCAGCATCAACAGCAGCAGTCAGAGTCAGAACGTGACGTTTGTCGCCGATGTCAGGACGGCGAAGATCGCTGATCTGGTGGTCATTAAGGACGGTTCAGAGGCGGACGGTTCGACGGCGAACACGCTGCGGGTGAGGGTCACCGATGCGTTCGGGAATGCGCTGAATGGGCAGACGGTCAGCGTGTTGGCGGACAACAGCGCAACGGTTGCCCCGACGGTCACCACGCAGCCGGACGGGACGGTGGAGATCTCTGTCACCAGCCAGACCGCCGGAATCAGTGCGGTCACCGCCAGCATCAACAACAGCAGCCAGAGCCGGAACGTGACGTTTATCGCCGATGTCAGGACGGCGCAGATCGCGGATCTGGTGGTCATTAAGGACGGTTCAGAGGCAGACGGTGCGACGGCGAACACGCTGCGGGCGAGGGTAACCGATGCATTCGGTAATACGCTTGCCGGGCAGACGGTCAGCGTGTTGGCAGGCAACGGCGCAACGGTTGCCCCGACTGTCATCACAGGGCAGGACGGTACGGTGGAGATCTCAGTCACCAGCCATACGGCGGGAGTCAGTGCAGTCACTGCGACCATCAACAACAGCAGCCAGAGCCGGAACGTGACGTTTGTCGCCGATGTCAGGACGGCGCAGATCGCGGATCTGGTGGTCACCCGGGATAACTCAGTGGCTGACGGCGCAATGGCGAACACGCTGCGGGTGAGGGTGACGGATGCGTTCGGTAATGCGCTTGCCGGGCAGACGGTCAGCGTGTTGGCGGATAACGGCGCAACGGTTGCCCCGACGGTCACCACGCAGCCGGACGGGACGGTGGAGATCTCTGTCACCAGCCAGACCGCCGGAATCAGTGCGGTCACCGCCAGCATCAACAACAGCAGCCAGAGCCGGAACGTCACGTTTATCGCCGATGTCAGAACGGCGCAGATCGCGAGTCTGGAGGTGACGCAGGATAACTCAGTGGCTGACGGCACAATGGCGAACACGTTGCGGGCGAGGGTGACCGATGCATTCGGTAATACGCTGGGCGGGCAGACGGTCAGCGTGTTGGCGGACAACGGCGCAACGACTGCCCCGACGGTCATCACAGAGCCGGACGGGACGGTGGAGATCTCTGTCACCAGCCAGACGGCGGGCACCAGTGCCGTCACTGCAACCATCAACAGCAGCAGCCAGAGCCGGGACGTGACGTTTATCGGCGATATCAGGACGGCGCAGATCGCGAGTCTGGAGGTGGCGCAGGATAACGCCGTGGCTGACGGCACAATGGCGAACACGCTGCAGGTGAAGGTCACCGATGCTAACGGGAATGCACTTGCCGGGCAGACGGTCAGCGTGTTGGCGGACAACGGCGCAACGATCGCCCCGACGGTCACCACGCAGCCGGACGGTACGGTGGAGATCTCTGTTACCAGCCAGACGGCGGGGATCAGTACTGTCACAGCCAGCATCAACAACAGCAGTCTGAGCCGGAACGTGACATTTATCGCCGATGTCAGCACGGCGAAGATCGCTGATCTGGTGGTCATTAAGGATGGTTCAGAGGCAGACGGTTCGACGGCGAATACGCTGCAGGTGAAGGTCACCGATGCTAACGGTAATACGCTTGCCGGACAGACGGTCAGCGTGTTGGCAGGCAACAGCGCAACGGTCACTCCGACGGTGACCACCAAGCCGGACGGCACGGTGGAGATATCTGTAACCAGCCAGACGGCGGGAATCAGTGCAGTCACTGCCAGCATCAACAGCAGCAGTCAGAGCCGGGACGTGACATTTATCGCCGATGTCAGGACAGCGAAGATCGCTGAACTGGAGGTCATCCGGGATAACGCGGTGGCAGACGGTTCGACGGCGAATACGCTGCAGGTGAAGGTCACCGATGCTAACGGTAATGCGCTTGCCGGGCAGACGGTCAGCGTGTTGGCGGGCAACAGCGCAACGGTTGCTCCGACGGTCACCACGCAGCCGGACGGCACGGTGGAGATCAGTGTCACCAGCCAGACGGCGGGCACCAGTACAGTCACCGCCAGCATCAACAACAGTAGCCAGAGCCAGAACGTCACCTTTGTACCTGGTGATGCATCGCGGCTCACTTCAACCGTTGAAACAAATAAGTCGAACTATACGGTTGGAGAGACAATCACCATCACGGTAACGCTCCGGGATGCGTTCGATAATCTGGTAACCGGTGCAGCTTCACAGTTAGCCGCTGATGGTGTGCTGACGGTGGCTGGCACTGACCCGTCAGAAACGGGAAGCTGGGTTGAATCAGGTGGCGTGTATACCACAACCCGAATGGCGACGATTGCCAGTACCAATCAGCACGCCAACCTGCAATTGCAGACGTGGAGTGATGGCGTAACGTCAGATCGCTATGACATACAGTCCGGTTCTCCGGCGCAAGCCACATCAACTATCGCTACGGATAAAAACGCCTACACCGCTGGTGACACTATAACCGTCGCTGTGACGCTGAAAGACGCGCACGGTAACCTGGTTGAAGGGGGCGAGTCCTTATTGTCTGGTGATAACGTAACAGTAGAAGGAGCCGTACGTTCAGGAGGATGGTCTGAAACCGCCGGTGTTTATACTGCTACATGGTCGGCGCAAATGGCGGGAGACTCTCACCACGCGACGCTGAAGTTGTCTGAATGGGGCAGCAGTAAACAATCAGAGAGTTATTCCATCCACAGCGGTGCTCCGGTGCAGGCAAATTCTGCTATCAGGACAGATAAATCGGCATATATCGCCGGGGAGCCATTAACCGTCACAATAACGTTGCGGGATGAGTTTGGTAACCCTGCTTTAGGGCTGACATCAGAAGTCATCGAGTCTTATATTGATAGTTTCGCGGTAGGCGGCGCAACTCCCGATTCTATGCGGTGGGTCGAGCAGAATAATGGTGAATATACCATTGTCTGGACAGCATGGGTTGCCGAGGAAAATCTGGTTGCCAGTCTGAAATTAAAAACATGGGCAACGGAGATTAAGTCCTCGTTATACGGAATACAACCAGGTGCAGCGGCAAAAAATCAATCCACGATTGTCGCGGACAAAACGATATATATCGCTGGGGATAGCATAACGGTGACCGTTGTTCTTAAAGATGCCCAGGGTAACTTTATTACTGATGGTGTTGTTCAGCTTAATGAGGAAAACGTACAAGTCAGGAATGCGGATCCTATCCAGGGCAATAATTGGGTTTACAACGGCAATGGGCAATATCAAAGACAGTATATGGCGCATTTTGCGGAAGCGAATTTGAATGCGCAACTGAAGATGGCTGGTTGGAGCGATGCCAATTATTCAAACAATTACACTATCAAACCAGGTGAAGTGAGTCCGCTTGGTTCACAGCTTCGTATACGAGAAGTTTTAGTAGTGGAAGGGGCGGATTTACCTGTCAGTGTTTTATTAGTTGATGATTTTGGAAATCCGGTGGATAACGGTCTGGATTTGCTGGATGATACAGTGTACTTACAAAATGTAGAAAAAAAAGAAGGGGAAAAATGGAGATATGTGGGTGATGGCATATATGAACGTACATATATGGCCTACCAAGAAGGAGAAAATTTAACTTCATTTATGGAGATTAAAGGTTGGCGTATATACGGACAACCATCCTATACCATCCTTCCTTTTGTGGAAGTCGAGTTGCTGAGTGTTAATGGTGTAAAATTCAGGGCGACAGATGGTTTTCCGGAAACAGGGTTTGATGGTGCAAAATTCACGCTGTTACTAACCCATAATATGAAAAATACGGATTATAATTGGACGGCTGGGATTTATGGAATTAATGTTGACAGTAATGGAGAAGTAACATTATCTGTGCTGATAAGAAGTGAAGTTACTATTACCGGGAAACCCAAGAATGGTAAAGGGAATGATGTTGTATTTAAATTCAAGATTAAAAAATGGTTTACTAGTTTAGGTGCTACCAGTAGTAATACCTGGGATATCATAAACACTTCATGTAGCTATGGTCAAATGCCGTCATCTTTAGAATTAGCGCAGCGGCCAAGCGGTGGGGTAGTACCGCGAAAAGTAGGTACGTTGTGGGGCGAATATGGTAATTTAAAAACTTATGGGAACGCTTTTAGCGGTACGGATTATTGGACAAGCACTCAGCTCATGGGAGTACACGAGAAATTTAATCCTGAAACTGGTATATCAGAGCTTGGAACAGGAAAGTCCTCTGGCTTGTGCGTAGAGTATTATTAACGAAGTAATCACTAAATTGCCCTGCATCAGCAGGGCAATTTATATTCGTTATTACGCAGAAGTACGCATCACACCAATAGTATTAAATTCGTTTTTCACACTGAGTAAACGGGGGTCATGAAGCAAAACATTTGACCATAAATCATTCTCTTTAATTAATTGTTGCCAGCGCTTTTCATATTCTTTCTTACCATAAACAGTGTAAATTAACGGCAAGATCACACCATTGATTTTGTTAGTGTTAATATTTGCCAGTAACTTCATAATGTCATTTTTTATAGATGCGCCATAGATCAGAAACTTCGTATAAAGCGAGTTAACACAGGTGTAATCAAGACCATGTTCAGGCTCAAGTTTAAGCAATAAACTTTTGGCTTTGTCATTATGTCCTTTCAGTGCCATGAACATAGCCAGAATAGAGGTAATAATTGGATTATTACAGGTGTTTTGACTGTTAAGATTTAATGCAAAAGATATCGCGTTATCGAGGGGGGATGTGTAATAAAGTATCATTAATTTAAGAATGCTTATGCCCATTTTATTGGGTTCAAGAGCAATGCTTTTTTCTATTAAATTAAATGCTCTTGCTAGGTCACCGTTCAAAAAACATAGCAGAGACTGATAATAATAAACGTCTGGCGAATTAGGTTTGAGTAAATGTGCTTGCTTAAATAGCACATTAGACACTGAATGTTCATCTTTTAGCCCACTGATTAAACCCAGTAAACCCAATGCCTGAGAATTTGAAGGGTTAATTTCCAGAGCCTTTTCAATGGAGGTTACTGCCGTAGTTATTGCTTGTTTTTGTTCACTGAGTCCAAGGAGGGCTAATGATATATGGCATTCCGCCAGGAAACAGTAGGGCAAGGTATTTTGCGGTTGCGTACTCACACAATCTCTAAATATTACTAATGCTCGTTTCAAACTCTCTGGTGTATAACGGTACATTTCCATTCTGCCATTCATATACATAACAGCAGAATCCAGAGATGGCATTTGTTGTGTATTAATAGATTTAAAATTAATATTGGGTATTTTTTCAATAAGAATATTAATTACTTGTGATAATAATACGGAAAGAGGATTATCGGGGTTGAAATCAATACTTTGATGATCAATCAATTTATGTGTTCTGGCATGAATTAACTCAATAAATAAACGCCAGTTTTTACCATAGTGAACGACCTGACCCATAATATAATATTCTGGACCTGTTTTATTGATAAACTGATGGATGGTGGAGAAATCACTGGCCTCATTTGTTACCGAAGCGGGTAAAATATCTAAACCACAAAAAGCATATTTTGAAAGGCCCTGGACAAGTTCGTAATGGAGTTTTAGAACATTGATCGAACCTTCAGTACGAAAGGGAAAAACGGCAAGAGTGGTGGTCGACTTTACCGGTTCATTATCGGTCACAATCACAATAGGTACAGTAAAACGGTATCCACGACCATAGACCGTTTCGATATACTTACACTGTTTATTCTCATGCAAAAGTTTGCGCAATGCATAAATACATCGTGTTAGAGATTCATCACTGGCAACACTCGCGCTCCAGACCTTATCGATAATCTCTTCTTTGCTAAAAATTTCACCGTCAGCATTAAGTAATAGAATGATAACGCCAAGTTCTTTCGGGGGAATATGATATTCTTTGTTTTTGAATAATAATATTCCATTGTTTTTTAATACAAAGTCGCCAAATATATATTGTTGTGTATTATTTTTTCCATGTTGCAGTTGCATAGAACGCTCCTTCCGTTTTCTCTATTCATAGTATTAATTTGATTAATATAAAATAAAGTATTGGCAGAATTGCTCTATCAAAAAACGCTCATTTTGTAAGATTGTGATGAAGAAATGAATGAAAACTGATGCTTAATAATATGAAACGCTGGTCCCATTTTTCGGGACCAGATAGTGGGCGATAATTGTGGGTGTTACTTAATCAGAAACGTAAATAATCTTTCGCTGAATCAAACAACGCAGTAATGGTTGAAGATAATAATTTGATAATTGTATCGTAGGTGGAGTTGGCTGTACTGTATTTAGTCGTGATAACCTGCACGTCGGTTTTCATGTTTTCTGCCTGGCCGTTATAACCCGCCAGCCATGCCTGGTATTCAGCTGTGCTTATTTCATAACCGGTGAATTCTTTAGATATATTTTTTTCCTTCCCTTTATCGTCCCTATGCACCATTGAGTCTGAAGACTGACTCATACTGTCAATAATCTGAGGGTTGGGAATAATAACATACAGACCGCTACCTTGCGGTTCAACTTCGACAATCGGAGAAGGTGTGCGGTGTTTGGGATCGAGTGGAATTACCGGAAGTCCTAAAGCGGCGCACCATTTTTCTGCTTCTTCTAGTGGTACACCAATTTTGTCAGCAGGTGCCGGAGGGTATAAAACATAGTCTGGATTGTAATGATAGTGGAAATCACCATTAGGATATTTATCGATATAATAAAAATGCATCAAGGCTTTTTGGAATGCATTGACGTCAAAAACTATCGCATCGCCTTTTTTATTAGAGTGAGTCCATTTTCCCATATTGCTTTGGATATGTTCACTGAAGTCCTGCCAGTATGCGCTCATTATCTCAACGCTATTTGCATAGATTTCGAGGTAGTCGCTACCGAGCACACTCATCAAATCAGCAATATCACTGCATATATATTTATCACTTTTAAATTCGTTTGAACTACTGGCCGTTAAAGTACTGCTGGTTGCTGAACTTCTCATTTCAGGCACAGAACTGTCTAAAGAAGCGATAGCGTGATTTAAGGTACCTTTGGTCGTTGCCATTGCACTTGACCCGGTTGTGTTGTGAGCAACGTTAGCCAGGGTTTTTCTCACAGAGTTATGCAGGGTCAATATTGTAGCGGTATCCTTTAATTTTACGTCAATAGTATTAACATTTTCTGTAAGCTGCAGAACGTTTTTTATCAGCAAATAACTTTCGTGTAAGAGCGCGGATCCTTTCTCTGACAGGTTCTCAGTTGGGAAATTTCTGAGCATGTTTTTAACGAAGTTAAGCTGTATGTCATGCTGGCATTTCCAGTCTTCATTTCGCGGGCCACGTTCACTGACTAAAGTTGATAGTTTTTCAACATCTTTCTTGAGCATAGCGCCAATATTATTATCCTTACTGGCGCTGTTATACAAATTACCCTCGCTTTTGCTGTTTTCTAGTTGATGAGGCTCCTCACTTTGCGAGGATGCCTCTTGAAGAGGAATGTTTGCATTCTGCTGACGTAGAATATCTATATTTAAATTATTATCTTTATTAATCATGTGTCATTCCTCCTTAAATATAAGAAACTATTATTGCAATAATTTATGAGCGAATGCCTTGAACGATAGCACTATCAGTATCAATAATGGTTTGTATTATTTGCTGTAATAAATTGAGTGCCTGATCTCTTCCTTGAATATCACGATTAATTTGATCCAGATAGCTACTCATAACTGAATGCATGACATTTTTAGCCTGTTCAACAATGTCTTTTTCTGCATGAGTAGTACTTTCTAGAATTCTAAGTGATGCTTGAGTTGATTGATTAACAAGCTGTGAAAGTACATCTGCTTTACCTATAGTAAAATATTTATTATATTTCCTGTTATGTTTTATACTAATACGCTCGTTTTTATCTCTAATTTTTTCTTCCGTAGTTTCTTTTTCTTTATCGTAATATTTCAGGGTCTCTTCTTTTTGTTCTTCATCAAGTGTTGTATCTTTCGTTGTTGTTTTTATTTCTTCATCTATTTGCTTGAGATAAGCTTGTTGATCTTGAACTTCCCTTTTTAATCCTCGCTGTGTTTTATCATCAGTTCCACTGATAGTGTGCTTCTGATCAGGTGTAAGGGTTTGCATCTTTTCGGGATGGCTTCTGAAATTTGCTACAACAGATGCTGCAGCTCCAGCTGCGCCAACTGTTGACCCGGCAAGAACACCTGCCGAACTTGCCATTGTGGCGTGTACGGTTTCTGTTTTCTGATACTGGACAAGTTGTTCAAAAACGTTGCTCATAATAGCCTCAGACATAGCAGAGGCTTTATACATTGATGTGAATACCCTTAAAAATTCCTCCATAACAGCCTGTTGTCGCATGGTCAAATTATCTAGCATATCAAGGATATTATATTTAGATATTTTAATAGAACTCTGTTCTGCAGAACTGCTTGATTGACTGAATGAAATTGTAGCTTGGTCAAGGTCACCCCTCAAATTATCTAGCGTATTCCTTGAGTAATTAAGATTATCCAAAAGTTTTACTCTTAGTTCCGGACAGACTTCTCTGTCTGTATTTTTTAATATTATAAACTGAGAGCTTATGTCATGCTTAATATCTTTAAGGTTATAGTATTGCACAATTTTATTATCATTTGGTATGTTGTTTTCTTTACCATAATCTCTATCAAAGATTGTTTTATCGAGATTGTTAATATTATGTATGCTGGTCGCATTTTTAATTTCATAGGTGGCCATGTTAAAACCCTCTTATACGATAGAATGGGAAGCAAATTTTAAGGCTTCAGTTCGGTGTTGTAATACTCTTACCATCTGGCTTACCTCTTGTTCGACGGTTTTATCCACCCTTTGCAATACTGAAAGCATTTGTTCACGCGTTTTTGATAGATTACTCATGTCCTGTTGTAAAATTGCCATGTCGGCAGAGTTTCCAGCAACAAAACAATTCATCGTCGATGTTGCTATTGCACAGATGAGTAAGCCTATTTTCTCCAGGCCATTACTTATTTTGGCAATCAACTTCAACACTACGGCTGATGTTTGTAGCACGCTGCATACGCTGTCTAATACCTTTATAATATTTTTTGAAACGGAATTAATAATGGATTCAATGGTTGATTTTATAGTGCTTGTTATTTCTTTGGTGACTTCTTCGGCGGCTGTTTTTGATAATGCAGAAACAACGGCCCCTATTGCTACAGAACATATTACAGCTGCACCAATCATTACTGTCGCCATGACAATAGAAGCGGCTGCACTTGCGTAAATACTTTTAACCAGTTCAATCGTATCTTGATCGACACCAATAACGTCCAGAAGCGCGGTGATTGCGAGCAGAGTGGGATCAACTGTTTTAATCGCAGCCGAAAGACCTTCAACAACTTTCCCTAAAATCCAGCCGGTAGCCGTGGTGCCCAGAGCGATTTGACAAGTGATATCTACACCTAATACTACTGCGCCCGCTATTCCTCCAATAAGTGCCAATGCACCCGCAATACTTGAACCACCACTTGGAACTGCAGCAAGAAGACCAACAACAATTAAGACTGCGCTTACGGCAAAGGTAACTACAGTTACACACTCATTAACGATTTTTAAAACTTTAGTCGTGGTAGTATATTTACGTGCTGTTTCATTGAGTTTATTTTCCCTGACATGGTTAATCTCTTTCATTACCTCAGATTGATTTTTAATAGAGTCGCAATTGGTATCACCAATAACTTCCATTACTGAAGTAATCAAAAGGATAAATGTGGCTGTCGCGTTTCTATTTTTCTGGTTTTCCTGTGTCAGGCAAATATTGGTGGTGAAGTTATTAATCTGTTCTTGCTGTTGAATTTCGTCAAAAATTTCCATACTTTGGCCGATCGCAGCATCAGCATCCATAATGGCTGTATTTAACGATTTCTCAGCTAACGATTTTTTTTGTAATGACAGCGTGAGTGTTTTTTCAGCCGCATTTTTTTGCGTCAGTACTTTATTATATTGCGGATCGCCAGGTTGCAGTTGCGACAGCTCTTGATTCAATGTGTTGACTTTTTTCTCCAGCGATTGCACCTTTTTATCGACCGCATTGTAATTATTATTGGCCTGATGCATGATATCGTCGGCTTTTTGCGCATCATCTAATGACGAGGAGTAAGCGTCACTTAATTCACGAAACTTATTATGTGCCATTTCGTGTCGAAGCAGGGTGCTGTCAAGGTTATTATGCAAACGTGTTGTAATATCCTGATCGGCAATGCCTGTTAAATTACCCAAAATCATTGTCAGGCGGGCATCATTCGTCTTTGCTGTAGTGGCGTTGTCTGAATCTGAAACCTGTATTGTAGGCGGAGCAAGCATCGGTTTGTTTTCAAGACGAGCGCGAATATCGTTATCAAGGGATTTCGGGTTTTTATTAAGCCGCATGGGATCAACTTGCGTTTTGCTGCTGTCCTGCAGTCTTTTTTCCGCATCGCTATACTGTGTACGCAATGTTTCACTGATTTGTTCAAACGTGATCGTTTGTCCCGTAATCGGTGCCGACATAATTCACCTCCTTTTTAAGCTATCATCGGGTGTAATTAATTCTTTTTTATTTAACTCATGGCAGATGTTTATTCCCATCTAAAATGGCATCAACGGGAAAGTAAGTAATGTGTTTATTGTTATTCTTCTCATTTATTTTATCGCCATGGTTATTTTTTAAATCAACTGTGCCTTCCTCATGATATTTCCTGGCTAACTCTTCAGACGTAAAAGAAGCGTTTTTTCCGTTTATGTTCATTTTGCCGACTCACTCTGTTTGAACTTCCTCTTCGGAATTGGCTGTCAAAAGTTCAAGATAAGTAGTAGCCATCTCTTTAATTTTTTCATTTTGACTATAGGTTACGACTGTATTAAATAACTCCGTGGCCATTTTAATGTTTTTTAAGCCCATCTGGCATTGACCCATATAATAAACCAAAGAGAAATCGTTATCGGGAGATAGCATTAAACAGATATGATACATGTCGAATGCCTTTTGATAATCTTTCTTCAACTGACAGACGGCGGCATATCCTTTTAAATAGTTATAATTTTGGAAATCATAAATACAGAGAAATTTAAAAAAGAGTTCAGCTTCGTCAAGTCTTCCTTTTTCATAAAAGTTATAAGCGTAAGCATAAACGCCTTCAAGGGTATCCGGGGTTATGCCATGCAGCTCTGCAAGTGTTGCTCCCATACCTAATGCACGTTCGAACTTACTGGCAATTTCTTTATTTTCTTCTAAATCCAGATTTGCGCTTTCCATCTCTACTCTCTCCTTTCGAACATTCTTTGTTCAGACTTCACCATTTTTTAGAGGGTGGTGATATCAAAATTCGCTCATTTTTATGCCCATCCGTTGGGCTTCGTTTTCTGCATTAAAAACAAGTATTGTTTCAATGAGATAAGATTTTCTATGTGATGAAATGAAAATAATGTAGAGGGAAATTTATCCACAATCCTGATGAACTGGTTCAATTTTGATTGGAATTTGAAAAAGCAGGTGATTTACTGATGTGCGAGTTTAAGTCAGCGGCTGCTGGCCTGAGCGCGGAGGTGTGCGAAATTCACATATCCGGGCATTCCACCTTACCCAGCGCTTCCCAGTAGTTATTCTGATTATTACGCTCCATCGCCACAATAGCTTCGCGGATATGTTGTTTGTTACTCTCATCAGACAACATTAATTTTTCCCACGCTTCGTCTGATAATGACGCCTGTGGCGTGCAAATTTTACGTAAATCTTGCAATACCGTGGTTTTCTCTTTTGCCGACTGTAGCGAGCTGAATGGCGACTCGGCCTGAGAAATGGCTGGAAAAGTCAGGAATACGGTAATCATGAGTAGCATCGTTGGCTTCATAGCGGCAACCTTCTGCAAATGTGCATCGAATGAAGCATAAGTGTAGTTTGCTTTTACCGCTCTCATCATGCTGTACGAAAGGTGTTTGCGTGGTCAGCAAGAAGTGCCAGTTTTTTTATACCTTTTTCTTCTATTCGATAGCTTTTCGTTTTTTAAATCGTAGTGATCTTGCCATTATAGTCAGTTAATGATTAAAAAAGGATAAAAAAGTGAAACTGACAACACATCATCTACGGGCGGGGGCCGCATTATTGCTGGCAGGAATTCTGCTGGCAGGTTGCGACCAGAGTAGCAGCGATGCAAAACACATTAAAG
>ERZ1034992.652-NODE-652-length-18161-cov-6.216392_pt1 | contig 18161 bp, 10 predicted proteins | sample MGYA00520695_ERZ1034992 | MGnify/ENA primary metagenome ERZ1034992 (study PRJEB33766, sample SAMN09781778) | gut metagenome | biome: gut microbiome | host: Homo sapiens | place: Madagascar | study: EMG produced TPA metagenomics assembly of the PRJNA485056 data set...
CGATCTTGTCGATCGCAGTCTCGATTTGGGCCTTGTCAAAAATCAGGTTTGCCATTGCTCTCTCCTTTTTAAATTGCGAATCCGCTTATACCAGCGCCACCGTCTTTCCGGCGGGGATCTCATAGTGGCGGCCGTCCACCTCGACCCAGATGGACTGGGCGTTGGGGTTGCAGACCTTATCGCCCGCGGCGGTGTACTGCAGGCGGGCGGCATCGGCCATGTAGTCCACGATCTCGATGTTGGTGGCATACCAGGTGTCCTCGCGCCCGCCGGCCAGCTGGCAGAACTGCTCCATCAGGGCCCAGTCCTCCTCGGTGCGGAACTCAAAGCTGTGGCCCCAGACATACATCATGTAGAGATACTGCGTCTTGTACAGCTCTACAAAGCGCTTGCCGTCCTCCAGCAGGTTGTGGGTGTGGTGGCAGGTGGCTTTCCATGTCATAAAGTCGTGGGGCATCGCAAAGTCGTGGGTGTCGCCCACCACGCGGGCGTAGCGGATGCCCAGCGCGGGCAGCAGGGCGGCGATCTCCGGTGTCCAGCTGCCGTTGGGGTAGGCAAGGCCGCGCACAGGGTAGCCCATGACGCCCTCAAGCTGCATACGGTCGGCCAGCACCTGCCGGGCGGTCTGGTCCAGCGGGCTGCGGGAGATGGTGGGGTGGTGGTAGGTATGGCAGGCGACCTCATGGCCCTTGTACAGCTCGACCCACTCGCTCTCGGGGATGCGCTCGGGGCGGGGCAGGCCGCCGTTCAGGTTAAAGGTGCCCCGGATGCCGTAGCGGTTGAACAGCTCGACAAGGCGGCGATCCTCCAAACGGCCGTCATCATAGCTCATCGTCAGCACCTTATGCTTGCCGCCGGGGAAGCAGGTGTAAATGACCTTCGGTTCGGTGTAGTTCATAAACAAAACCTTCTTTTTTGTCAAAATTCATTTGAAATTCGCCCGCAGCACATCCAGTGCCGGGGTGGTATCCTGTAAAAGCTGCTGCACAAAGGCCTGTGCCGTGCGGCAGGCGCCGGCGTTTTGCTGGTGGGCGTTGTCCTGCTTTGCGCCCACCCACATATAGCGGGCCTTGCAGCGCTCAGCGCCAAAGGCGGTGTTGGCGGCGGCGGTAGCGGCACCAAGGTCGATAAACGGCGCGCCGACCTCGGCGGCAAAGGCGCGCATCGCCTCGCGGTAGGCGGCAAACGAGGGGTGGCAGACACCGGCCTCGTCAAACTCGCGCATCGCCACGGGGGAGGCAAAGATGCACACTGCGCCGTGGCTGCGGGCAGCGTCCCAGAAGGGGCGCAGGCTCTCGCCGAAGGCATCCGCCGGGACATAGCGCTCGGCCTTTGCGCGGTTGGCATCATTGTGGCCGAAGCTGACCACCAGCAGATCACCGGGGCGGATATGCGCGGCAATGTCGTCCAGCCGCCCTTCCTCGCGGAAGGTCTTGCTGCTGCGGCCCGCCATGGCGCAGTTGTCAATGACAAGGCCCGGCAGCTCGTAGCGCATCTCCTGCGGGAAGGGGCAGTCCGTGCGGTGGGCAGCGCAGCATACAGCATCCCCCTGCGCCAGCGTGTGCAGCATCTCGCCCCAGCCGGTCACCGGCTTATCGCCGGGGGCGTAGCTCTGCATGATGGAATCGCCCGCCATCCACAGGGTAGGCTTGGCGTTCAGCTGCGGCAGCACATTGGCAAAATCCATGTCGCCTGCATAGTAGAAGGACGGGTAGCACGGCTGGTTGTAGCAGTTGTTCTGCCATGCCACGCCGCAGCGGTACTGTGCATCGTGCATCAGGGTAAACAGCTTGTGGGGGGTAAGATCGGTGGTGGTGTAGATGCGGATGGCGGTGTCGTCCGCCGTGCGCACCAGCAGCTCCTCACGGAAATCACCCAGCACATCGGCCACCAGACAGGGGTTGCCCTTGGTGCCGTTGTTGGTGGCGGTGCCCGCGGGCTGCAGCATGACGCCGTGGGTCAGATCATTAATGACGCCGTATTGATCGCCGTGCAGATAGTCCGCACCATCGGTGATCTGGGTCGAAAGATCGCCCGCCCAGTAGATCTTCATGTTGGTGCCGGGGGTGGGCAGCTCCAGCGTGCGCCCGTTTACATCGTACACATCCTTGACCCAGACCTGCAGGCCACGGGTGTTCGGGTCGATCTTGCCGATCATGCAGCGGCCCAGATCCTCCTCGGCGTATTCGCCAAAGCGGACATCACCGGTCTCGGCATCGCGCAGCGCCCAGCCGTAGGGGGCGCGCTCGCCCTCCTCATAAACATTGAAGATCTCCAGACCGGGGCTGTCGGGGTCGATGTCGGCCACATGCATCGCATCGCCGTGGCCGAACTTGGCGCGGGTCCTGCCGTCGGGCAGGGTGCCGTATTTGGAGTAGAGCAGACTTCCGTCATGGTCGATGGCTGCTGCGCCGTACACAATTTCCATGCAGCCGTCCCCATCAATGTCAGCAGTCGAAATACTGTGGTTGCCCTGCCCGGCCAGAATGCCGTACACAGGGTCGGTGCCGACAGCGAGATGGCAGCCGCTGTCGTTGAAGGGGTTCGCCATCGGCACAAAGCCGGAGTCGATACCCCATACCTTGTGAAAGCGGTTCTCAAAAAAGTCGTAGGCCGCCAGCGTGGCGCGGGTGTAGTAACCGCGGCAGGCGATCAGATAGGGGCGCTCGCCGTCCAGATAGGCCACCCCGGCGTTGAAGCGGTCCACGCGGTTGCACGGCTCGATGCGGGGCATTGCATAATCGCCCCACAAAAGGCCGTCATCCACGCGGGGGTAGGGGTAGTCGATCGTGTCCAGCTCGGTGCCGTCCCCGCCGAACATCGTCAGGTACTCGGGGCCGTCATAGACAAAGCCCTCGAACCTGCGCAGCTCGTTTTTGGGGCTGCGGCTCGGCGCGTACACATCAAGGAAATAGTCGGCCAGCGCAAGGGCATCAGCCTCGCACAGGGGGTAGGCGTACTGCGGCGCAAGGCCGAAGCACTGCTCCACCGTGGCGGGCCAGCGGCCGTTTACGACCTCGGGGTGGGTGTGCCAGCGGCGGAACACCTCGGCCATATGCAGGCGGTAATCCTGCGCCGTGCAGACATAGTTGTCCGCGTGGCTGTACCCGGCGTCCAGATCCTTCTGCGGCATCGTGATATACCGGCGGGACAGCACGGTGCCGTCCGGCGCAAAGCGGGTCATCACGGTGCCGGGCGCGGTCTTGACAGCCATCTCGGCCCTGCCGTCCCCGTTGAAGTCGTACACCATAAACTGGGTGTAGTGCGCTCCGGCGCGGATGTTCTGCCCCATGTCCAGCCGCCAGACCAGCGTGCCGTCCAGCTTATAGCAGTCGATAAAGCACCGCCCGGTGTAGCCCTTGATCGACACATCGTGGGAATTATCAGGGTCCCACTTTACAAAATACTCGTACTCGCCGTCATTGTCAATATCACCCACACTCATATCGTTGGCATGGTAGGTAAAGGGCTCCCCCGCCGGGGTCACGCCGTCCGCCGGCTTTTGCAGCGGAAGCTCATAGTACCCCTTCTGCCACGGCTTTACGCCCCTGCAGGCGGGCCCTTCTACGCCGTTTACCAGCGGGGCCACGGCGTAGGTATCCCCGCTTGTGCCCTGCGCGTCCAGATAGTTTGTGCTGTCGGTCACGGTGGCCAGCCTGACCCCGTTTTTATAGAGCACAAAGTCGGTGCCGGTCAGGCCGGTGGCGTTGTGGCCGGTGACCTCGCTTTTAAAGAGCCGCCAGCTGATAAACACACCGGTGTTTGCCGTGACAGCCACCAGTCCGCGGGACAGCGCCTCCAGCTGCTGCTGCAGCACGCGGCCCACGGGGGTCTGCACGGGTGTGCTTTCCTCCAGCAGGGTCCCGTTTTCTGCCAGCGCCTGCACCTTGATGTAATAGGGGATATGCGTTGAGCGGCAGAAGGTGAAAAGGCTTTCCCCGCTCTCGCCCGCCGTTTTGAACCGCACGGTCTTGCCGGGGCGGTCGCTCCACAAAATGCGGTAGCGGGCGACCCCGGCCACCGGCTGCCAGCTAAGGGTGGTTTCGGCAGCCGTCTGGCTGCGCACAGAGATTTGCATGGACTTTCCCTCCATCATAAAAGAGCGCCGCAACATCCGCTGCGGCGCTCACATTCAATCAGGCTTTATCTGCTGCGTACAGGGCGTTGACTTCCTCAATGACCTGCGTGCCGCCGCGGGCATTCCACTGGTCGAAGGCAGCCTGCAGACCGGCCTCATCGATCTGGCCGCAGATATACTGGGTGCGGGCATCGTCCAGAATCTGGACAAGGTCGCTGCCGCACTCGGCGTAGGTGTCGGACTGGGTCAGATAGCCCAGCGCGGGGTTGAACACGGCATACTGCACATTGTTGACGATGCTCTCCTCGTAAGCCAGCTGATAGTCAGCCTTTTCGAGCTGGTAGTCGGGGTTCTGCTCAGTCAGGTAGGGGACATAGGGGATTGCCTGATTCAGACCTGCGTGCGGGCAGTTGGTGGTGTCGTACTTGCCGTTGGGAACAATCTTGCCATCGGCGTTGATGTCATAGCAGATGTCCTTCAGACCGTAGTCGGCCAGCGCCATCATCTCAGGGTCGCACATCTTGTCAAGGAAGTGCAGGCAGGCCTTGACATCCTCCTCGGTCTTGGCGCCGGACTTGGTGATGAGGTAGAAGCCGTTGTAGCCGGTGGTGGCAAGGGTGTGGCCGTTGATGGGGCCGACAGAGGTCATCGTTGCAATCTTGGAGGCGTCGTTTACATCGGCAATGGCATTGTCCTCAAAGTATTTCCAGATGCGCTTGGAGCCGTCCATCGTGTCGACAAAGACACCGGTGACGCCCTTCTGGGTGTCAACCTGGAAGTTGGCAGTGTCTACGGTCGCCCAGTCGGGGCGGACCAGACCGTCAGCGTAGATCTTGCGCATCCAGTCCAGCGCTTCTTTATACTCAGCGGTCTGGTGTACGGGAACCAGCTTGCCGTCCTGCTCGACCCAGCCGTTGCCGCAGCCGAACCATGTCTGGATAATATCCCACGGGCCGGTGTATTTGCACATTTCCAGACCGTAGGTGTCGTTGGCACCGTTGCCGTCCGGGTCATCATAGGTGAACTTATAGAGCATGTCATAGACATCCTCGACCGTCTTGGGGGCCTCGGTGATGCCCACAGCCTCGGCCCAGTCGGTGCGGTAGCCCAGACCGTTGCGGCCGATGGCGCGGGAGCGGGGGATGCCGATGATCTGGCCGTCCACGGTCAGGCCCTTCAGAACATCGGGGCTGATCTGGGACAGGTTGGGGTAGGCCTCGCTGTCCTGCAGGTACTCGGTCAGATCCCAGAAGGCGCCGCGTTTGGCAGCATCGGCCGCATTGGCGTTCTGGTCCAGCGTCTTGGTTGCGGTCAGGATCATCGGCATGTTGTCCTTGTCCATCAGGGTCAGGCCGAACTTCTCGCTGTAGGTGTCGTTGGCCTCGGTGCGCCACTCGACATGGGTGCCGGTGTAGGCCTCGTACTTGGCGATGACCTCATCGGAATGTTCGTTGCTCAGCACATGGCCGGTGAAGTCAGGGATCATAAAGCTGATGGTGGGGGTGCCGGAGGCAGCGCTGTCGGCAGAGGAAGCAGCGCCGGAAGAGGAGGTACTGCCGGAGGCGGAGCCGCCGCAGCCTGCGAGCATGGCGGCGGACATCGCCAGCGCCATAGAGAGAGCAAGTGCCTTTTTCATTTTCGTTTTTCTCCTTTTTGTATAAAAGTGGTTGTATAGCTTGGTATCAGCCCTTGACCGAGCCGACCATGACACCTTGGGTAAAGAACTTCTGCACAAACGGATAGATGCAGAGGATCGGCAGGGTAGACAGCACCGTGGTGGCCATCTTGACAGCCTTGATGGGCGGCATACCGGCTGCGCCCCAGTCAAAGGTAGAATCCTCGGCCACCTGCGTAGTCAGGAACACCAGACGCCGCAGCACGATGGTGATGACCTCCATGTCGGAGTTGTTGATGTACAGCATCGCATTGAAGTAGCTGTTCCAGTGGCTGACCGCGTAGAACAGGCTGACCGAGGCCAGCACCGGCGCGGACAGCGGCAGGATGATGCGCACGAAGGTGATCAGATCGTTGGAACCGTCAATGATGGCGGCTTCCTCCAGCTCCATGGGGATACCCTGAAAGTAGTTTTTGATGATGATCATGTTGAAGGCGCTCATCGCCGTGGGCAGCCAGAGCGCCCAGTAGGTGTTGCCCAGATGCAGCACATTGACCACCATAATGTAGGAGGGGACCATGCCGCCGGTGAACAGCATCGTGACGATGACCATATTGATAAAGCCGTTGCGGCCCTTGAGGTAGGGGCGGGACAGCGGGTAGGCGATCGTGCAGGAGACGAACATATTGATCAGCGTGCCGATCACGGTGACGATCACCGAATTTTTCAGTCCGCGGAACACATCGCCCTGCTTGAGGATGTACTGGTAGGCGTTCAGCGATACATCCTGCGGGATCAGGAAGAAGGGCCGCTCGGTCAGCTCACGCTCGGTCGCAAAGGAGCCAGCCACCACATAGATGAAGGGCAGCACACAGGCCAGCGCCACCAGCGCAATGATGACATACAAAAGAACCTGTACAGCCTGATCGCCGGGGGTGCGGGCTTCCAGCGTGCCGGTGGCGCGCACCTCGTCTTTCTTATGGGTAAAGGGCATTGTCATTGTAGCACAGCTCCCTTCTTTAGTACAGGCCGGACTCGCCGAACAGCTTGGCGATCTTATTGGCGGTAACGACCATCAGCATACTGATGGTGGACTTGAACAGGCCGGTGGCGGTCGCCAGCGAGTACTGGCCGCCCGTGATGCCCTTGGTGTAGACATAGGTGTCAAACACATCGGAGGCTGCGCGGTTCATCGAGTTCTGCATCAGGAAGATCTGCTCGTAGCTGGTGTTCAGAAGCTGGCCGACCTTCATGATCAGCATCAGCACAATGGTGCCGCGGATGGCGGGCAGCGTGACATGCCACATCAGCTGCCAGCGGCCTGCGCCGTCGATCTTGGCAGCCTCATACAGCTGCACATCCACGCTGGACAGCGCCGCCAGATAGATGATGGTGCCGTAGCCGGTCTCCTTCCAGATATTCTGGCCGACGATCAGCGCGGGGAACAGCTTGGGGTCGCTGAGCAGGTCGGGCGCATTCGCGCCGAAGATCTGGGTCAGCACATGGTAGATGGCGCCGTCCGTGGTGGAGAACATCTGGAAAGTCAGCGCCGCCACAATGACGATGGAGACAAAGTGGGGGATGTAGACCAGCGTCTGCGCCGTGCGCTTGAACCATTTGCAGCGCAGCTCATTTAAGATCAGCGCCAGAATGATCGGGGCCGGGAAGGCGAAGAAAAGGTTGGCCAGCGAGATAGAGAGCGTGTTGCGGAACAGCGTCCAGAAGTCCGGGCCGGTGAAGAGCTTTTTAAAGTACTTCAGCCCGGCAAAGGGGCTGCCGAACACACATTCCAGAATCGTGTCGCCGTTGAAAGGGCTGAAATCGGTAAATGCCATATACAGGCCCGTCATCGGCAGGTAATTGAAGATGATCATGTAGAGCAGCGCCGGCAGCATCATGATATATAACCAGTAGTGCTGCATGAACGCCTTGCGCCATGTGTTGTGGCCCAGCTGTTTCTGGGCGCGGGCATTGGCCTTGCTCTGCTTGACCGCAGCGGTTTGTGCCATAAGCGTTTCCTCCTTGCTTTGTGTTCTCATCAGCCGGCGGCCGCGGTGCTTTGGTCGGGATCGCGGGCCCTCGTCATCCGGCGGCGGCTGTTTCGTTGCTTCCATTGTATCCCCTGCTCTGCGGATTTGGCTACAATCAAAAGCGCGCGAAAATTTTCATTATATTTCACGATGCAGCGCGATTATACATGCGAATGACACACAAAACAATCCTTATATCTACCGGCACTATCGTTTGCTGTTCCGGGTTGAAATTGTGAACATTTTATACATGGTGCCCGCCTGTTTTGTGCATTTTGACAAATGGCGTTTTTAGGCCTGCTGCAGTCTCACGGACTGCGGAGGCTTTACCGCACAGCCTTGCCCCAACGGCCCCGCTTTTCCGGCGGGGTTAGGTCATGCCGCCCTGCTGCCAACAAACATATCCTGTTTCCATATCCTGATATTTATCGCTGCACCGCGCCTTCAAAGCCTTCTGCCCATCAAATGACACTTGTTTTTCGCCGCGGCAGCGCGTATGATAAAGATAAGATCGCGGGCCTGCAACTGTATACAGCACATCTGACAGGGAGAAAACGCTATGTCTACACTGCAAGGCGAAAGCTTTTATTTCCACCACGGCTGGCACTTTTTGCGGGCAGATGCCTTCCCCATGGCAAAGGCCGTTGACGCGCACCGGGACGCCGAGGGGCACGCCTTTTACGAGGCAGACTACCGGGAAACCGGCTGGCAGCCCGTCACGCTGCCCCACACCTTCAATGACGAGGATCTGTTCCGCGACCGCATTCAGGACGGCGGCAGCGGTCAGTGCCGCACCGCAGCGTTCTACCGCAATATTCTCACTATCCCGCCGCAGCACAAAAACCACAAGGTGCTGCTGGCCTTTGAAGGGATGCGCCAGACCTGCTACCTGTATGTCAACGGTACGATGGCGGGCTACTACGAGGCGGGCGTTGCGCCCTTCGGCTTTGACATTACCCCCTATGTGCGGTACGATGCGCCGAACCTCATCGCCATTGCGACCGATAACACCGCCACCCGCAATGCGCCGTTCTGCATTGCCGAGACCCCCAACAAGCCCGATGCTGTCCCCGGCAGCTATCTCTTTCCGCAGGAGCAGGCCGTCCCCGCCGACCGCGTGGGCGTCCCCTTTTTCTGGAACTGCAACGACTTCAATCCCTCGGTCGGCGGCATCACCCGCCCCGTGCAGGTGTTTTTCAAGCCCGATGTCTATCTGACGCTGCCGCTCTACTCCAATTTGCAGACCAAGGGCCTCTATGTCTACGGCCGGAATTTTGATTTGGACAACGCCACGGCGGATATCCGGGTCGAGGCCGAGATCCGCAACGAGGGCAAGGTCCCTGTTTCCGCCAAGCTGCGCATCACGCTGCGCCGCCCGGACGGCGGCGTTGCCGCCATCTTTGACGGTGCCCCGGCCACCGCAGCCCCCACGGGCCGCGCCGTCCCACCGCTGAGCATCACCCCGGCGGACGCCTATATCCCCGATGAGGCTGTGCCCGGGCATTACCGCCCCGTGGAGGACGAAAGCCTGCCCGCGCCGACCGCCACGGATTCCATGTCGGTCACTGTGCTGCACGCCGGGGCCGACACCCTGCCGCTGCGCTTCTGGAGCATCGACGACCCCTACCTCTACACCGTGGAGGCCGAGCTGTTTGTAAACGGCGAAAAGGCCGACGCCCAGCAGCTGACGACCGGCTTCCGCGCCGTAAGCTACGACAAAGACCGGGGCCTGCGCATCAACGGCGCGGTGCAGTGGCTGCGCGGCTACGCCCAGCGCGCCGCCAACGAGTGGGCGGCCATCGGCATTGCGCCCGAGTGGTTGCACGATGAGGACGCCGCCCTCATCCGCGAGAGCAACGCCAACCACATCCGCTTTATGCATGTGGCGGGCAGCCCCGCCGATGTCCGCGCGTTTGACCGCCGCGGCATCGTCTGCACCCAGCCTGCCGGCGACAAGGAGAAGGAGAGCTTCGGCCGTCAGTGGGACCAGCGCGTAGAGCTGATGCGCGATGTCATCATCGCCTTCCGCAACCACCCGTCCATTCTGTTCTGGGAGGCCGGCAACAACTCGATCTCCCGCGAGCACATGCGGGAGATGCGGCTGCTCAAGCAGCGGCTGGACCCCCACGGCGGGCGTTTTATGGGCTGCCGCACCCTGAACACTGAGGAAGTCGTCAACGAGAGCGAGTATGTCGGCACGATGCTGAACCGCCACGCCGCCCGCTTTTTGTCGCAGCACGGCCCCGTCACCGAGACCGAGTACAGCCGCGAGGAGGCCCCCCGCCGCATCTGGGACGACTTCACCCCGCCGGATTTCGACTACCGCAACCGCTGGGTCGGCAAGGGCGGCAAAAAAGCCATGGGGTACGACTTCTACGATCTGACCAGTGAAGATCTCGCGCTTGAAAATGCGCGCGGCTACGCCGAGTTTTTCAACGATCGGATGGGCGGTGCCTCCGGCAAGAACTACTACAGCGCCTGTGCGGCGCTCTGCTGGACGGACTCTGCCCAGCATGGCCGCCAGTCCTACAGCGAAAATGCCCGCATGAGCGGCCGCGTCGATCCCTGCCGAACCAAAAAGCAGAGCTTTGACTGCTTCCGCGTTATGCAGAGCGAGGCCCCCGCCGTCAAAATCATCGGCCACTGGAACTACCCCGCCCCCACCGCTGCCAACTATCGCTATGAAGAAAAGCGCTTTAACGGCACCTATTGGGAGGGCACCGGCGTCTGGCACACCCGCGACCCGCACCACAAGACGGTGTATGTGGTGGCAAGCTACCCGGTTGCCGCGGTCGAGCTGCTCGTCAACGGGCGCCGTGTCGGACGGTGCGACAAGCCGCAGAACACCTTTGTGTTCGCCTTCCCCGGTGTGGATGTGACCCAATCCGGCTGGGTCGAGGCCGTGGGCTACGGCTATGACGGCACGCCCGCCGCGTCCGACCGGCTGGAAACCGCCGACAGCCCCGCCGCCCTGCAGCTGACGCTGCACACCGCACCGGGCGGCCTTGCCGCCGACGGAGCCGACATCGCCTATGTCGATATTGCCGTGCAGGACAGCGCCGGGCGGGTCTGCCCGCTCTGCGATGCGCGCATTGACTTCACATTGGACGGCCCCGCACAGTTTTTGGGCGGCTACAACAGCGGCCGCTTTGCGGGCTACGGCCATGACGACAGCGTCATCCACCAAAACCATGTCTATGCTGAGTGCGGCACCAACCGCGTATTTCTGCGCGCGGGCACAGCGCCCGGCACCATCCGTCTGACCGCCGTGATGGGCAGCATCCGCAATGTCATCACGCTGCAGAGCATGCCCGCCGACCTCTCTCCGCTGACAGCCGCACCGCTGCCCTGCCGCCTGCCGGACTATGCCGCCTGTGCGCCGCAGCGCCGCGATGCCTTCCTCCCCATCCCGCAGGCCGATGCAGCGAAATACCAGCCGGAGGACAAGTGCTACACCAAGATCCTCGTCAACGGGCAGGAGCCGGACACCCGCGGCGTGCGCAGCGTCAACGAGAACGGCCGCGTCTGGGGCGCGGTGCTCTGCATTTTGGAGCGGCTGCAGACGATCATCCCCGATGCCTTCTGTTATAACTGGAACCCCGCCGAGGGTCGCCTGACGCTGCACAGCGGCGGGCACACCGTAACCGCGCAGGTCGGCGTCACCCACCTGCTGGTTGACGGCAAGGAAAACCTGATGGACGGCCAGCCCTATCTGACCGCCGAGGGCGCGCTGGTCATGGAGGTCAACGCCCTGATCCCCCACATCACCGGCACCCGCACCCAGTACGATGACAAGGTCAATGTACTGCGCATAGAAACCGAATAACAGCAAAGACCGCACCCGAAACGCATCGGGTGCGGTCTTTGCTGTCGGTGAGGGAAATCCCCCTCACCTCTTCTCGTTCTGGTAATCCTTGCGGTATTTGCCGGGGGTCATGCCGACCTTTTTGCTGAAAAATCGGATGAAATTCTGCACATTGGAATAGTTCAGCGTCTCGGCGATCTGCACGACCGTCATGTCGCTGGTCAGCAGCAGTTCCTTGGCCATCTCCAGCTTTTCATTGTTGGCCAGATCGCTGAAGCTGGTATCCTTCTCGGTGCGCAGCACCTTCCAGATATAACTCGGGTTATAGTTCAGCCGGTCGGCACACTCGTTCAGCGTAATGTCGCCGCGCGTCTGCTTGATCAGCGCCAGCACATTCTTGACCAGTTCGCTGGAGCTGCTCTGGCGGAACTCGGTCAGCAGGTCCATGACCGGCACGGCCACCTCGTCCATCAGGAAATTCTGCATCTGGTCGGCGGTGTAGATCTTGCCGATCGTCTCAAACAGGTTGGCCTGCCGATCTGCCAGCACCTGATTGACCGAAAGCCCGGCGTTTTCCGCCACGGCCAGCATGGCCGCCACCAGCCGCTGGATGTAAAACTGCCGCTCATACCCGCGGATGTTCTTTTCCAGCATTTTGGCGGTAAAGCGCTCCAGCAGGTGGCGCACCTCCTTGGCCTTGCAGGCGGTTACAGCTGCCGTGATCTCATGCTCCAGCAGCGTATCATAGCCGTTGCGGGCGCACTGCTCATCGGGCGGCTGGTAGTACAGCATCTGCCCGCTTGCCTCGGGGGCATCGGCCTCCGGCAGGCGCAGGGCCTCCCATGCCTCCTGCGCGGCCAGCTGCATGTGGTGCAGCTTGTGGAAGGGGCGGCTGACGCCCGCGCGGCAGCTGACCCCCAGCGCGGTGCGGATGCTGCGCGCCGCCGCCGTATATACCACGCGGCAGGCCTCGTTCAGATCAGCCTCCTCGCCGCCCACGACCAGCAACAGGGTAAAGTTCAGCATTACGGGCTGGAACGCGCAGCGGCGCAGCAGCTCGGTGGGCATCGTCTGTATGGCGGTCAGCAGCATCGTCTCCCGCACCGGGCCGGAGGTGCCCGCCGGGGTATCCAGCGCCAGCGCGATCAGCCGATACGCGGGGCAGACTGCCAGCCCCAGCTCCTGCATCGTGTGGCCGGCGGCCTCATCGGTGACCTCGCTGCGGATCAGATTTTCCACAAAACTCTGCTGCAGGCGGCGGTTTTGCTGCTACATCAGGCTTTGCATCGCCTGCTTGTCCCGGGCCACCTGCTTGACACCGGCGGCCAGATAGGCAAACTCCTCCTCATCGCTGCCGGGCTGGCCGAACACATCGCTGGCCGCGTGCATCAGATCATCCACAGGGGCGTACAGCACACTGGTCGAGCGGCGGCAGATCAGCAGCACCGCCACCAGTCCCCCGGCCAGCACAAAAGCGATCAGAATCACCATGCCGGCGGTAGCCGCCAGCGTGCGCTGCGGCAGCGCCGCATAGTAGGTCAGCCCGTTCACGCCCATCTTGCCGCTGTTCAGCCGCCAGCCGCCCTGCACGCAGCCACCCTCGGCAGGGGTGTCGGCGTCCAGCAGGGCGGTCAGCGCAGCAGAGGTGCTCAGCACCGTCTTGCCGGTGAAATCCCGCGCGGCAATGCTGTAGCCGCCGGTCTGCCAGCTCTCGGTCATCTCATACAGCGGCGAAAGATCCAGCTTGACGATCAACACCGCATAGCTGCCCGTGCGGTAGGAGCTGCTGCGCAGCACGAGCAGCTCGCCGGTCAGATCCACCGTGTTCAGCGGTGTGTCTGCCAGCGCGGGGGTGGGCTGGTCAGTGCGGTTGACCCACATCATGGCGGCATGCTGCTCCGCCCATTCGCTCAGCAGGTGGGCGACCTCATCCCGGTTGGCGGCATCAGCCAGCCGGTACATGCCGTTGTTGCTTAAAATCCACCCGCTGCGCAGGTTGATGTAGGTATACCCCTCGACATATTTATCCACCAGATTGCCGCCGCGCATGGCGGTCTGCATATCGCGCACAAGGGTGTACTCGCTGTACGGCGGCACAGTTTTTTGGCACAGGGTCTGGTAATTGTCCGCGCTGACGACCGCGCTGTAGTAGGCGCGCAGGTTGCTCAGCGCAATTTCCATCTGCGTCTCGACATTCTCCCGCGCCGAGGCCAGCAGGGCATCGCTGCGCGTGACGGTCTGCCGGTAGTACACCACGCTGGACAGCACGCCCAGCAGCAGCAGTGGGGCGGTGACAAGGGTCACGAGATAGAAAAAAATACGGTTCTGATAAGCAGAGTATCTGCGCTTGTCGCGCGTGCTGTTCTGTCTTGTCAGAGGCTTCCGCATACAAATTTTACTTCCTTTTTACTGAATTTGATTTTAACGATAGCACATTTTGCGCCGCAATGGCAAGCCCTTTTGCGGCAAATCTTGCTGTCAATGTTACCGATTTTGTCCATCTTTGTTTGTGGAACCTGCACAAAACGGTAAAAAAGCACGCCCTCCCACCGCCGCAAAGGGCGTGATTGTTTTTTACACCACACCGCAGAAATTGTTCGCCGCATCGTTTATATTCATCCAAAAATCAAAGGATAATGATTGTTGCAACCGACGCGGCTTCCTTGTACAATTATAGATAAGAAAATCTGTCATACCGGGGGGATAGGGCTATGCCGGCTTACCGAAAATCCGCACAAGTTGATATGACCCACGGCTCCGTGCTGGGGCGCGCGGCGCTGTTTGCGCTGCCCATCTGCGCCGGCAATATTCTGCAGTTGCTGTACAGCACGGTGGACACGCTGGTCATCGGCAATTTCTGCGATACCACAGCACTGGCCTCGGTGGCGACCAGCTCCCAGCCGCTGGAAATTCTGCTCTGCGTCTTTGTGGGCATCGGCTCGGGCATCTCCATCCTCGTATCGCAGGCGGTCGGCCGCGCCGACCATGACCAGCTGCAAAAGCTCGTGCGCACCTCGGTCTGGCTGCTGTTTGCAGCGTCGCTGCCGCTGACCGTCATCGGGTTTCTGCTGGGGCCGTGGATGCTGCGGCTGATGCAGGTCCCGGCGGACGCCATGCCGGGGGCGGTGCTGTATCTGCGCATCACGATGCTGGGTATTCTGGGCAACATGGGCTATAACTTCAACGCCGGTCTTTTGCGCGGCATAGGCAACAGCTCGTCCTCGCTGCTGCTGCTGTTTATCAGCTGCGCCGCCAACATCGTACTGGATCTTGTGCTTACCGGCGCGCTCGGCCTTGGCATAGGCGGCGTGGCGGCAGCTACGGCGATTGCACTGTTTTTGTCGTGGATATGCAGCATTTTTTACATTCGCCGCCGCTGCACAGAGCTTGCGCTGCCTGTTTTGCCCTGCGGCTTTAATGCCGACACCCTGCGGCAGATCGTGCGCATCGGTCTGCCGCTGGGGCTGAACTCGGCGCTCTACTCCATCGGTCACATCTTTTTGCAGGCGCTGTACAACCTGCAGGGGTCGGTTTTTGTGGCAGGCTGCTCGGTGGCGGGCAAGGTCGGCGGGCTGGCCAACATCACGGTCACCTCGCTGTCGCAGGCAACCTCGGTGTTTGCGGGGCAAAATCTCGGCGCTCAGGACTACCGCCGCCTGCGCAAGGGCGGATGGATGATTCCGGCGGCATCGGGGCTGCTCTCGCTGGCGGGCGGGCTGCTTATGGCGGCGTGCTGCCGCCCGCTGCTGCTGCTTTTTACGCAGGATGAAGCCGTACTGACCTTTGCTGTGCGGTATATCCGCGTTGTGCTGCCGTTCCAGTGGTGCTATGCAGCCTTCAATGCTATTATGAGCTTTGCCAACGGCATGGGCGAGATCCGCTATTCCACTATCGTCAACATCATTCTGCTGTGGGGTGTGCGTATCCCGGCGTCCTACCTGCTGGCGTGGCTGGGCTACGGCGGCTACGCCATGGCGGGTGTTTCGCTCAGCTTTGTTGTCGGGCTGCTGGCGATGCTGTTCTACTATAAATCCCACGCATGGGCGGACATCTGCGCCCGCGCCGAAGCACAGGAGGCCGCATAATGAAGTTTCTTGCCCAACTGCAAAACCCGCCCAGAGAACTTACCGCCATCCCGTTTTGGTTTTTGAACGGCGATCTGACCGCTGAGGAGCTGCGCCGTCAGCTGGCGGACTTTGCCGCCCACGGCATTTACGGCGTGGTGCTGCACCCGCGTATGGGGCTTAGCCCCGACATCACCTATCTGGGTGAACGCTACTTTGCCCATATCCGCACGGCTGTCGAAGCCGCCGCCGCGCTGGATATGAAAATCGTTTTGTATGACGAAGGGATGTACCCCTCCGGCTCGGCGTGCGGGCTGGTCGTAAAGGATCACCCTGAGCTTGCCAGCGAGGGCATCACGCTGACCCAAACCGTTTTGCCGGGGGACGAGCTGCTGGCGCAGACGGAAAACGGCGCACTGGTCGTGCGCAAAAGCGGCGGCACGATGCGCGGGCTGCACTGGGGCGAGGATGACGGCGAGAAAAACGCCCCCAAAACCGCTGATATTCTGAACCCTGCAGCCGTCAGCCGCTTTATTGAACTGACCCATGAAGCCTACTATCGGGAGCTGAAAGCGTATTTCGGAGCTGCGATCATCGGCTTTTTTACCGATGAACCGAGCATTCTGGGGCGCAATGTCAGCGGTATGTTCCCGTGGACGCACGGCTTTGCCGAGATTTTCCGCCGCGCGGGCGGCAACGCCGCCAACCTCGCCGCCCTGTTTGACGGCAAAGAAAACGACGATGCAAGGCTGTATCACAAGCTGCTTTTGCAGCGCGAGGGCGAGGTCTACTACGGCACGCTCGCCCGCTGGTGCGAGGCACACGGCATCGGTCTGATGGGCCACCCCCACCAGAGCGATGATATCGAGGTCGAAAAGTACTTTGCCGTGCCCGGGCAGGATCTGGTGCTGCGCTGGCTCGCCCCCGAAAAGGACGGCTTGGCGGGCATCGACTCCACGATGGCCAAGTGCAGTGCCGACGCCGCCCGGCTGATGCACCGCCGCCGCAACTCCAACGAGTGCTTCGGCGCCTGCAACAAGGACGACAACCCGTGGCAGCTTTCGGGCGGGGACATCAAATGGTACACCGACTGGCTGGCAGTGCGCGGGGTCAACCTGTTTATCCCGCACGCCTTTTATTACAGCATCCGCGGCAAGCGCAAGGACGAGCGCCCGCCCGATGTCGGTCCCCACAGCATCTGGTGGCCGCATTACGATGCGTGGAGCAGCTACTGGCGGCGGCTGTCCTGGCTGATGACCGACATCGACCTGCATGCGGAGGCCGCCGTGCTTTGCCGCAACCGCGACCTATGCCCCGACACCGTGCGCCCGCTGTTTGAGCGGCAGATCGGCTTTCAGTACATTCCCGAAAGCTGCTTTCCCGCCTGCACGGTCGAGGACGGCGCGCTTTGCTTACACGGGCACCGCTACACCGCCGTACTGGGGGACAAGGCACTGTTCCCGGACGCTGCGCATCCGGAGGTCTCGGCGCTCGAGCCGGACTGCCGCTGCGACCCGCCGCAGCCCATGCTGCGCTGCGCCTATTTTAATAAGGAAGGGCGTGCCTGCTGGCTGCTGGTCAACGAGGGCAACACCCCCATCAAGACCCGGCTGACCCTGCCGGTGGATGCTCCGCTTTGCCGGTACGATCTGTGGAACGGCCAGCCCTGCGCCTGCCCGGCCGAGCGTACCGCCAAGGGGGCCTGCCTGCCGCTGGAGCTGCCCGCGCGCGGCAGCCTGCTGCTGTTCACCTGCACTGCGCGGGAAAGCGAGGCCCTTCCCCTGCCGCCCACCTATCTGTCACTGGCCGCACCAGCCTTTGCCCTTGCGGACGAGGACGCGGCCCATCTCACCAAGACCTACCGCGCCACACTGCAGATCACAGCAACGGAGCTGCAGACCGCCACGCCGCTGCTGACCCTGCCCGGGCAGGAGATGGCCGAGCTGACTGTCAACGGCCAGCCGGCGGGCGTCTCCTTCTGGCCGCCGCACAAATTCCCGCTGGTGGGGCTTTTGACCCCCGGCGAAAACACCCTGACGCTGACCCTGACCGGCAGCCCTGCCAACCGCTACGGCAAGCACCCGGTGCCCTACGGGCTGGATACATAAAAAACGGCGCAAAGATTGCTATACTCTTTTATAGAATATCATGAGGGAGCGATCTCATAATGGAATGTACACAGCTGGTCGATCTTATCTTCTTTATGGGGCAAAGCAACATGGCCGGGCGCGGAGATGCCGCCCTTGCCCCCGCCGTAACCCCCGGCATGGGGTTTGAGTACCGCGCCGTCACCGACCCGGCGCATCTCCACCCGCTGGCCCTGCAAAAGTTATCCACCAAAAAGCGCCCGGGCGTTCCAATCTCTGGTTACGATTGCTGCATTTACTGCCAAGACTGCATACTTAAGGCACCGTTTAGAAACCCTCTGTCCGCATCTTTGGCCTCTCGTCAGGGTGCAAGGTGTTGAAGTGCAGATTTTCAAGCGTAAGCCCCCGCACATTGCATGCGTCCAAGTGGGTAGTGCGGCTCCAATCCGGATAATAGTTCTCGCTGCCGGGGGTGGTGGGGG
>ERZ1034992.660-NODE-660-length-18020-cov-4.606346_pt1 | contig 18020 bp, 21 predicted proteins | sample MGYA00520695_ERZ1034992 | MGnify/ENA primary metagenome ERZ1034992 (study PRJEB33766, sample SAMN09781778) | gut metagenome | biome: gut microbiome | host: Homo sapiens | place: Madagascar | study: EMG produced TPA metagenomics assembly of the PRJNA485056 data set...
AACTGTCTGCATTATACCACGCATTGCGTGGTATGTCAAGGGGCAAAACAAGATTTTTTTCAAATTTTTTTGAAAAAGTGGCATAAAAATAAGCCCCTCCCGATCCGGGAGGGGCTTACTGCTGCTGGTCTTACACCAGCTTTAGGTTGTGCAGGATGGCGATCACGCGGACCACATCCTCGGAGAGGTTGAGCACGATCTTGCCGCCCTCCTTGCCGGTGCCCTTGACGGCGCCCTTGTCCATGGCGGCCTTCACGGCCTCCTGTGCCCAGCTGGGCACATCCTCAAAAAATTTGTACATGGTTTTTCCCTCCTTTTTGTATCCGTTTTTCCCCTGCTGCTTGATAATTGCGGGGTAGTCCTTGTACATGTAATTCTGATCCACCACCTGCCCGGCGATGGTGCGGGGCCGGATAAAATTATCCTCCCCGCCGAACTGCCACATGCCGCACTCTATGGTGGGCTTATCCTTGCTCCACTGGCAGAGCCAGAGCTCCAGGCCGGAGAGCTGTCCCCGGTGCATTTTATCCCGTACCCAGCTGGGCCAGGTGTACAGGCCGCAGAGGTATCCCCGCTCCTGGAGGTACTTGGCCCAGCCCAGGATCACGGCGGTCAGCCGGTCCCGGCCCAGGCTCCCCTGGGCGTTGCACTCCACGTCCAGATAGATGGGGAGGTCAAAGCTCCGGCCCTTGAGGCAGTGGGTGTACAGTCTTTCGGCCTCGGCCTGGGCCTGGGCCACGTTGACGGCCCGGGAATACCAAAAGACGCCTACGGGCAGGCCCCGGAGCTTGGCCTTGTTGTAAAACGTGGTAAACTCCTTGTCCAGGTAGGCCCCGTCGCCGCCCCGGATGATCACACCTTCCACGCCCTCGAGTTTCAGGCGGGCGAAATCGATGCCCGCGCGCCACTCCGAGAGATCCACAATCAGCTTGGCCATACCTTACCCCTCCTTGAGCTGCTTCACGGCCTGGTGCACGCCGGTGGACGCCAGGCCGGAGACGATGCCCACGGCCACCGCCGTCAGGTAGTCGGTGGCCGGAAAGTCCGCCATGACTGCCATGCCCACGGCCCCCAGGACGCCGCCCACGATGCCTACAATGCAGGGCACCCACTTGCTGTCCAGGCCCGTGGCCTTGACGATCTGCCCCACAAGATAGCAGATCACCGTGATGCCCGCCACGCTTGCAATACCAAAATCCATTGTTTACTCCTCCTTTTTTTACAGGCCAATCCTGGCCAAAAAATACCCGATCACCGCCGATACGATCACGGTCAGCGCCGTGGTGACGATCTGCTCCCAGCGCTTGCCCGGCTTGGCCTTGAGCTCCTGCACATCGGTGCAGAGGCCGTCCACCTTGTCCCCCGTGGTCTCCACCTTTTCGGCCATCACGGCCACGGAGGTGGCCAGCTCGCTCACCGCCTGCGTCTGCTTTTCCAGGGCGTCCAGCCTGTGGCTGTTGCTCTTGCTCCTCTGCTCCACGGCCGCCAGGGCCGTGGCCATCTCTACCTCGCCCATATTACTCCTCCTTATTTGTCCGCTTTCGCGGTTTTTACGCCGGGACGCCCTCCATCTTGAGCTCGATGCTTTTACCGTCCACGTAGCACTTGGCGCTGTCAAACTCCATTTGCCAGCCGACCCCCAGGATGTTGCCTTTTGCGCCGTAGTCGAGCCTAAAGCCTCCCACCATCGATCTGCCAAACGCATAGGAGTCCTCCGTATATGCGGGATGATCTCCTGCGATTGCAATAGCCCGGTGCCGCTCTCCAATATCCTTTTGGATCTCCACGTACACGCCGCGCGGCGCATTGTTGGCGGGCCCCATAATATCTCTCTCAATGATCGGCGTATATATATCGCCGCTGCCGTTTGATGCCATCCCCCTTGTGAGGATAAGCCCCTTTGTGGTCGGCGTGTCGGAGCTGTTAAAAGTGGCCACCTTACCCGTCAGCGTCAGACGGACTTTTTTGTACGGCTTTGCAAAATTGTAGCGTAGCCCGGTGATATAGTTTCCGGTCCTGCCGCCGCTCCCAGGGATGTATTGTTTGGTGGTCATCCATTTGGCCTGCTCTGTGTCTGTTGGATTGTACACCACGGACGAGGTCACTGTGGCGATCTCCTCCCAGGTCTCCCCGGGCATATCCACCGCCTTGAGGCCCGTGGGGTAGCCTGCGGCCATGCCGCTGATCTGCAAAATCTTGCCCGCCGCCGCGCCGGAGATCTGGAGATTTGTGAGGGCCGTGCCCACCTCCAGCACATACTCCTTTTTTGCGGTTACGGTGAGTGTTGCGCTGCCGCAAATCTTCGATGTCAGGGCATACATCCCGGAAAAAATCATCATCCCATTATCATCGCAAATCTGCAAGGCCATCGGGATAGGCTTGGACATTGCCGTCACCATGGCGTACACCATACGGCCAGCCGCATAGGCCGCCTTGATCTCGTCCAGGTCAAAGTCTGCCCCCGGGGTAAAGGTGTAGCTGCCCACAAATACCTCGCACACACTCGCCGCCTTGCCATAGATCGGCGATCCGCTGCCGTGGACGATCAGCGGCTTGCCGCCCGGAGCTGTCCAGAGCTTTCCGTCCTCGTCCTTGCCCACTGGCTGAGTCATATCCTCCGACTTCGTCACCGGGGCTACTGCCATCGGCGTATCACTCTGTCGATATTCCCCGGCCGCCACGTCCCAGATCATCCAGTATCCGTTCTCCCCGGGGATGGGCGGATGGGCCGAGGCGGCGGCGATCCGGGCCTCCGCCTGGGAAAACTCCGTGGGGAGCGTGGGCCAGGTGGCGTCCCCGGACAGGCTCCGGGGGATAAACACCTGCACCAGGTTGGTGTGGCGTACCTGTTCCCCCTTGGTGCCCCGGATCTGGATCGTATAATAGCCGTCCATGGACAGCTGTGCCGCCGTCAGGGCGGCAGAGGCTCCGGCCTCGTTCGGCGTGAGCTCGATAATGTCCAGGTTCTCCCCCTGGGCGATCAGGGCCGCCCAGGTCCAGCCCTCCGGCAGCTCTCCCGTGAGATCCAGCGCCCAGACGTTATCGTCATACTGCCGGGCATTGCTGGCCGCCATGGCGATACACCAGTCTGCAAACATGATTTTCATAGGTTTCCCTCCTTATTTCCACCGGCCCCGTGCCACCACGTGGGCCTTGTAGTTGTTGGCGTTTGTGCTGGCCGTGGGCCGCACATAGTGCCACACCGGGCAGGCTGTGGCAGAGCCGCCGGAGATCTCCGCCGACAGCGTGGAGGCCTGCACACCGGCCACCATGATGCTCACCACCGGCTCGTCCACAAACAAGCCCTCGGGGTAGGCAATGTTACCGTAGGAGTCGGCGCTTTCGTACACCGATCCCCAGGCGGTATTTACCACCACGCTGCTGTGGGTAAACAGTGCCCAGCATTCCGCCCGGCCGTCCGCGTACTTGATCCAGGCCCAGTTTTCGTCCGTGCCGGTCGTGGCGGCCGGCATGGCTCCCACGTCTGCCGCCGTCAGCGTCACCTGGCCATTTTTGCCGTTGACGGATACCACCTCGCCGCCGGTTCCCGCTCCCGGCGTGTTTACATTTCCATTTGCGTCCGGCTCTACCCCGTTGACTTTGTACACCGCCCGGCCCGAGGACTCCTCCAGGGACTCCAGGGCCTGGTTGATCCCCGCCAGCGTGCCGTATTTGTAGTAGTCCGTGCTTTCCGTTGGCTCCGCCGCCGGATCCGCATGGACCCGGACCACGACGGGAAAGCTGGCTAGGACGCTGGCGGTGTCCGTGATCACAATGCTGGCGATCACGTCCCCGGCCACCGTGGTCACCTGCGGGGCCAGCGTCAGTGTCACCCGGTTTTTGTTGGTGGCATCCACCACGGCGGCTTTGCTCCCGTCCGGCAGCTCGGTATAGAGCCCCTGGGTTCCGTCCGGCTTACGGTAGCGGAAGGCTATGTCCATCCCGCTGGGGATCTCCCAGGCCACGCCGGCAGCGTATAGGTCGATCTCCAGCACTCGGGTCCCGGTGTCTCCCTGCATCACATGGATCAGGGGCGTGGCCCCGTACCCCACAAAATCAAGCGTTATTTTTTGCTTAGCCTCCAAGTCGTTTTACCTCCTCGATCAGTCCGGCCAGCGTCCTCGGCAGCGTTTGCAGCTCCGAGCCTATGCTCACCGTGTCGCATGTCTCCCGGAGCACGTCAAAGGTCAGGGCGGTCACCCGGGCCGTCACATTGACGCCCATGCTCTCCATGGCCACGTGCACCGTGTCCCCCAGGCACACCCGCTCCAGGGCGGCGTACTCTTTGTACTCCGTCGTCTTACCCAGCGCCGCAAAGGATACCGTCAGGGCCACCGTTGGCGTTTTGTACTTGCCTTTTGCCAGATCCTGCTCCGCCATGATCCGCAGGACGTTTTGGGTTTTGTCGCTCTCCACCTTAAATCGGGCCGTATAGTCCACAGCCAGGATCTTGCTGTACCCCAGCTCCAGCCCCGTGGCGATCGTTTTCGTGGTCCCGGCGATTGTCAGGAGGCCCCCGTCCTGTGCGGTGGCGTATGGGTAGATGGCCGTATATACCGCCTCGTTGTTTTTGTCCTGCTGGAGACTGGTGAGGTTTTTGCCGTAGAGGATCTGTACGCCCCGGTCCTGGCCCCTCCGGGCGTAGAGCTTTACCGCCAGGCCGTCCCACGCATACTCCCCGCCGTACATCTCCTGGATGTCCGTCAGCCGGTCCGAGATCTGGCCTGGCGTGGTGTAGGTGAGCGTCGTGGAGTTTTTATGGGCGATGTCCGGCACATCTGTCCAAAAGGTCAGCCCGCTTCCCTGTGTTCCCAGGGCCGCCATGGCCTCGGACGCCGTGTAGGCCGTAAAGGGCCCCGCCACAGCAAAACCAGCCCGGTAATATCCCAGGTGCTTGGCCTCCGCCTGGATCGTCCCCGCCATGGTCCGGCGGGTGGAGACGATCTGGAAAGGCTGTGGGTCCGCCCCGTCCTCCGGCACCGCCCAGATGATCCGCTCCGGCTGGATCTCGCCGGCCAGAGGCCCGTCCAGCGGATAGCTCATGCTCAGGGTGTAAGGCCCGTTGATCTCTGCGCTCACCTTGCAGGAGAGCGCGTCCCCCAGGGCTCCCAGCCCCATATTGGTGAGCGTCGTGCCGCTCACATCGTGCAGGATTGGGATCATAATGTCCACCACCTTGGCGTGATCTCGATTTTTGCGGCCGCCGGCGTGACGCCCTTCGGCGCCGCGAATATTATGCCGCCGCTCCCCGGGGCGATCTCCGGATATACCGGCACCCCATCGGCGGTGCTGATCTTGGCGGCCATGTTGGTGCTCCCCTTATATGCCAGCATTGCCCCGCAGTCCAGATCGATATAGTCCTCGATCCCCGTGATTGTCATGCTGGTTTCGATGCGGCTCTCCCGGTAAAATGTCACCGCCACCTGGCCGTTATCGGTGTAGATCCGGATCAGCGGCCTGGCCGGGTGGCTCGTTGGATTGTACAGCGGTGCCGTAAACGTCCTGGCCGTCGGGGTAAATACCTGCTTTTCCTGGCCGCTGTCTAGCCAAAACTCCGGGCGGCAGTCAAAGGAGATCGTGATCCGCCCCCGCCGGTTTAGGATGTTTTCGATGTCCGCCGGGCCGTCAAAGGCTGCCAGGCGAAAGCCTCCCTCGTGGTAGCTGTCCCGGAGCTCCGCGTACCCACTGGAGCTGTAGAGCCACTCCGCCACGGCCGAGGCCTGCACCGGCCCGCCCCGCAAATAACAGTTGTAGGTGCACGTCACATTTTCCCAGGCGTCCTCCGGGATCCGTAGGACCCCATTCCGCCCCGGCACCGTGATTTTCGTCACCCGGCGCTGGGGCTTGGGCTGGGCCGGGTAGTACTGCACCACCAGGCCCATGTCCTCGCTCCGGATGCCGTTATACACAAAATAGCCCATGCTCTCACCTCTCCCGTCGCCAGACCTCCGTCTGGATCTTGTCCATCACCAGGTCCGCCACCTGCTCCGCCGTGTCTCCGTCCTGGGCGGTGACGTAGATACTCACGCCGCCCACGTTGGTGGTGGAGCTGTTGGTCACCGCTCCCGTGGGCTGTGCCCACAGGGCCCGCTCCATGGCCGCGGCGTTCAGCTGTTTTTCTCCCAGCTCGGACATCCGCGCAATGGATTTTTCAAAATCCCGGGTCTTGAGCTCCACGCCCCTGGCGGCGCCCTCCGGGATGTACCCGGCATCCCGCTCATAGAGCCGGGATGGGGAATGGATCAAGTTGACCGCTCGGAAGGCCCGCTGGCCGGAGGCCGCCATGTCCGCCACCGCGTCCTCAAAAAGATAGGAGTACTCGGAGATGCCGTCCGCCGCCCCCTGCACGATGTGCTTTGCGCCGCTGCGCATATCCTTGGCCATCTCGTCCATCTTTTTGCTGGCCCCCGTCTGGATCTCGGCCATGGTGCCCGCCATGGTCTGCCTGGCCTCGTCCGACTGCTTAAAAGCCTCGTTGACCTTGGCGATGTCCTCCTCCGTGCCGGTGACCAGGGCCGCCAGGATCTGCATGGACTCCTGGGAGCCGTCCGACAGCTGCTCCACCAGGGCCTCGTCCAGGCCCATGTCGATGGCTTTTTGCAGGTTGTCCGAGTAGCCGGTAAAGGCCGCCGCCTGGGCCTCAAGATTTTGCAGGATCTTGTCCGTGCTCCAGTCGCTCTCCGTGGTGATCTCGTCAAAATATCCCACCTGGGCCAGCGAGGACTCATAGGCCGACGTCTTGGCCGCATCGTACTGCTCCCGGAGGGCTGCCCACTCTCCTCGCACCTGGCTCAACGTCTTTCCGCTGGCCAGCATGATGTCGTTGCTCTCCTCTTGGGTCTCCGTGGCGGCGCTCATGGCCGCCTCCGCCTCCTGGATCGTCCCCTCGTAGCTTGCGATTTCCTCCTCTGCCGCGGCCATGGAGTCCTTGTTTTTGTTGCTTGCGTTTGTTACCTCTAGGAGGCTGTTTTCCGTGGTGGTCAGCTCGGCCTGGAGGTTGTCGGCCTCCACCTTGGCGGAGCTGTAAGCCTCGCCAAGCGCTTGCATATCTCCGATGCCGCTGGTGGCCGCCGCATTATATTTCGCCTGCGCCGTTTCCGCCCGGCTGTTGGCCACTGCGAGTGCATCCGTCAGTCTTTTCTTTTTCTCCTCCAGGGCCGCCTGCTCCCGGTCCATGTTGTTCTGCCGCACCTGGGCGGCGATCAGCTCCGCCTGGGCCTTGGCCTGTGCCTCGATCTCGGCGCTGTACTTTTCCTGGAGGGCCTTGGCGAGGGCCTGCTTTTTCCATGCCTCCACATTGCCCAGCAGCTCCTCGGTGTTTTGGCTGATGAGGCCCGTCTGCTCGTCAATGGCCAGGTTTAGGTCCGGGATCAGGTTGTTCAGTGCCTCCACCGTCAGCTCGTATTCCTTCTGGGCGGCGGCGGTTTTGAGGCCGCCCGCCTCCAGCTCTCTCAGCCGCCGGATGTAGGTCTCCGCCGCAATGGCGGCCCCCTCCGTGTCCGTCTGTGTCGCCCGGAAATTCTCGTCCGCCCGCTCCATGGAGCTCTGGAGGCTGTCCATGGCGTGGTCCAGCTCCGTCTCTGAGGCCTTGATCTCCAGCACGGCGGCGGTGACGGCTCCGGCCACCACTCCGATGGCCACGGCCGCCAGGCCCCAGGGAGATGCCGCCGCCACGGCGCCGCTGGCCTCTACCATGGCCCCTGCGCTTGTGGCCGCCTCTCCAAGCCTCAAAAAGCCGGAGGCCATGCTCACCAGCTGCTCCGTCTTTTCCACTGCCTTAAAGGCCGCCACGCCCGCTCCGATGGACGTCAGCACCCGGAGCACCTCCGGGCCGTGGTCCACGATCACCTCAAAGGTGTCCGCCACCGCCGCGCCAAAGGCCTCCCAGTCTGCGTTTTTGGTGAGATCCCGGGTCTTTTGCGTGAGCTTTTGGATGATGGGCGTCATCTGCTTCAAAAACGGCTTTCCCGCCTCGGCCTGGAGCTGCCGTACGCTCTCCGCCAGCTCTCCGTTGACGTTTCCCCAGGCGTCCGCCTCCCGGGCCGCCTGGCCCAGCGCGCCGGAAGCCTCGTTGCCCGCCTCCACCATAGACAGGAGCACGTCCACCTTTTGGCTCTCGGAGAGCTCCTGGAAAGATTTAGCGTACAACTTGTTGGCGGCGGTGTTGCGGGTGGTCTCCGTGGCGGCGATACCCAGGGCGGCATCGTTGGCGTAGTTGCCCTTTAAAAATGCCTGGACCGTCTCCGTCACGTCCTCGATGGATCTGTCATAGTAGGCGGCGCTGTCCGCGGCCGCCGTCATGGCCCGGGAGGCGATGCCCATAGCCTCCTCCGTGTCTGCCCCGGAGGTTTTGGCAAACGCAAAGATCTTGGTATAGCTGGCCTCCATCCGGGTGGCCGTGATGCCGGTCTGCTCGGCGATGGTCTCCAGGGTGCCCTTGGCCGCGTCCGCCGCGGATCCAAAAGTCTGCGTAAACTGGGCCTCCGTGGCCTGCACCGAGGCCGCCGCGTCGATCATGCCTCCGGCAAACTCCTTGACGTATTCGGCCAGCTTTTGGAGCCCGGCCATGATGGCGTCGGAGAGCACGTTGGCCTTGAGCACGTCGCCAAAGTCCAGGGCTTTGTCCCCGGCCTCCTCCATGTCGTCCCCGGCCCCCTGGATCTTGTCCCCCAGCTCCGTGGCCCGACGCTCCGTGTCGTACATTGCCGCCCGGAGGCGGTTGGTGGCTTCGGCGTCCTTGCCGTTGGCCTGGGTGGACTTGTCCAGGGCCTCCGTCAGCAACTTTTCCCGCTGCTCCAAGAGCTCCTTTTGGCGGCGGAGGGCCTGAGCGTTGGCCTCCGCCTTTTCTTCGGCGGTGGCCCCCTTGCCCAGGGCCGCCGTCTGGGCCTCGATCTGGGCCGTCAGAGCCTTATACTCTGCGTCTATGCTTTTGATCTGGCGCCGGAATTCGGCCTCGCCGTCGATGCCGATTTTTGCTCCGATATTGTATGCCATGCTATCACCTCACCCGGATGGCGTCCTCGTAGCGCATTGCGGCGGTGCCCTGCTTGGGCTCCGCGCCGTTTGCAATCGCTGCGCAATCTATCATTTCCAGCATCTCCCCCAGGCGGGTGTGCAGGATCTCATATTTTCCCATACCAAGGCGCCGGCCTTGGTAGATAAGCCAAGAGGCGCAGACCCTTACCCTAGGCCTGCGCCCCCTGCGTTTTTTTCCGGCGCCGCCTCGATTTTCTGCGCCAGGCCGTCGTTGATGGCCTGGATCACGTCCGCCCGGTATCGGATGCTCTCCCCGGGGGTCAGCAGGTGCCGGAGCTCCTCCGCCCCGGGCACCAGGCGGCGCTCCGCCTTGGGATCTCCCCAGCGCTCCTCCATGTAGCGGTTTGCCTCTCCTTCCTGGATCAGGATGCCCAGCACCCGGACCATGTTGGCGTAGGCTTTCCCCGCCTCGGCGGGCTCCGCGTCGGAGCCTTTTCCAAAAATGTAATTTTTGAGATTGCCCAGCCCGCCGCAGAGCTCCGTAACTCTCTCCAGGCCCTCCACGGTCAGGCAGAGGGGGAATTCCTCCCCCCGTATCTCTACCCTCTGCGCCATTGGTTACCCCTCACCGACGCCCAGGAGCCCCTCCAGGATGGCGATGGCCGCCGCCTCGCTGGTCTGGGCCTCGCCGACCCATTTCCAGTCGTGGGTTGCGGTGTCATCCCGGCTCAGGTCCACGGTAAGGGCCTGGGTCTGATAGTCGGTGGTCTCGCCCTTGGTGGTCGCCTCTGTGGTGGGCTGCTGGAATTTGCCCTTGCGCAGGATCGTGGGCTCCCAGGTGTGCACACCGCCGGACAGGTACTCCACGACGTAGCCCACGCCCACATAAGGGGCATTTACGTTGTCGCCGTACTTATCCACCATGACCTTCTGGGTTGCTCCGTAGCTCACCTCCGTGGGCTCTGGCAGTCCCATAACAAACCGCTCCGCCGCAGGGAGCAGGCCGTCCACCGTCAGGGTGGCTGTTCCGCCCGTAAAGGTGCCGCCCTCGCTCTCTGCCCGGACGTTGTCGGCGTAAAAATCATTATTGTCTGCCAGCTGGAGATTGAGCGCCACGCTGACGCCTCGGGCCAGTCTCATGCCCTTCCCAGCGGTGTAGGTCACCGTGCCGCCGGCGGCGGAATACAGCCCCACCACCGGGGCGCTGAAACCTACCGCTACTCTGCCATTTGCCATATGTTATCCCTCCATTTTATCCTGTATCGCTTTGTCGATCACTTTTCCTATGGCCTCCTCGGCCTCTTTTCTCGCCGCCTGGACGGCCGGCCTCACAAATGGATGCTTGTCCCGGACGCTGGAGCCGGACTCGATGGCCCGGGCCAGCAGCTGATTGGGCAGGCCCTGTGGGTATTTTTTGCTAGGGTAGCTCCCGTACCCGTCAAAGCCAGCTTTGGCGTTGATGCCGCCATACCGGTCTTTTTTGATTGGCGTCACTCCGAAGCTGTCCTCCAGATCCTTTTTTTGCTCCTGGGAGATCCCGGCGAATTTTTCGCCGGCCTTAAGGTGCCGGTATGGCTCCGTGGGCAGCGCCTCGATCCGGCCCCGGATCTCGTCCGCCACGATCTTGGCCCCGGCCTTTACGGCCTCCTCGGCCGCTTTTTCGACGTCCATCGCCGCCAGCCGGTCCAGGGCCGCCCGGTACTCCGCCATGCCGCTTATGTCGATTTTGATTCGGCGGGCCATCCGACCAGCACCTCCCAGCTCCACTCGATATGTGTAAAACCGGTCTCCTCCTCATACTGGATAGACTCCCGCCGCCAGGCGAGCACGTCCGGCGCATTGTCCAGAGCCTCGTCCAGCTGCTCCGCCCAGGGGTCAAACTCCTGTTTGGTGTAGAGGTCCGTGGTGCCAACCATCACCCGCTCCGCGGTCCGGCCTCCTGCCTTTAAGTCCCGGGTTCCCTCCTCCTGCCATACAAAATAGCGGGTGGATTGCATCCGGGCCTGGTGGCTCACTTGATCCGTTACGGCCCTATGTACCGCTATGATTTTATCGTACCAGGTCACTTGCCCACCTCCCAGGTCTGCTCCGTCTTTGCCAGGCTCAGGTCCAGACTGGGCGGCCACACGTCGGCCGCCGACTGCACCGTGTCGATTCGGTACTGGATCCCGTCCTCCGTCATCGCCAGGTCCTGGGTGTGGATGTCCGGCCGCCTCGGTACCCGGATCACCCGCTCCAGCTCGATCTGGTTTTGCCTCGCCTGGTACAGGCGAGAGATCCCCAGCCGCCGCTCCTCATACCGGAGGGCGGCCTTTTTTGTGAGCTTCGGCGCGGGCCGGTAGCCCGGCGCCGCACTGTCCTCCACGGCGTAGATCGTCACAATGCCGGAGTTGTAGTTCTGGGAGATCTCATTGCTTGGTCTCGTCGGCTGCCTGCTCCGCATACCGCTCCACCGCCTTTCCCTGCTGCATGGCCAGGATCATGGCCCGGTAGTTTCCCTCAAACAGGTCCAGGGCCCCGTCCCGTGCGTATCTTACATACTCCAGGAGCAGGGTCCTGGGGAGACCGTCGGCCATGTAGTCGGCGGTCTCGCCCAGTTTGCTGTCCAGGTACACCATGCCGGAGGCCGTCAGCGTCCGGAGCTTGCGGTCCGTGCCCGGATCATCCCAGGTCACATCCAGGGCGGTCTTGATGTCCGCCAGCAGCTCCTCGCAGACGGTGGCCATATCAGGACTTGGTGACGGTCACCGTGTAGGTCTTGGTGGTGGTGCCGTCCTCGGCAGTCACCGCAACCTTGACGGTGTTGGCACCGGTGGCCCAGGTGGCCGCCGCGCCGTTGTTGATCTCCTTACCGCCCACGGTCACCTTGACGCTTGCCGCCGCGTCAGCAGGCAGGGCGGAGATTGCATCGGAGGCGTTGCTGGTGGTAGCGGTGTAGGTGACGGTGGCCGCCGCAAAGGCGGGAGACAGCGCCAGGCCGCCGATATTAAGGGCCGCCAGGGTGGCATCGTTACCCTTGGTCCGTGCGTCCTGCACCTCCACCTTGTAGGCCAGTGGCGCCAGATCGGAGATGTCCAGCCGCATAAATGCCTTGTTGTCCTTGGGCATACCGTTGGCGTAGGCCTTGATGATGTACACCCGCTGATCCTGCAAAAATCTGGCGTGGTCGCTGTACTCGATCCGCCCGGCCAGGTCCGTGCCGGCCGCGCCGAAGTACCGATAGGCCAGGCCCAGGACGGCCTCGCCCCGCTCCAGAGCGGCGGACTGGATCACCTCCATGGGATAGGGCAGCACATTGTTGCGGTAGGTGCCGTCGGGGGCCATCACCGTGGTGGCGGGCATGACCCGCTGGAAGTAGTCCTGGGGGTTGACGATCAGCACCAGGTCCCGGACCTGCCGGGGCTTGCCGCTATCGTCCACCGCCAGCTGGGAGACCATGGCGCCCACGGTCTTGGGGTCCAGGCTGGTCACCTTGGTGGCGGCCTTTTTGGGGTACACGCCGCCGGAGACGGTCACACCGGCGCCCACCTGCCGGGTCATACCGATGGGCTTTTTGTTGCCGTCGCCGTCCACGAAGGCGCTCTCCAGGCCGTTTGCCAGGGCCTCATAGAGCACCTGGCGGACATACTGATCCAGCCACTCTGGGCCCAGGTCCAGCATGGCCTTGCACACGGGCAAAAATGCGGAGATCTTGCAGAGGCTGCCGTCCACCTCCACAAAGCCGGCAGTCAGCTCCTTGACGATCTCGTCGCACAGCTCGCCCCAGGCCGCCTGCTGCTCCGCATTGGTGCTCATGATCAGCTTGTACAGTCCACCGGTTGCGGTAAAATCGATCCGGCTCAGGATGGGATGTCTGGTCTCCAGCTCGTCGAAAACGCTCTGGATCACCGTCTCCGGCATCACTACGCTGGCATTGGCCAGAGCCTGGCGGGGATCGGCGGCCTTGGCGGCCTCCCCCAGTTTCTGGTAAAAGGCTTTCTCCTCGCTGGTCAGCTGGCGGATGCCCCGCTGTGCCAGGACACGGCTGTCCCGCTCGTCCCGCAGGTCCTCATAGTCCTGCCGGATCTCCTGGGCCACCTCCTCCATCATCTCCCCCAGGGCCTTGGAAAAGGCTGCGCCGTCGTTGTCCTTTACGGCCTGCTGGAGCTTCTGCTGGAGCTCCGTCTTTCTCTCGGTCATGTCGTTGTTCTTCATTTTTTCTCCTTTCACACCTCAAAAATGGATATTTTCGCACAGCTGCAAAAGGCTCTTTTTCTCCTGCTGCTGGTGCTGTTTCTGTTCTGCCCGCATCCGGGCGGCGATTTCCCGGCGGAGGCTCTGCCGGGGCTCTCCCCCCGCTGCCTCCAGGATCTCCGTCACGATGCCCAGGCTCTTGGCCTCCTCGGGGTCCAGCCAGGTCTCCTCGGCCATCATCTGCCGGACCTGCTCCCGGTCCATGCCCACGGCCTCAAAGGCGCGGATCCCGATGTCTGTCATTTTCTCCGCCTCGTCCGCCGCCTTCCGCAGGTCCTCGGCGTAGCCGTCGGCCCCCGTCATTACCTCGTGGAGGTAAAACGCCGACAAGGGCGAGGCCTTCCGCTCGTCCCCGGCCAGAAACGGGTACAGGGCGGCGCTGGCCACAAAGCCGTCCGCATAGGTGGTCACCTTGGCCTTGTGCTGCTTTAATGCGGAGTATATCCCCCAGGCCTCCTTCACCGAGCCGCCCAGGCTGTCCAGGTGGACCTCGATCTCCTCCACGTCCAGGCCCTTGATCTGATCCAGCACCGAGGTGGCCGAGGCCTCCCCCAGCTCCGGCCAGGGGTATGCCGTGATGTCCCCGGTGATGTAGATCTGCGCCGTCTTGCCGTCGGCGCTCTGTCTGTAAAAATTCATGTTTGTCCTCCGATCTCCTGCATTGATGTTTCGATGCCCGCGATGTTTTTGGTCATCCAGTGCTTGCTGGCCCAGGCCTCCCGGATCTCCGGCTGGCCCGCCGCCCGCAGTACGTCGTTGATGGTGTAGGCGCCGGAGCCCACCAGCTTTTCCACGTTTGCCGCGTTGGCAAATGCGTCAAAATGCTGAATGGCCGAGCTGTCCATTTTTACATAGGCCCCCGCCCGGACCAGCTCAAAGCCGTACCGTTTGCGGTTGATCTCCTCCCCGATCTGGTCACAGATGGCGTCGATCCGGGTCAAAAACGTGGTCCGGGCGCTCTCGATTCCCTCCACCTGCCCCCGCAGGAGCACCGCCGGGATCCCAAATCCCGTGGCCGTAAAGTCCAGGATGTCGTCCACCATGGCCCGGATGTCCCGGCTGTCACCGCCCTCCTTGCCGTTGACTTTTTCATACTGGTAGCCCGAAAATTCCGGCAGGATCGCGCCCTTACTGTCAAAAAAGGGTTTCAGCTGCTCCTGGAGCATGGCCGCAAAATTTCTCTGCCAGTCCGGGTCCCCCGCCGACACGTTTTCCACCTTGACTTTCCAGTGCTGGGTCTTGTCCCAGGTGTAGGAGCTTACGGCGGCGTCCACCATCTTGGCGTAGCTCTGATACATGGCGGTCACCACCCGGCCCATGCCGGCGGCATCCAGAGTCAGGTGGAGCACCTCCGACTCCGGGAAGCTCCGGTCAAAGGTGTACCCCTCCACGGTCACGTTCCGGTATGTGTTTTGCCTGGTTGGGCTATACTCCGGCTCCTGCCAGCTGTCCGCCACCACCACGCTGTCCAGGCCGCTCCGTTTACGCACGGGGACGATCAGCGTCTCCCCGTCCTCGGCCATCTTGGCCATAGCCTTGTGCCAAAAGGTCGAGGCGTTCTGGTTGACGTTTGGCTCCCAGTTCCACATCCACCACTCCCGCTCCCGGATCTCTTGCCCCTCCCGGAATGTCCGGATCTCGCAGCGGCCCAGAGCGTTGGCCATCAGGTTGACGCAGGCCCAAAAGCACAGGTCCCGGACCTGGAATTCCAGGGCCGCCCCCAGAAAGACGTCCAGGCTCACCTCCTGGGTTTTCCCGGTGGCTTGGCTCCGCTTAAACAGTTTTAGGCCCATGGCCTCACTCCCTCTCGATAAAAAATAGCCGCAACCCCTGCAGGGGTCACGGCTCAATGGCTCACGATAGTGGGATCGGCAGCCGCCGTCCCGTGGTATATTTGATCTCTCCGGCCCATGTGCACCTGGTGCCGTCTGCCCGTTTCCCGGAGCAGGTCACCCAAACACCCCGGGCCCCGGGGCTCACCGGGTGGATCTTTTTGCCGCATTTTGGGCAGCAGAACCAGGTCCGCCCGTCTATTTTTTTAATCATAGATTGATCGCCCCCATAGGCGGCAGCGCCGCCGGATTTCCGTCCCCCAGGATGGGCTCCACCACCATGCTGGCCACCAGGGCCATAAAGGGGTCCGTCTTGCGGCTCTTTGCCTCGATCTTTGCAAAGATGTAGCTGCCGGTATCTACGCCGCCGTTTTTGCGTTTGGTTGGCCAGCGCTTGGTATTGTTTACCGCCCAGCGGAGGCACGGATTATCGCCCCATGTAAAAATCTGGCGGCTGAAGCACTCCTGGATGATCGGCTCCACCTGCATGATGTCCGAGGGCCGGACCAGCCGGACCCGCTTTTTGTCGGCGGCATCAAAGCCGATGCCCTTCATCGCCTCGCTCACAAGCGTCCAGCGGAAATTGTCCATTGCCAGGGCCTTGATGTTGTACTGCTTTCCCGCCTCCCGGATGTAATCCGCCAGGAGCATTGGGCTTATGCTGGTGTCGTCCACCGGGGTCACGTGGCCTTTCTCGGCCCAGGCCTGCCATGGGGCCTTGATCCGTTCCAGGTCCCTGGACCGTAGGCACACCCAGGCGTGGTTGATGTCGTACCGCTCCGCCCCTCGGCGGAAATGGAGATTGATGGCCGCCCAGTCGTTAAGCTCGGCGTAATCCAGCCCCACCGTGCAGCTCCATCCGGTGAGATCCGGCAGCGGCTTTTTCGTGGCGGTGATGTTTTCGTAATCCGTCACCGCCAACTCCTTGACGCCGACCCGGAGTCCCATGCGCTTGGTCAAAAAGCTGGTGGAGCCGGTCGGGTTCTGCTGCCATTTCTTAAATTCCTTCTCCGTCTCCCTGCGGAGGGTTGGCAGGTATGGGAGGGATGGGTTTGCCATCTCCCAATTCCGCGGATCCGTCACCTGCTCCCGTTTTTCCAGGCAGCAGATAAACGGGAGGAAGCCTTCGTCCGGCTCCCCGTCAAAGAGGATCCGCCGCCCCCGGTCCAGGTAGTCGTCCAGGGGCCCGTCCGAGATATTTCCGTTGGACGTAAAATAGCCGATCCGGGGCTCCGGCACCTTGCCGAGGCCGGTGGTAAAAACCTCGATGTTGTCGTAGTTCTCGTACTGGTGCACCTCGTTCAGGATGATCTTTCCCGACCGGAGGCCATCCCGGCCCTTGGGGTTGTTTGTGTGCCCCTTCATGGTCCCCAGCCATTTCCGGCCCTGGATTATTTCCTTGGTGTGGTAGTAGTGCCGGGACAGCTTTTTTTCAAAAGCCGGATCCTCCAGCACCTCGGTGAGATCCCGCTGGGGCCGGAGGGCCTGGTCCTCGTTGTTGGCGCAGATGTCAACGTCATATTTCCGTATCTGGTTATAGGGGCCGATCATGCAGGCCCCGTCGAAACCGATAAAGCCATCCTTTCCGGCGCCACGGCCCACCATGCACAGGACCTCGTCCCACCTGGGCTCTCCGATCTCCCGCCAGTAGGTGCAGTCCCAGAGCCCCAGCAGGAATTTCTGCCAGGGGAACAGCTCCCGGAATGGGAAATACTTGGCCAGCCCCAGGTACTTGTCCAGCTTTTCCCCGTCGGTGTACACGTCCTCGGTTTCAAAGCTCCGGCGGATCAGCGCCACCAGAGCTTTCTGCTCCCGGTTGCTCCGTACCGCCCCGCTCTCCACCAGCTCGATGTACTCCAGGATGTTGGGGTTGATTTCAGCCACTGCCCTCACCCGCTCCCGGGTGGTTATCCCCTTCCGGCTCCGTGTCCTTCGGGTGCTTTTCCCGGCCCGGCCGTACCCCGTCCAGGTATTCCGTGGCCTGGACCAGGCTCCGGCCCATTTTCCCGGTGGCTCCCGTCAGCTCGTCGATTACGGCCCAGGTCTCCTCCGTGTCTACGGCGCCGGCGGCCACCCGCCGCCAGGTGTTCCCGGCTTTCTTGGCGTTTTCCGCCAGGTCCGGTTCTCCCTGGGCTTCTGCCCGCTCCGCCAGGGTCTCCCAGGCGTCCGCCGTCTTGGTCGCGGCCGCGGCCAGGCCATGGACGGCGTCGCAGGTCCGGAGCTTTGCCTCATGGCTCTCCACCATGGCAAGGCCCACGCTCCGCAGTTCCGGCCCCAGTTTTTCGATCAGTTCCCGCCGCATCGGCGGCACCTCCTTCCCGGGTTCCCCCGGCTCTTTTCGGTTTCCCCGCCCTTTCGGGCCTGGCCGGTTTTCCCGGCCTTAAAGCTCATCATCCTCCGCCGCCAGCACCTCGGCCTTTATGGCTTCCTGCCTAAATCCCAGGGCGGTAAAGATCGCCAGCATCTGGCGGGAGGTTTGGAGCATGAGGGTCACGCTCCGGTTTTCTTTCATTCCGCCGTTTTTCGGATCCGGCACCACGGTCCCCCGGGCCTTTACGTCGTCCCGGAGCTCCGCCCGCATGATCCACAGCTCCATGTACTCGGCCACCTTGTCGGCGTACTGCTCCGCCTCCAGGCCCCGGGCCTCCAGGTTGGCCGTCAGGGCTTTTCTAAGCGCTCGGTATTTTTTGGTTTTTGTGTAGTCCGTTTTTTCGCCCATGGCCCCGGCCTCCTTCCGCCCGTTTTGGCCCCCGGTTTTTCTATCCCGCCCCGGGGTAGCGGCGAGGACTGGCCGGGATTCTGTGCCGCCCCGGCTGGCGGCCATATGCGGCGGACCTGTGTTTTCTATCCCGCTCCCGGCAGGCGGCAGACGTATCGAGCCGGAGCTTTCTATCCCGCTCCCGGCAGGCGGCAGACGTATCGAGCCGGAGTTTTCTATCCCGCTCCCGGCAGGCGGCAGGCCCTCCGGTCGGGCAATAC
>ERZ1034992.662-NODE-662-length-18010-cov-5.063436_pt1 | contig 18010 bp, 16 predicted proteins | sample MGYA00520695_ERZ1034992 | MGnify/ENA primary metagenome ERZ1034992 (study PRJEB33766, sample SAMN09781778) | gut metagenome | biome: gut microbiome | host: Homo sapiens | place: Madagascar | study: EMG produced TPA metagenomics assembly of the PRJNA485056 data set...
CTTCCAGCTGTTCAATGCCGAATTCATCCGCCAGTTCTTTGCGGAGTTTTCCCACCACCGTGGACGGCGGAGTCAGTTTCGGAAAGAAAAAGCGCGGAAGTCCGAGGGCATCAATGGTTTCCCAATCCCATTCACGGGAAGAGGCATTCAGCAGATTCGTGGTGGTGGCATTGGTATATTCACAGCTGATGTCGCCGCAGAGCCAGAACGCCACGGCATCCGGAATCAGCAGCATGGTATTGCCTTCTGCAAAATCCTCCGGGTATTTTTCCTTGTGCGCGACCAACTGATACAAGGTATTGAATTGCAGACGCTGAATTCCGGTACGGGCATACAGTTCCTTCTCCGGAATGATTCTGAAAATCTTTTCCGGCATACCGTCCGTGCGGCTGTCCCGGTAATTGAACGGGGCGCGGGCAAAAGAGCCGTCAGGTTTGAGGATCACATAATCTATTCCCCAGGTGTCGATTCCGATGCTTTTGGCTTCGGGATGCAGAGCTGCCGCTTTTTTGATGCCAATGCGGAGTTCAGAGAAAATATTGTCGATGTCCCAGTACAGTGAACCGTCCTTTTCCACCGGTCCGTTGTCGAAACGGTGAATCTCTTCCAGCGAAAGTTTTCCGTCGTTCAGAATACCTGCCATCACGCGGCCGCTGGACGCACCCATATCAATTGCCAGAAACGTGTCTGCCATGTTTTTCTCTCCTGCTTTTATGTGAAAAATTTTATTTCTTCCACATAAAAGTACCGCACACTTTCGTAAAATTCAATTCTATGTGTTATGAATAAATTCGGTAATGTTATGAATAAAACCGGATTTCAGTCGTTTATTGCCGGGTGCATTCCAGCGGCAGACGCATGAAACGGGTAATGTTCCTCTTGCCGGCGCTGAATTTTTTCTTCGATATCGCGGACAGTGTAATCCTGTTCGATGAAATTGGCGGCAGAATTCCGGATGTAATAATTATAAATGCCGGCAATTGCTGCAGCATCGGACAACAGGACATTTCTGACTGTAACCATAATCAACCTCCGAAAGTAAAATAAGATTCCGTATTCATAGATTAATGACCGAGACAAGAACAGTATCTTTTCGATATGTTTTGCATGAGGATAAAAAATGGCTCCGGCAGCTGGATTCGAACCAGCGACCAAGTGGTTAACAGCCACCTACTCTACCGCTGAGCTATGCCGGAGCGTTTATGATGCTATGTAATATATCTGCGGTTTTTCATTTTTCAAGCAGCTTTCATCAGTTTTTTCTGTTTTTATGCTTGACTTTTATCTTCTGTATGCTATTTTGCCTTATCGGAATGGCTCATGAAGTCGTTCATCGCTGAGATATTGATGCTTGAAAAGGATTTGGAAACGGTTATGGAATCCAGAGTCGCTGTCATCGCGATCATTACCGGGACAAGTGAAGCCGCGCAGGAAGTCAATCACATCCTGCATGACTACAACCCGTTTATCATCGGACGCATGGGACTGCCTTACCGTACAAAAAATGTGTTCATCATCAATATTGTCGTCGATGCGCCACTGGACAAAATCAATGCTCTGGCAGGAAAACTCGGACGTCTTGACGGCGTTACCGCCAAAGCAGTTTACTCCGGAGTCGCCGGGCAGAATGCTGAAACGTTTTGAGGCTGTGCTTTCCCGTTTGCCGGGAAACCATCGTCTGCCGAACCGCAAAATTCTGCCGCAACAAAAAATGCCCTGACGTCGAAAAAATTCTTTGAGACGGAAGAATATGGACTGCAGCGGGTTGTTCATTTCCGGAACAGCTGCATCCCGTCCGGGTATATCTGTATCCGGATGCGGAAGGATGAAAAATATGAACAACCGGGAACGGATTGACGAACTGAACCGTACGCGGTCGCTCCCGCGGGAGCAATGGACGGAACTGCTGTCCAGCTGGGATTCCGGAGACCGTGAATATGCGGCGGAACTCGCGTGCGGCATTGCGCAGCAGCATTTCGGACGCGCCATCTATGTCCGCGGCATCGTGGAATTTTCCAATATCTGCCGCAATGACTGTCTGTACTGCGGCATCCGCAGATCCAATACGCAAGTCAGCCGCTACCGGCTGTCTCCGCAGGAAATTCTGGAATGCTGCGAAGCCGGATATCATTACGGATTCCGCACTTTTGTTCTGCAAAGCGGTGAAGGCAAAGGATTTACGGTTGAGCAACTGGCGGAAACAATTCTTGCCATAAAGAAACGTTTTCCGGACTGTGCGGTAACGCTTTCCGTCGGAGAGCTTTCCCGGGAAGAATATCAGCGGTTGTTCGATGCGGGGGCGGACCGTTATCTGCTGCGGCATGAAACGGCGGACGAAACGCATTACGGTCGGCTTCATCCGGCGGAACTTTCCTGGAAAAACCGCATACGGTGTCTGCACGATCTCAAAGAAATCGGCTATCAGACGGGATGCGGCTTCATGGTCGGTTCGCCGTTTCAGAAACCGGAACATCTGGCGGCGGACATGGTTTTCCTGCATGATTTTCAGCCGCACATGATTGGCATCGGACCGTTCATTCCCCATAAGGATACGCCGTTCCGGGCTTATCCGGCAGGCTCTGTGGAGCTGACGCTTTTCCTGCTGAGCCTCTGCCGCATCATGCTGCCGGATGTACTGCTGCCGGCAACGACCGCGCTGGGAACCCTCGACCCGGAAGGACGCGAAAAAGGCGTTCTTGCCGGAGCCAACGTCATCATGCCGAATCTGTCGCCGATGGAAGTTCGCAGAAATTATCTGCTTTACAACAATAAAAATTCCGTGGACATGCAAACCGAACTCTGCCGTTCCGACCTTCAGCGGCGTCTGGAAAAAATCGGGTACGGAATCAAAGCGGTCCGCGGGGATTATGGAGAAAAGACATGCTGAAACTGGCATTTTACGGAAAGGGCGGAATCGGAAAATCCACTACGGTTTCGAATCTGGCGGCGGCGTGGGCGGAACGCGGACTGAAAGTCATGCAGATCGGATGCGACCCCAAAGCGGATTCCACGGTATCGCTCCGCAGCGGGAAAAAAATGCCGACGGTGCTGGAACTGGTGCGTCAGCGGAATGACAATTTTCAGCTGGATGACATGATCCGCATCGGCGACGGCGGCGTAATCTGCGTGGAAGCGGGCGGCCCCGTGCCGGGTCTGGGCTGCGCCGGACGCGGAATCATTGCCGCGCTGGAAAAACTGGAACAGAAAGGCGCATACGAAATCTGCAAACCCGATATTGTGCTGTTTGATGTGCTGGGCGATGTGGTCTGCGGCGGTTTTTCCATGCCGATGCGCAAAGGATATGCCGACCGGATTTACATCATCACCTCCGGGGAGAATATGGCTATTCACGCGGCAGCCAACATCGCCATGGCAGTGGAAAATTTCAAAGGACGCGGATACGCGCCGCTGGGCGGATTGATTCTCAACCGCCGGAATGTCCGGAACGAAGAAAACAAGGTGCGGGAACTCGCCGGCGATTTTCATACGGAAATCATCGGAGCTCTGGACTGGAGTCCGGTCGTGCAGGAAGCGGAACCTCTTTATAAAACAGTGGTTGCGGCATTTCCGGAAAGTGCGGCTGCCGGACAGTATCGCCAGCTGGCGGATGCGCTGCTGAAAGACTTGAAATAAGGCGGTGGTTATGCTGAAACGAATCAACGGAAAAGATGACATGACGGGGGCGGAAATTCTGATCCGGGATGCGGATTTCCCCGCGCCGTTTGCGTCCGGGCTGGAATACAATGCCCCCGCGCGCGGTCCCTGGAACATCGTTCATACGGGAATGCTGATTCCGGAATCGCATCAGATTTTCGCCTGCGCGCAGGGATGTCTCCGGGGAGTTATCCTGACTGCCGCCGAAATGAAAGCCATGGACCGCATGTCCTGGATTTCCATCCGCGAAAATGATCTGTTCGACGGTTCTCTGGAACAGAATGTCATTGACGGCACAACGGACATTCTGAATCAGATGTCTGAACAGCCGCGTGCGGTGCTGGTTTTTCTCAGCTGCATACAGCTGTTTGCCGGATGCGATTTTTCCATGATTCTGAACGAACTGCGGCGGCGTTTTCCGAAAATTGATTTCACCGACTGCTACATGAATCCGACCATGCGGAAAAGCGGTCTGACTCCCGATCAGATCATGCGCAAACAGCTTTACAGTCTCTGGAAACCGCGTCCGCTGGACACTCGTGCCGTCAACCTGATCGGGAATGACCGCGCCACGAAAGAATCCAGTGAACTGGTCCGGATGATCCGCCGGGCAGGTTTTGAACTGCGGGACATCACTTTGTGCCGTACTTATGAGGAATATCAGCGCATGGCGGGCAGTTTTCTGAATCTCACGTATATACCCGCAGCGAAAGCATCCGGAGATAATCTGACGGAACGCTTCGGACAGCGTCATCTGTATCTGCCGTTGAGTTATTCGTATGCGGAACTCGAACAGAATTATGCACTTCTGGCGGAAGCTCTGGGCATTTCCGTTCCGGATTTTTCCGCAGATAAAGAACGGGCGGAACATGCCTTGACCAAAACGCTGGACATCATCGGGGAGACGCCGGTCGAGTTTGACTACACCGCGACACCGCGTCCGCTGGGGCTGGCGCGTCTGCTGACCGAACACGGATTCCGGGTCAAAACGGTCTATGCCGATGCCTTCACCGGCGAAGAACAGAATGATTTTGTCTGGCTGCGCAGAAATCTGCCGGAACTGAAACTCTGCGCCACGGTGCATGTCAAGATGCGTTTTGCCGGAAAAGGCGTACATGAAACCGGGAAAGTTCTGGCAATCGGTCAGAAAGCCGCATATTTCAGCGGGTCGCCGTATTTTGTCGACCTGGTTGCCGGCGGCGGACAATACGGATTCGACGGCATTGCGAATCTGGCGGAACTGATGACCGAAGCTTTTCTTCAACCCAAAGACACCGAAACCGTTATCCAACACAAAGGCTGGGGGTGCGAAAGCTGCTTATGAAACAATCTGCAAGAATCATATCTGTTTATGCGTCAGATACTTCCGGGGTCTGTTCTATGCTGTATGAACTGGGGGGAATGGTGGTTGTGCATGACGCATCCGGCTGCAATTCGACGTACTCCACGCATGATGAACCCCGGTGGTACCGCATGGACAGCATGATCTATATATCCGCATTGACGGAAACCGATGCGGTGCTGGGAAATGACGAGAAACTGCTCAGGGATATTGCGGAAGCCGCAAAAGAACTTTCGCCGCGCTTCATTGCGGTCTGCGGCGCACCGATTCCGCTGATGACCGGAACGGATTTCGACGCTGTGGCGGCGGAAATCGAACAACGGTGCGGCATCCCGGTCTTCGGTCTGCACACCTGCGGGATGCATTCCTACCTGACGGGCGCATCTGAGGCGTTATGCGCCCTGCTCCGGCGTTTTGTCCGGCGCGATCTTGCAAAAACCGGACAGCTTTCCGTCAATATCATCGGGGCGACGCCGCTGGATTTTTCCATCGACGGAACAGTGGATTCCATGAAAACACTGCTGAACGAAAACGGACTGGAAATGGTGTCCTGCATGGCAATGGGCAGCACTCTGGACGATATTGCGCGGGCGGGAACAGCACGGGTGAATCTGGTGGTGTCCAGTGCCGGACTTGCCGCTGCTCGCTGGCTGGAACAGGAGTTCCGGACGCCGTGGGTCGCCGGAGTTCCGGCAGGAAAACGGTTCTCCGCGGAATTGATCCGTCTGCTGAAACAAAGTGCCGGAGACGGAGTCAGCCGCTGTCCATGCACAGACAGGACGGCATTGCAGGAGAACGGCGGGACTGCGATTGTCGGGGAAAGCATTTTCGCCGGCTCGCTGGCAAGGGCAATGGAACTGGAACTGGGAAAAAAAGTCCGGGTGCTGTGTCCGCTGGAAACCGATCCGGTTCTGCTGGCGGACGGAGATGTGCGGATCCCGGATGAAGCCGACGCCATTGCGCAATTCAGACGGGCGGATGAAATCATTGCCGACCCGATGTATCAGCCGGTCAGCCCGGCGGGAATTCCGTTCCGCCGTCTGCCGCATGAAGCGTTCTCCGGACGCTGTTACCGGAAAGAGATTCCCGATCTGATCGGGCGTGAACTGAAAGGAATTACCGGGATATGCTGAAAATTGCCATATACGGAAAAGGCGGCATCGGGAAATCGACCATGACCGCGAACCTGGCGGCGGCGTTTGCCGCGCTGGGGAAAAAAGTGATACAGATCGGCTGCGACCCCAAAGCGGATTCCACGATCAATCTGCTGGGCGGACATCCGGTCACGCCGGTCATGAACTATCTGCGGGAACACGACCGCGAACCGGAACGGATTGAAGATTTCGCGCGCGAAGGATTCGGCGGCATTCTCTGCATTGAAACCGGCGGACCGACCCCCGGACTGGGCTGCGCCGGACGCGGAATCATTACGACATTTTCCCTGCTGGAAGACTTGAAACTTTTTGAAAAATATCAGCCGGACGTGGTGCTGTACGATGTGCTGGGCGATGTGGTCTGCGGCGGATTCGCCGCCCCGATCCGCGAAGGGTACGCCGAACAGGTGCTGATCGTGACATCCGGAGAAAAAATGGCTCTCTACGCCGCAAACAACATCAACAGCGCGGTCCGCAATTTCGCCGACCGCGGCTATGCCAAAGTCCGCGGCGTCATCATGAACCGCCGGGCAGTGGAAAACGAGGAACGGAAAGTCCGGGCTTTCGCCGACGCCAACGCCCTGGAAATCGTTGCGGACATTCCCCGGAGCAATGACATCATCCGTTTTGAAGACGAAGGAAAGACGGTGATCGAAGGAAATCCAGCGTTGCCGGTCAGCCGGAAATTCTTCGAACTGGCGGAACTGATGCTCCGGGAGGAGGCACAGCCATGAGCGAAGCGTTTCACATCACGGCGGAAGCACTGGCGGCACAGGGCAGAAACAATTTGCCGCCGGAACTGGTCTCCGCCTCCAATCTGATTTACAGTTCGCCGGCGACTCTGGCATTCAATTCTCCCGGCGCACAGGGATTCGGAGTCAAACGTGCGGGACTGGCTGTGCCGGAATCCGTCATGCTGCTGATCGCTCCGCGCTGCTGCGGACGCAATACCGCCGCGCTCAGCGAAGCCGGATACAGCGAACGTTTTTTCTATCTGCTTCAGGATGATACGGACATTGTTACCGGGCGGCATCTCACCCGCATACCGGAAGCCGTCAGGGAAGTCTGCGAAGCCTGTGAAAAACGCCCGTCCGCGGTCATGATCTGCATTACCTGCGTGGATGCTCTGCTGGGAACGGACATGGAACGGGTCTGCCGCAAAGCCGCCGAATATGCCGGAGTACCGGTTGTCCCCTGCTACATGTACGCCCTGACGCGCGAAGGACGCCTTCCCCCGATGGTTTCAGTACGGCGCTCGGTCTATTCCCTGCTGAAAAAAACGGAGCGCAAAGCGGACGCAGTGAATCTGCTGGGTTTCTTTTCCCTGTTTCAGGATAACTGCGAACTGTATTCCCTGCTGCGCGGGGCGGGACTCCGTCATATCCGGGAGATTTCCCGCTGCCGTGATTTTGCCGAATATCAGCGGATGGCGGAAGCCAATTTCAATCTGATTCTGAATCCGGAAGCACGGTACGCCGCACAGGATATGCAGAAAAATCTCGGCATTCCCTCGATTGAGCTGACCCGGCTTTATCAGCTGGATAAAGTCCGAAATCAGTATCGGCTGCTGGGAGACGCCATCGGCAAGTCATTGAATGACAACGAATTTTACGATCGTGCAGCGGCATCTGCCGAACGTTTCCGCCGGAATTGCGGAACGCCGTCCTTTGCCGTGGGCGAATGGCTCAACGGCGATCCGTTCGAACTGTCGCTTGCCCTGCTCCGCGGCGGATTCCCCGTAAAGGAAATCTTCGGAACAGTTGGAGATGCCAATTTCATCTATATCAAAAAAATCGCCGCGCTCAGTCCCGAAACCCGGATTTATTCGAATCTGTCGCCGTCCATGCTGTATTATCAGGAGGACAGCACCAAACCGGATCTGGTCATCGGGAAAGACGCCCGGTATTATCATCCGCAGACGCCCGGCGCGGACTGGAACGAAGAAATCCAGCCATTCGGATACGCCGGAATCGAGAGTCTGTTCAACACTTTGGAAAAACTCATGACCGGAGAGACAGTATGAAAAGTCTGCTGAAATACCTTTCCCCTTTTGCGCCGGACCAGTCCGGAGCGGTGTCCGCATTGTTTGAGTTCGGCGGGCTGATCGTGATCTGCGACGCCGGCGGCTGCACAGGAAATATCTGCGGATTCGATGAGCCGCGCTGGTTCACCCGGAAAAGCGCACTGTTCAGCGCGGGACTGCGGGACATGGACGCCATTCTCGGACGCGACGAAAAACTGGTGGAAAAACTGCAGAAAGCCGCCGCCGGTTCGCCGCTGAATTTTGCCGCGCTGATCGGAACCCCCGTTCCCGCCATCATCGCCACCGATTTCAGAGCAATCCGGCGCATGGCGGAAAGGCGCACAGGTCTGCCGGTTCTGACTTTGGAAACAACCGGTACCCGGCTTTACGACCGCGGCGAAGAAAGTGCGTGGCTGGCTCTGTTCCGGCAGTTCGCGCAGGAAAAACTGACTCCGGTTCCCGGAACCGTCGGGGTATTGGGGGCGTCTCCGCTGGAATGCAGCCGGAGCAGCGGAAGCCCGCTGATCCGCGAACTGAAAAATCAAGGCTGGCATCAGTTGTTCTGCCACGGATTCGGCAGCGGTCTGGATGAAGTACGGAAAGCCTCCGCCGTCGAAAAGAATCTGGTGGTTTCGCCTGCCGGAGTGCGGACTGCGGAATACCTTCAGCAGACTTTCGGCACGCCGTGGGAAGTCTGGTCGCCGCCCCTGAATCCGGCATTGCAGGAAAAACTGCGTACGCTGTCCGCCCGGAAAATTCTGGTGGTGCATCAGCAGTTCACCGCCAATGCCGTGCGCCGGGAAATCCGCAAAAATTCTTCGGTGGAAATCGTTGCTGCAAGCTGGTTTATGATGCTTGACCCGTGGAAGGAAGCGAATGATGTGCAGCTGATGGACGAAGCGCAGTTTGCCGAACTCGTGCAGCAGGGCGGTTTCGATGCCGTCATCGGCGATCTGAAACTGAAACGGGTTCTGCGGAATTTTTCCGGTGAATTCATCGACCTGCCGCATTTTGCGGTGTCGGGACGCCTGGAGGAATAATCATGCATTCAATACATTCCAGAATCATCCGGATTTACGGCATTGTGCAGGGCGTCGGATTCCGTCCGTTTGTGAGCCGCGCGGCTGTACGGCTCGGCTTGACCGGAAGCGTCGCCAACAAGGGTTCCTACGTGGAAATCCATGCGCAGGGAACCCCGGAAATGCTGTCGCATTTCCGCCGGATTCTGGAACAGGAGGCTCCGCCGCGTTCCGCCATTCTGAAAATCGACGTACATGAAACGGATGAATCCCCTGCCCCGTCTTTCGAAATCATTGAAAGCGAACATGAGACCGGCGACATATTTGTATCGCCCGACATTGCGACCTGCGACGACTGCCGCCGGGAACTGTTTGATCCCGCCGACCGCCGTTATCTGCATCCGTTCATCAACTGCACGGCGTGCGGACCGCGTCTGACCATTCTGGATGCCATGCCGTATGACCGGGAACGCACCAGTATGGGAGTGTTCCCGATGTGTCCGCAATGCGAATATGAATACACGCACCCCGAAACCCGGCGTTACGATGCCCAGCCGGTCTGCTGCAATGACTGTGGTCCGGAAGTGTATCTGATCGGACGTCCCGAACGCGGAGCAGATGCCATAACGCTGGTGCGCCGGATGCTCATGGAAGGAAAAATTGCGGCGGTCAAAGGAATCGGCGGATTTCATCTCTGCTGCAATGCCCGCAATCCGGAAGCGGTCCGGCGGCTCCGCCAGCTGAAAAAACGCCCGGCAAAACCCTTTGCTCTGATGATGCGCGATCTGTCCGCCGTGGAAAAAGAATGCGAAGTGCCGGTTGCGTTCCGGGAAATTCTGACCGGACATCAAAAGCCGGTCGTGCTGTTGAGAAAACGGACAGAAAGTACGCTTTGTGAAGAACTTGCGCCGGGCAATCCGACTTTGGGCGTCATGCTGCCCTACGCCCCCGTGCAGATGCTGCTGTTTGATTATCCCGACGGCACAGCCATGACAGATGTGCTGGTCATGACCAGCGGCAATGTTTCCGGTGCGCCGATCTGCCGGACCGACGCGGATGCGCTGGCGGAAATTTCCGGATTCTGTGATGTCATGCTCTCGCACAACCGAAGAATACGGCTGCGCGCCGATGATTCGGTCATGGATGTTTTCGAAGGGAAACCGTATATGATCCGGCGTTCGCGCGGCTATGCGCCTTTGCCGTTTCCGGTCTCCGGCAATTTCAAGGGACAGGTTCTCGGTGTCGGCGGCGAACTGAAAAACACCTTTTGTCCCGGCAAGGACGGCTGGTTCTATCCATCTCCGTATGTGGGAGATATGGCAGATCTCCGGACGCTGGAAGCCTTGCGTGAATCGGTGAAACGTCTGAATTCTCTGCTGGAAATCCGTCCGGTGCTGGCAGCCTGCGATCTGCATCCGAAATACAATACAACAGCGTTCGCGGAGGAACTGGGACTGCCGCTGCTGAAAGTGCAGCATCACTACGCTCACATACTTTCCTGCATGGCGGAAAACGACTGCACGGAACCGGTGATCGGGGTGTCCTTCGACGGGACCGGATACGGTACGGACGGCACAGTCTGGGGCGGGGAAATCCTGTCTGCAGATCTTTCCGGATTTGAACGGGAAGGAGCGATTCAGCCGTTTCTGCAGCCGGGCGGCGACATTTCCGCACGGGAAGGCTGGCGCATCGCCGGGTCCATGCTGCACAGTCTCGACCGTGAACATGCTCCGGCTCTGGTCCGGGAACTGCAGTTATGCACGGATGCGGAATTCCGCATCCTGTCCGTCATGACGGAGCGGATGCTCAACTGTGTGCGTTCCACCAGTGCGGGACGTCTTTTCGATGCGGTCAGCGCGATCCTCGGCATACGGCGTTTCTCCACTTTCGAGGGAGAAGCATCCATGGCTCTGCAGTTCGCCGCGGAGAACTGGCGTGAAAAACATCCGCAGCCGGAAATCTCGCCGGAAACGAATCCGCTGCGGCAGGAACGGGAAGATTTTTTCACCCTCGCCACCGGCGAACTGGTGCGCGGCATCGTGAAAAAGCGGCTGTCTGGAATTGATACCGGACTGCTGGCATACGAATTTCATGTCCGGCTGGCGGAAATGATTGCGGCGGCGTGCCGGAAAGTGCGCGACCGCCGGAAACGGAATATCTGTGCCTTGAGCGGCGGGGTGTTTCAGAACCGTCTGCTTACGGAATTGTGCGTGAAGCAATTGCGGGCGGACGGATTCCGGGTGCTGCTGCACAGCATGGTTCCGCCGAACGACGGCGGCATTGCGCTGGGACAGGCACTCGCGGCAACAGCAAAACTGAACCATATATCATAAAACAACGGAGGTATTCATGTGTGTAGGACTGTCTGCAAAAGTGATTCGTGTGGAAGACGGCACGGCGGTCATTGATGCGTCGGGCGCGAAACGGGAAGTGTCGGCGGAACTGCTGGACGACCTGGAACCGGGCGATTATGTAATGATTCACGCGGGAGTCGCCATTGCCAGAATCACAGAAAGCGACCGCGATGAAACCCGTCAGATTATGGAGACGCTGTCATGAAAAACTCTGCGGAAATCATTGCGGAATACCGGGGACGCCCTCTGCGGATCATGGAAGTTTGCGGAACCCATACACACGAGATATTCCGTTTGGGAATCCGGAAACTGCTGCCGAAAGGAGTGGAACTGATTTCCGGACCGGGCTGTCCGGTCTGCGTTACCCCGGTCAGTTATATTGACGAAGCGATTCAGCTGGCATTGGAACATCATGCGGTCATCTGCACTTTCGGCGACCTGATCCGGGTTCCGGGATCGGAAAACAGTCTGGGCGGGGCGCGTCCGCTGGGAGTGGAACTGAAAACGGTTTACTCGCCACTGGACGCCGTGGAATTTGCCCGACTTCATCCGGACCGTCAGATTGTTTTTCTGGCAGTCGGTTTCGAAACCACCACTCCGGCGGCATGTCTGGCGGTACGTCAGGCGCAGAAACTCGGACTGGATAATTTTTCGATTCTGTGTGCAAACAAGACCATGCCGAATGCATACCGAGCATTGAAAGACAGTGCGGATGCGTTTCTTTATCCGGGACACGTTCACGCCATCATCGGTACAGCATTATGCGAAGAACTTGCCGCGCAGGGAGTTTCCGGAGTTGTTGCCGGATTCACTGCCGAAGAACTCATGACCGCGTTGGCGGTTATTCTGGATCTGTCACAGAAACCGGAACCGTTTTTCCGCAACTGCTATCCGCGGGTGGTCAGAACGGAAGGCAACCCGGCGGCGGTCCGCCTGATGGAATCCATCATGGAACCGTGCGACGCCGAATGGCGCGGACTCGGCGTCATTCCGCAGTCCGGACTGCGTCTGCGGGAGGAATACGCCCAGTTCGATGCTCGGAAACGTTTCCGCCTGCCCCCGGTTCAGGGACGCGCCAATCCCGGCTGCCGCTGCGGCGAAGTTCTGCAGGGGAAATGCAGACCGGATGACTGCAAACTGTTCGGAAAAATCTGCACTCCGCTGCATCCCGCGGGCGCGTGCATGGTTTCCAACGAAGGCGCCTGTTCCGCTTACTATCAATATGGAGATTGCAATAAATGAACGACACAGTTACTCTCGCCCACGGTGCGGGCGGCAAACAGACCAATGAACTGATCGACCGGGTTTTCAAAGCACATTTCGCCAACCCGGATTTCACCGGAGACGATGCGGCGGTTCTGCCGGTGGATGCGGGTAAAATCGCCTTCACGACGGACGGCTTCATTGTTTCGCCTTACCGTTTTCCCGGCGGCAATATCGGCAAACTCAGCATTTGCGGCACGGTCAATGACCTTGCCTGCATGGGCGCGAAACCGCTTTACATGACCTGCGCTTTCGTGATTGAGGAAGGATTCCCGCTGCGGGAACTGGAGGAAATCGCCGCTTCCATGAAAAAAACTGCCGAAGAAGCCGGAGTGCGCATCGTTGCCGGGGATACCAAGGTCGCCGGCAAAGGACAAGTCGATCACGTGTTCATCACCACTGCCGGCGTTGGACAGATTCAGCCGGGAGTGCGTACCTCCGGCACCCTGGCAAAACCGGGCGATGCGGTCATCGTGTCCGGAGACGTCGGGCGGCACGGCTGCACAATTCTGCTGGCGCGCGATGAATTCGGCATTGAAGCGGATGTAACCAGCGACTGCGCCCCGCTCTGGGGTACGGTGGAAAAGATGTTCGAAACCACCAGAGATATTCACGTGATCCGGGACGCCACGCGCGGCGGAGTCGGTACTGTGCTGTATGAAATTGCCGGACAAAGCAATGTCGGAATACGGATCAATGCCGCGGATGTGCCGGTGGCGGACACAGTCAGAGGTGTCTGCGGAATGCTCGGTCTCGAACCGCTGTACCTGGCGTGCGAAGGACGTCTGGTCATTGTTGCGCCGAAAGAAACCGCGCCTGCCCTGGTGGAAACTCTGCGGCAGTGTCCGTATTCCGCCAACGCGGCGATCATCGGCGAAATCACAGCGGAACAGCCCGGCAAAGTGGTCATGACCACCGAAATCGGCGCACAGACTCTGCTGCCTCAGCCGGGCGGCGAACTGCTGCCGCGCATCTGCTGAACAACCGGCGCAGCTTCATTTCAGCAGTTTCAGAATCAGGAGTTCTCCGGCGGACATCGGCAGGGAAAGCCGCCGGTCTTTCAGCGTGAACTGCTGTCCGGTCAATGCCGTGCAGCCGGAAAAACCGTCCGGCAAGGAGATGTTTTTTCTTCCGGTCCGGACGGCGGAAACGTACAGCAGTCCCGCGCCGGTTCCGCAGAAATCATCCGAATCCAGAAACACCGGAACCCCGGCTTCCTGCGCCAGATTGCGGCACAGCTGCGGAGTCAGCGAACCCGGCGCGCCGAGGTAGACTTCGGTATAGTCCAGATTCCGCCGCACCGCCATTCCAGGGATGTCCGTTCCGTAATACCGGGCAAGCACTTTCGCGCCGGAATCCGTCACGCGCCACGCCGTACTCCAGCCATGCAGATATGCCGGAGTGTACGGGAACAGGAAGCCGCGCACATTCTTCATCAGCGGGTCGGTATTGCCGCCGTCCGCAAACAGCGGCTGATGATCCGCCTGCGGTGCGCGAACCAGTTGAAAACCAGCCGCTTCGGACAGATGCACATCGCCCTGATCCGTAAACATTCCCGGCTGCCACAGGAAGACCAGCACTCTGCCGCTGTTGGCAAAGCGTTTCCGAATCTGTCTGATCTGATCCAGATCGAGGGTTCCCGCATCCAGGAAGACCAGCACCTGCGGAGCCTCGAAATCCGGACGCAGCAGCTCTTCCGGCAGATACACGGCATACCGCACGCCGGCTTTATACAGTGCATGAAGCGGAGTTTCCCGAACCGTGTATACCGTAATCCGGTCATGTCCGAACGATTGATAACACCAGAATTTTTCCGACGCCACGATTCCGATGTGTTTCCGGGTCAGCGGCTGCGGACTCCGCTGCGCCAGCAGAGCGGCGGCTTTCCGCCAGGCTTCGACGGATGCCGCACTGTTGAAGCAGCCGCCTTCCATATCGTAAATATGGAACATGCCGCCTTTTTCCAGTGCCGAAACAGCAAAACGGCTGGCGTCAATCTGAAAACGTTCCGCGGAATTATGACTCCGCCAGAAATCCGTTCCCCAGCGTCCCCAGTACGGCAGTTCGCCGTTGCGCAGATCCAGTTCCGTGATAATCAGTTTGCCGTGACGCACCAGCGACCCGTTGTATCCGCCCTGATGCACGGGTTCGTACATATTCCGCAGATAATTGGGAATCAGCACGAAAAGATCCACGGACGGGGCATCCAGCAGATACCGGACGCTCTGCAGTCCCAGCTGCGGAAAACCGCGCAGTCCGGAATCTGACCTCCCTGCTTTGATGTTCAATGTCCGCAAACACCTGTTTTTATTTCATATTTCATATCTCATATCTCATATTTCATATTTGAATCCTACGGATTCACGGATAACGAGTTCGGGCTGGATGCGGCAATGCTGGACCGGCTGTTCCGGATGATTCAGACGCTGCATCAGAAGGTTGACCAGCGCATCCGTCAATGCACTTGAATGGATGTCAAATGAAGTCAGCGGCGGCAGAGAGAAGGCAGCTGTTGCGGTATTGTCAAACCCGATGACCGAAAGATCTTCCGGGACCCGGATCCCGGAACGGACCGCATGAAAAACGGCGGCGGCAGCCACCGCGTCATTCTGGGCAACCAATGCAGTCGGACGTTCTTTCAGAGACAGGAACTGCGGCATGGCTTTACTTCCGCCGTGCAAAGTTCCCAGTGCGGGAATAAACCATTCCTCACGAATCGGCAGTCCTGCCTGCATCAGTTCCCGGCGCAGCCATTTCGAACGGGGATCCTGAAGGTGTCCCAGATAACCGATCTTCCGATGTCCCTGCCGCATCAGGTACTCCACTGTGAGTTTCGAGGAATACTCATAATCCAGCAGAACGGTGTCAAAACCAGGCAGGGCGGATTCAAAAATGACCGCGGGAATCTTTTCCCGTTCCAGACATTCATGGTAATCCCAGGCAATGATCCCACCGACATTGTGCTGAAAAATGGATTCGAACGCCTTTTCGATTTCATCTGTATTTTTCCAGAACGAAAACAACGCAGTGTAGCCGCGTTCCGCCAGTTTTTCCTGCACCTGCGAAAGCATGTCCGAATAGCCTGTGTTGACCGGCACCGGCATACCGACGCCGATGGTATACTGCTTGCGTTCGCGCAGACTCCGGGCGGAAAGATTCGGACGGTAATTGTACTGTCTGACCAGTTCCCGCACCCGTTCCTGCTTGACACGGGCAATGCGTCCGTCCGCTTTGCCGTTCAGGATCAGTGAAACCGTTGTCTGCGAAACTCCCGCCAGCGCGGCAAGTTCTTTCATTCCTATGCCCATAATACAGAAAACCTCCACGTCAAACGTTTTACGTAATACTATTATATTCGAAAATCCTGTTTTGTCAAGGTGCAAAACAGAAAAAACGGACAAAAAGACGCAAAATCCGGATTGCAGCTTGAATTGCGGCTGATTTATGTTATATTGGGCAGATTGCTTTTCCGAAAAAAACAACAAGAAGGGTGCTGGAGAGATGCCTATCACGGAAATACTGGAGAAAAACGCCAAATTGTACGGCAATGACGTCGCGCTGGTGGAAATCAACCCGCAGGAACTGGAAAAACGTCACACAACCTGGCGCGAATATTCGCTGATCGAGCCAAGCAGCATCGACTCGTTCCGTTCGGAAATGACCTGGAATGAATTTGACGCCAAAGTTAACCGGCTGGCGAATTTTCTGCTGACCCGGCAGATCTCCAAAGGAAAACGTGTCGGCATTCTCCTGATGAACTGTCTCGAATGGCTGCCCATCTATTTCGGCATTCTCAAAAGCGGCGCCATGGCAGTGCCGCTGAATTTCCGCTACACCCCGGAAGAAATCAAATACTGTCTCGAACTGGCAGACGTTGATGTTCTGCTTTTCGGTCCGGAATTTGTCGGACGCATTGAAGCGATCTGCGACCGCCTGCCCCGCGTCAAAGCCCTGCTCTATGTCGGCGAAGACTGCCCCTCGTTCGCGGAATCATACAACCGTCTGGTTTCCTACTGTTCCAGCCGCAGCCCCGCCATTCCCATGACAGATGACGATCTGGCGGCAATTTATTTCTCCTCCGGCACCACCGGATTCCCGAAAGCCATTGTCCACGCGCACCGCAGTCTGATGCACGCCTGCGAAGTGGAGCAAAAACACCACGGACAGACCCGCGAAGACACTTTTCTGTGCATACCGCCACTGTACCATACGGGCGCAAAAATGCACTGGTTCGGCAGCTTTCTGGTCGGCGGAAAAGCGGTTCTCCTCAAAGGAATCAAACCTGAATGGATTATCCGCGCCGTTTCCGAAGAACACTGCACCGTAGTCTGGCTGCTGGTTCCCTGGGCGCAGGATATTCTGGATGCCATCGAACGCGGCGAAATCAAACTCGAAGACTACAAGCTCGATCAGTGGCGATTGATGCACATCGGCGCACAGCCGGTTCCGCCGAGCCTGATCAAACGCTGGAAAACAGTGTTCCCGAAACATCAGTACGACACCAATTACGGACTGAGCGAATCCATCGGTCCCGGCGCCGTGCATCTGGGCGTGGAAAACATTGATCATGTCGGCGCCATCGGCGTTGCCGGATACGGCTGGCAGACAAAAATCGTTGATCCGCAGCGCAATGAAGTCAAACCCGGCGAAGTCGGAGAACTTGCACTCAAAGGCGCGGGGGTCATGCTCTGCTATTATAAAGATGAAAAAGCCACGAAGGAAGTGCTGTCCGAAGACGGCTGGCTCTTCACCGGCGACATGGCAAAGGAAGTCGACGGCTTCATTTATCTGGTCGACCGCAAGAAAGACGTCATCATCACCGGCGGAGAAAATCTTTATCCCGTCCAGATTGAGGACTTCCTGCGGAAAAACAATGCCGTCAAGGACGTTGCCGTCATCGGTCTGCCGGATCACCGTCTGGGGGAAATCGCCGCCGCCATCATTGCGGTCAAACCCGGCATGACTCTCACGGAAAATGAAGTCAACGAATTCTGTCTCGGTTTGCCGCGCTATCAGCGTCCGCGCAAAATCATTTTCGCCGACGTGCCGCGCAATCCCACGGGGAAAATTGAAAAACCGAAACTGCGGAAAATGTACGGTGCCGATCAGCTGGTCGCCCAGCAGAACGAACTGGAATAACAGATTTTCACGCAAAAAACGAACCGGATTCACGCAGCACTGCAGGAGTCCGGTTCGTTTTT
>ERZ1034992.663-NODE-663-length-17996-cov-13.617301_pt1 | contig 17996 bp, 15 predicted proteins | sample MGYA00520695_ERZ1034992 | MGnify/ENA primary metagenome ERZ1034992 (study PRJEB33766, sample SAMN09781778) | gut metagenome | biome: gut microbiome | host: Homo sapiens | place: Madagascar | study: EMG produced TPA metagenomics assembly of the PRJNA485056 data...
ATATTAATATTAGGGGGCTAAAGAGAATAGAGATTTCGCCTATCAAGCGAATTTTGACGTTGGATATTATGCACAATCAGAAAAGCCTTGATTTCCAATGGTTTTCTGACTTTCCGATATAAGCAAAATGCTTATTTTGTTTAATTGCGGCATAGATTTCGCAAGAGTACGCGAATGTTTATGCAGTGTATGCAGTAAGCAGCTCACAGGCTGCGCGTCCTGGCTATTTCCCCGGCGTGGTGCGGTGGTGGGTGTCTGGATCGGATTCCTAAATTGTGGTAGTACCCCATCCCCCACCCGGAAAAACGGGGGCGGTCTCACCGGAGCGGTATAGCGCTATATAGAGCGCATAGACCAAAATCAAATTTTGAAATAAGCTCTCGAAAAGTGAGGGGAAAATGGAATACAATACAGGAAAAGCCAGAATAAACGGAAACTGGGCAGAATGCCCGGGATGCCGGAAAAAGCTGTGCCGGGTTCACGAACGATGGCGGGCAGCGGGAATTGAACTGTACTGTCCGCGATGCAAGAAGAGCGTAATGCTCGAAAGAGAATAAGCAAGAGAGACCTAAGAGTCCATTCCGAAAGGGATGGGCTCTTTTCTTTTTGCGAGGTTTGGAATGGCAAAGGTCAGAAAGGGCGGTTCGGCGACCGTTGATCTTGGGACGCTGAATCCGAAACAGGAAAGATTCTATAACTCGACTGCGAAGTATGTAGGATACGGCGGGGCAAGGGGCGGCGGAAAAACGCACGCCGTCCGGGTGAAAGCTATCTCGGGTGCTCTGTTTTATCCGGGAATACGGATTCTTATCATCCGCCGAACGTACAGCGAATTGCAGCACAACCACATTGAGCCGATCTTGAAGATGATCCCGCAGCCGGAGGTTGGGGTATACAACATCCAGCTCCACCAGATCTATTTCACAAACGGGTCAACGATCATCTTCGGACACTTCAACTCCTACAACTCGGCGTTTCAGGAATACCAGGGGCAGGAATACGACTGGATATTCATTGACGAGGCGACGCAGTTCACGGAACAGGAGTTCCGTTTGCTGGGCGGCTGTCTGCGAGGCGTGAACCAGTTTCCGAAGAAAATGTTTCTCACCTGCAACCCCGGCGGTGTCGGGCATCGGTGGGTGAAGAGATTGTTCGTAGACCGGGATTTCAAAACAGACTGCGAGAACCCGGAGGAGAACGAAGACCCGAACGACTACGAGTTCATTCAGGCGACCGTAGACGACAACACAGCGCTGATGAAGTCGGAAGGCGGACGGGACTATCTGAAACAGCTTTCGCAGCTGCCGGAGAACATCCGGGCCGCGCACCGGTACGGAGATTGGGAAGGTCTTTCCGGCAACTACTTCCCGGAGTTTTCCGAGGGAAAGCATACGTGCGAAGCGTTCCCCATTCCCCGATGGTGGAGACGGTACCGGGCGCTGGACTACGGTCTCGATATGCTGGCGTGCTATTGGTTCGCCGTAGATGATACCGGGCGGGCATGGTGCTATCGGGAGCTGAAGCAGAAAGATCTTGTGGTATCTGACGCCGCCCGGATGATTCTGGAAAACACGGGGATCAGCGAGCATATCGACATTACGTTTGCCCCTCCCGATCTCTGGTCACGGACAAAGGATTCCGGCAAGAGCATGGCGGAGCTGTTTATGACGAACGGCGTTCCTCTGGTGAAGGCGAGCAACAACCGTGTGCAGGGCTGGCTTCAGGTCAAGGAGTTTCTGAAGGATTCTCCGGACGGAAAACCGGGGATCATGTTCTTTCGCAACTGTATGGGGATCATCGAGGACATTCAGGCGATACAGGCCGACGAGAAGAACCCGAACGACTGCGCCAAGGAGCCGCACGATATCACGCACTCGAACGACGCGATCCGGTACTTCTGCGTATCCCGCTCTCTCCCCGGTGAGATGGAGAAGGTCCGGGAGGAGCCGGACGACGAGCCGGAGGAGGACTACGAAAACACCATGACCGGCGGGGCGGCTACCGCCGGGTACATCGGATATTAGGAGGGCTTATGCGAATGATTAAGACGCTTCTTGAACTAACAAAACAGATCGTGCGGCTGGCCGTTCTGTACGCCGAGCTTGCCGGGCGTGTCTCGGCGCTGGAGGCCGGGAAACCGGCGGCGGAACTGTCGGAACCGGACGATTCGGAAAAGAAGTTTCAGAAGGGGCTGGAAAGCATTTTTAGCTACGGCGTGAAGAAGCCGACCGAGGTAAACGATGAAGAAATCGAATGAAGCTCTGAACGAAAAAATCTACAAGCAGTTTCAGAAAGGGCTGGAATTCAATAACAAGATCGATCTCTGCAACAACGTGGAGACTTCGGAGAACTTCTTCATTGGGCGGCAATGGGAGGGCGTGCAGTCCAACGGTCTGCCTACACCGGTGTTCAACTTCCTCAAGCGCATCGTGCTGCATCAGGTGGCAAACATCACCTCCGACAACATCACGATGAACGCCAAGCCTCTCGCGGCGGCTCCGAACGACAAAGAGATGGACCGTGTTGTATCCATCGTGAACGAGGAGTTCATCGCCCTTATGGAGCACAACCGCATCCCGAACATGACGCGCGAGTATATGCGAAACGCCGCCGTGGACGGGGACGGATGTACTTACACCTACTGGGATCCCGACGCCGTCGTTTCCAAGGACATCCGGGGCACGATCCGCACGACGGTCATTGAGAATACCCGCGTGTTCTTCGGCAACCCGAACAGCCGGGACGTGCAGGCGCAGCCGTGGATCATCATCTCCCGGCGTGATTTTGTGAAGGCCGTAAAGAAATACGCCCGGGAAAACAGCATCTCCGAGGAGAATGCCGAGCTCATCCGCCCGGACACCGACGAGAACAACTCCCTGCCGGAATCGTATGTCGATAACCGCTGCACCGTTCTTTTGAAGCTGTGGCGGGACGACGAGACGAAAACGATCTGGGCGGCGGAATGCACGAAGGACGTTGTTGTGCGAGAGCCGTGGGATCTCGGCATCCGCCTGTATCCCGTGACGTGGCTGAACTGGGACTATGTGCAGGATTCCTACCACGGGCAGAGCCTTGTAACGGGGCTTATCCCGAACCAGATCTTTGTGAACAAGTGCTTCGCCATGAGCATGATCTCGCTGATGACGACGGCGTACCCGAAGGTCGTATACGACAAGACCCGCATTTCGAGCTGGACGAGTCAGGTCGGTGCGGCCATCGGCGTCAACGGCGGGGACATGAATCAGGTAGTTAAAATCGTTGACCCCGCGCAGATCTCCCCGCAGATCTCGCAGTTTATCGAATCCGCCGTGAACTACACGCAGACGTTCACCGGCGCGACGAGCGCCGCTCTCGGCGACACAAGACCGGACAACACGAGCGCCATCATCGCCCTGCAGCGGGCCGCGAGTATTCCGAGCGAGATCACAAAGCAGAATCTCTACCAGTCCGTAGAAGATCTGGGACGCATCTATCTGGAGTTTATGGCTGAGTACTACGGCAACCGTCCGGTGGACGTTCCGGCGGCGCAGATGGTGCCGGAGATCGCGCAGTATGCCGGAGTGCCGAGCGACCAGACAACGCTTGTCGATTTCGATTTTTCGATACTCAAGGACATCCCGATGTGCATGAAACTGGACGTCGGCGCTTCCGCCTACTGGAGCGAGATCGCGTCGGTGCAGACGCTCGACAACCTTCTCATGCAGGGCAAGATCGAGCTGGTGGATTATCTGGAGCGCATCCCGGAGGGGTACATCTCCAAGCGCGCGGAGCTTCTTGCCAAGTACGGCGCGCCGCAGATCCCGCAGGAAATGCCGCCGGGGGATATGAACATGCCGCCGCGCGGCGGCGGACAGCTCGTAGACACCGGCGCGCAGGAGACCGTGCCGACAGGCCGCGGGTACTCCGAGCTTCAAAGGCAGTTAAACCGGACAGGTAACTGACATACATCCCGCCGACCATAGCGGGGGAAAGGCACTTTTATGAACGAGAACGAAGTCAGCGCTTCCTACAATGACGACGATTGGGATGACATCACTCTGACGGATGACGATCTGGAAGAGGACGACGAAAACGCCGAAGAAGAGGAAACGCCCGAAGCCGAGGATACGGCAGACCAGCCGGAAGCCGAAGCGGAGGAAACCCCAGCGGAGCCGGAGCAGAAGGAGACAGACCAGTCTTTCGAGCTGAAGCATCTCGACGAGGTGCGGACGGTGAACCGCGACGAAGTGATCCAGCTTGCGCAGAAGGGCATGGACTACGACCGTGTCCGCGGCAAGTACGACGAGGCCAAACCGCAGATCGAATGGTACGCGAAGAACGCGACCAGCGTGAAGTGGATGGAAGCCATCGCCCAGAAGCAGGGCATCACGTTTGAAGAGCTCGTAGATCAGACGAGAGCGCAGATCATGGCGGACGAGACAAACCAGTCTATCGCCGTGTGCCGCGGGATCGTCGCCAACGAGCGCAAGGCTGCCGAGCTGGAGACGGAAAAGGCAAGGCTGGATACGCCCGAGGCGCGAAAGCAGCGGGACATCCAGGACTTCATCCGGGAGTACCCCGAACAGGCAAAATCCCCGGAAGCCCTGCCGCAGGAAGTATGGGCGGCGGTGAACAAGGGCGAGACCCTTGTGAACGCTTACCGCGCCTATGAGCTGAAGGAAGTCAAGGCTCAGCTGGAACAACAGAAAATAGAGGCCGCGCGCAAAGCGCAGGAAGAAAAAAACAGAGCCCGTTCTACTGGATCGCTGTCCACGAGCGGGAAAAGCACCGCTGACGCGGAATTTGATGCGATTTGGTACGACGGGACGTGATGATATGAAAGGAATTTATCATGGCTACTGTCAATCTCGCAACCAAGTTTTCCGCAAAACTCGACGAACGTTATAAGCTACGCAGCCGCACCGAGGCGTTCACCGGCAACAACTGGGAATGGAACGGCGTGAACTCCATCAAGATGTGGACGCTCATCGCCGCCGATCTCAACGACTACAACAACACCGCTTCCGCCAACCGCTTCGGCACGCCGAGCGAAGTGGACGACGAGGTCAACACCTACGCCCTCACCAAGAAGCGCAGCTTCTCCAAGGTGTTCGACATCACCAACGTGCAGGACACGATGATGGTGCGCCGCGCCGCCGCGTATCTCAAGCAGGTATGGGATGAGAAGTACGTCCCGGAGATCGACAAATACCGTTTCGGTGTCTGGGCGAACGACGCCGGTCAGGGCGAGCTGAACGCCACAAAGCTCACCAAGAGCACGATCATGGAGAAGATCCTCCTTGCCCATGCCGCGCTTGACGACAAGTACGTTCCCGAAGAGAACCGCGCGACGTTTATCCGCTCCGATATCGCCGTCAATCTCAAGCTCGCCGACGAGATGAAGAACCAGCAGAACTGGATCGACAAGAGCGTCGTCAAGGGCAAGATCGGCGAAGTGAACGGCAGCCCGATCATTTCCGTTCCCAAGGGTCTCTTCCCTGCCGGCATGGAGTTTATGATAAAGCACAAGCAGGCCACCGCCGACCCCATGAAGCTGCGTATGCTCCGCGCGAACGACAACGCGCCCGGCTACGCCGGAACGCTCATGGAAGGTCTCTGCCGCTACGATTCCTTCGTGGACGCGATCAAGGCAGACGGCATTTACGTCTACTTTGAATCCGGCATGGCGGCGACGCCGACGGCGGCGCTTTCCACCGGGAAGCTGACGCTCACCTCCACGGATTCCACCGCCGTCATCAAGTACACCACGGACGGCACGAACCCCAAGCGCAGCGCCACGGCGCAGACCTACTCCGCGGCTCTGGAGAACATCACCGGCAAGAAGGTCCTCTTCTACGCCGAGGTCACCGGAAAGATCAACAGCCCCATCGGCTCTTACGAGGGCTGATACCTTGCGGGAGGCGGATATCCCGCCTCCCCTTTTCCATAGGGAGGTCATTATGGCAACGACCGGCAAAGATATATTCGACAAAGCCATCACCCTGATGGGCGAAATGGACGATAACGGCAAAACAGACTATGCCGACACCAAGGAGTACAAAAATCGAGCGTTAAACATTCTGAATACGCTCCGTGGCGAAGTTTACCAGTACTCTGATACATATAACGACCCAGAGGCAGAACGCGGCAGACGCCCCGTGTGCCCCGTTCTCGAAAGTCTTGATGACAAGATCGGAATTGATGATGTTCTGGCGCAGACCGTTCTTCCCTACGGTCTGGCCGCGCATCTTCTTTTGGATGAAAACGACGCCATGGCTGCGTTTTTCCAGCAGAGATATGAGGAGCTTTTGAAGAAGCTCGGCGCGAAGATCCCCGCTTCATGGGAATCCATCACGGACGTATACGGCGCCGTGATCGAACACGGGCAATGGGGGCGGTGGTGACATGGCGACAATACAGTCTGCATCCCGCGAGAAAATCTTTTCCTGCAAGGCGTGGCTTGGTCTGCATGAGAGCCCGGACGGTGATACCAAGCTGAAATTTGGTGAAGCCGCCAACATGAGAAACTGGGTCATCACGAGAGACAGAAACCTTAAAGTTCGGCCCGGAGAAGACGTCATCGCTGGTTTGTGCCGTTCCTATACGCTCATTGTTGCATCCACGGTAGAGGACGCAAGAATCGATAATGAGGTTTCTTCCGTTTTAAAGATGTTCCCTACCGCCGCGGCTACGGCAGATGGAAAGATCGTTCTTTCCGGCAATGCTGTATCCGTCAATTCCGCCAACGCTTCACAGTACGCAGGGTACTTCTGGCGGGAATCTCCATTCAAAGTCTGGAAGCTTGTTTCCTGCAAAACCTCCGGAGCGCAACATGTGTGGAGAATGAAACGAGCGCGAGCCGTTTCCTCTTCCGCGAACCCCAGAGTCGCCGGATTGTGGCAGGGCATCGTGAACGGAACGGAATACGTTCTCGGCGCATGCGATGGGAAGCTCTGGAAACTGTATGACGGGGAGTGGAAGAAAGAAGAGATCGGCAATGTTGATACTTCACAGACCGTCCGAATTTTCGGCTTTTCGGGAAACGCCTACATCTTAGACGGCAAGAAATACCGCAAATGGGACGGAACTGCTTACAGCGAAGTCGCCGGGTATGTTCCGCTGATCCTCGTTTCTGCGCTCCCTGCCGGGGGCGGCACAGAGCTGGAGCAGATCAATAAACTTTCCGACAAACGGAGGGTTCAATTTTCTCCCGACGGGAAAGCAACCGTATTTCAGCTCCCGGAAACCGGACTTGCCTCCGTGGACAGCGTAAAGAAAAACGCACAAGCCGTCACTACCGGATGGACCGCCGATACAGCAAAAGGAACGATAACGTTCTCCGCGGCTCCGGAGGCCGGGACTAATACGATCGAGATATCTTATTCGACTGGCATCAGCTTTCGTTCCCAGGTGGAAAAGATGCGTTTTTCCGAATTGTACAACGGCGTACAAGATACCAGAGTATTTCTGTACGGGGACGGAAGCAATCAAGTTTTTTATTCCGGTCTGGATACAGACGGAAAGGCAAGAGCCGATTATTTCCCCGATCTCAATGTAGCAAACATCGGGGAAGCGAATACTCCGGTAACCGGTCTCATCCGCCACTACTCGCGGCTGATCGCATTCAAGACGGACAGCACCTATTCCATTTCCTACAGCACGATAACGCTGGAGGACGGAAGGGTGACGGCGGGATTTTATATAACGCCGGTCAATCGCACGATTGGCAACGCGGCAATGGGACAGGTCATGCTTGTATCTAACAGCCCCCGAACGCTGCACGGGCAAGACTGTTACGAATGGAGCAATGTTTCCCGGTACTCATCGAATCTGTCTTCTGACGAACGGCAGGCAAAACGCATTTCAGACCGGGTATATGAAACACTCTCCGGGATGGATACGGAGAGGTGCGTATGCTGGGACGATGATTATTCACAGCAGTATTTCATAGCTTTCGGCAACGCCGCTTTGATACATAATTACGCCGCCGATGCATGGTACTACTTCAGCAATTTCGATGCAGCGTGTTTCCTTTCTTTCCACGGAGAGCTGTATTTTGGAACATCCGGCGGAGAACTACGGCAGCTGAACGACGGCGAACGCAGTATCGCCGGAGAAGAAATCGACGCCTACTGGGAAAGCGGAAGCATCGATTTTGGAGAGGACTACCGAAGAAAATACATTGCGCAAATCTGGGTAGGCCTTAAACCGACAGAGAGCTCCGAAGTCACCGTCACCGTGCAGACAGACCGAAAGAGCGTATATAACGAGAAGGTCGTACAGCGAAAAATGGCATCGTTTGCCAATGCCGATTTTTCCGACTGGTCTTTTATAACAAACTACAAGCCGTTTATGCAGCGGCTGAAAATCAAGGCAAAAAAGGTCACGTACTACAAAATGATCTTCAAAAGCCGGAGTGACCGTACCGGAGCGACGGTCGTAGCGCTGGACATGCGCGTCCGGTACAACGGATATGTAAAGTGAGGTATGCGATGCTTCCGAGAGTAGCAAACAAACTTGGTACGATTTCCACTTTGGATGATCGGCCAAACGACACAAGCGGTCTTACCGCGGCAGAATTAAAAGCAAAATTCGACGCAGATTCCGAAGCGTTGAAAACCTATTTGAACGATACTCTTCTCCCTTATCTGGAAAGTGCTGCCGCCGCCGGGCAGCTCGGCATCAAGACGATCCCCGGCTACTCGGCGGCGACTGTTCAGGCGATGCTCGAGCAGATCGTAACGGCAATGCAGGATATCACGCAGGGCGCCGTGGCAGACGGGAGCATCACGCTGGCAAAGCTCGCCGCGGAGGTGACGGCGGCAGCGCTCGGCGGCGCTCCGGCGAGCCACACGCATGCAGCATCAGCCATCACGTCCGGCACACTGGCTGCGGCGCGCATCCCGGTGCTGGATGCTTCGAAGCTCGGCGCGGGAAGCGTCGGCACGGCACAGCTCGGCGCGGCGGTGGTTACATCGGAAAAACTCGCGGCGCTCGCCGTGCTTGCACAGCATATTGCAAACGGGGCGATCACGGCATCGAAACTTGCCGCCGGAGCCGTTGGAACGTCGAATCTCGGCAGCAAAGTTGTCACCGCTGCGAAGATCGCCGACGGAACACTGACACGAGATAAAATGGCGGCGGATGTTCTGGGCATTGCCAGTGGCGGACTCCAAACAACGCCTTTTGACGCAGAGTGCAACGGGAAGCTCTACATTATAGCACCGTCGGCGAATCTAAGTTTTACGCTGACTTCCGAAGTTCTTGCGGCGCTCCCGACAGGGTGGGCCGTGACGCTTGTCCGTGGCACAGTAGCAGGCGGCTTTACCTATACACTAAATTGGGAGGCGGACATCCCAGTACTTAATGGCAACGACCGAAAGATGTCGTGGAGCGGCGCTGGGAGCGTATCGCTCAATCGCGCCGGTGACATGGTCACGATCACAAAATGGATGAGCGAGACACGCATTATCGTTATGGGCAACACGAGTGTCCGCAACATCTACGCCGGAACAAGCGCCACCCCGCCGTCCACCTGGCAGCCGGGCGACATCTACCTGCAATACCAGTAAGAGGTGATTTAAATGGGATGGAGCACAACAGCCCCGACGCTTCCCTCCGGAAGCTCGTGGGTGCAGAAGGGCACAACGAGCTGGGAGAACAACAATATCATCATCACGAGCAAGGTTTTCGTCGCTCGCCTTGACGATGACGGCATCGCCATCCGAATCACAGAAACGCGAACACAGCAAGGTTCCGCCTACAGCAAATACAATTACATGCGGGTAGACATCGGCAGCACGACCGGGGCGGCCTACACAACGGACTGGGCCGCAAATTCTGGCGTCGCTGCATCGATCTACTATACCGGCACCGCAGCCGCGGGAGTGACGATCAAAGTCGTCGTAGGATTCCGCGCCGACACATCCGATTCGCTGAAAACCGTCACCTTCGCGGCGCCCGATCTTCTCGGGCCGACCCTCTACATCAACGTGAACGGCACGGCCCGAAAGGCCGTTAAGTTTCTGCTCAACGTGAACGGCACGGCGAGAACCGTGACCGCAGCGCAATACAACCATTAACTTTTTAGGAGGAACAGAAAAATGATGCACGGCATTGACATTGCCAGCCACCAGACTGGCATTGACCTCTCCAAAGTCCCCTGCGATTTTGTCATCTGCAAAGCCACCGGCGGCACGGGCTATATCTCGCCGGACTTCAAGCGGCAGGTAGAACAGGCACTTGCGGAGGGTAAGTGCGTGGGCGCTTACCACTTCGCGCTGGACGGCTTCACCGGCACTACGCCGGAGAGAGAAGCGCAGCACTTTTTGAACGTAGTCGAGCCTTATCTCGGCAAAATTGCCCTTGCGCTCGACTGGGAGGCGAAGGCTGTGAAGTTGGGCGCGGGCTGGGCCAAGCGCTGGCTGGACTATGTTCACGATAAAACCGGCATCCGCGCCATGATTTACATGAGCAAAGGCACAGCAAACTCCAAGGTGTGGACCGAGGTTGCGAAGAATCACCCCCTCTGGGTGGCGCAGTACGCAATATCGACGGACAAAAACTTTAAGGCAGGCTATACCCCCGTGCGCGGCTACCTTGCCGATCCGCCGGGAGGTAAAAAAGCAGGGCCGTGGAAAGAGGACATCACCATCCGCCAGTACACCTCAATGGGCTATCTCGACGGCTATCCCCGCCGTCTTGACCTTAACATTGCCTACATCGACCGCGCTGGCTGGGACAAGCTCTGCGGCAATACCGTTGCGCCGGTAGAACCGGTAAAGCCGGAGACCCCGGAGGAGCCAAAGAAACTGACGGTCGATGAACTTGCCCAGCAGGTGCTTGACCGGAAGTGGGGCAACGGCACGGAGCGGAAGAAGCGACTTGAGGCTGCGGGCTATAACTACGAAGAAGTCCAGCGAAAGGTCAACGAGCTCGTCGCCAAAATGAGCACCGGCACAGAGCCGACCACGCCGCCGACCTCGGAAGAGCTGACCGCCGCCGAGATCGACGCGCTCGCCATTGCCGTGCGGCGCGGTGACTACGGAAATGGCGTTACCCGCCGCGCTAAGCTCGGCAGCAAGTATGCCGCCGTGCAGAAGCGTGTCAACGAGATCGACGCGGAGCGGCGGAAATGAGAAAAATCGGGAGCATGCAGGATCTGCTACTAGCCGGCTGACAGGGGGATAACTTTATGGCAAATTCCAATAACACACAGCTTTTCGGCTCCGGTACGGACAGCGCAAAACGAGCGGCCAATGATGCGGCATACGGCTCGCTTCTCGGCGCCATAATCGGAGCGGCGCCCGTAGGAAGCAACCAGTATCCCGATGCCAACAGCTCTTCCTTGCAGGGGACAATAGACCCTGACCGTTTCGGTGGATCCGGAGGAAACGGTTCTGGAGGAGAAAGTACTTCGCCGAACACATTCCAAGACCCGACAACCGGCGACACAAATGGCAGCGGAGACGGCGGTAGATATTACTACCCGTCTCAAGCCGCCACACCAAGAGCCCAATACGAGGCGCCGACGCTCCCCTCTGCGTCGTCGCAGGCGGACTATATCAAGGCGATGTACGAAGCAAGCCAAAAGGCGCAGGAAGAGGCGCTGCGGGCGGCGTATGAAAAAAACACCGGCGCTCTGGATTATCAGCAGAGCAGACTTGCCCCGACGTATGACGCCGCAGCGAACAGCGCCGGGGCGCAGGCGGCAATCCAGCGCGCGAATTTCAACGAGAGTGCCAACGCCTCCGGGCTGAACACCGGTGCCGGAAGCCAAGCCGAGCTTTCCATGCGGAATGCAGAGGCCGCGAACATTTCCGCCATACGCAGGGCGCAGGCCGATGCGCAGGCCGAGCTTGACTACCAGAGAAGCCAGCTCACGCTGGAATATCAGAACGCGATCCGTGAAGCCATCGCAAAGAATGAGCTGGAGAAGGCGCAGGCGCTTTACGAGGAAGCCAAGCGTGTGGATGAATCGCTTGTTTCCACGGGAATCAATCAGGCAAATCTCAATTGGCAGATCTGGAGATATAATAACAACGAGTAACGGAGGCATCTATGGCGAAGTCTGCAATTGTAACTACACAAAAGCGAACTCCGATCGATGTGCTTATAAGCACCAAACAGGCCGCGCAGACGACGCCGGAGCAGCGGCTTTCCCGCGCTTACGACGCCGCCGTTGAAACGCCTGTTCTGGACAACGCCGTAAAACAGGGTTCAAAACAGGCGTTCTCCCCCGCGTCCAGTCTCGAAGAGTTCATGGGCATTGTCCCATACACGGACGAAAACACGATCGCGGAAAACGAATGGAAGCGCATGGGCGTGGACAACGCGATAGACTATGCGAAGATCCAGACAGATTATTCCTCCCGCGGTTTAAAGAGCGGCGTGGTCGGCGCGGGAAGAGACAGCGTCAACTATCTTTATAATCTCTACCAGCAGGCAAAGAACAACATCGCCAAGGGCAACCAGTATGCCACCGGCGACGAGCTTCTCTATCAGGACGTTCTGAAGAAGACCGGCGAGGAATACAAGGATACCCCTTTGGAAAAGGCCGTGCACTGGGGCGAAGCTTACGATCAGGAGTCCGAGAGGATCGCGCAGGAGCTCGGCGTAAACGAAGAGGCCCGGAAGGATTACCAGTTCAATCAGGCTCTCGGCCGCATGGCTCCGGCGATCGCGGTTTCCATGACCGGCAACCTTGCCGGGGCGGGTCTCACCGCGGTCGGTGCAGGAGAGGCCGCAAAGGGCGCTTACGCTGTCGGGCGCTTTTTGTCCTCCGCGGCTACGTTTACTTCCGCTGCGGGCGGCGCTTACGAGGACGCCAAGGCACACGGTATCGACGATGACAAGGCTATGACCTACGCCACGGCCGTGGGTGCTATCGAGCTTGCAGCGGAGGCTTTTTCTTCCGGTCTCGGCAAAGTCGGCGGAAAGAAGATCGGCACGGGCGGCGTTACGGATGATTTTGTGGAAGCGCTTGCGAAGAGGGTTTCCTCCGATCCGAACGTGCAGAACGCCATCATCTATGCCGGCGGCGTAGTCGGCGAGGGCTTTGAGGAATGGCTTTCCGAGTGGGGCGATTACGCGGCCAACCGGCTGCTTGTCAAATACGACGATAGAACGCTCAAGGACGTATGGGGAGATTCCAAGGAATCGTTCATGCAGGGCGCGATGATGTCCTCCCTGCTGAACATTACGCAGCTCATGCAGAGGGGCGTATCGCCGAAGGAAGCGATCCGGCAGGGCGTTGACGAAACGGCAGCCGAGGCCGGCATCTCCCCCACGGAACAGGTATCCCCGGCAGCGCAGACCATGGCGAGAGCGGCGACACAAAACGCCGTGCAGGAGAGCGCCCCGGCGCGGACGGACATTTCCCCGGCGGCGCGGACTATGGCGGATGTGCTGACCGGCAAGCAAAACCAAAACACCGGTTCTTCTGAACCGGTAAACGCAGGCCGTGTAACCACGATACGAAATCCATATCAGGGGAATGTTCCGACCCAAGAGTACACCGCGCCGCCGTCGCCGATAACAATCACGGCGGAAGCCTCGGCAGCCGCACAACAGGCGTATTCAAATGCCGTCGCAGAAAGCTCCGCCAGCAACACGCCTCTTCGCACGGTACTTTCCAAACTCTACAGCAAATTCAAAGGCCCGAAAGGCGTGGCCGTTAATGGTATGCAGTTTGATGGCAGGCAATACACCGTTGATGTTCCGAACAGCGTTCCTGCCAAACTTGCAAGCCAAGGGCAGACGGCGGAAGCGTTTGTATTGTTAGACAATCTCAACGAGATTATTTCAAGCGGAGAATATGTCGGCAGCGGCGCCGCTTTGCAGCCGGACGGTAGCGGAAAGAAACAGATCATCCGATACGATTATTTTGAAACACCCATTGATATGAACGGTGAAAAAATCGTTCGTTGGGATGTTGAAGTCGTGCCGGGAAGCAACAACTACAAAACGCATCGCCTTGTGAACATAGAAATAGACCCCATCGCAGGGACTGACCGACCGGCTCAGTTTGGCCGGGATCTCCCTACAACAGGGTCTAATCGGGCGAACGCCGAAAACTCCGGCGCTTCCCGTAGCTTTAATGTACCACAGGGAACGTTGAATGTCAACCCGGAAGGCGTAGAAACGCGGCTTTCACAGACTGCGGAGACGGTGCGCGACGCTGCCGTTACGCCGGACGCGGTGAAGCAGGATATCAACACCGGCATTGAAGATGGAAAGTACCGGTACATCCCGGAATCCAATGCCGACGCTGTATCCTCTGCGCGCTCGGCGATTGCCAAAAAGGGATACGAGAGCGTTCTTCGAGACTGGACGGCGGAGGTGCGGAGCGGAAAGACCAGCAACGACCTTGCGGCTACGGGCGCTGTCCTCTACAACGAGGCGGTGCAGTCCGGCAATACAAGGCTCGCGCTGGACATTCTCACCGATTACCAGCTTCTCGGCACGAACACCGCGCAGGGTTTACAGGCGATGCGGATCATCAAAGACCTCACGCCGGAGGGTCAGCTTTATATCATGCAGCAGGACGTTGCAAAGCTGAATGATAACCGCAGCGAATCGGCCAAGCGGAAAAATCCGGATGGATACAAGATCGACCCGGAGCTTGCGGACGCCTTTATCAACGCCAAGGATGCCGCGGCGAGAGACGCCGCCGTTACCGCCATTCAGCAGGACATCGCGTCGCAGATCCCCGCGTCCTTTGCGGAGAAGTGGCGTGCGCTCCGATATCTGAACATGCTCGGCAACGTGAAAACGCAGGTGCGAAACCTCCTTGGCAACACGGCCATGATGGGCTTGACCGGCGCGAAAAACACGATGCTCACTGGGGTTGAATACCTCGTGAACAAGCTCTCCGGCGGGAAATACAAACGCAATACGGCGTTCGGCGTGCGCGACTATATGGACGCGGCCAAGAAGTATTACAAGACCGTAGACGATTTCGTCAACGGCGATTCCAAATACATGGAATCGAACCTGAACGATTCGTTCAGCCGCGGCATACAGGACGCAAGAAAAATCTTCGGCTTCAAGCCGCTGGAGGCGTACCGCAAGGCCACCCAATGGGCGATGACGCAGGGCGACGTGCTGTTCATCCGTCCGCAGTTCGCGCGGTCTCTCTCCGGGTATCTCAAGGCGCGGGGCATGGACGCGAACACGTTTACACGGATCGTAAACGGCGACATACAGGCCACGACGGAACAGCAGAATCTGATCCACAATGCCACGGAATACGCCGCGCGGGAAGCGCAGGAGGCGACCTTCCACGACAACAACGAAATAGCCAAGGCCGTTTCCAAAGTAGGCAAGGGCTGGCCCGCTCCCGTCCGCGCGATTATCGAGGGTATTCTCCCGTTCCGAAAGACCCCGGCTAATGTCCTTGTGCGCGCGGAGGAATATTCGCCGCTCGGCGTTGTCAACACGGCGGTGAATGCGTATCAGGCGGCAAAGGGGCTGAACGGGAAAACGGCGGCGGATGTTATCAACTCGTTTTCCAAGACCGCCACCGGCACGTCCCTCTTCGCGCTCGGCGCGCTGCTTGCGAAGGCCGGGCTTGCCCGGGGCAAGGAGGACGACGAGGAGCAGGCGGCGTTCGACAAAATGCAGGGCAAGCAGGACTTTTCCGTTGTTCTGCCGGACGGATCGAGCTACACCATCGACTGGCTGTCTCCGGCTGCCGTTCCGTTCTTCATGGGCGTCGCCTTTTCGGATGCCACGTCGGACGGGGATTTCACCATCGGCGAATTTCTCAAGGCGCTCGACACTCTTACCGAGCCAATGATCGACATGTCCATGCTGCAGGGCGTGAACGACGCGCTGGATCAGATCCGGTACGCCGACAACGCGCTTGTCAACTTTGCTCTGAACCAGATGGTCAACTATGTGTCGCAGGGCATCGGGAACAGCCTGTTCGGGCAGATCGAGCGGATCACAGAGAAGAACCGGGAAACGACCTACACGGCTTCCGACACTTCGGAGGGCCGGACGTGGGAAAGAACGCTCGGCAAGATCATGAACAAGCTCCCCGGCGAGTACAACCAGGTGGAATACGTGGACGCATGGGGACGGACGCAGAGCAACGGCAGCGCTGCGGAGCGGGCGTTTTCCAACCTCCTATCCCCCGGCTACATCGGGAAGAACCGCAGCACGGAGGTAGATAACGAGCTGCAGCGGCTCTATGACGCCGGGCAGACGAACGTTTTTCCGTCCCGCATTTCCATGACGGATACCGTGGGAGTATACCGGAGCGACGGGCGAAAGACCGAGGAGCGCCGCCTTACCAAGGACGAATACGTACAGTATCAGAAGGTCATGGGGCAGACCTCTTTGGAGCTCGTCAAAGACCTTATGAGATCCCCGGTATACAAGGGCATGAGCGACGAGGCGAAGGCATCGGCCATTTCGGAGATCTACGGCTACGCCAGACGAATGGCGGCGATGGCCGTGGAGCCGAGCGCGAAGTACGGCGAAAAGACCGACGTTTCCAAGCTGTCCAACCCCGCGGCGTACTACGCGGCGAACGCCTCGTTCAACACCGCGTCCAGGGACAGCGAGAACCGGAACTACGGGGAGCTGGATTCTCTCACGGCATCGTTCAGCCGTCTGCCGCCGGACGTGCGGGACGCCGTTACCGAGGGGAACGCCGGACTTGCCAAGATGCTCGACGCCAAGGAGAACGGATATAACGCCCGGCAGTACTTCAACGTGTACGACACGGTGAAATCTCTCACACCGGCAGAGGGGTATACCGGCGTCGCCACATGGCAGAAGATCGACGCGGTATGCTCCATGAATACGTCAGACGCGGAGAAGGACTACTTTGTCATGAACTATTTCGAGGGCAGCTCAAAGGACAAATACACCGCGGCGCGCGAGGCCGGATACTCCCCGTATTCCGTTGCCGTGGCGTATCAGACGTTCCAGCTCTCCAAGGGCGTGGACAAGAACGGCGACGGCAGGAACGATTCCGGCACGAAGAAGGCGGCGTTCATCGCCGCCATGATGGAGCAGGGCGCGAGCAGAAAGAGCGCCGAATGGCTGTACAATCTGTTCGCGTCAAACAAATAAAGGAGGAGCACACAATGACCGAGTATCAGGTGATCGGGGTGGTTGTAACACTCGTCGGATTGGGCGTTGCCATCATTACGCCGATCATCAAGCTCAACACCAACATTGTCCGTTTGACTGTCGCTGTAGACAATCTCAACGCGGCGCACAGTAAAATGGACAGGGACAACGAAGCTGCACATAAGCAGCTGCACGAGCGCATCAATCACCGCAAGAAGGAAAACGAGGAGCTGGACGAGCGCGTGTCCGACCACGAGCGCCGTATTGGTATTCTCGAAAACAAATAATTTTTAGGAGGAAAGAATCATGAAACTCAACGACAAGATCTACGACATCCTCAAGTGGCTCACGCTTATCTGTCTCCCCGCGCTCGGCACGGCGTATGTCGCGCTCGCCGGTGTTTGGGGCTTCCCCTACGCCGAGGAGGTCAGCAAGACGGTCATGGCGGTGTGCACGCTCTGCGGCGCGCTGCTCGGCATTTCCACGGCGGAGTACAACAAAACGAAATGACGCTCGCAAGCGAGATCATCACCGCGCAGAAGAAGAAAATCCGAACGCTGTACCTTGTGACGCTTTTCGCGTGTGCCACCGCAGGGACGCTCATAGTAAGGGGCATCCATGAACATAAGGACAGACTTCACCGCGCCGGAGGTTGAATACTTCCGGGAGCAATGCAACTTTACCCGGCAGCAGAGAGCGATCTTCGATCTTCGCGTGAGCGATCATTCGATCATCGAGGTCTGCGACATTCTCCACATCTCCGAGGCCACGGCGGGGAGGGAAATTCAAAAAATCAAACACAAGATCGTGAGGGTTTTGTGAGCGTTTTCCGAGGGTCAATCGATAGGTTGACCCTCGTTTTTTCTGCGATGATTGTCTTAGACACCGGAGCGCTACGGTGGAAATTTTTAAGGAGGAATCATCATGGAATA
>ERZ1034992.666-NODE-666-length-17894-cov-6.586244_pt1 | contig 17894 bp, 13 predicted proteins | sample MGYA00520695_ERZ1034992 | MGnify/ENA primary metagenome ERZ1034992 (study PRJEB33766, sample SAMN09781778) | gut metagenome | biome: gut microbiome | host: Homo sapiens | place: Madagascar | study: EMG produced TPA metagenomics assembly of the PRJNA485056 data set...
TATGCACGCGGCGGTCATCCATACGGCAGGCGTTGCCGGGCAGGTAGGCGCGGCAGGCCTCGATGACCTGCGGGTCCATCTCGACCAGATCGATGCGCTCGACCCGGTCATAGCGGGTCAGCTCGCGCACAACGCCGCCGTCACCGGCGCCGATGACCAGAATGTCCTTGGCATTTCTGTGTACGGCCATCGGCACATGGGTGATCATCTCGTCATAGATGAACTCATCGCGCTCGGTCAGCATGACATTGCCGTCCAGCGTCAGCACGCGGCCGAACTCCGGTGTTTCAAAAATGTCGATGCGCTGGTAGTCGCTCTGCTTGGAGTAGAGCTGGCGGTTGACCCGGATGCTATGCTTGACATCCGGGGTGTGAAATTCCGAAAACCACATTTCCATACTGCAAACCTCCCTATCAAGCCAGCACATTCAGGCGCAGGATGTCCGGGTCCTCGGGGCCGGTCATGCTGCAGCCCTTGGCCTTGGCATACTCGATATAATCCAAGATCTGCGCGGTGATGCGCTCGCCCGGGGCCAGAATCGGGATACCCGGCGGGTAGCACATGACGAACTCGCTGCAGACCATGCCCTCTGTCTCACGCAGGGGCAGGCTCTTTTTGGGGGCGTAGAACGCCTCCTGCGGGCTGGCGGCAACCTCGGGGTCGATGTATTCCTGACTCAAGAGGCCCGCGCCATCGGTGTGGTAGCGGCGCTTGATTTCAGCCAGTGCGCTGACAAGGCGCTCGACCTCCTGCGGGCGGTCGCCGATGGAGAGGTAGGCCAGAATGTTGCCGATGTCGCCGAACTCGATCTGGATGTCGTATTCATCGCGCAGAATGTCGTACACCTCAATGCCCGCAAGGCCGATATCCAGCGTGTGGACGCTCAATTTTGTCGTATCAAAGTCAAAAACGGAGTTTCCGTTGCAAAGCTCCTTGCCGAAGGCGTAATACCCGCCCACGGCGTTGATCTCCTCGCGCGCGTACTCGGCCATGTCGGCTACCTGATGGAACACCTGCCGGCCCCGCAGTGCCAGATTGCGGCGGGAAATGTCAAGGCTCGACATCAGAAGATAGCTGCCGGAGGTCGTCTGGGTCAGGTTGATGATCTGCCGCACATAGCCCGCATGGACATTGGGACCGGTCAGCAGCAGGCTGGACTGGGTCAGGCTGCCGCCGCTCTTGTGCATAGAGACGGAGGCCATATCAGCGCCCGCCGCCATGGCGGAGACAGGCAGTCCGCCGCCGAAGTAGAAGTGGGTGCCGTGCGCTTCATCGGCAAGGCAGAGCATACCGGCGTCATGCGCCATCCGCACAATGGCGCGCAGATCGCTGCAGATGCCGTAGTAGGTGGGGTTGTTGACCAGCACCGCCACGGCATTGGGATGCTCGGCAATCGCTTTCGCAACCTGCTCACGCTTCATGCCAAGGCTGATGCCCAGCCGGGTATCGACCTCGGGGTTGACATAGACCGGCACGGCACCGCACAGCACCAGCGCATTCAGCACGCTGCGGTGGACATTGCGGGGCAGAATGATCTCATCGCCGCGCTTGCAGGCGGTCAGCACCATGCTCTGTACAGAACTGGTCGTGCCGCCGACCATCAAAAAGGCATTCGCCGCACCGAACGCCTCGGCGGCCAGTTCCTCAGCCTCCCGGATGACCGATACCGGGTGGCAGAGGTTATCCAGCGGCTTCATGCTGTTGACATCCACCCCAACACACTGCTCACCCAGAAAGGCGGTCAGCTCGGGGTTGCCGCGGCCGCGCTTGTGCCCGGGCACGTCAAAGGGGACAACGCGCATTTTTCGGAACGTTTCCAGTGCCTCGTGGATCGGCGCACGGCGCTGATCCAGACGGGAACGCTTCGGATCTCCGTTCATTTTTCCCTCCGTCCGCAGTTCCTTTACAAACAAAAAGCGCAAGCCCTGCACAGATGTACAGGCTTGCGCTAAAATTCAGCATATTTTGCACAGGCAGAAATACCCCCGGTCTTGCACCGAGAGAGCATTTTTACCGTATGATTCAAAAAGGCTGAGCGTGTCAGAGTCTATATAGCAATTACACTTTTACTACTCTTATTGACCGTTTCACAAGTCTGCACGATACCCGTGCAATTTCATGGTTGTAAAGGAACCAACTTATAAAATTTGAGCTTCTAACTCAATCAATAAGGCAACCTGCGTTGCCGATCGGCAGTGGACCCGGCTGTCCGTATGGCCATGGGGCACAACGAAGCTTTTGCAATCGTTCGCCCCGCCCCTGTTGGGCGGTCCGTAGGTAAATTGCTTTGAAAAACTCTTACAAACTCGATTCGTCTTTCAAAATCGTGAGAAGTATAACACAGATGGGATGCATTGTCAAGAAAAGGGGAGATATTTTTTCACGCTTTTTACAAAGTGCAACGCACTCCAGAAGAGGGAGCTGTGGAGGGTGTATGTCCATCAGTGGCAGCTGTGGTTTCCGCAGCCATGGCTGCCGCAGGTGTGGCTGCCCTCACCGTGCGCTTCATCGTGGTGGGTGCAGCGCACATCGGGGTCATAGCCAAGCTTGCCTGCCAGCAGGGCCAGCACGGCTGCATCGGCAGCGCCGCTGACACCGCCGTAAAGGCGGATGCCAGCCTGCGTCAGGGCGGCCTGCGCGCCGCCGCCGATGCCGCCGCAGATCAGTGTATCAACGCCGTTTTGCTTTAAAAATCCGGCCAGCGCACCGTGGCCGCTGCCGTTGGTATCGACCACAGCTGTGTTGAGGATCATACCGCCGGAAACCTCGTACAGCTTGAACTGTGCGCTGTGGCCAAAGTGCTGGAAGATCTGTCCGTTGTCGTAAGTGACTGCGATTTTCATGGGGATACTCCTTTGTCAGGGTGTGGGTCGGAATAGATGCAACTTCGCTAAATGCGGATAAAGGGCGGGGGTTACAGATACCGGACCGTCTCGGTCAGCGGCTTGCGGGCACTGTGGTTCGGCAGCGGGGTGACACCCTCGGCGGCAAAGCCCAGATCAAGGATCATGAGGATTTCCTCGTTTTCGGGCAGTCCAAGTGCCTGTGCCAGCTTGTCGGGATCAAAAAAGTTCAGCCAGCAGCTGTCCACACCGGCATTGGCGGCGGCCAGCATCAGGTGCGTTGCTACAATGGACGCATCCTCCACGCCGGAGTCCCGCTTGCCGCCGGGATATGTAAAAACATTGCTGCGGTCAAAGGCTACCACAAGGCAGGTCGGTGCGCCGTAACGGCAAGGCGTGGCAGCGTCGATCTTGGCCAGCCCCTGTGCAGACTGGATGACATAAATGCGCTGCTCCTGCAGATTTTTGGCGGTCGGCGCGACCCGACCGGCCGCGAGAATCGCGTCCAGCTGTGCGGGCGCAAGCTGGCGCGCACTAAAATTTTTGCAGGAATAGCGGCCTTCAATGACCTGTGTAAACTCCATCAGAATAACCCTCCTTGTATGGCGGCGGTAAAGAGCTGCCTTTATAGTTTGATTCTACCACCGAACCGCGCGGCTGTCAATTTCAGGCAGTTCAATGCTTCACACTTTGTTTAAAGGAAGTTTCAAAGTCGTTCAAACGGCTTCTATAGCAAAGTGCGCCGAAAGATACCCTTGCATGTCCGTGGATGTCTCGGTATACTGTTTATAGAAGTAAGGGGCGCGGAGCCCGGCCCCGGAATAGAGCAAGCCAGAAAGAAGGAAGGACTATGAAGTACGATTTTACATCCATCATGGATCGCCACGGCAAGGACGCCATCGCCGTTGACGGTCTCGGCACCGGCTTTGCCCCGGACCTGCCCAAGGACGGCTTTGACATCATCCCCATGTGGGTCGCGGACATGAACTTTCCCACCGTGCCCACCATCCCGGAAGCCATCATCGAGAGAGCCAAGCACCCGGCCTTCGGCTACTTTCAGGCAACGGACGAGTATTACGATTCGATCATACAGTGGCAGGCGACCCGCAACGGTGTGACCGATCTGACCAAAGACGCAATCGGCTACGAGAACGGTGTTCTGGGCGGCGTTATCTCGGCGCTGACCGCGTTTGCAGCCCCCGGTGACGGCGTACTGCTCCACAGCCCCACCTACATCGGCTTTACGATGAGCATCAACAACAATGGCTACAAGATCGTCCACAGCCCTTTGAAAAAGGACGAAAACGGTATCTGGCGGATGGACTATGAGGATATGGACGCCAAGCTGAAGGCCGAGAAAATCCATGTGGCCGTATTCTGCAGCCCGCACAACCCCTGCGGTCGTGTCTGGGAAAGGTGGGAGCTGGAAAAGGCGATGGAGGTCTACAAGGCCAACGATTGCATCGTCATCTCTGACGAGATCTGGTCTGACATCATTCTGGAGGGTTACAAGCACATTCCGACACAGTCCGTCTCCGACTGGGCACGCCAGAACACCGTGGCGGTATACGCGCCCAGCAAGACCTTTAATCTGGCCGGTCTGGTAGGCAGCTATCACATTATTTATAATAAGTATCTGCGCGACCGCGTTGTCGCCAAGAGCTCCAAGCCGCATTATAACGATATGAATGTACTGTCGATGCATGCCCTGATTGGCGCCTACAAACCGGAGGGCTATGAATGGGTGGACGAGCTGCGGCAGGTGATCACCGGCAATGTGGACTATGCCTGTGAGTACATCCGCACGCATTTTGAAGGCGTTGAGGTCAGCAGGCCGCAGGGCACCTACATGCTGTTTTTGGATTGCACCCAATGGTGCGAGAAGCACGGCAAGACCATCGACGAGCTGGAAAAGGCCGGCTGGGATGTGGGCGTAGCATGGCAGGACGGACGGCTGTTCCACGGCCCCTGCGCCATCCGCATGAATCTGGCGCTGCCGCTGAGCCGCGTAAAAGAAGCCTTCGACCGTCTGGATAAATATGTATTCAACGCCGAGTGAAATTGACACAAAGTCTAGATGCGAAAGCCGCATAATGGCCCTATACACCATGAATAGCGAGGAATTCCCATGAAGATGCAAGAAGATGAGAACCGGCGGCTCAACCAGGCGCTTGAGGACGCCGTGCAGGGCCTGCAGCAGGCCCCCACGCAGGAGCAGCTTGCCCACACTTTGACCGTTGTGCGCCGCGCCATGCAGGCCGGCGGGCAGTGGATCGCCGCCGTGGAGACAACGCCCGGCGCGTCCGCCGCGCTGCGCCCCAAAATTGTGCAGACCGCCGACGGCGGGCGCTGGTGGTATGCCTTCACCTCGTTTGACGAGCAGATGAAAAGCCCCGATGCCGTGAAATCCACATTCTGGGCTGACATAAACAGCCTGTTTGACGCCGCGCTGGCTGCGGAGGAGATTCAGGGTATCATCCTGAATCCGTGGCACTGTACGCTGCAGCTGGATAAAACGCTGATCCGCATCATCAAGCCGTAAAAACAGGGGAGAGGGTAAGTATGAAAATTCGTTCTGTTGCGATTCTGGGGGCCGGTGCTGTTGGCTCTTATCTGCTGTGGGGGCTGACCGACAAGCCGGGGGTGACGGTCAGCGTTGTGGCCGAGGGTACACGCGCCGACCGGCTGCGCCGCGCCGGGTGTACGATCAACGGCAAGACCTACCGCCCGCAGGTCCTGACCGCCGCGCAGGCCCATGGCGCAGACCTGCTCATCGTTGCGCTGAAATACGGTGCCCTGCGCGGGGCGCTGGATGACATCCGCGCGATTGCGGGCGAAAATACCACCGTCATGAGCCTGATGAACGGCGTTGACAGTGAGGAGATCATCGGGGCAGCGGTCGGCAACAGCCATGTGCTGCCCGCGCTTATTAAAGTGGCGTCCCACCGTACAGAGGAGGGTGTCTTTTTTGACCCGGACACAACAATCGGGATCATTTACGGCGAGCCGCAGCCGCCCTTTGACAGCCCCCGCGTGCAGGCTGTAGCCGACCTGTTTGACGGCACGGGGCTGCACTACCAGACCACAGTGCATATCCGCGAGGAAATCTGGAGCAAGTTCCGGTTGAATGTCTGCAACAACCTGCCGCAGGCAATTTTGGGCGCAGGTGTCGGCTGCTACCGTGACAGCGTCCATATGCAGGCCATCAGTGACGGCTTGCGCCGCGAGCTGGAGGCCATCGCCGCCGCAAAGGGCATTGACCTGAGTCTGGTGGACAGCGCCATCAGCTACGGCAGCCTTGTAAAGCCGACCGCGCGGTACTCGACCCTGCAGGATCTGGACGCCCACCGCCACACCGAAATCGAGATGTTCTCCGGCGCGCTCATCCGCATGGGGCAGGAGCTTGGCATCCCTGCGCCGTATAACGAGTACACCTACCACATGATCAAGGCCATGGAAGAAAAGAACGACGGCCTGTTTGACTATGCCGAGGGAGAAGCAGCGACAAGAGCGCGGTAAAGCGTAAGTTTGCGGCAGCAATGCAGTAGAATGTAAAAACAGGCGCAGCAGGGCAGACTTGCGGCGCCTGTTTTTTTGTAAGATTTCCGGAGAAATGTTATTGAATCAGCAGGGGGCGCACGGTTGAGTTGAACGCGCAAGGCTTTCTACCCGTTGCATTCGTTCCGGTTACTTTTTATAATAAGAGCAAAGACAATTCTTTCGGAGCCTTTTTGATGTTGATGGATACAGTAAATATAAAGAGCAAAATATATGCACTTCTTCACGATGCGAATATTGAAATCACAGCAGAAATGTGATATTATAACATAAATACAACTGTGAATATACAAAAATTCAGCGGCAGGCAGGACGAATGCCGCTAGTTATACACGAGAGGAAAAACGGTTGTGGAAGTATTATTGACAGGAAATACAAGCTGCGTTACAAAGGCGTGGATCGAGGCGGCCTTTCCGCAGGATCATGTCCTGATTGCAGGATATGAAAAGGCGCAGGACCCCCGCTTAAAGGCGATTGCGCTGGACAACAAGAGACTGCTGTCGCAGCTGACGGATACCTACGAGTTTGACTGCATCGTGTATTTTTCGCAGTACCTGATCCCTCACAATGAGCAGGTCGGTGAGCTGGAACGGCTGCGCCATGTGCTGCAGATCAACCGTGAGCGCCCAGTCCGCATACTGTATCTGGCCGGGCCGGAAAGTGTCGTTACCCCCGAGACGGGCAAGACCATCATGGCCAAAGCTGCGGAGGAGCTTTGCCGTCACTACGCAATGACCAGTCAGGTACAGGTCAAGGTGCTGCACATGCCGTATCTCTACGGAACGGACGGTGCAGGCGGCGGACAGGGCTTTGCACCGCTGTTTGAACAGATGGAGGCAGGCAAGCTTTGCTTTGATGAACAGGTACAAAGCCCGCTGTATGCCCTCTGCAGCGAGGATCTGGCAGAGCTGGTGCCCCGTATTTATGACGCTTGGACTCCCGAATGGGAGGAGTTTACCGTGCCCGTGGTGTTCGATGTGAATTACAGCCATCTGGGCGAAAAATTGCAGCAGCTTTGCCCCGGCCTGCAGGTCAGTTATGGGCAGGATTCCCCGATGTATTACCCGGCCGATGACGGCTTGCTGCGCAAGCGTTATGGGTGGTTCCCCCGGTATGCTCTTCTGGATGACATGCCGGAGCTGTACGGACGCTGGAAGGAGGCACGCGCCCCGAAACGGGACCTGCTCGGGCGGATATGGAATACCTTGCGCACCCGCCGCAGGCTTTTGGCGGCGGCAGAAATTGCAGCGGCCTGGCTGGTGACGGAACTGCTTGTGCAGATGACCGCTACACAGGCGCAGTTCCGCATGGTCGATTTTCGGCTGGCTTTTATCGTGCTGATGGGCACGATGTACGGCCTGAATGCAGGCGTGCTGGCGGCGCTGCTGGCCTCGCTTTCCCTGATGCTGGGGTACCTGCAGCAGGGGACAACGCCGCTTCTGCTTTTCTACGATCCCGCCAACTGGCTGGCTTTTATCGTCTACTTTATCGCGGGCGCACTGTGCGGCTATGTTCAGATGCAAAATGCAGAATCCATCCGCTTTGTACAGCAGGAAAATGAGCGTCTTAAAGATCGTTTACGCTTTGTGCGCAGGCTGTATCAGGACACGCTGGAGGATAAGCAGATGTTCCGCCGCCAGATTCTGGGCCGCAAGGACAGCTTTGGCAAAATATATGATGTGACCCGCCAGCTTGACGACATGCAGCCGGAAAAGCTGTACTATAAGACCGTCCAGATTATGGAGGATGTCCTGCAGAACAAAAGTCTCGCGGTCTACCATCTGGACGACAACCGCCACTTTGCCCGGATGATGGCCTGCTGCCCCGGCTTTGAGGGGCACATGCCGCGCTCGATCGAGACAGAGCAGTATCTGCCTGTGCTTCGCGCTATCGAGCAGGAGGGACTGTGGGTCAACCGCGAGTTGATCGCAGAGATGCCGATGTACGCTGCGGCGGTGCGCGAAAATGGGCGGGCCGTAGTGCTGGTCGTTCTTTTTGACGCGGTGGATGACCAGCTTACGCTCTATTACCAAAACCTGTTCCGCATCCTGTGCGGTCTTGCAGAGACGGCACTGGTGCGCGCCTTTGAATATGAGAATGCAGTATATAACGAGCAGCATTTGCCCGGAACGCGGGTGCTGCGCCCGGCTGCATTCGCCGCTAAGCTGGATGCTGCCTGCACCCTCAAGGAAGAAAAGATGGCGCAGCATCTCTTGCTGCGGGTCACGGATACCTTTGAAAATGAGACTCGTCTGTACGCTGCTTTGGACCATGCTATTCGCAGCAGCGATGCGGCGGGGCGGGGACCGGACGGCAGCTTGTACCTGCTGCTGAATCAGGCTAAAGAAAGCGAGCTGCCGATCATCGAACAGCGCCTGCAGAAGTATGGCATCTCAGCGCAGCCGGTCCCGTTTGAGCAGCAGCTTGCGCTGGTCGCAGCCGCAAAGCAGGAAGGGGCGCAGAGATGAACCTGACCGCTTTGGCGCTGGTGCTGCTATTGCTGCATCTGCTGGTATGTCTGCTGCTGTGGAGAATGGTACGGAAGGGCTTTTTGGATGCCGAGGGGTATTTTCTTCCGTTTATGCTGCTGATCCCATTTTGGGGACCGATCTGTGTACTGCTGCTGACCACACGCAACGCCCTGACAGACAGGGCTGTCACCCCGCCCGATCTGGAAAAGCTGCGCATCAACGAGGAACTGTTCCGCAGCATTCTGGTTGAGAACCATGAAGCGCGTGAGACCACCGTGCCGCTTGAGGAGGCGCTGATCGTCAACAGTGCCGAGCAGCGGCGCAAGCTGATTTTCTCGGTGCTGAACGATGACCCGATGCAGTATTATGATCTGCTGCAGCAGGCGCGTATGAATGAGGACAGCGAGGTCGTACATTATGCTGCGACGGCGATGGCGCAGATCTCCAAGCAGGCCGATCTGACCCTGCAGCGCCATGAGGCAGATTATGCAGCCAAGCCCAATGACCCGGAGGTGCTGGCGGCTTACAGCCGGTATCTCGGCGAGTATCTTGATTCCGGCCTAGTGCAGGGACGTGCGGCAGAGATCCAGCAGCGCCAGCTTATCCGGCTGCTGAAGCAGCAGCTTACAGCAGGGTTGGATTTCAGGCTGGGCTGCCGTCTGGCACAGGCGTATCTGGCAATGCAGGAATATGACGAGGCAGAGCGCGTGCTGGAAAAGCTTACCGCACAGTGGCCCCAGCGTGAGGAGCCGTGGCTGCTTCGCCTGCGCAGTGCAGCAGACCGCAAAGACGGTGATGCCCTGCGAAAAACCATACACAATATACAGGAGCAGGATGTCTACCTGAGCGCCAAAGGCCGCGAGACGCTGCGCTTCTGGCAAAACGAAAAAGAAGGAGATGACAGGGTGTGAAGCGTGTACAGGATTGGCTTTTGCGTTTCCGCTGGCAGAAGCTGCTGCTGGTGTGGGGCGTATTTTTGCTGATCGCCGCCGTTCTGTTTGCTGAGCGCAGCGGCGTGCAGTATACTCATTCCCGTTTTCGCCTGTCGTATCTGCCGCAGGAACAGGCCATTTCCAAGGCGCAGGCGCTGCAGGAGCAGCCCGCCTCCTGCCTGCTGCTCTGCGATACAAGGCAGAGCGGTGTGGACGATGCAAGAGAGCTTTTTACACAGCTTCTGCAGGACATGAAGGTTGCCGCCGATGTGGTCGATCTGGCCGAAGTCTCGGTGAATGACCTGCCCGCGCCGGAAAATTATCAAACCGCTGTTGTGCTCATGCCCAATGTTGAACCCTTGGGAGAGGAACTGCTCCGCCTGATGAACTGGGTCGAGGACGGCGGCGGTCTGCTGCTCGGTATGAGTCCTTCCAACGACCGGTATTTTAATGTGGTCTCCGCAAAATTGGGGGTGCTGTCCACCTCCGGCGAGTACAAGCAGGCAGAGAGCATTGTGCCGGCTGAGGGCTTTATGCTGGGCGGCGGGCAGCGCTACGAGCTTTCAGACCCGTTTGACTCCTCACTGGCAGTTGCCCTGCGCGAGGATACTGAGGTATATGCCACAACCGGGGATGAGAAAGTCCCCCTGATCTGGGGCCGCCGTCAGGGCCGTGGGCGCATCGTGGTGGACAACATTGGTATCTATGACAAAGTCATGCGCGGTTTTTATGCAGCATCCTACAGCCTGCTGCAGGATGCCGTGGCCTACCCTGTCATCAACAGCGCTGTCTTTTATCTGGACGACTTTCCTTCCCCTGTGCCGGGAGGGGACGGCACCTATATCCGGCGGGATTACGGTCTGAGCATCAGCGATTTTTATTCGCAGGTCTGGTGGCCCGATCTGACCCAGTTGGCGGAGCGCTACGGCATCCACTATACCGGTGTGATGATCGAAAACTACGAGGATGACACGTTGTCCGCGCCTGAACGGCAGACCGATACCGAGCAGTTTCGCTACTTTGGCGGTCTTTTGCTTCGTCAGGGTGGCGAGATCGGCTACCATGGCTACAACCACCAGCCGCTCTGTCTGCCGGATACCGATTACGGTGATGCCTACGCCTATAATCAATGGCCCAATGCCGATGCCATTGCTGCGGCGTTGGACGAGCTGATTGCATTTCAGAAAGCCGTTCTGCCTTACGCTGTGGGTTCGGTCTATGTGCCGCCCTCGAACATTCTTTCGGCAGCGGGACGCGAGATTTTGGGCACCCGTGTGCCGGGCATCCGCACCATTGCCAGCACGTATTTTGAGGATGGCTCCGGCCTGCCCTATGTGCAGGAATTTGATGTTGCACCGGATGGCATTGTTGAGCAGCCGCGCATTGTTTCCGGCGGCATGGTAGGGGACAGCTATATGCGGCTGGCGGCTGTCAGTGAGCTGAACATGCACTATGTCAGCACGCATTTTATGCACCCGGATGACCTTTTGGATGAGGACCGCGGTGCGGCCGAGGGCTGGGAGGCCTACAAGGGCGGACTGGTGGACTATCTGAACTGGCTGGAAAAAGCCGCTCCGCACCTGCGCAAGCAGACGGGAACCGAATGCTCCGGCGCAGTGGAGCGCTTTGCCGCACTGACGGTCACAACCACAGGCACCGATGATGCGTGGGAGCTGACGCTCGGCAATTTTCACGATGAGGCGTGGCTGTTGTTCCGCGCCAATGACGGCGTACCCGGCACAGTCACCGGCGGGCAGCTGACGCTTTTGACCGGCAACCTGTATCTGCTCAAGGCAGAGCAGCCGACCGTGCAGATCTTGCGGCAGGAGGGATAAGATGCGAATCTGTCTTGTGCTGGAGGGGTCATACCCATATGTCCACGGCGGTGTTTCAACATGGATGCACAGCTATATACAGGCCATGCCGGAGCACGAGTTTGTGCTGTGGGTGATCGGTGCCAAGGCTGCGGATCGCAGCCGGTTCGTCTATGATCTGCCGGGCAATGTTGCAGAGGTGCATGAGGTGTTTCTCGACGATGCGCTGCGCCTCTGCGGTGAGCAGCGTCCCGTGCATTTTACCCCGCAGGAGCATGATGCCCTGCGCGAACTGGTGCGCCTTGGGCACCCCGACTGGGAAATTTTATTCCGCCTGTTTCAGGAAAAAAAGGTGCATCCGCTCTCTTTATTGCAGAGCCGCGAATTCATGAGCCTGTTTACCGAGGTCTGCCAACAGGAGTACCCGTATGTTGCCTACGCCGATGCGTTTCATACGATGCGGTCGATGCTGCTGCCGGTTTTGTATCTGATCAGTGGAGAAGTGCCGAAGGCGCAGGTCTATCACGCCATTTCCACCGGCTACGGCGGTCTGCTTGCCTGCTTGGGCGGCTGTATGCACCATGCACCGGTTCTTCTGACAGAGCATGGCATCTACACCCGCGAGCGCGAGGAGGAAATCATCCGTGCCGAGTGGGTCGTGCCGTCCTTCAAGAACCGCTGGATACGGTTTTTCTATATGCTGTCGGAGGAAATTTACCGCCGCGCCTACCGTGTCACCAGTCTGTTTACCAATGCGCGGCGCACCCAGATCGAGATGGGCTGCGCAGCTGAAAAGTGCATCGTGATCCCGAATGGCGTGCAGTATGAGAGGTTTTACCAGATTCCCCTGAAGCCAAAGGACGACTGGGTGGACATCGGTGCGGTGGTTCGTTTGGCACCGATCAAAGATGTAAAAACGATGATCTATGCGTTTTTTGAACTGAGCGCCCGGCAAAAAAATGTGCGGCTGCACATTATGGGCGGTGTCGATGATGAAGAATACGCCCGGGAATGCTATGCGCTGGTGGAGCAGCTTGAACTGAAAAACCTGATTTTCACCGGCCGTGTCAATGTAGTGGAGTATATGCAAAAGCTGGATTTCACCATACTGACCAGCATCTCGGAGGGGCAGCCGCTCTCGGTGCTGGAATCGCTGGCCGCCCGGCGTCCCTGCGTCACCACCGAAGTCGGCTGCTGCCGCGAACTGCTGGAGGGCGCACCCGGCGACACCTTCGGCACAGCAGGGTACTGTGTGCCGCCGATGTACCGCCAGGGACTGGCCGATGCCATGGAGCGCCTCTGTGCCAGCCGCGCCCGGCGTGAGGAAATGGGCGAAATCGGCAGAAAACGCGTGGAGCGCTATTACCGTCATGAGCAGATGCTGGCCAACTACCGCGCCCTGTATGCGGATACAGCCAAGACATATCATCTGACGGAAACACGATAAAGGAAAGGAACCCATGGCAGGTATTGGATTTGAACTGAAAAAGCTGTTCCGGCGCAAGGGGCTGTTTGCCACCCTGCGCGCCTACGGCTATGCGGGCGTCATCTGCACAGGGCCGATGCTGCTGGGCGTACTGCTGCAGGTCGGCATGCTGGTGCTGTGCGGCTGGGCCGGGGCCGCCCGTGCGGATCAGGATCTGCTGGTCTGCATGGTCACCTACACGCTGCTGGCCAGTCTGACCGTCACGAGCTTTTTCTCAATGCCGGTCACGCGCTTTCTGGCAGATATGCTGTATGAGGAGCAGGAGCAGACGATTTTGCCCTCGTTCTGGGGCAGCAGTACGCTGCTTTTGGTGGGCGGTTGTGCTGCTTACGGCATTTTTCTGATCTTCTCGGGGGCTACGCTGATGCAGGGGCTGCTCTGTCTCTGGCTGTTTGCTGAGATGATCGTAAACTGGAACGCGATGAGTTACCTGACTGCCGTCAAAGACTATCGCGGTATTCTGTGGGCCTTTGTGGCGGCGATCGGTATCTCGTTCGGGTTGGGATACCTATTGATCTTCCTCCTCGGCGCGCCGGTTTTGGAGGGCTTTCTCTTTGCGATCACAGTTGGCTACGGCTGCATGATGCTGCTGGAGACACTGCTGCTGCACCGCTATTTCCCCCAAAGCAAGGAAAGCCCTTGGACCTTTCTGCGCTGGGTGGACCGTTTTTTGCCGCTGGCGTTTACCGGTCTGTTTACCAATCTGGGCCTGTTCGCCCACCTTGTTATTATCTGGGCAGGGCCGATCGGCATACAGGTCAAGGGGCTGTTTTACGGGGCACCCTACCATGATGTACCCGCGATGCTGGCATTTTTAAGCATCCTGATCACCACGGTCAACTTTGTAGTCTCTGTGGAAGTCAACTTTTACCCCAAATACCGTGCGTATTACAGCCTGTTTAACGACGGCGGTGTTGTGGGCGATATTGTGACCGCCGAGGAGGAAATGCTGGCGGTGCTTAACCGGGAACTGTACTATACGGCGCTCAAGCAGCTGTTCGCCACGGCTGCGGTCATCTCGCTGGAAAACACGCTGCTGGAGCTGCTGCCGCTCGGCTTTAATGACCTGATGCACGGTTATTTCCGCACCTTTTGCGTGGGGTACGGCCTTTACGCCATCGGCAATACCGTTATGCTGATCCTGCTGTATTTTACCGATTATCTTGGTGCAGTGCTGGCCTCAGGGGTATTTGCAGCTGCGGCAGCGGTGGGAACGGTCATCTCGCTTTTCTTTGACCAGACGTTTTACGGGTTTGGCTTTCTGGCGGGTGCTGCGGTGTTTTTTCTGTTGGCGCTGCTGCGGCTGGATTATTATACCTCCAGCCTGCCGTACCGCGTGCTGGGGCAGCAGCCTATTGTGGCACAGACAAAATCCGGAAGGTTTACAAAATTAGCATTGCTTTTGGAAAAAGCAGCGGAAAGAGGGGAATCTGATGCAAAGAAGTAATCTATTGGGGCTTCTGGCCGGCACGGCGCTGGTTGTGCTGCTGGCGGGCTGTGGCGCGGCGGAGCATACCGCTGCCGAGCCGGAGCCGTCCACGCCGGAATCTGCCGTACAGGCGGTGGAAAAAGAACCGGTGCAGGAGATCAACGGCATCTCCCTGCGGGAGAACAAGGATCTCTACTCCGTCTATGATGACAGCGGCATTGTGACGATGTATCTTACGGTCAGCAGCGGTAACGAAGCCGAGGGCACAAACCACACCTGGGCCGAAATCAACCACTATTCGGTCTACGACTATGAAAAGATGGGCGTCGAGCGCTATCAGGTCAATGGTCTGCTGCAGGTAGGGGACGAGAACGGCCCGGTCGTCGGGGAGGTCGGCTACAACGAGATCGTCCCCAACGCCACCGTACAGATACGCGGACAGACATCCAGCACCAACGACCAAAAAAACTATAAGATCGAACTGAAAAAAGGCAAGGGAACATGGCGTGGGCAGCGTACCATTGCGCTGAACAAGCATATGGGGGAGGGGCTTCGCTTTCGCAATAAAATGGCCTATGACCTGATCGAGGGCATCCCTCAGATGATGGGCCTGCGCACACAGTTTGTGCATTTATATGTCAGGGATCTGACCACCGGCAGCGGGGCCGCCTTTGAGGATTACGGGCTGTATACTCAGGTTGAGCAGCTGAACAAGACGGCGCTGAAAACGCATGGCCTTGACCGGAACGGACAACTGTACAAGGTGAACTCCTTTGAATTTCAATGCTATGAGGATGACCTCAAGCTGACCACTGACCCGGACTACGACGAGAAGAAATTTGAGCAGCGCCTTGAAACCAAGGGCAGCAGCGACCATACGAAGCTTCTCGAAATGCTGCAGGTATTGAATGACAATTCCATCCCTATGGAGGAGATCCTCGGCCGCTATTTTGATGCAGAAAACATTGCCTACTGGATGGCGTTCCAGCTGCTGACCGGCAATGTGGACACCCAAAACCGCAACTGCTATCTGTACAGCCCGCTGAACTCCGAGACATGGTACATTCTCGATTGGGACAATGATGGTATGCTGCGCCGTACCGAGGATTCCCTCTACAATTACAGCGAAGCCGACAGCTGGGAATGGGGCGTCAGCAACTACTGGGGCAACACCCTGTTCCGCCGCTGCCTGCAGACCGAGAGCTTCCGCGCGCGGCTGGACGCCGCCATCGAGGAGCTGCACAGCTATATGAACGCGGAACGGATCGACAGCATGGTAGCGCATTACCGCACCATCACCGAACAGTTTGTCTGGCAGATGCCCGATATTGCCAACGAGCGTCTGACTCCGGCGCAGTATGACACCGTAGCCAACAGTCTGAGCACCGAGATTGAGGAAAACTACCGGCATTATTACGACAGCTACCACTACCCGATGCCGTTCTACATTGGCGTGCCCGCAGTGCAGGACAATAAGCTGCATCTGGTTTGGGATGCCGCCTACGACTTTGATGCGGAAAGCCTTGTGTACACGGTGGAGGTCGCCGCCGATTATACCTTCCAAAATGTTCTTTTCCGGCAGGAGAACCTGATGCTGCCGGAGGCCGAGATGGATATGCTGCCGGCCGGCCAGTATTTTATGCGGGTGCGTGTCACCAACGAATCGGGCTACACGCAGGATGCGTTTGACTACTATGTCACGGATGCTGGCAAGATCTACGGTGTAAAGTGCTTTTATGTCATGGCTGACGGCAGCATTGCGGAGGATATCTATGTGGAGGGCTGAAGATCTGCCCGGCGTTGTGCAGACCCTGTTGACACCGCCGCCGCGCCCTGCAGCAGAGCGATACCGCCACGAGCTGAAATATCTGATTTCCTATGGGGAAAAGGCTGCGCTGGAAACACGGATGCGCCCGATCCTGCAAATGGATCCGCATGCCGGCAGCGGCGGGTACTGTATTCGCAGCCTGTACTTTGACGATTACTGGCACTCCGCCTATGAAGAAAAGGAGGCCGGTGTGCTGCTGCGCAAAAAATACCGCATCCGCATTTATGACAGCAGCGATCGGATAATCAAGCTGGAGCGCAAAAAGAAGTTCGGCAGCTGGATCTATAAGGAAGATGCCGTCCTGACCCGCGCGGAATTTGAGAAAATTCTGGCGGGAGAATATGCGTTTCTCTTGCAGTCCGAGCAAAATCTCTGCCGGGAATTCTATTATGAGTGTGTCTCGCAGCTTCTGCGTCCCCGCGTAATCGTGGATTATGAGCGCGAACCGTGGATCATGGATGAGGGCACGGTGCGCATCACCTTCGATAAGGATGTGCGTGCTGCCGTGGGCGGGTATGACATCTTTGATAAAACATTGCCCGCCCTGCCGGTGCTGGAACCCGGCAAGCTCATCATGGAAGTGAAGTTTACCGAGTTTCTGCCCGGTATCCTGCGCAGTCTGCTGCCGCCGGCCTCTCAGGAATATACGGCGGTATCCAAATATGTGCTGTGCTGCGACAAAACCGCCTATCAGCATGGCTTTGGCTATTGGCAGGAAACGGGGGCCTCCCCCTACGATACCCCACTGTAATAAGAGGTGTAACATGAGTACAAAGGATTTTATAAAAAAGTCAGTGCTGGAAAATTTCACCCAGTACAGCACCCCCAAGCTGTGGGTGGCGTTGTTGGCCGCCCTGCTGATGGGAGTAGTCATCTATCTGGTCTATCGCCGTTTCTATACAGGTGTGGTATTTTCCCGCAGTTTTGCGGTCACGCTGGTGGGTATGTCCGTTTTGACCTGCATGGTAACGCTGGCCATCAGCACCAATGTGGTCATCTCGTTGGGCATGGTGGGCGCGCTGTCTATCGTGCGTTTCCGCACGGCGGTCAAGGACCCAATGGATCTGTTGTACCTGTTCTGGTCCATTACGACCGGCATCACGACCGGTGCAGGCATGTATCTGCTGGCGTTGACGGCGGCTGTGGTCATGATTTTGATGATGCTGCTGTTCTACCACTGGCAGGAGCGCGGCCGCGTGTACATTGCTGTCATCCACTATACCGGTCAGCAGGCGGGGGATGACATCGTCCGTGCCTTCGGCCGAAACAAGTATGTCGTCAAGTCTAAGACAATGCGCGGCGAAACGGTTGAGATGGTTGCCGAGGTGTTCTGCAAGGACAAGGAGCTTGAATTTTCAGAGAGACTACGCGCCGTACCCGGCGTTGCCGATGTGACTTTGATCCAATATAACGGCGAATATCACGGTTGACAATTCCTTCAATCAAACTGCGCAGACTGCGATGCAGCAGATTAAGAAAAGGCAACACCGCACAATTCCCGCCTGACGGCTTAAGCACCGCTCCGGCGGCTGC
>ERZ1034992.668-NODE-668-length-17868-cov-14.443384_pt1 | contig 17868 bp, 19 predicted proteins | sample MGYA00520695_ERZ1034992 | MGnify/ENA primary metagenome ERZ1034992 (study PRJEB33766, sample SAMN09781778) | gut metagenome | biome: gut microbiome | host: Homo sapiens | place: Madagascar | study: EMG produced TPA metagenomics assembly of the PRJNA485056 data...
ATTCTAAGAAGAAATCTAAATGATACATGTATAAATTCCAATTTGTGAGGAGTGAAAAATGATAGATTTACTCAAATATATCAAGGAGAATAAAACACTTAACATTTTACTTATGAGCGAATGTGATATTTATTTTTACAAGCAAAGTCAAGAAACTCAGTTTTCAAGTAATCAGGAAATATATTCCATACCATGTGAAGCATTTGCTAAAGATGGCAGTGGTGGCGAATTTGTCTTTTTAACTGATGGCAGTATAGGATTTATTAGTAGCGAAGGAGAGGTCGGAAGAATTGCTGAGAACTTAGAGGGGCTTCTAACTTTTTTGATTCACGCGGGTAATCTTTTTGACTTTAACTGTAAACATCTTTATCAAAACCCAAGCATACTAACAAAATATTGTGATGGATATATATCAACAGCACGAAAAAATTATAAAGCTGAGAACAAGGACTGGGATAGGATTCGTTCTGATATTGCCAAAGAGTTAAGTCTTCCTTTTGACCCCAAAAAATTAGCAGATTTAGCAATGGGTTTTTATCAAGCAGCTACAAGGAATCCATCGTTTTCTTGTAAATACATTGATGGTGAAAATGAGTATATTTGCGATCCAGTGCTTTCAGACATTGTGGGTATATGGGTAACGAAACTTACAGGTATGACGAAGGAAGAAATTGAAATAAATAGCAATAATCGCATATCTAATTTGTGATGGACAGGAAATGAATGCAGGTGAAGTAGATTTCAGTAGATATAATCGTAGTAAAGCACATTAAAGAATAGATGGAGATAAATCGTGGATAAGATAGTATACATAGCAATATTAGTCATTCTTGGCATTTTCTGTATTGTCAAAATGTTTAACCCATCAATTGGATTAACATATACTTTGAAAACAATAGCACTAGATGACTATGACATCAGTAAATTAAAGGAGAATACACTTGGAGAATTACGATGTACTGTCAAGACTAGAAGAAAGTTTATTCTACCAACGGAAATGGACTTATGGTCAGAAGTAAATCTATTTGAGAACGGAATTCTATTAAAAAGAAATAAAGAGGAAAGAATTATCTTCTTTCATGAGTTATTTGCTATTCGACCATACGTGATTAACTCTCTATTTGCTAAGGCAAAATATTTTGGATATGAGCTTATTCTAAGAAATGGAGAGAAAATCAATATTGAAAGTAATAATCTTCCTATGCTAGATGAATTTACAGAAAAACTATATAGAATATTATCAAGTAAAAGAGAGGTTTAGATGTATGAAAATAGAACATGTCGCAATGTACTTCAATGATTTAGAGAAGGCAAGAGATTTCTTTGTAAAGTACTTTGCTGGAAACGCAAATGATGGTTATCATAATCCAAATACAGGCTTTCGATCATTCTTTATTTCTTTTGATGAAGGGTCTCGTTTAGAGATTATGAATAAACCAAAGATGGATAATTTAGCCAAACCACTGAATCGTACGGGATATGCACATATTGCTTTCTCTGTTGGAAGTGTAGAAGCTGTTGATTTATTGACATCAAGATTAAGAAACGATGGCTTTGAAGTTGCCAGTGGTCCACGTACAACTGGCGATGGATATTATGAATCCTCTATCATTGATATTGAAGGGAATCAAATCGAAATTACAGTTTAGTAATAAAGAAATATAGAATTAAAAAGGAAGATATCTGACCAATACTAGTCTAGATATCTCCCTTTATTCATCTTGTTCCTGTGCTTATATATTTTATTCTTTGGCAGAATCTTTTTAATTACTTTTGTTTTCTATTTTGCTAAATAGCTTTTCTAAGAATAAGATGCGTTTGTATATCGTTTTTCTCATAATTTACATCTCCTATCTATGATTAGTTTACACTAACTAACTGTGGATTGCTAGTGGGTTGCTTATCATAAAAATGAAACTATAGGTTTATTGTGGATGATGGTTGCGGTAGGTAGAATAATAACTGTATCAAGCGAGATGGTGTCAAAAGTGAAGATACTGTAATATCTCAGTGAAGATGGTTTGCTCAACCTGCTGGGGTATCTGGAATGAAGCTCGGGGCTAAGAGAAAGGATACTTTCTTACGGCTGGCCGCATTAAAGTAGTAATACTAGATGAAGGGTGCAATTCCTGAAAGTAACAGATGGCACACATCATTGTGCAATATAGTCCAGAATACATATCGGTGGAACAATAGAGGGTTGTTTGAAGAAAGCACCTGAATCTTAGTTAGGTATCTATTGGCGATATATACAAACCTAAGAATAGCCAATAATCCACTCTGTCGTGAAGCGAAGAAATTCGTGTATAAGATATGGAATGAGATTCTCTTAGTAGCCTAGAGACAGCTGAAAAATGATAAGAAGATCGTTAGAACAACTGCTGAAGAGTTGGGTGAACAGTGTGGGTAACCACTCCCATCAGAGCTTCGGGATGAAAGTCTAGGAAAGAGATGCAGGGAATTGCTAACCTTGCACAGCCTCTTTTCTCTCTGTAGGATAACAATATTTTTGCAATGATGATGTAGGGTGAACAAAAGCCCATTACAGTGTTTTCACTTTTAACATCACATTGGTATTTACATGCATGTCAAAGGATGGTATATTGATGTACCATCTTTATGAAATATATTGGAGGTGATGGTGAAATGAATTATCCTATCGTTAGTTTAACAGCTACTGGTGATAACATTCGACGTTTGCGAAAAGAACGGAAAGTGAAGACCAGTGAGCTGGCAGATTACCTTGGTTTTTCTGACGTACAGGCAGTTTACAAGTGGGAACGTGGAGAATGTCTACCAACATTAGAAAACTGTTTTGCGCTAAGTAAATATTTGCATGTACAAGTAGAAGACATCTTGGTCTGCATGGACGAGATGCCTTCTTTATTTTTGTCTTTGGGTTTATAATTTGGAAAAGAATGTTCATTACTACTTGGACAGGGAGATTAAAATATGAAAATTGAATTTGAGAATGAGAATAAAGTAGCTCTTGAAGATTTTAATGGAGACTATTTTAATTCGATGGGTGCTGATTTTTATCGCGATGGAAATTATAAAACTGCTATTGAATACTATCGTATTGCGGCGTCGATGGGTAATGTTCAATCACTAGCGAATCTTGGATATTGCTACTACTATGGTAGAGGTTGTGAGAAGGATCTTAAACTTGCGTTTGCATATTTTAAGATGGCTGCACGCTTTAAGAATACAGATGCTTTATATAAGTTAAGCACGATGTATGAACATGGCAAGGGCGTAAAGAAAAATGATGAGATTGCGGAATACTATCTAATGACTGCTTTCCATTCTTTAAATGAATTGCCAGAAGTTGCTAGATTAGATTATCCAAGTGTATTGTTTGCGATGGGTAAGAGATTCTTAACAATTGGTGAAGAGGAAGGCGATTATGAAGTTGCGTATACTCTTTTGAGAGGTGCACAAGAAGGCTATGAATTCCAAATCAATCAGGGCTGTCACTATTATGAAAAGATGCTAGCAGAGGTTGAGGAGATATTGCAGAGAGAATGTTTTGACCCTTATAGGGATGAAGATGAGGATGAACCATTTTTAAACTAATATGAGATATTATTTATGCAGTAGTTTAGTTGATTATTCAAAGATGGAACTTCACAATGAATATCATTGGGTTGAAGATTTGGTAAAGCATGTGCATTTTCCATGCCATGTATTACTTGTTGCGTCTTCACCTGATGATATCGAAAAGACAAGACACTATGCACAAGAAATTGTGGATGTCATGGATAAACATGGTTTATGCTTATCGGGTTTTGATATCTTAGATCGTAGTAGTGCAAAGCGTATAAAAGAGCTTATTGATAAAGCTGATATCATTATCGCAATGGGTGGCCATGTTCCGACACAGAATACTTTCTTCCACGAGATTGATTTGAAGAAACATCTTCAAGACTTTAATGGAATTTGGATTGGCAGTTCTGCTGGCAGTATGAATAGTGCTACGCTTGTCTATGCCCAACCAGAACTAGAAGGTGAAGTAATTGATCCAACATACAAGCGATTTGTGCGTGGATTAGGATTAACAAAGAAGATCATTCTTCCTCACTATTCTTCTTGGAAGAATGATGTAGTGGATGGCTTTCGACTTCTAGAGGATGTTACCTATCCTGATAGCCGAGGATATGTGTTCTATCTAATGGAAGATGGCAGTTATGTACTTGGTGATACAGAAGAGAAGATAGAAGAAGTTGTTGGTGAATACTATATTCTTCATGATGGGGTAATGATTCAGTAATATATACAAAATGAAATGGTATCCGGTGTGTTGGATACCATTTTTACAATTAGAATTTTGTGACAAAGTATGGATATAGGAATGACTTCTCTGTGTGTTCAGAAGGTTCTACTTCGATGATTGTCTTTTGGTAACCGTTGATAATCTTTGTGCCACTTTCGTGTATAAGTTCTCTTTGAAACTGTCCATACTCTTGGTGTACATGTCCATGTACCATGTATGCAGGTTTATACTTATCAAGTAATTCGTTAAAGCATGCATATCCTGTATGTGGTAGATCATCTAGGTCACCATAGCCTTCAGCAGGTGCGTGTGTCACGAGAATATCGACTCCTTTGGAAATCCAAAGGCTTGGCTTGAGTTTGTTGATGCGTTTTTGCATCTGGGCTTCGGTATACATGAATGGAGAATCGTTATATTTCATACATCCTCCAAGTCCTGCAATGCGTAATCCTTTGTATTCATATACACGACCATCTATATCGACACATCCTTCTGGCGCATGTCGTAAGTACGCTGTATCGTGGTTGCCATGGACGTAGAAGAGCGGTTTACTTGCGACTGTCACAAGGAATTCAAGGTATCTTGCTGGTAAATCTCCACAGGAGATAATCAGGTCGATATCTTTTAATTTATTTGGTGTGTAGTAATCATATAGATAGGGATCTATCTGATCGCTAATGACTAGTATCTTCATCTGTTGTTTTAATCTCCGTCAATTCATCTCGTGGGATATTATTAGAAGAAAGCTCTCCAACAATATTATTGTTTAACCAGTTAATTCGAATAATATCCAATGGTTGTAAGGTGCTATCTGCTTCAATGATTTGTTTACCGGTACGGGTTTCAATTGGACCGGTAAATGGAACAATTGTACCTTCTTTGATTGCGGTAATAAAGTGATTCATACTACGCAAGATTGTAGTTGATGTGGATGATGGTAGGTATAGTTCTTCTGCACCTGATGATAAGCCTAACCAATAGCTTTGTTCACTGATTTCCTTGTGTGTCAAAATATCCTGTACAAGTAAATCATAGAAGAGTGACCAGTTGTAAATTGGTGCTGCTAGACATTCTTCTTGTGCTTCTTCGAATCGGTATAAACCCGGTTTATGTGTTGTGGAACGATTATCCATGATAATCGCATTCTGGCATGGTTCTTTTAAGATATGTACTTTTGCGTCTGGGGAGGTCCATGATACGCCAAGTGCGAATGCATTGAGTTCAATCACAGATACTTCATTATCATAGGGTAAATAGCCAATGAGACGCTGATCATGTACCATGCCTGCTAAGATACCCATTAGGAAGAATAACTCATAGCTACGTAATGCATAGGTATTGATAATATGTGATACAAGGGGAGTACAATGATTCATGAACTTATGATCAGGATAGTCTGTAGCAGCCTTTAATGTATCTTTTAATAAGAGTGGGCTTGTAGTGATAATCCATTCATGGTCTTGACACGCTTGCTGGATGATCTTCTCAGTTGTTTTTGTGTCTGAACAACCTGTATAGGCAGTGGTATTAAGGACACCTTCGTAGCGGTTGTTCAGATAGGTCCTTCCACTTTCGATTACGGCTGTCTGTAAATCATTTAAATCATCAGCCGGATAGAGGAAGGCCATCGTTAGGGGGTTGCGTTCGGAATAGTATTGTTTACGGAAGTTGAGTAGGGAAAGGATGGATTGTGACTTTGCCTTGTACTCAAGACTTACGTTACTTTCACTACGATTGAATTCCTTTAAGATACGTTCAATACGATGACGTAGGATAATACGATTCTTATCTAGCAAACTATCAAAGGTAAAGATCGATAAGTAGATTAAGAATGCATCAGAGATATTAAAGGATGGCTGGTTTTGTGTAATGTCCTTTGTGACAAGTTCAAAACGATAGAAGGCACCTTGGAAGGTATGGATAAGATCCTGTGGCCATTTGGTTTCTAGGTTCTGTTCTAACATATCTGCGAGAAGTTGATAACTTCCGGGAATTGTGAAGTATGGTGTATATAAATTTGTGACTTTCTGGAATCTTAAAAATTCTTCGTACACCTGCATTTCTTGTGAATCATTATGGACAGGCATGATACGGGTAATCTCTGCCATGATGGAAGGCGCTTGTAAGTACTTCAGTACGGATACGCGTTTATTTCCTTCCTTGACAAAGAATGCATGCATGTATTCATAAACTTGAATTGGTTCACGGATTCCTTCTTCAATCTGTGCAGTATATAGTCTAGACCACTTTGCGGCAAACTCGGTATCTTCATCTAAAGTTGGCATCCAATTTTCGGTAAAGGATGTAGCTCTTGAGGAAGTGACTGTACCTACCACTAGGTCTAAAGGAATTTCTAAGATGCCTACATATACCTTGGGTAGATCGCTGAAAATACTGTTGTTTAAAACTGCTAATGTTTCTTCGTCGGCTTTGCCTTTTTTACGAGCTAATGTGTATTCAGAAAGTGACATAAGTATCATCTCCTAGCGGTACTATTATACTTGAATATGCGGCTATGGTCTAATTGCGAACACTTGATATATAATCACAAGGAAGGGAAGTAAACTATGGTTGAATTCGTTAAATATACATCCATATTAGGAAACATCACGATTGCAATAGAAGCTGATACTCTCATCGGTTTATGGTTTGATGGTCAAAAATATGATAGAGCTGATATGCAGGGAGAATTTTCTACTTCTATTTCTACGATGGCTAGAAAAACAATAAAGTGGCTCGATGAATATTTTTCTGGTAAAAATCCAGAAATGACTCTGAAGATTTCTCCTAAGGGAACTGTGTTCCAGCAAGCTGTGTGGGAATGCTTGTTAGCAATTCCATACGGAGAAACAAGAAGTTATAGTGATATAAAAGAACTTGTTTGTAGGAAGTTAGGAAAAACATCCATGTCAAACCAAGCAATCGGAACAGCCGTTGGTCATAATCCAATCTCGATTATTATTCCATGTCACCGCGTGATTGGAAAAGATGGTAGTCTTCATGGATACGCAGGTGGTTTAGAGAGGAAGCGTTGGTTATTACAACACGAAAAAACGGCTGAATAATCAGAACAGATTTTGAAAATGATATTAGAATAACTACATTCGAGGTGAGAATATGGATCGTAATCAAGAGATTGTTCGTACAAGTATTTTAGGAATTATAGTAAATGTAATGCTAGCAGGTTTTAAGGTTATGGTTGGATTTTTGTCTGGTTCTATCGCAATCATATTGGATGCAGTGAATAATGTATCAGATGCCTTTTCATCCATTATTACTATCATCAGTACAAAACTAGCTGCTAAAAAACCAGATTATAAGCATCCGTATGGATATGGCAGAATTGAATACCTCAGTGCATTAGTGATCTCTTTGATCATTGTATATGCTGGTATCACGTCATTTATAGAGGCAATCAAGAGTATCTTAGAACCAAGTACACCAGAGTATACAACAGTTGGATTAGTTATTATTTTTGTGGCTGTATTAGCTAAATTCTTTATGGGCATGTATGTGAAGAAGACAGGAGAGAGATTGAACTCTGGTTCACTGATTGCCTCTGGTGAAGATAGTCGTATGGACTCCATTATTTCTGCAAGTACACTTGTTGCGGCATTGTTATTTATTGTTACGAATATCGATATTAGTTCATATCTTGCGGTTGTTATATCTATTATGATTATCAAAGCGGGTTATGAGATTGCGGCCTCTACGATATCCTCTATTTTAGGAGAACGTGCAGATAAGGAACTAACAAGTAAAATTAAAAAGATTATCATGACGTTTGAAGAAGTTCATGGTGTATATGATTTATTCTTAAGTAATTATGGCCCAAATAAGAACCTAGCATCGCTGCATATTGAAGTGGATGATACGATGACTGCAGATGAGATTGATGAACTACAACGTAGAATCGAAGACAAGGTTTTTGATGAAACGCATGTATTCGTGACGGGTGTTAGTGTGTATGCATACAATACGAAGGATGATGATGCGAAACGCATCTATAAGGATATCCGTAGGATTGTTACATCTTTTGAGCATGTTATCCAAATGCATGGCTTTTTTGTGCAGGGGAATGAAATACGTTTTGATATTGTCATTGACTTTGATTGTGATGATCGTGAAGCACTATATAAGCGTATTGTTCAGGATATACAGGAACGTTATCCAGATTACCAGTTCATGACAACTTTAGATAGCGACATCAGTGATTGATGTCGTTATTTTCTGTGCCTAATTTATGAAAGCTATGTAAAATGACCGCATATCATTTGACATTATTTAGAATTTTCTTTTAGAATAGGACACATTGTCGAAAGGAGTTAAATGATATGAAAAAGAAAATCAATACGATTGTAGGATCAATTGGAGCATTTGTTGGAATCTTCGTTTTCATCACTTATATCCCACAGATTATTGCAAATTTAAATGGTATAAAGGGGCAACCTCAACAGCCACTTACAGCAGCTGTTTCATGCTTGATTTGGGTTATTTATGGTTGGACTAAGGAGCCAAAGAAGGACTATATCTTAATTATCCCAAATATATTTGGGGTTGTGTTAGGATTCTTAACATTCATAACGGCTCTATAATAGGTATTATCCAGCGTATAAAATTTATACAACGTTATAGAACAACATCAGTGATTGATGTTGTTTTTAAATGATCATATGACTTAGGGTGGTAGCCTAATTATTTTTTTCATATTACAATAGTATCGATAGATAGGTGGTAATTATGAAAATATTAAGTATTGCCGTACCATGTTATAACTCACAGGACTATATGGAGCACTGTGTAGAGACGTTATTAACAGGTGGTGAAAAAGTAGAAATTATTATCGTAGACGATGGTTCAAAGGATGGTACAGCTGAGATTGCTGATCGTCTTGCGGAAAAATATCCAACAATTATCAAAGCTGTACATCAAGAAAATGGTGGGCATGGCGAAGCAGTCAATACAGGTATTAAGAATGCGACTGGTGTATTCTTCAAGGTTGTCGATAGTGATGACTGGCTTGGAGAGGAAGCGCTCGCAACTTTACTTGAGAAGCTAGAAATGTTCAGCAACAGTGGGGAAGATGCTGTAAATGTTCCTGACTTAGTATTATGTAACTATATCTATGACAAAGTAGGTGTAAAGAATAAGAAGGTAATCAACTACAAGGGTTATTTGCCACTCAATCGTACATTTACTTGGAAAGATGTGAAGAAGATGCCTCCAGGCAAGTATATGACCATGCATGCGTGCGTATATCGTACAGAAGTATTGCGTGAAAGTCATTTGGTATTACCTAAGCATACGTTCTATGTAGATAACATCTATGTATTTAAACCTTTACCATATGTAAAGAAGTTGTACTACTTAGATATTAATCTTTACCATTACTTTATTGGTCGTGATGATCAATCTGTAAACGAAAAGGTTATGATTAAAAGACTCGACCAACAGTTACGTGTCAATAAGATTATGATTGATACGCTAAGTGCATATGATAAGTCTATTCCTAACTGTACGGAGTACATGTATTCCTATTTAGAGATTATCTCTGCAATTACTTCGGTTCTAGCAACATTATCTGGAACCCCAGAACATCTTGCGATGAAGGAGGAGTTATGGAAGTACATGCAGGAAACAGATGAAGAAATCTATCATAAGGTTCGTTATTCCTTTGTTGGCAGAGCTGTTAACTTGCCAGGTAAGTTTGGTCAGAGTGCATTACTAACAATTTATAAACTTGCACAAAAACTATATGGATTTAACTAAGCGGATGATTCCGCTTTTCTTTGGGCAGTACACGTGCATAAGGATGGAATCAGAGTATAATAAACCACAGTTTCATTTGAAACAGACAGGAGTGTAATAAAGATGGATAAGACAGCGAAAATGATTATCGAATTAGTGCCGGATGAGGTTATGCATAAGATTCCTTTCTTTGTAAGAGGACATGCGACAAAGGATACAGTGGCTAAGATTGCTAAGGAACATCCAGAGCTATATGCTCAAGTGCAGCAGTGTGATGAGTTACAAGGTGAACTAAAGGAACAACTCAGCAAAATCATCAACGACATCTTCGATCAGAAGATGAGAAAACACGGATATAAATAATATCTTTAGGGCTGATGCCCTTTTTTCTTTGATAGAGTACAATAGTGGCAAAGATACATTAACAAACCAACCTGTGATAAAATAAAGGCGGTGATAATATGAAAAAAGTAATCGCAATTGTTGAAGACGAAAAAGATTTAAATGAATTAGTAAAAAGATATTTAGAGAAAGAAGAATATGAAGTACGTTCCTATTTGGATTTTGATGAGGCTTACTCTCATACTTCTGATGAAGATGTGCATCTATGGATTCTTGATATTATGTTAGGAGATAAGAGTGGGTTTGACCTCATTGAAGCCATCCGTTCTTATCGTTCTGAAGTTCCTGTTATCTTTATGTCTGCACGTGATAAGGAATTTGACCGTATCATTGGTTTAGAAAAGGGAAGTGATGACTATATTACGAAGCCATTCTCTCCGAAAGAACTTGTGTTACGTGTCAATAACTTGATTCGTCGTATTTATAAAGATGAAGCAGAACATATCAAGGTAGATGGATATGAAATCGATGAAGCACAGAGAATTGTCATTGAGGATGATAAGCAGATTGATTTAACAACCAAAGAGTTCGAGCTTTTGATGATGTTTGTGAATAACCGCGGTACTGCTTTCCCACGAGAACAGATTCTATCCCAAGTATGGGAAGAGAATTATTTTGGTAGTGACCGTGTCGTAGATGATACGTTACGAAGACTTAGAAAGAAAATGCCGAATTTAAGTATTCATACGATTTATGGATTCGGTTATAGGCTCGGATAATGAAGCGCATACGAATGTGGTTGCGCGAGTTGAGCTTGTCGCAACAGTTACTCAGCATGGTCTTCCTTTTCATCATGATTTTTGCAATGTTTGTGATTATCTTTCTTTCGCCATCGATCGAACGTTTTACGGAAGCAGAAATGTATAATCGCTTGCATAGTGCACAAGAAAGTTTGATTTTATATGCCGACCAAAATCCAGGACAGTCTTTGGACTTTGTACAGTCGGATGGTGCAATCAGTGCATACTTATTTGATCATGAAAAGAATACTTTCACGGTCATCTATGGAAGTAAGATGGATCAGACTTTAAAAGAAAGACTGAAGACAAATGCGAATGTTCCATATTCTGGTACGATGGATTCTTACTACACACCAGAGGCACAGTTAGATGGAACCAATGCGCCTGGAGATAATATCGTACTATATTCAAGAACGTTATTAAATGATGGACGTGAACTGATTACGGTTATGTCAAACGCTGCTCAACAACGGTTACGTGATAGTTTGATCAATGGAGTTGTACTGTTAAACGTTAGTTTCGTCATTGGCTTTATGGTGGTGTTGTTGATATGGGTGACGACTTTGATCTTACCGTTATCGCAAATCAAGTACTATATTGCTAAAATCAAGAATGAGGAAGACGCGGAATTATTAGTACAGCGTAATGATGAGATTGGTGAAGTTGCAGATGCACTTCGTGATATGAATGCACAGCTTAAGAAACAAAATCGTGAGAAGGAAGAAATGATTCAGAATATTTCTCATGACTTAAAGACACCAATCGCGACCATTAAGTCATATGGAGAATCCATTAAAGACGGTATTTATCCATATGAAACATTAGAGAAGTCTGTTGATGTTATCATTGAGCATGCAAATCGTTTGGAAAAGAAAGTGAAGAGTTTAATCATCCTCAACAAGATGGACTATCTAAAGGATACAGTTGAGGAAGGTAATCATCTCAACATGAATAAAATCATTGATAAGGCATTGCTATCACTCAAGGTTGTTCGTCCAGAGATTAGTTTTATCTGTGAGTTGGATGAAGAGGTTTGTTTCCATGGTGAAGAAGAACCGTGGCGTATTGTTGTGGAAAATCTGATTGATAATTCATTGCGTTATGCGAAGAGTTATATCAAGGTGACACTACAAGAAGATGAACTCTGTGTAATTAATGATGGTAAGAATATTTCGAAAGACCGTTTGAGTACTTTATTTCATCGTTATGAAAAGGGAACGGATGGACAGTTTGGTTTAGGACTATCCATTGTTCATCGTGTTGTGACAACATATGGCTACCGCGTAGCGGCAGAAAACCTCACCGAAGGTGTATGTTTTAGAATTTGGCATGATGCCAAGAAACAGAAAACAAAGAAAACAAACGAAAATCATCCAGCATAAACTTGCATAAATGGGTGAAAAATTCACCAATATCGATTAAAATATAAAGACATATGAAAAAAACAGAACAGATTTACGGTGTAAAAACAACATATATCACAGAAGGTGAAGGGAAAGATATGATCCTTCTGCATGGATGGGGTCAGAATAAGGAAATGATGCAAGCAATCTTTGATCACTACAAAGATCGCTATCGTGTCTTTGCAATTGATTTTCCTGGCTTTGGTGAGAGTGATAATCCACCAGTTGCTTGGGGTGTACCTGATTATGAAGCTTTCCTAGAAGACTTTATCGCAGTCAATCAGATTCATAACCCAATTCTTATTGGGCATTCCTTTGGTTGTCGCGTAGCGATTCGTTATTCCGCAAAGAATCCAGAGAATGTAAGGAAGATGTGCTTGACAGGTGCTGCAGGCATACGTCCTAAGCAATCTCTTGAAAGTAAGATTCGCGTCAAGCTGTTTAAGGCTGGTAAGTGGCTATTAAAAGTAACTGGTCAGACAAAGAAACTTGAAGAATTACAAAAGAATGCTGGTTCAGAAGACTATCGTAATGCGCAAGGAATTATGAGACCTACTTTTGTAAAGGTGGTTAATGATGATGTAACAGAGTTATTGCCTTTGGTGAAGTGTCCTGTATTACTTGTATGGGGTGATTTAGATACAGCAGCGCCACTGTGGATGGGACAACAGATGGAGAAGATGATGCCAGATGCAGGTCTTGCAATATTTGCGGGTGATGACCATTGGGCATATTGGCACCAAGCGGACCGTTTCAATTGTGTTCTGGATATATTCTTAAAGGAGACGGCTTAGTATGGAAAGATGGATACTTGCAGTTGCGACAATCGTTGCAATGTTGATACCAACAAAACATGCATTACACATGTTTCAACAGAATCGCTATGAAATAGGTAGATATAGTAAATGGCTTGCTGGAAACAAAAAGATGATTCAGGGGATGTTGGTTACAACACTTTGCTATATCATTGTTGCAGGATTATTAACATACTTTGCTGGATTTAAAATCTTTGTATGGGTATGGTTAGTACTGTTGCTTCTTGTGACAGGTATTAATGTTATTCGAGAAAAGAATAAGAAGTATATTAAGCCACTTGTATATACGGGTCGTGTAAAACGTCAAATCGTAGTTATGGCTTTATTGCAGATTGGATTGTTACTTCTCAATAATAAGTTCTTACCACAGTATGCATGCATATCTACAATAGTGATTATCCTGCCTTGGATTTTAATCTTCTTTGTAGGATGGATTACTTCACCAATTGAGGCACTTGTTAAACAGTGGTTTATTGTACAAGCAAAGAAGATTCTTTGTGAAGATAAAGATCTGATCAAGATTGGTATTACTGGTAGCTACGGTAAAACATCTACCAAGAATGTCATGCAGGCAATGATTGGTGAACAGTTTAATACACTAATGACGCCAGCTTCTTACAATACACCAATGGGTATTACAATTACGATTCGTACTTTGTTAAAACCTATCCACAAAGTGTTTGTATGTGAGATGGGTGCTGACCATGTTGGTGAAATTACCAATTTGATGAAGTTTGTACAACCATCTATTGGTGTTGTAACTTCAATTGGACCGCAACACCTAGCAACTTTTGGTTCTCAAGAGAATATTATCAAAGAAAAAATGCAGATGATGGAACTATTACCAAAGGATGGTCTAGGAGTCCTTAACTATGATAACGATTTTATTCGTAACTATCGCTTAAAGAATCCAGTTAAGACAGTTAGTTATGGGGTAAAGAGTAGAGATGTAGATTATTACGCAGATGATATTACATACACACGTATGGGTTCATCCTTTACGGTTGTTCATCGCGACGAACGTGTACGTATTGAAACAAAGCTTCTTGGTGAACTAAATATTCTCAATATTCTGTCCGCAATCTGTGTCGCAAGACACCTCAATGTGCCATGGCCAACGATTCAACGTGCAGCTAAGACAATGAAACAAGTAGAACATCGCTTAGAACTAAAGACAATCAATGGCTATCGCTTTATCGATGATGCGTTTAACTCAAACCCAGTAGGCTCCGCGATGGCACTCGAAGTGCTATCAATGATGCCAAATACACGTTATGTTGTAACACCAGGTATGATTGATCTTGGCGCAATCCAAGATGACGCAAATAAAGAGTTTGGTCGTAAGATGAAAGGGAAGGCGGATGAGGTTATCCTCGTTGGTGAAATTCAAACGAAGTCTATCTATGAAGGTCTACAGGAAGTTGGGTTTGATATGAACCGCGTTATCGTTGTAAAGACAGTCAAAGAAGCTTTTGACCATATCTATCGACATGCGTTACCTTCCGATACAATTCTATTGGAGAATGATTTGCCAGACGCATTTAGCCACTAATGAAAAAGTCCACTCACGTGGGCTTTTAGTTTGTCTTAATTGTTTTGATAAAGAAGAAGATACCTAATACAAAGAAGATTGCGATACTTCCTACACCAGCACTAATTGAACCAGTCAACTGTGATACAAGAGAGACAGATGCTGTACCTAGGAAAGCTGCACCTTTACCACAGATATCCATCAATCCAAAGTACTCACCAGACTGTTCTGCAGGAATAATCTTTGTAAAGTAGGAGCGTGATAAAGCTTGAATACCACCCTGGAATAAACCTACACATACCGCAAGGATCCAGAATTCAGCTTGTGTATCCAAGAAGATTGCGAAGATAGCGATACCCAGATATGCAAAGATACAGAGTAGAATCAATCGTGTAGTATCAAATTTCTGTGCTAATCGACCAAATGTAAGAGCAGCAGGGAAGGCGACAATCTGTGTTAGTAATAATGCAAGTAATAAACTTGTGCTACTTAATCCTAACGCTGTTCCATACGCAGTCGCTAAATCAATAATCGTATACACACCATCAATATAGAAGAAGAATGAGATTAAGAATAAGAAGATTTTCTTATGCTTTGTTGCATTTTTGAGTGTGTTTCCTAAGCGTTTAAAGCTCTCTGCAATAGCGTTTTTTGTATTTTCAATATAATGGTTTTGTTTATATGTCTTTAATAAAGGTAACGAGAATACAAACCACCAAACAGCTGTAATTGTAAAGGCAATCGTCATTGCAAGACTTCCTGAGATGCCAATCTGTTTACCGCCAAGAATCACTGCAAGTGATAATACAAATGGAATACAGGATCCGATATATCCCCATGCATATCCTGAGGAGGATACGCTATCTAGGCGTTCTTCCGTTGTGATATCTCCTAACATGGAATCATAGAAGATGATACTAGAAGAGTATACTGCCTTAGCGATGATGAAGAATATTAGGAACATCAACCAATGTGAGATAAATCCCATCATAAAGCATAAGGTTGATCCGGCAAGCACAGATACAAAGAAGATTGGTTTCTTAAATCCTTTGAAGTCTGTAATTGTACCAATCACTGGTCCTAAGAAGGCAACGCATAGTGTTGCGGCTGATGCGGCATATCCCCAATATGCTAGATAACTAACGGATGATAATCCATCTTTCTCCGCCAAACTATTGAAGTATAGCGGCATAACTGTTGATACCAATAGTATGAAGGCAGAGTTACCGACATCATATAAGATCCAGTCTTTTTCAGCCTTAGTAAGTTTTATAAACATAGTTCAATCTCCCCTACGATATTGATTATGCGTTAAAATAAGTTATGAAACAATTATTTTTGTAACAAATAGAAAAAATTCATACAGTGAACACAATTAAATGGGTAATATGACGATAATAAAAATCCTACAAGCTATATTTCATAGGATTTTAAATATCTACCTTCATTTGGATAGTATTCTGGCTGTGCAACAATATTATGCTGTACTAACAATTCATTAACTGTACCGAAGATTAAATGATAGATTTCATTAGCAATATCACGAACATCGATATTATGTTGAATTGACAATAAATTTTGTTCTCTGCTTAACAGATTAAGGCATTCAATCAGGGTTTGCGAGCATGCGGCAATAACAATTTTGGAAACTTCATCACCGACTTTAAAATCATCAGGGCAATATACTGGAACATTTATGATTCCGCCTTTTGTATAACCCAATTGATCGAAGATTGAAATAAAATCCTCCGATATCTTATTTCCATTAACTAAGGAATGGAATGCTAGGCCCAATTCATCAGCAGAATATTTTATTGTAGTATCTAATTGATGGGACTTCTGTAACATGAGTTGACGATAGAAATCATTTCGATTACCATTACAATCCCCAAAAGAGCTGAATGTTCCGTAACTGGTTGTAAGACGATTATAAGAGCACAATAATTTATTGCTATATATGCTTAAAGATTTACACTTTTCATACATGATAATAAGGTAATCTGAGCTATCTTGATGTATCTTATGAGTTGTAATTAAGTTATGTTTTGCAAGCTCATCAAATATTGTTCCATCAAGAATATAACCACATAACATATGATATAGATTTATCTGATCTGGAAAACCATTCTGAATTTGATGAATGGTTTTAATCAAGATATCAGTCTGTTGCGCTATTGAATAATAAATCTTCTTGCTAGCAAGCGAAATATATCGTTTTAAAATAGGTAAGTCTTTTTCGATAAATATAGGAATATTTAATGACAGTTTATTGTCATGGAGTTTAATTACTTCAATCGTTAATAAACGGTTTATGATTTCCTTATTTGAGTATTGATTAATATCGATACTATTTGGTAGGCAATTTATGATGTCTGAAAGGACTTGGAAAACAGAAGGATCATTTAAAATAATCCTTGGATTATTGTTATCCTTAATCATTGATATATCATTTTCGTAATAAAAAATATCGAACTCCATAAGTTTCCTCTAACTTCATTATATTCTATACGAATAATATCTTATATCCAAGACCTCTTAATAGAGCAAGTAAACGAGATTAATAGATTAGTGATTATCGCTAAATTATCGAAAACACTTTACATAGTGACATCATTACATTAGCGTATAAATGTAGAAGGGAAGATAAAATGTCGAAAAGAAGTAGTGGTGATTTTAATCAAAAAGAATATAATGCAAAGTGGCGAGCAGAAAACATGATGAGAGTATCTGCTACATACAAAAATGAATTTGTTTTAGCGTTCCGTGAAGCATGTCAAAAACTTGGTGTAAGTCAATCTGAAGTAATCAGAAATGCAATGCAAGAGGCTATTGAAAAGGCAGAAAAATAAAAAGTTGCCCAAAAGTTGACCAACGCATAAGAAAACCCGCCAAATAGCGGGTTCAGCCTGTTGACAAACAAATAAGGAAAAAAAGCAAAAAATAAAGTATAATAAAG